>Ga0070708_100000135_pt1 | contig 50646 bp, 47 predicted proteins | sample KBSK5503metaG_FD_65469 | JGI IMG/M metagenome (GOLD analysis project Ga0070708, IMG submission 65469) | Corn, switchgrass and miscanthus rhizosphere microbial communities from Kellogg Biological Station, Michigan, USA - KBS K5-50-3 metaG | ecosystem: Host-associated > Plants > Roots >... | reverse complement strand
GGGTCGACCTCACGCTGACCGAATTCTGGATGGTGCACGCGCTCGCGCGCTTTCCCGGCCACGTGAAAGACCGCGATGCGCTGATGCGCGACGCCAACATCGTCGTCGACGACAGCACCATCACCTCGCATGTGAAGCGCATCCGCCGCAAGTTCCAGGCCGTCGATCCGGCGTTCGACAACATCGCCACCGTTTACGGCATGGGCTATCGCTGGAACGCGGAATGAAGGTTCCACGCATTGCGCTGTCGATCCGCGCGCAGCTGCTTCTCGTGCTCACCGTCTTCCTGGCGTTGCCGTGGCTCGGCGTCGAATACGTGCGCGAGCTGGAGCGCGTGTTGCGCGACGCGCAGGAGCGAACGCTTGCGGGCACGGCGCAAGCAGTCGCCACCGCGTTGCACGACCGGCCGCGGCTCTTTGCGACTCGACCCGATCCGATCGCGCCGTTTGCGCGCGAACGCGCCGACGAGTCGGCCAAGGGCGCCGACCGGCCGCCGCCGTCGGCCTCGCCCGAGATCGCGCAGATCATCGACGGCCTTTCGCGGACGACGGCGCGGATCTGGGTCATCGACCGCGATGGCTCCGTGCTCGCGCGCGCCGGGACGCTCAAGGCGCCGCCGGCGGATTTACCGGCGCAAACGTTTGCGGCGCGCCTGTCGCGCGCAACCATCGGCCGGCTGTACGCGCTGGTGCTGGATCAGCCGAGCGAGGACTTTGCCGACGACTCGGCGACGGGCGGGGCCCCGCACGGCCGCGATCTCGAGGGCGCGCTCGCGGGAATCCTGACGACGGACCGGCGGGCTACGTCGGATGCGAAAGCGGTGATTGTCAGCGCGGCGCATCCGATCTGGGTCGGCGACCAGGTGAAGGGTGCGGTGGTCGTGGAAGTGACCGGCAACGCGGTGCTGGCGCAGCGCAATCGTGCGTTCGAGCGGTTGTTCAACATCGTGCTGGCCGTGCTGCTCGTCGGCTCGCTCGCGCTGACGCTGTATGCGACGTGGCTGTCGTCGCGCATCCGCCGCCTGCGCGACGCCGCCGAACGCGCGATCGACGAGCAAGGCCGCGTGCGCGCACCGTTTGCAAGCTCGTCGGCCATCGACGAGATCGGCGACCTGTCACGCAGCTTTGGCAGCGTGCTGGCGCGCTTGTCCGACTATGCGAGTTACCAGGAAAAAATGGCGAGCCGCTTGTCGCACGAGTTGCGAACGCCGATTGCCGTCGTGCGCTCGTCGCTCGACAACCTGAAGCAGACGCGGCTGTCCGACGATGCGCGCGTCTACATGGAGCGCGCGCAGGAGGGCCTCGCGCGGCTGACCACGATCCTGACGCGAATGACCGAGGCCGCGCGCCTCGAGCAAAGTTTGTCCGACGCCGAGCGCGAGCGGTTCGACTTGGCCGCGTTGGTTGCCGGATGCGTCGACGGCTACGGCCAGGCCTATTCCGAAGCGCGCATTGCGTTTGCGCGGCCCCCGGGCGAATTCATCGTCGACGGCGCTCCCGACCTGATCGCGCAGATGCTGGACAAGCTCGTCGCCAACGCCGTCGAATTCGGCAAGAACGGCGCGATCGAAATCCGGCTCGAGAAAGAGGGTGACGAAGCAATCTTGTCGGTCGGCAACGAAGGGCCGCCGCTGCCGGAGATGCTTGCCGGTCATCTCTTCGACTCGATGGTGTCGATGCGCGGCGGCGGCGACGCGGCCGAGCCGCACTTGGGACTGGGACTCTACATCGTGCGGCTCATCGCGCAGTTCCACGGCGGCCGGGCCGATGCGCGCAATCGGCAAGACGGCGCGGGCGTCGTGGTGACCGTGATGTTGCCGCTTGCGTGACGTCGGGCGGCGATGCATCGGCGATAATGTTCATTGGATTCCGCATTTCGATCCGACCCGGGCACTGCCTGAAAACGATATCCAATTGATGGCATAGCGCGCGTGAACTTCCTTCGCATCTATTTCGTGTTTGCCGCAGCGTACCTGCTCTCGTACCTGTTCCGCTCGGTCAACGCGGTCATCTCGCCTGAGCTGTCGCGCGACCTGTCGCTCAACCCGGCGTCGCTGGGCCTGCTGACGAGCGCGTATTTTCTCGCCTTCGGCGCGGCGCAGATTCCCGTGGGGATGCTGCTCGATCGTTATGGCCCGCGCCGCGTCGAGCCGGTGCTGCTGTCCATCGCGGCCCTTGGCGCGCTGCTCTTCGCGACCGCGGAATCGCTGGCCGGCCTTCTGTTCGCGCGCGCGGCAATCGGCTTCGGTGTCTGCGCGTGCCTGATGGCGCCGTTGAAGGCGATCGCGACGTGGTTCCCGCGCGAAAGACATGCATCGCTTTCCGGCTGGATGATGGTCGCCGGAGGCGTGGGCGCGCTCGCCGCGACCACGCCGCTGGAGCTCGCGTTGCGGGTCACCGGTTGGCGGACGATTTTTGTCGTCCTGGCGTTGGTAACATTCGTCGTTGCGATCGCGATCGCGTGGCGCGTGCCCGATACCGAAAAGCCTGCGAATGCGGAGAGCTTCCGCGCGCAGTGGGCGGGTGTGCGCCTGGTTCTCGGACATCCGCGCCTCTGGTGGATCGCGCCGCTTGGGGCATTCTGCACGGGATCGTTCATGGCGATCCAGGGCCTGTGGGCGGTCCCCTGGATGATGGAGGTCGGCGGGGAGACTCGTGCCGGCGCGGCGCAGCACTTGCTATACATGGGCATCGTCGTGCTGGGGGGCTACATCGCCCTCGGCCTTTTCGGCACATCGCTCGCGCGGCGCGGAATCCTGGCGCGGCATCTCTTCGCCGCGGGCTTCGCGCTCGCCACGCTGGCGCTCGCCGGCATTTTCCTGTCGCTGCCGGGCACCTATTTCTGGTGGTCGCTGTACGGCCTGGGCTCCGCCGTCAACGTGCTGGCATTTACCGTTCTCAACGAAGGCTTCGGCCGCGAATTCGCAGCGCGAACGAACACGACGCTCAATCTGGTAATGTTCGGCGGCAGTTTCATCATGCAATCGGGCATCGGGCTCGTCGCCGAAGCCGCTCGCGTGCGACTGGGGTACGACGATGCCGCCGGCCTGCGACTCGCGTTCGGCCTTGTGCTGGCCGGGAACGTCGTCACGTATGCATGGTTCGTGCGCGGCTGGCGGCGGCACGCGCCGGTCGCGGCGGCGCAGGCGGCGTAACGGGGCTTCGGAATGCACCTGCACATCCTCGGCATCTGCGGCACGTTCATGGGCGGGCTCGCGGCGATCGCGAGGAGTGCGGGCCACACGGTCACCGGATGCGACGCCAACGTCTATCCGCCGATGTCCACACAATTGGCCACGCTCGGGATCGGCCTCACCGAGGGTTGGGATCCCGCGCAGCTCGCAGGCGCCGCAAAGGGCGCCGACGTCTTTGTCGTCGGCAACGTGGTGTCGCGGGGCAATCCGTTGATCGAGGCGATCCTCGACGCGGGACTGCCGTACGTGTCCGGCCCGCAGTGGCTGTACGAGAATCTGCTGCACGACAAATGGGTGCTGGCGGTTGCCGGGACGCACGGCAAGACGTCGACGTCGGCGATGCTCGCGTGGATCCTCGAGCACGCGGGCCTCGCGCCGGGATTCCTGATCGGTGGTGTGCCGATCGACTTCGGGATCTCTGCGCGCCTGACCGAGAGCGCGTTCTTCGTGATCGAAGCCGACGAATACGATACGGCCTTCTTCGACAAGCGATCGAAGTTCGTTCATTACCGCCCGCGAACCGCGATCCTCAACAACCTCGAATTCGATCACGCCGACATCTTCCCGGACCTGGCGGCGATCGAAATGCAATTCCACCATCTCGTCCGCATGATCGCGGGCAACGGCCGCATCATCGCCAACGGCGGCGAGGCGAGCGTCGCACGCGTGCTCGCGCGCGGGTGCTGGAGCGAAGTCGAGCGCTTCGGGCTCGCGGAGGTGGCGGGCACGGGTCCGGATTGGACGATCGCCGTCGACGGCTCGATCCTGCTTGGCGGCGCGCCGCAAGGAACGTTGACGTTCGACGAAGCGGGGAGGCACAGCCAGTTGAATGCGCTGGCCGCGCTCGCCGCAGCGCGCCATGTCGGTGTGCCCGTGGCGCACGGCCTCGAGGCGCTTGCGGCGTTTCGCGGCGTGAAGCGGCGGCTGGAAATGCGCGGCATCGAGCGCGGGGTCACGGTCCACGACGACTTCGCGCATCATCCGACCGCCATTGCGACCACGATCGACGGACTGCGCCGGAAAATTGACGGAGCGCGGATCTTTGCGGTCCTCGAGCCGCGGTCGAACACGATGAAAATGGGTGCGGTCAAGGACGCGCTGGCGGGCAGCCTCGCCGCGGCCGATCGCGTGTTCTGTTACGCCGCGAATCTCAACTGGGACGTCGCCGGGGCCTTGGCGCCCCTTCGCGACAAGGCGAGCGTGTACACCGACTTGGCTTCGCTCGTGCAAGACGTCGCTGCGCAATCCCGGCCGGGCGATCACATTCTCGTGATGAGCAATGGCGGATTCGGCGGCGTGCACGAAAGGCTGCTGGCGAAACTGGCCGCAGGATGACGCGCGCCACGCTCGTCTACCTGCATGGATTCAATTCCTCGCCGCAGACGGCCAAAGGACGCAAGCTCGCCGCAGCGGCCGCGGCATCCTCCGATCCGCCGCGCGTCCACATTCCGATGCTGCATCACCGTCCGGCCACGGCGATCCGTGACGTGTGCGCGTGGGTGGATGCCGGCGACATCGATTGCGCGACATTGACCTTCGTCGGCAGCTCGCTCGGCGGCTATTACGCGACGTGGCTGGCCGAAAAATACGGCACGCGCGCCATCGTGATCAATCCCGCGGTGCGACCGGCGGCCACGCTGTCGTCGCGCCGGGGCCCGCAGCGCAACCTGCACACCGGGCAAACCTGGGAGTTGACGGCCGGGCATTTCGCCGAGCTGGAAGCGCTGTCGGTCGCACATATCACGCGCGCGGAACGTTACTTCCTCCTGATGCGCTCCGGTGACGAGCTGCTGGACTGGCGCGAAGCGGTAGCGCGCTACGCCGGCGCGTGGCAGTATGTTCTGGGCGGTGGCGACCACGGATGGGAGGACATCGACGGCGAAGTCCCGTCGATGCTGCGCTTTGCCGCCGTTTCCACGAAGAGCGTTTCGGGGCGCAATCAGGGGGAGGTCACGTGAATCCAGAGTGGAGTGGCGTATTCCCGGCGGTGACGACGCAGTTCCGCGAGGATCTTTCGCTCGATGTGGACGCCACCGCCCGCGTCATGGAGGGCCTCATCCGTGACGGGGTGTCGGGCCTCGTCGTCTGCGGCACCGTGGGCGAGAACTGCTCACTGCGCAAGGACGAGAAAATCGCGGTGATGGAGGCAGCGAAGGCGACGGCGCGCGGGCGCGTTCCGGTGATCAGCGGCATCGCCGAATTCACTTCCGCGTTCGCGATCGACATGGCGAAGGAGGCCGCGCGCATCGGCCTCGATGGCGTGATGGTGATGCCCGCGCTCGTCTATTCGTCGAAGCCGCACGAGACCGCCGCGCATTTCCGAAGCGTGGCCCGTGCGACCGATCTGCCGGTGATGGTCTACAACAATCCACCGATCTACAAGAACGACGTCACGCCGGAGATCCTGGCGTCGCTCGCCGACTGCGACACGATCGTCTGCTTCAAGGAATCCTCCGGCGACACCCGGCGCTTCACCGACCTCCGCAACTTGGTGGGCGACCGCTTCGTGCTCTTCGCCGGACTCGATGACGTCGTCGTGGAAAGCATCATGGTCGGCGCTGTGGGCTGGGTCTCGGGATTGTCGAATGCATTCCCGCGCGAAGGCGAGACGCTGTTCCGGCTCGCGCGCGCGGGGCGATACGCCGAGGCGATGAGTCTCTACCAGTGGTTCATGCCGCTGCTGCACCTCGACGCGCGGCCCGACCTCGTCCAGTGCATCAAGCTGTGCGAACACATCATGGGACGAGGCACCGATCGCACCCGCCCGCCGCGGCTTCCTCTCGATGTAAAGGAAAAAGCCGAAATCGAGGCAATGATGAAGCACGCGCTGGCCACGCGCCCCAAGCTGCCCGACGTCGGTCTCCGGCACGCGGCCTGATCCACAATGCGAGTCGAGCGTCAGCATTCGCGAGCGACCGACCTCGGCCAGTAGCTGCCCTTTCGAAAACCAACCCAAAGCGGCCGCACGACATTGATCGAACGGTCAGAACGTCATCGTCAAAATCACTAGTAATTGCAACATTTCCTAGTCTTTGATGTTATGGGATGATCGTCGCATATTCAGGCTCTCAGGCACGGAATCGAATATGGCCCTGCGTTTCCCGGCGAGTTGGCGGTTCACACCACCGGCGGATGGTCGCTTCGTCAACGCATCCATCCCAGCGGACGCTTTGAGGGAATTTTCGGAACTCATCGATAAGATTCGCACTGAGCAGCGTCGCTGGTCCATCCTTGAGCATTTCAAGTCAGCTTTCGGGTCATACTCCGCGAGTTCGAGCGAGAGTTGGGCGTACACCGACCTGCTAAATTTGATGAGCAGTGCGGCTGACAATGCGCCACTGTTTATAGAGACGTTCTACGACGCTTGCGAGGAGCTGAGGCAGACCTCGGGTGAGTGGTTTGTGCCGGACGTGTCGATAATCAACGCACTCCTCGCCAAGTGTTGTATCGGGTATGAAATTCGACCGCCAAATCTGATCGCGCGAGAAACGCACGGCCCGCCAATCGAAGTGGCGCAGCCGATGGCGATAAGCCTCGCGGATAGCGCCCGGCAGCGATTCAACAAATCCCTCGAGCGCTCGGAAGAACTACTCCGAGATTCGCGCGCTCGCGAGGCAGTACAGGAAATCCTGTGGCTGCTCGAAACGGTTGCTACTGCGTTCAAGGGACTTGAAACGCAGTCCGGGAAGGTGGAGGGCAAGTATTTCAATACGATAGTCGCGGACCTTCGTGCCAAGCATCCCGGAACGACCCTTGATCGCGTACTTGAATGGATTACAGGAATGCACGGCTACCTGTCTTCGCCAACCGGCGGTGGTGTGCGACACGGCGTCGATCTCAATCAAGGCGTTGACCTTGACTCTAATCAGGCACGCCTCTTTTGTAATCTCACCCGCAGCTACATCTCCTTCCTTCTCGTTGAGCACGATACTCTGAATCGTGGCAAAACGCCGTGAGCCTATGAGCGGTACCCAATAATGGACAAGAGCCAAGCGCTGAATTTGCTGAAAGGCGTCCTAGCGGAGATCATCGACGCCCGGACCCTTGCGAAGACCGACCACTTCTCGAGCCTTCGGGAGGTAGACGCGAAAGTGCGCGAAGTTCGAATGATCCTTGAAGATATCGATGACTTGCCTAAGTCTCTGCTTGAATCGTTATCTAACGACCTCGATTTTCAAGCAAATAGTCGCCGAGTGCGTCTGGAAGCGCTGGCCGGATACATCAAAAGCGCAATCAAATTCACAGAAACCGGTGCGTTTGAGAAGCCAAAGAAGCTCATTCATGCGCCGCCGGACTTCTCTCCACTAACGTCGTCAATGCCAGGACTTACAGAAGAGATCAACCGGCGGTGGCGAGAGGCTCAAAAGTGCGTTCATGTTGGGGCATACACTTCTGCAGTGATTCTGATGGGTAGCATACTTGAAGGTTTGCTACTCGCGCGTGCACAACAGTCTGCATCGGTGGCTTACCAGTCATCGCGGGCACCCAAAGACAGAAACGGCAGTGTAGTTGCCATTCCAAGTTGGACATTGAGTTCTTTAATCGACGTGGCGACGGACGTTGGCTGGGTTAAGTCGGATCGCGGCAAGTTCGGACACGCGCTCCGCGAATCCCGCAACGTCGTGCATCCCTGGCAGGCCGTCGCGATCCGCGCAGACTTTGACGCTTCGACATGCCGGACATCGTGGCTTGTCCTGGATGCCTCGGTGGGCGACCTCTTGGCTTCGCTTTGAGCACATCCCGCGTTCGACGAGGGTTGGCCGCAAACGTGATGACCTTGCTCAAAATGGCACCTGCGAGGTTCGGCCAGAAGGAGCCTTCCAGTTAGGTCGCCGAAAGCGGTTGCTCGGCGCAAACGATCGGAGGGCGGCGCATATACTCTCGGATGCGCGGTCTCTTGGTGACAGCGACAGTCTGAAGGCAAGTAATGAATAGTCGCTCTGCCCCTAATGTCAAGCGCAGCGCCCCCAGTGCGACCACACTATTCGATGCTTTCGAAGACCATGACTTCTCCTTGACGACATGTTTTTTGTGCGGCAAAAGACTCGACGCAAAAACACGATCTGACGAGCACGTATTTGCGCAGTGGATGCTGCGGCGTTTCGATCTGCATAATGCGCGTTTGGTTCTACTCAATGGCACAAGCATTCCGTATCGGCAACTGACGATCCCATGCTGTACTCGTTGCAATAACGAGCATCTCTCCAAAATTGAAGGACGCGTGCGTGAGGTTATTGAGGGCGCGCGCCCCATCGAATCCCTCGACGAAAAGACGCTGTATTTATGGTCCAGCAAGATCTTCTATGGACTCTTGTACCGAGAGGTACTGCTTCCAATGGAACGATCCCTCCACGGCAATTCTGCATCGATCGTGAGCATCGACGAAATCCAAAGGTACAAAATTCTGCATGTCTTTCTGCAAGCGGCGCGGCTTCCAGTTAGGTTCGACAGCTTTGATTCAAAATTCCCCGCTTCCGTCTTTGCCTTCAAAACGCAGCAGCCTAGAACGCTACGCGCTCAATTTGAATTCAGGGACGACATTCGCCACGCCACTCTCTATCTTCGCTTAGGTGAGGTTGAAGTATTGGCGGCCTTCGACGCCGGCGCGCAAGCTTTCGAATGGCAGAGGCTATACCGCAAATATCAGCGATTTCGACTACATCCGATCCAATTGGAAGAACTCGCGGCAGCGATGTTCTACAAAGCCAGCCTGTTCGATAGAACGCCAAAGTTGATGATTAGCGGGGATGCGAGACGCGGCTATAGGGTCTTCATTATGCCAATCGCGGGACTCAGTACGAAGCCTGTCTTTAAGCCCTGGGACCGCAATGCATTTGCGGAGTATCTGTCTACCTTCACCGGGTTGCCGGCCGAACTGCTCGCCCCGGACGGCGCTGCAGGGGGAGTATTAACATACATGACTCGCCCCGACTCAAATCGCTTCAATCGAATGGACATTCGCAAGTTTCCGTGGCGCGGCGTCCCCTAGCTTCGCCGGCAACTTATCGCAAGCGCGATGCCCTGTTCTGGTCATTCGACGTTGGACCCGAATGACCGCTTTCGTAGTTGCAACGGTCCGCAATGGGTCGAAAGCGGTCAGTCGACGAGGCGCAGCCCCCGCATGCGGGACGTTGGCGTTGAGCGACGGGTTAGGCCGCATGGTATTCATGTCTGCATGGACTCCTGTACCTTCAGGCAGCGCTCGAGGAGGCGTGGCGCCGCCAAGCGCTCGGCCCACCTGGCGAACGCATCGGCGGGGCCGCGCCAGCGCAGTGTGTCCACGTTGCGGAACAGTTTCGCACCGGACTCGAGTGTCGCGAGCTTCTTGAACAACAGCGCCTGCTTGCGCTGAGCGCCGAGTACGTTTTCCGGAAACGCTTCGATCTGTCCATATTGATTGAGCATGCGGGCCGCGGAGACCGCACCAATACCCGAAATGCCTGGATAACCGTCGGCCGCGTCGCCTACGAGCGCCAGATAGTCGGGGATCAATGCAGGCACGACGCCATATTTCGCACGCACGGCATCGGCGTCCAGCATCTTGTTGGCGCGGCGATCCATTTGCACGACTCGGTCGCCTTGTACACATTGCGCGAGATCCTTGTCGACCGTCCAGATACAGACCTTGTCCACACGACGCGATCGCGCCGCAATGTTCGCGGCCGACGCCAGTGCATCATCCGCCTCCAGCTCGACCATCGGCCAAACCACCACACCCATAGCGCCCAACGCGTCCTCGAGCGGATGGAATTGCACCCATAATGCCGGATCGATTCCTTCGCCAGTCTTGTAGTCGGGCCAGAGGTCGTTGCGAAACGATTCGATGACGTGATCGGTGGCCACCCCGATATGTGTCGCGCCCTTCTCGAGCATCTGAATGACTGTCTGTAACACGCCAACTACTCCGCCGTACGGGCGTTCCTTGCCCTTAGTGAAGCGCCGCAATCCGTAGAAGTGACGGAAGAGCTCGTAGGTGCCGTCGACGAGATGGATAACCATGCCTTGTAGCCCGGAAGAGGTGTCCATGGATACATTGGACCGCGAAGTATCGCTATTCAAAGGGAATCGCGCCAGCCTCGATGGAGCGCCCACTACGAAGATGTAGGCACGAGGAACGAGTTCGGCCAACAGCAGCCAAGAGACTCACCAAGAACAGTCGTTCGACGAGCTCCCAATTTACTTGTCTCGCCGTGACAACCAAGCGCTCTGTAGGACTCTACGTACACCATTATCGGCGTCTGACTGACTGCGGAAGGTCTGTCGGGCGCGGAACGATGCTCCGCTTGCCCGACCAATTTCGGATAATCGGGATCGAAGCGAGATCCGTAGGAAGGAGAATCGACGAAGCGAGATCCGTAGGAAGGAGAATCGATTATGAAATCACGGCAGCCGAACCGGTCAGCGAAGAGCGGTCATCATCATATGACTCGAAGAAGCTTTATCGGAACAACCGCAGCCGGTGGCGCTGCATTGCTGACCGGCGGGCTGGCGTCGCTCTTCAAAGAGAACGCAAGTGCCGGCACGGATTATCCATTCGTCGAGGCGAGCATCATGCAATTGCAGGCGGCGATGGTGGCCGGACAACTGAGCGCAAGGGAGCTGGTCCAAGGTTATCTGAATCGCATCCAGCAACTGAATCCAACACTGCATGCGGTGATTGAAACGAACCCCAATGCAATCGCGATTGCGGTCGGTCTTGATAACGAACGGAGAAAGGGTCAAGTGCGTGGGCAGCTGCACGGAATTCCGCTGCTGGTCAAAGACAACATCGCGACCCTCGACAACATGCAGACCACGGCAGGCTCGCTTGCGCTTTACGGGAGCAACGTTCCCGCCGATGCGCCGTTGATTCAAAGGCTTCGCGCCGCGGGAGCCATCATTCTTGGCAAATCGAATCTCGGCGAGTGGGCGAACTTCCGCGGATCCGACAACGTATATCCTCTGGCCGTCGGTTGGAGCGCGCGCGGCGGGGACACCAAAAATGCTTACGACTTGAGCTACACATCATGGGGATCAAGCTCCGGCTCGGCTGCAGCCGCGGCGACAAGTCTGTGCGCGGCGGCGGTTGGCACCGAGACTGACGGTTCCATCACTGGTCCGTCCGCCGTTGAAAACATCTTTGGCTTGAAGCCGACGCTCGGGCTCATTTCGCAGGACGGAATCGTTCCGATCAGTCATCAACAAGACACCGCCGGTCCAATGGCTCGTAGTGTGACCGACGTCGCGATTCTGCTCGGCATCATGCAAACACCCTTCGGCGCCGTTGCTGGGCAGCCGCTGCCAAGCGATTACACACAATTTCTGCAACGCGGTTCGCTGCAGGGTAAGCGGATCGGCCGTGACGTTCGCTATTTCGATTACAACTACTTCGGGAGCGGCATTCCCGGCGACGAAGAGACGGTTGCTTTCGCGGAAAACGCGTTGGCCGTGATGGAAAGTCTGGGAGCGACAATTGTTGACACTGACACCGGCGACGTGTTCGCTTACACCGACGACGAGTTCACCGCATTGCTGTTCGAGTTCAAAACGCAAATCGCGCAATATTTGCAAGCGTTATCGCACACCAACCTCGCACGCTAGCGGACTTGATCGCTTTTGATAACGCGCATTGCGTTCAGGAGCTGGTTTACTACGGCCAGGAAATCTTCGAGCTGGCCGAGACGGTAGGCGACCTGAGTGATCCGACCTACATTGCTGCGCGTAATCACGCGACGGCGGTCGCTCGCGCCGGAATTGATGGCGCGATGGTGCGTGATGGTCTGGACGCGATCGTTGCGCCGCACCTGACCAATTCTACCGGACCCGCTGTGGCCGGTTATCCGAATTTTTCGATGCCTGTCGGCATTCGATCCTCCGGTAGGCCTGCGGGCATGCTGATGTACAGCACCTTCCTGGACGAGCCGCAGTTGCTTGCGATGGCCTACGATCTCGAGCAAGCGCTACACGCGCGGCAACAACCGCAAATCCTGGGCTCGATCATTCCAATTCCGAGCGCGGGGTTGTGCATTCAGCCGCATCAACCGCAGGGTAAGGCACACCTGCCTCACGGCCGCATCTTCTAAGGTTCCGAGGCGGAGGAGCATTGTCTTTCCGCTTGAGCACGCGAGCAGATTGGTGACTCTGCTCGCGTGACCCTTTCCCGGGTTGCGGGATTGCGGCGAAATATCTGCGCAACGGTCGGCCGCGGGCGGGCACAAGGCAGCGATATGTTCAGGTGACGTTTGTGATGAGTGTCCGCTGCGCGTATGTGACGACCGTCCGCTTCGGGTCGATAGCGGTCGTTGACCACTGGCTGCTAACGGCAAACTACAGTCGTTTCGTGTCGCCGCAGAAATTTCCCGTGAGCGGCCACCCGCTCGTGATCACCGAAATTGCAGTGGCTGTGGAAATGCGGCGGCGGAGTAGAATTCTCCGCCGATGACCACGTAGTGGAAGTGCAGTGGGGGTTCAGCGTCGAGCCGAAGCGGTGGATGAAGGCGACCGCAACGTGACCAAGTCCGCTCACTCACACTGCGTTCCGTGGCAACTTTCCGGCCTTTCGTAGACCAGCACGGTCGATGATGCTCCCTGGTACTGCACGGTGACGTTCGCGTCGCGGGTTGGCCGATCCCCGCGTTCCTTGATCGGAAAGCTCGCGGTGTAGTCGCCCACTGGGATCGTTACGCTCGAAGTGACGCTCAAGACACTCGGCGCATCCGTTGTGATGCGGATCTGCGCATCCGCCGTTGCGCGCGAGCCGAGCAGGATGCGACCGGTGGCGTTGGTCTGCAGCGTCGGAGCGCCGCCGTCCACGAATAGCGCGATGGGAGGATTGGGCCCGGCGAGGAGGCGCGTGGTCAATTCGATGTTGCGGTAGTGAGCCGTGATCGTCACAGGCTGATCGCCCGGAGTGAACGCGATAGTGACATCATTGCCGAGCGCTCCTGCGGGGATGTTCACCTGCGCTGGCACCAGCACTAGGTCGGAACTGCTCGTCACTGCCACTGCTGCCCCTGCGCTCGGGGCGAGGTCGTCGAGCAGGATTTCCAGCTCTGGCGCGCCACGCGCTCCACCGAGTCCGATGGATTCGAGATCGGCCGGCTTTCCAGGTCCCACGTCGATGCGCACTGTGCTGCCCGGAGGACCCGAAAGAGGGAATTTCTTCGTGCCCGCGGGAAGGTGGTAGAACTTGAAGATCCCTTGTGCATTCGTGCTCGTCCGCCACACAGTGCCGTTCGGAAGCACTCCGGTCACCGGCGCGCCAGGGAGAGGGGCTCCATTGGCATCGAACACGATGCCCTTCGAACCCGGGCCTTCGTTGCAGTCGCCGCTGCCCGCATCGGTAGGCTGGAAGAGGTACGTTCCGAATGCCCCGTCCCAATAGAGATCAATGCCTTGATGCCAGCACTGGGTGTTGGATTCGAGCAGACCCTGGGCATCGGTGATCGTGCCATCGGTCGCCTGTGTCGTCTTTTGATATTGATATTGCCACTGGAAGCCGGCCATGGCAGAGAACTCGGTGATGAAACTGACATTCACGCCGACCATCAAGCTCCCGGTCACCTGGTGTTGGTAACCTCGAATGACACCATGTAACGTCTGGCTGTTGGTATCGAAGATGAAGCCCGAGGGCGGGTCACCTGGATAGTCCGGTCCCGTCACCTGAAAGTGCTCGGTCAGGAATGTGAATCGCTTCGGGTCCAAAGCCGGTGCCGCGTTGATCGCACCTGATGGGGAGGCCAGGAAGGGGTCGGCCCGAAGGATCGCCGCCTTGTCGTCCGCCGTGAGATTGACAAGCTGACGAGCTTTGTAGTCCGGCATCGGCGCCAGCCCGACGAGCTCGGCGAGAGTGACTTCGAGCACGTTCACAGGCTGGCCCGGGGGAGGCTCAATGTGGACCGTGAAATCCGTGTCCTGCGACGTCACATCCATGCCCACATTGGTCCACAGCCAGAACTTGTCGTTCAGGTGGTTGGCGAGATCCGTGTTCGAAGTGACTTGCACGCCCCAGGAGCCGTTCGACGTCATCTGAAACGCCTGACCGTTGATCTCGCCGTACTGGTAGGAGGCGCTGACTTGAACCCCCGGACCGGTCATCTGCGCCGCGACTCCGGAGGACGAAGTCTCCTGGATCTGAACCTGCGAGCCCAGTGAGGTGCCGTGCAAGTAAGACGCTGTCGACAGATCGCCTGGTGGAGCGTAGGTGACTGCCATCAGGTAGTAAGCGAGCGTGCCCCAGCCTTGGATGCGGGGCCCTTGGCAGTTACAGGTATATCCCCATATTCCCGGATCGCAGCAGCCGGGGTCGGTGGGATTGCACGTCGAGCAATTCACATAGCAGAAGGGACTTGGGTTTTGGTTGGGACAACAGACCCCGGGATGGGACCTGTAGTTTGCTGCAGAGCAACTGCAGGTGATCGAGCCATCCAGCCCGCAGGCGCAGCCCTGCGGGCAGAGCGCCTGACTTGACGTCGGGAGGGCGAGCAGAATCGTGACGAGCACAGATCGAGCGACGCAACCGCGACACGCGCGTCCTATGGCCATGACAGTAAGAATGGGGCCACGCATGAAAGGATTGGTAACTCAATGGACGAAATCGCCCTCTTCGGCCGATTGTTGCGCTTGGGGCGAACCGTCGTCAAGCGATGAGAATCGCTGCCAGGCTGCTCCGCCTGCGTGATCGGCGGAACGCCCCGCTTCTGCTCGAGCCGCAACTGCTCGCAGTCCATCGCCCGGATCAGCGAAATACATCAAGACCAGCCGACCATTGATGTGTCCCTTGCTCATGTTTCCCGAAGTTACGTTCGACGAATCATCAGACCTTCGCGTGCAGTCCAGGGTTACTTCCAGTTCCAGCGGTCGACCGGGAGGTTTTCCCCTATTCTGACTCACGGTCCGCTTTCCCGAAGTGCCTGTGGCTGCTCAGGGTCGATAGCGGACGAGTCGTGGTCTACGTCGGAACGACGCTGGCTAGACCTCGTCCCGCCGCAGCGCGAGCAGTCGCTCGAATACCTTGTCGCTGCTGCGCAGGCCGCTGTGCTCGTACTCGTTGGTCAGCCAGGCCTTGAGGCCGGGAATGGCTGCGGCGGTTTCTTCCGACAACGCGCGCGGGACGTACATGTCCTCGGCATAGATCGCCGCGACACAGGGCACGGTATTGCGGGAAAGCTGCGCCGCGTCGTACAACACCGGCCAGCGATCGTCGCCGGCGAGCAACTCGGCGACGTCGCGCAGCGGCCTCAACCCGGGATAGTCTTCGAACATCCACGGATAGATCATCTCGCCGGTGAACGACGGCGGCTTTCCCGGCGCCCAATCCATGTCGGGAAACTCGCCGCGCACGCGCTCCGCGGACCAGCGGGAGGCGGCGCGCTGCGTGTAGCACATCTCGTGCAGCACGGCGAATATCGGATTGGTTTCGAACGGTTGCGAGTTCTCGAGCGCGCGCAGGAACGGCAGGCCGAGCTCGATGCCGCCCGCGCCGTTGCAGAATGCGCCTTCGAGCAGGTAGTGGAGATTCTCCATTCCGTCATCCATGCCCAGCATGAAGCCGACCTGCTGAAAGCGGCGAACCGTGAGGCGCCCGCCGCCAGGCAACGCGATGTCGTGCCGGTGCAGGTGTTCCATGATGCGGCTGCATAGGTCTCCGTCCGCCGGGTAGCGCGCAAAGAATTTGCGCGTCTTGCGCTGGACCTCGGGATAGGTGTGACGGTAATAGTCGTCGGCGCTGCCGGAAAGCGGCGGCAGGCCTCCGGTGATGAAGACCTCGCGCAATCCTTGCGGAAACGCGGACAGGTAATGAACCGCGCAAAACCCGCCGTAGCTTTGCCCGAGCACGCTCCACGGCTCGCGGGCGCCGACTAACTGGTGGCGGATCAATTCGGCGTCGCGCACGATGTTGTCGGCGCGAAAATGCCTGAGATAGTCGGCCTGCGCCCGCGCGTCGCCGCGCCGGGCGAGCGTTTGCGGCAGCACGACGCTGCTGCGCCCGTTGCCGCGCGAATCGAGCAGCAGCACGTGATAGTCGTCGAGCGCGCGCTTGACCCAGCCGGACTTGGTCAGCGGCCGCGGTCCTGGAAATCCGGGCCCTCCCTGCAGGAAGATGAGCCAGGGCCGCGGTTCCGGCTTCTCGCTGTTCCTGACCGCTCGCGCGAAGATCGACAGCGTCTCGCCCGCGGGCTGCGCGTGATCGAGCGGCACGCTGAATTCGTAGTCGGTGAGGTCCATGCCGTGATGGCGGACGGTGGCAAGCGTGCGGAATGTCTTCATGGGCTTTCTCTGTCGGCCGTTGCCGGTCCGAACCGCTGCGGACGAAAGGGTGCGAGATCGAGCGGCGGCGGGCGCCCGAAAATGATATCGGCGACGAGCCGCGCCGTCGCCGCCGACTGCGTCAGGCCGAAGTGGCCGTGGCCGAATGCATAGACGACGCGCTCGTCCGTTGTCGAAACACCGATTGCGGGCAGCGAATCGGGCAACGACGGACGATGGCCCATCCACTGCTTGCCGCCCTCCGTGCGCAATCCAGGCATGAAGCGTTTCGCCTTCGCGAGCAGCGCCGCCGCGCGCGCGAAGTTGGGCGGAGCGTCGAGCCCTGCGAACTCCACGGCGCCGCCCACGCGCACACCGGTGCTCAGTGGAGTGACCACGAACCCGTGGCCGCCGAACGTGAGCTGGCGCTTCAGGTCGAATGCGTGCACAGGGAGCGTCGTGTTGTAGCCGCGCTCGGTCTCCAGCGGAATGGGCTCGTGAAGCGTGCGCGTAAGGTGGTGCGACCATGCGCCGGCGGCGACCACGACGCGCCGCGCGACGAGTGCCGGCGCATCGCGCAATTGCACGGTGATTCCGTCGGCGCCCGGTGCGAGCGCCAGCACGTCCGCGCGCCGGATGCGCCCGCCCTGTTGCTCGAATTGCCGCGCCAGTGCTTCGGTCACCAGCAAGGGATCGCTGACGGTCTTCCAGACGGGAAGGAACGTGGCCGCCACCAACGCCGGGCTCAATCCCGGCTGCAGCGCGGCGATGGCCTGAATGCCGTGCAGATGCGTGAATTCGACGCCATTGTCCGCGCAGGCCCGCCACCCGGATTGCGACGCCTGCAATTCGCGCTCGCTCTCGTATAGGCACAATGCGCCCTCGCTGCGCAGCATGTGGCTGGCGCCGGCACGCTCGAACATCAGCGGCGCTTCGATCGCGGCCAGTTTCATGAGCGCCGCTTGCGCCGCGGTGCTCGCGCGCACGCGATCGGGCTGACTCGCTCGCCAGAACCGGAAGAGCCACGGCGCCAGGCGCGGCAAATAGCCCGCGCGGATCGTGAGCGGGCCCAAAGGATCGAGCAGCCATTTGGGCGCCTGGCGCAGGATGCCGGGCGAGGCGAGCGGCAGGATGTTCGAGAACGCCAGCGCGCCGGCGTTGCCGCGGCTCGTCTGCGCCGCCACGCCGTCGCGGTCGAGCAGCAATACGTCGCGCCGTTCCTGCTGCAGGCGCAGTGCAATCGCGACGCCGACGATGCCGGCGCCGATCACGCATACGTCGCAGGTTTGCTCGGTGCCGGCGAGCGACTGCAACGGCGTCAAGCCAATCCCCACGCGAACGCGTCCGCGGGGTCGAAGATCAAGTTCGCGTCGAGCGTCACATGCGCGCGGCCGTGGATCATTGGCAGCACGGCGTTTGCGGGCACACCGGCAAGCGCGACCGCGGGGCGTGCGTAGCGGCCCGTAAAGACGCTGCCGATGATGCTTTCCTGACGCCAGGGGGCTCCCGGCTCCAGTTTGCCGTCGGCGGCGAGGCACGCGAGCTTCGCGCTCGTGCCTGTGCCGCATGGCGAGCGGTCGTACGCGCCGCCCGGGCAGAGCACGAAGTTGCGCGCATCGTTGCGCGGATCGACCGCGGGTCCGACGAGTTCGACGTGGTCGACTTGCGCGCCTGCAACTCCGGTCACGCCTTGTTGGGTCAGCGCGTCGCGCACGCGCAACGCGAAGGCGGAAAGCTCGCCGATGCGTCCCGCTTCGAGGGACAAGCCGTGGTCGCTGCACAGGAAAAACCAGTTGCCACCCCACGCCACGTCGCCATGCACGGCACCGTGACCCGGGACGTTCACGCTCACTTGCGTCGCGTGGCGGAACGATGGAACGTTGGCAACGGTGACCGTGCCGTCGGCATGCAAGGTCGCGGTAACCATCCCGACCGGCGTCTCGATTCGATGATCTCCGGGCTGCACGCGACCAAGGTGCGCAAGTGTCGCGACCAGGCCGATCGTGCCGTGGCCGCACATGCCGATATAGCCGACGTTGTTGAAGAAGATCACGCCGCACGCATTGGCGGCATTGGCCGGTGTGCACACGAGCGCCCCCACGATCACGTCCGAGCCGCGCGGCTCGTTGACGATCGCCCTGCGCCACGCGTCGTGCGTGTCGCGGAAGCGATCGCGGCGCTGCGCCATGTCGCCTTGCCCTAGGTCGGGGCCGCCGCTGACGACCACGCGCGTGGGTTCGCCGCCGGTGTGCGAGTCGATGATGCGGGTCGGCACGGCAGGTTGCGTGGTCATGTAGGCCATGGGCGCCATGCCCGGCCGGGTCAAAATGGAATATCGATTATAGTCGGCGCCGGGAGCCACCATGGTCACAGGGCCTTCCACGATGCGCGATTCCGATCTGGCGTTACATCGACATCGACTCCACGAAACGTTAGCGGCGGCTTTCGATCGTCATGGGGCAGGCGTAGCATTGCGTCTATGACATCACCCATGCACATCGAGCAGCCCGCGTTGCGGTCCGTCTCCCGGGCGGCGGCGGCGCACATCAAGCGTGAAAACGCATTCGGCGCGCGCAACTACGATCCTCTTCCGGTCGTGCTGGGCCAAGGTGCCGGGGCGTGGCTGACCGACGTCGACGGCAAGCGCTATCTCGATCTCATGAGCGCGTACTCGGCCGTGAGCTTCGGTCACGCGCATCCGAAAATCGTGTCCGCGCTCGTCGCGCAGGCGCAACAACTCGCGGTCACGTCGCGCGCGTTCTACAACGACCAGCTGCCCGTGCTGCTCGAGCGTCTCGCGCAGATGACCGGCCTCGATCGTGCACTGCCGTCCAACGGCGGCGCGGAAGCCGTCGAAACGGCACTGAAGGCGGCGCGCAAATGGGGGTATCACGTCAAGGGGATCCCCGCCGACCGCGCCGAGATCATCGTTTGCGAAAGCAATTTCCACGGCCGCTCGATCGCCATCGTCGGCTTTTCTTCCGAGGGGCAATACCGCGAAGGATTCGGGCCGTTTCCACCGGGATTCGTCACGATCCAGTTTGGCGACGCGGCGGCGCTCGCAGCGGCCATTACGCCGAATACCGCGGCGTTCCTGGTGGAGCCGATCCAGGGCGAAGGTGGAATCATCGTGCCTCCAGACGGCTATCTCGCCGAATGCTCGCGCATCTGCCGGGAGCGGAAGGTCCTCCTCATTTGCGATGAAATTCAAACGGGGCTCGGACGCACCGGGTACGTGCTCGCCTGCCATCACGACAACGTGCAGCCCGACGGCGTAACGCTGGGAAAGTCGCTCGGCGGAGGGCTCCTGCCGGTATCGGCCTTCGTCGCGACGCACGACGTGATGCGCGTGTTCACGCCGGGCGATCACGGCAGCACGTTCGGCGGAAATCCGCTCGCAGCCGCGGTGGCGATGGCGGCGCTCGATGTGCTGGAGGACGAATGCCTCTGCGAGCGCTCGCAGCAGCTTGGCGCGTGGCTGATCGGCGAACTCGCATCGATAGCGAGTCCGTTGATCCGCGAGGTGCGCGGCCGCGGGCTCTACATCGGCGTCGAAATCGATGCGCGCCGATTGCCGGCGAGGCGGGTGGTGGACCGCCTGCTGGCGCGAGGCATCCTGTCGAAGGACACGCACGGGACGGTGGTGAGGATCGCGCCGCCGCTCAATGCCGCGCAATCGGATCTCGCGTGGGCGGTCGGCGAGTTGCGCGAGGTGTTGCGCGAGCTCGAGCGCGATGCCGTGCCCGCGGCTTAGTCCCGGTCGCAGCCGGGTATACTTTTTCGCATGGCCGAGACTTCTCCCGCGGAGCAGCTCGTCGTCGCGATCAGCTCGCGCGCGCTGTTCGACTTCGAGGAAGAAAACAAGGTCTTCGAGACCGCCGACGACCGTGCCTACATGCGGTTGCAGTTGGAGCGGCTCGAATCGCCCGCCAAGCCGGGTGTCGCGTATCCGCTGGTGCGCAAGCTCCTCGCGTTCAATGCCGATGGCGTGCGGCGCGTGGAGGTCGTGATCCTGTCGCGCAACGACCCGGTCTCGGGACTGCGCGTCTTCCGCTCGGTCAAGGGCGCCTCGCTCGGCATCGAGCGCGGCGTGTTCACGCGCGGCCGCGCGCCGTTCTCGTATCTCGGCCCGCTGAAGGCCAATTTGTTCCTGTCAGCCAACGCCGACGACGTGCGCGGCGCGCTCAACGCGGGGTTTCCGGCGGCGATGGTTTATACGCAGTCGCTGGTCACCGACTCGCATCCCGACGAAGTGCGCATCGCCTTCGACGGTGACGCCGTCCTGTTTGCCGACGAGGCCGAGCGCGTGTATCAAGCGCAAGGATTGAATGCGTTCCAGAATCACGAGGCCGATCACGCGAAGCGACCGCTGCCACCGGGCCCGTTCAAGCCGCTGCTCGAGGCGCTGCACCGGTTGCAGCGCGTCGATCGCGGCTCGGTGCAGATGCGGCTGCGCACGGCGCTCGTGACGGCGCGCAGCACGCCGGCGCACGAGCGTGCGATCCGGACGCTGATGGACTGGAACGTGAACGTCGACGAGGCGATGTTTCTGGGAGGGCGGGAAAAGGGTCCGTTCCTGCGCGAGTTCGAGCCCGATTTCTTCTTCGACGACCAGACGCGGCACGTCGAGTCTGCGTCGCACCATGTGCCATCGGGCCATGTGCTGCACGGCATCGCGAACGAATGAGCATCGCTTACACGATTATGTGGCAACGATCTTGGCTAGGCGTAGCTGCCTTCGCCTTGGGGGTCCTCGGCGCACCAGGCAACGCTACTGCGCAGTCGTCGGCCAAAGCGTTCCGGATTGGCTGGCTCGGCAACAGCGTCCCTCCAGAAGGGTCGAGCCAAGGCGTCGCCGACTTCGAGCAGGCCTTGCGCGAGTTTGGTTACGTCGCTGGGCGCAACCTGACGATCGTCTACCGCTACGGAAACGGCGATGCGAATCGGCTGGCCGAGCATGCCGCCGAATTTGCTCGCATTCCGGTCGACTTGATCGTTACATCCGGCGAGCGAGCGGCTGAAGCAGCCCGGCGTGCGACAACCGCCATTCCGGTCATCGTGACCGAGATCGCTGTGGATCCGGTCAAGCAAGGGCTCGTGTCGAGCCTCGGGCGGCCGGGTGGAAACATCACCGGGTTTACCACCCTCAGCGACGAACTGTGGCTAAAGCGGATCGGCCTTGTGAAGGAGGTCAAGCCCAGCATCTCCCGTTTGACCGTCCTTTGGAATCCGGGCAATCCGGGCAACAAGATTTGCCTAGACGAGATCAGGGCGGCGGCGACGACGATGCGCGTACAGGTCCGCGATTTCGAAGTGCCCGATTTCACGACGCTGGGGCGAGCGCGCGCCGCAATTGCCAAAGATCCTCCCGACGCGATCACCGCATGCTGGGATAGCGTGACCGTGGAGAATGCGAAGTCCATCGCGGATCTTGCGCTGAAGCTCCGCATCCCGACGCTCGCCCCGATCAGGGAATACGTGCAGGCGGGATGGCTCATGTCCGAGGGCGCGAGTCTTCCTGTCGAACGCCGGCATGCCGCCCGCTACGTCGACAAAATCCTCAAAGGCGCAAAGCCCGCGAACTTGCCTGTCGAACAGCCCGACGCCTTTCCGCTGGTCGTCAACAGGACCACCGCCAAGGCCATCGGCATCACGATGCCCGCGGCGTTTGGATTTGCGGTGGAGGAGTGGATCGATTGATACGACTTCCGGGCGAACGGTCCGTACAACTCGAGGTGTCTTTTCCCTTGGAAAATCCATGCCGCTGACAATCCAATTGCCGTTTGCGCTTGCTCTCCTGCTTCTGGGCGTGCCGGCTGCTGCCCAAAGCCATCTCGGCCAGCTACTCGACGATCATGCCACGCTGTTGTCGGCCGAAGAGTTCAAGCGCGACGTGGTCGGACGATCATTCGTGGGCCCAACGCCAACCGGAGGAACGCTGGACGTGCTGTACGCGGCTGATGGCCGGGTAGTGGGCACGGGGTCGGCTCCCCGCGTGCCGTTCGCTCCAACCGCGTTAATTTCGGGGACATGGTCAATTGACGACGACGGGAGGGTCTGCTCGACCATTCGGATTTCTTCGAGCGTACCACCGGACCTGATATTTCCTCGCCGCTGTCAGTGGTGGTTCAAGAAGGCCGACCAGTATTTTCTCTCCGATTCCGATTGGGACCGCGACGCGCAGGTGCTCCTTCGCAGTCTTAAGCCATGAGCGCTCCGGCCAATCCATTCGCGCTCGCGGGATGGCGGCGCAGCATGGCCGTGGAATACGCCGCGGTGCGTTCCGGCGTCGTGGATCCGGAAGGCGCCGCGACGCGCTTTCGCGCGGCGCGCGATCGTCTCTTCATCGAGCATCCGGAAAGCCCGATTGCCCCGGAGCGAAGGCGCGACTGGCGGGGTGTCTCGTGGTATCCGTATACGCCGGCGTGGCGCCTGACGGGCGTCATCGAGATCGCGCCCAAGCGCCAGCACTTCGAAATTTCGCTCGCGACTGACGGCATTCTGGGGTGCACGCGCATCGGCCAGGTTCGCTTCATCGTCGGCGGTCGCGACGCGCATCTCGCGATCTACTGGCTCGAAGGCTACGGCGGCGGAATCTGGCTTCCGTTCACCGATGCGACGAGCGGCGCGGACACGTACGGCGGCGGCCGTTATCTCTACGACACGATCAAGGGCGCCGATCTGGGGGCGGGTGAGCGCGAATTCGTGCTCGACTTCAACTACGCGTACAACCCGTCCTGTGCGTACGACGAGCGCTGGTCTTGCCCGCTGGCTCCGGCCGAGAACCGGCTGGCCTTCGCGGTCGCCGCCGGCGAACGCACTCCGCCGGGTACACGAAGGTAGCGGCGGGCCCTCACGCTTGCGGCCAAAGAAACCGGGGCCGCTGCGCTGCCCCCCGGGGGGAGCTATTCGCGCCTTGGGACGGCCCTGCGGCGCGAAGGCGCACGCTTCAGTCGAGCAGCCTTCCGTAGAACGGGTACTGCGGATCGTTGTAACCCGGCGTGGACGGATGGCCCGGCCGCACGAGCGAATCGACCAGCGCCTCGTCGTCGTCGCTCCACGCCGTGCCGATGGCGCCGACATAATCGTTCCATTGCTCAATCGTGCGCGGCCCGCCGATGACGCTCGTCACGATCTGGTTGGCCCACGTCCACGCCATCGCAAATTGCGTCGGCGTGCGCCCCGTCTTCTTGGCATGCTCCGCGAGCTTTTGCGCGATGACGAACGACTCTTCGCGAAATTCCGTCTCCATCATCCGCCGGTCGCCGCGCGCGCCGCGCGAGCCTTCCGGCGCCTTGCCGCCCGATGCGTACTTGCCGGTCAGCACACCGCGCGCGAGCGGTGAATACGGCGCGACACCGATGCCGTAGTGATCGCACGCGGGAAGGATCTCGACCTCCGGCCCACGGTTCAGCAGGTTGTAATAGGGCTGGCAGACGACCGGCAGTGCCACGCCCTGCGCTTCGCATTCGCTGACCATTTCCGAGATGCGCCAGCCGCGATAATTCGAAATGCCGAAGTAGCGGATCCTGCCCGAGCGAATCAGGTCACCGACCGCGCCGACCGTTTCGGCGATCGGCGTATCGGGATCGTCCTTGTGCAGGTAGTAGATGTCGATGTAGTCGGTGGCGAGGCGCGAAAGGCTGTCGTCGCACGCGCGCATGATCCAGCGCCGCGACAGGCCGCCGTCGTGGGGTTTTGCGGTCATCACGTTGCCGCATTTGGTCGCGAGAATCCAGCGAGCGCGATTGGCCCTGATCGCCTGGCCGACGATCTTTTCGGAGGCGCCCTTCGTGTAAACGTCGGCGGTGTCGATGAAATTGACGCCGGCGGCGAACGCCGCGTCGACGATCTGCTGCGACGTTGCCGCGTCCGTGCGGTCGCCGAACATCATCGTGCCGAGGCAGATCGGTGAAACTTCGAGCCCGCTGTTGCCCAGCCGCCGGTATTCCATCGCCGCCTCCTGTCACAATGAGCGGCCGACTATGCAGGAACGCCGCGTTTCCCGCAATTAGGCGTGGCGCCCCTGCCCGGTATAATTCGCGGCACCCCGCCCACCCACCCGCGTCGGCGCCTCCCTCGCGCCCTCCCGATTCCCATGAATGTCTTGTTCGAGGACGACGGTCACTTGAAGGCCGGGTCCGTTCTCGCCGATAACGACGCGTCGCTGCAAATCGAGACCGCGTCGGGCAAGCGGCAGAAGATCAAGGCAGGCGCCGTGCTGCTGCGCTTTGCCGCACCGGCCGCCGGCGCGATTCTCGGCGAAGCGCAGAAACTTGCCTCCGAACTCGACCCCGCGTTCTTGTGGGAAGCGATCGGCGACGGCGAATTCGGTTTCGACGATCTCGCCCGCGAATATTACGGCGCGCATCCGACACCCGAGCAGGCGGCGGCGGTGGCAATGCTGTTGCACGCGTCGCCGATGTACTTCTACAAAAAGGGGAAGGGCCGTTACCGCAAGGCGCCGCCGGAATCGTTGCAGGCGGCGCTTGCGTCGGTCGGGCGCAAGCAACGGGAGTCGGCGCAGATCGCAGGGTGGGTCGCCGAGCTCGACGCGCATCGGCTGCCGCCGGAATTCACGCCGAAGCTCCCGATGCTGCTGTACAAGCCCGACAAGAACACGCTGGAATGGAAGGCGCTCTCGGCCGCCTGCGATGCGGCGAGGACGAATCCGGTCGAGTTGCTTGCTGCGTGCGGCGCCATTCCGTCGACGCACGACTATCATTTCAACCGTTTTCTGGTCGAAGCGTTTCCGAAAGGCGTTGCGTTTCCTGCCTGGGGCGCCTTGCCGGCGCCGCCCGAGCTTCCGCGCGCCGACGTGCGCGCATTCTCGATCGATGACGCGACGACGACCGAAATCGACGATGCCTTTTCCGTGCGCGAAATGCCGAACGGCAACATCGAGATCGGCATCCACATCGCGTGCCCGGCGCTTGCGATTCCCCGCGGGAGTGCCCTTGATGCAATCGCGCGCGGGCGACTCTCCACCGTCTACATGCCGGGCCGCAAGCTGACGATGCTGCCGGAAGCGGCCGTGGCCGCTTTCACGCTCCGTGAGGGCACAACGGCGCCGGCGCTTTCGCTCTACATCGAAACCGACGCCAAAGGTGCGCCGCTGTCGCACGAGACGCGGCTCAATTGCGTGCCGATCGCCGCGAACCTCGATCTGTCGACGCAGGAAGACGCGTTCGCCAACGCGCTGCCTTCGCCCGGCGATCCGCCGTGGACGCGCGAACTGCGCGCATTGTGGAAGCTGGCGCAGCACCTTGGCGAGTGCCGCGGCAAGTCCGACGTCCATCGGATTGATTACCGCTTCGACGTCGACTGGAGCGCCGGGCCCGAGGGGCGCGTGACGATCGCCCAGCGCGAGCGTGGCAGCCCGCTCGACAAGCTGATCGCGGAGCTCATGATCCACGCCAACAACACGTGGGGACACGTGCTCGCGGAGCATGGCGCCGCGGGCCTCTATCGCGTGCAGGCCGGCGGCAAGGTGAAAATGAGCACGCGCCCCGGTGAGCATCAGGGCCTGGGGCTCACGCACTACCTGTGGGCGAGCTCGCCGCTTCGCCGCTACTGCGATCTCGTCAACCAACGCCAGCTGTTGGCGGTTGTAGCGGGTGACGCGCCGCCGTATGGGGAAAACGACGCCGAGCTCTTTGCCGCGCTTGCGGACTTCGAGGTCACGTACAGCCACTACGCGCAATTCCAGGACCGCATGGAACAGTACTGGTGCCTGCGCTGGCTGGTGCAGGAAAACGTCACCGAAACGACGGCCTGGGTCATCCGCGACAACCTCGTCCGGTTCGACGGCCTGCCGTGGATCCAGCGCCTGGCCGATCTGCCATCGCTGCCGCCGGAAACGGCCGTCCGGGTGGCGATTTCGCGGGTCGATCTCCTCAATGCGACGCTCGAGTGTCGCTACGCCGGTACAGTCTGACGGCTTTTGGAGCGATTACGGCCGCCATACCATGACATCGGCATGGCCCTTGCTACAATGGGATCGTCCCCGTTTACTTGCGATGGCCGGAATTGCCGCGACGCGCTTCCCCGCCGAAAACGCCCGTTCTCGCGCCGGTCCCGGACGAGCCCCCCGTCCTGGTGCCGGTTCCCGCTGTTCGTCGCCCACCCACCGCGGTAGCCGTTAGGAAAAAACCGGCCGCTCCGCGCGGCGCCACGCCGGCCGCCGTGCCGCCGCCGATCACGATCGTCCCGAAGCTTCCGCCCGTCGCGCCCGTCGTTCTCAAGCAGCCCCCGCGGCGGACCGCGCGCATAGCGCCCGCGGGCGCCCTTCCCCCCGCCCACATTCCTCCCGAAGCGCTTGCCTCGCCGCGTCACGACAAGTTGATGGCGTATGCGATCGCGGGCTCATTGCTCGTGCACGCCGTCGTCCTGACGATCCATTTTTCGCCGTTCGACCTTTCGCAACTGATCGACAAGGGACCGCCGCTCGAAATCGCGCTCGTCAACGCCAAGACCACCGCGAAGCCGACCAAAGCGGACATTCTGGCGCAGGCGCATTTGGACGGCGGCGGCAACACCGACGCCGACCGGCGCGCGAAGACGCCGTTGCCGGTGCTGCCGCTGAACAGCGCCGATGAGCAGGTGGCCGTTGCGACGCAGAGGGTGGAAATGCTCGAGCAGCAGACGCGCGAGCTGATGACGCAGCTGCGCTCGGCGCCCATCGCCGCGACGCAGCAAAAGCCGGTCGAGGCCGCGGAGCAGTCGGAGTTGCCGACGGCGAACGAACTGATGCAGCGCACGCTCGAGACGATGAAGCTCGAGGCGCAGATCGCCAAGGACATGGAGGCCTACCAGAAGCGGCCCAAGCGGCGCTTCGTCGGTGCGCGCGCCGAGGAATACCGGTTCGCCCGCTACGTCGAGGATTGGCGGCTCAAGGTCGAGCGCATCGGCAACCTCAACTATCCGGAGGCCGCGCGCGAGCAGCGGCTGTACGGCAGCCTTTTGCTCACGGTCTCGATCAAAAGCGACGGCAGCGTCGAGAACGTCGACATCAACCGCAGTTCCGGCAGCCGCATCCTGGACGCCGCAGCGGTGAAGATCGTCGAGATGTCGGCACCGTTTGCGCGGTTCCCCCCGGACATCAAGCGCGACACCGACATCCTCCACATCACGCGCACGTGGACGTTCACGAAGGGCGATTCGCTCGTCTCCCGGTAGCTTCGGTGAGAAGGCTGGAGGCGAGGAAGTAAACTCTCGCCTTCTCACCCATTCGCCTCCTCACTGCAGTGGACAGGTACGCCGTCATCGGCAATCCCGTCGCGCATTCGAAGTCTCCTCAGATCCACGAGGCCTTTGCGCGCGCCACCGGGCAGGCGTTGACCTACGAAAGGCTGGAAGCGCCGCTCGACGGATTCGTGCCGACCGTCGAGGCGTTCGCGCGCGGCGGCGGGCGTGGATTGAACGTCACGGCGCCGTTCAAGCTCGAGGCCTTTGCGCTCGCGAATGCGCACAGTAAGCGCGCGGAGCTCTCGGGCGCGGCGAACACGCTGAAACGCGAGAGCGGCGGCTGGTCGGGCGATAACACCGACGGACCGGGAATCGTTCGCGATCTCACGCACAACCTGGGAGTCGCATTGGCGGCGCGCGATGTCCTCGTGCTGGGCGCGGGCGGCGCGGCGCGCGGGATCATGAGCTCCGTTCTCGCAGAACATCCGCGTTCCCTGACGGTGTGCAATCGCACGTTCGCCAAGGCGGAAAGCATCGCCCGGTTGTTCGCGGCCTATGGCCCCATTGCGGCCGCGCCGTCCGATGCGCTGGCCGGGCGCTCGTTCGATGTCGTGATCAATGCGACAAGCGCTGGCCTCGTCGCCACGTCGACGCCGGTGTGGCCCCCGGCGAGCGCGGTCACGGGCGCCTTTGCCTACGACATGATCTATGCCGATCGGCCGACGCTCTTCCGGCAATGGGCTGACGCGAACGGCGCAAAACAGACCGCCGACGGGCTCGGCATGCTGATCGAGCAGGCCGCGGAAAGTTTTTTCCTCTGGCGCGGCGTGCGGCCCGATACGGCTCCGGTCTTTTCGCTGCTGCGTCCGGAAGGGCGACTCTGATGGCGTCCGCGACCGGACGCGCGTTCCTGCGCTGGGTAGGCTGGCTCGTCGCCGCGTTGGCCGTGGCGGCCGTCGTGCTGCATCTGTGGTTCGCGGCGCACATCTACTGGTGGCGCGATCATCCGGTGGGAGAAACGTCGTTCATGGCGTACCGCATGGACGAGCTGCACGCCAGGAATCCGAAAGCGGAGTTGCAATACCGGTGGGTTCCCTACGATCGCATTTCCGGCAACCTGAAACGCGCGATGGTCGCCGCGGAGGACGCAAAGTTCATCGACCACGAGGGCTTCGACTGGGACGGCATCGAATTGGCGATGGAGAAAAACCAGAGAAAGGGGCGCGTCGTCGCAGGCGGCTCGACGATCACGCAACAACTGGCAAAGAATCTGTTCCTGTCGCCGTCGCGCAGTTACTGGCGCAAGGGCGAGGAAGCCGTGATCACCGTGATGCTCGAGGCGATGCTGCCGAAGCGGCGCATCCTCGAGATCTATCTCAACGTGATCGAATGGGGCAGCGGCGTGTTCGGCGCGGAGGCCGCCTCGCGACGCTATTTCGGCGCGTCGGCCGCGCAACTTTCCACGGAGCAGGCGGCGCGGCTCGCGGCAATGGCTCCGAACCCGCGGTTCTACGAACGCAACCCGTCCGCGCCCGGCCTCAACCGGAAAATCGGCATCATCGTCGCGCGCATGCCGGGCGCGGATATTCCGTAGGAGGCTCCCGAACCCACCAGTTAGAATGGGTGCGGCTCCCGCGGGCACTGCCGTGGGTCCTGGAAAGGCCGCGCCAAGTCATGCCCGAGACCGCAGCAGCGAAAGTCGGCAAGCGTCCCGAAGCGCGCGAACGCGTGCAGGATGCGCTCGTCGAAGTCACGACGCTTCTGCGCCGCCATCGCCTCGTCGAAGGCCTGGTCCAGGAGCAACTCGAGCACGCGCCGGCAGCGGTTGGCGGCCGCAGCGAAGTCATCGAGAGCCTCGTCACGCGGCAGAACAAGGCGCAGCTGACGCGCAAGCTCGACCGGCTGCACCCGGCCGACATCGCGTACATCCTCGAGGCGCTGCCGCTCGACGAGCGTCTCTACATCTGGGACCTGGTGCGCGCGGCGCGCGACGGCGAGATCCTCCTCGAAGTCTCGGACGCCGTCCGCGAATCGCTGATCTCGTCGATGGACACGGAGGAGTTGGTCGCCGCGGCCGGCACGCTCGACGCCGAGGAAATCGCCGATCTCGCCCCCGATCTGCCGCAGGAGGTGATGGACGACGTGCTCTCCGGCCTGCCGCTGGCCGAACGCGAGCAGTTGCGCGCCGCGATGTCCTTCGACGGCGACATGGTCGGCGCGCTGATGGATTTCGAGGACCTGCAGGTGCGACCCGATGTGACGCTCGAGGTCGTGTTGCGCTATTTGCGCCGCTTCGACGAACTGCCGTCGCAGACCGATCAGCTCTTCGTCGTCGATCGCCATGAGACGCTGCTGGGTGTCCTGCCGATCAACCGCCTGATCGTCAGCGAACCGGAAACCCTCGTGTCCGCAGTGATGCAACCGCCGGTCGTCAAGCTGCTGCAGCACGAAAAGGCCGGCGACGCGGCATCGGCGTTCGAACGCTACGATCTCGTGTCCGCGCCCGTTGTCGACACGAACGACAGGCTGGTGGGTCGCGTCACCGTCGACGAAATTCTCGACTTCGTCCGGCACAAGGGCGAAGGGGAAATGCTGGCGCAGGCGGGCCTCGAGGAAGAGGAGGACGTGTTCGCGTCGGTGTGGAAATCGTTCCAGAACCGGTGGTCGTGGCTGGCGATCAACCTGGTCACCGCCTTTATCGCCTCGCGCGTCATCGGCGCATTCGAAGGCTCGATTGCAAAACTGGTCGCGCTGGCGGCGCTGATGCCGATCGTCGCGGGTATCGGCGGCAATTCGGGCAACCAGACAATCACGATGATCGTGCGCGCGGTGGCGCTGGGCCAGGTGTCGCGCGAGCACGCAAGCAATCTTTTCCGCAAGGAGATCGTCGTCGCAGCGATCAACGGCCTGGTGTGGGGCGGCGTCATGGGATTGGTCGCGATGCTCTTGTACAAGGACGTCGCGCTCGGCCTCGTCATGGTTCTCGCGATGACGTTGAACCTCATGCTCGCCGCGCTGATGGGCGTGCTGATCCCGATGACGCTGCTGAAATTCGGGCGCGACCCTGCGGTGGGCTCGTCGGTGATGATCACCGCGGTCACCGATTCCGGCGGCTTTTTCATTTTCCTGGGACTGGCGACGCTTATCCTTATTCGATAGCACCTGCTAGGCGGCGGTAAACTGCGGAATAAGGCCCGGCAACTTCTGTTGACCGGGGGTAGAGGGAAGCTATCCAGCAGGGAGACAACGATGTCTCGCACCAACATTGCGCTTTTCGCCGCGGCCTTGATGGCCCTGTCGGCCATGGCGGTCGCGCAACCCGTCCCCGCGAGGCGGGCCGCCGACGGAACGCTCACCAGCGCGGCGGGCATGACGCTCTACGTCTTCGACCGCGATGCCGGCGGCAAGAGCACATGCAATGGACCGTGCACGGTCAACTGGCCGCCGGTGCTGGTGGTCGGCGGCGGCGCGGCCTCCGGCGACTGGTCCATCGTCGTCCGCGACGATGGCGGCAAGCAATGGGCGTTCAAGGGAAAGCCCCTGTACGCGTGTTCGAAAGATATGAAGCCCGGCGACAAGCACGGCGAGGGCATCAATGGCCTCTGGCATGTTGCGAAGGAGTGACGCGGTGACAGCAATGGGGACGCAGCGCCGGCCGTAACTGCGGCATTCGCCACGACACAATGGCTGTCCTTGCCGACCCGCCGCTGCCGCAGCCGGATCTGCTGGCCGCGATTCCGCGCCTGCGCCGTTACGCACGGGTTTTGACGGGCGACATCAACCGTGCGGACGACCTGGTTCAGGAAACGCTGGCGCGCGCGTGGGAAAAGCGCCGGCTGTGGGCGGCGGGAAGCGACCTTCGCGCGTGGCTGTTCACGATCATGCACAACGTTTTCGTCAATCAGCGTGCGCTGGCGCGCCGCGAGAAGCTGCAGGTATCGCTCGATGGCGGCGGCGATGCGGAGGATGCGTGGCAGATCCCGGTGCGCGCGGCGCAATACACGCGCGTCGAGCTGTCCGAACTGATGCAGCACGTGGGCCGGCTGCCCGCCGACCAGCGCGAAGTGCTGCTGCTCGCGGCTGTCGAGGAGCTTCGCTACGAGGAGATTGCGATCGCGCTCGGAATACCGATCGGTACGGTCATGTCCAGGCTGTCGCGCGCCCGCGAGAAACTTCGCAATGCATTCGCCGATGCACCCGCCGGCGCGGCACCACTGAAGGTGGTCAAATGAGTCGTCACATGGGTTGCCAAATGAGGAGGAGCGCGCGATGAATCTATTGCCCGTCACCGACGCCGACCTCAATGCCTATGCGGATGGCCAGCTCGCGTCGTCCCGCGTTGCCGCCGTCGAAGAGGCCTTCGCGCGCGATCCCGCGCTTGCCGCCAGAGTGGCCGACGCCAAGCGCCACAACGCCGAGTTGCGCGATGCGCTCGATTCCTGGCTGGCCGATCCCATTCCGGAGCGGCTGCTGGCGGCCGCTGCGGGTCCGGTGAAGTCCGCGCCTGGGTCTGCGCGACGCTGGATTGCAGCGGCTTTCGCCGTGGCGGCGGCACTTGCGCTCGGGCTCGGCACGGGCTGGTACACGCGCGACCTGGAACTCGAGCGCGCGGGGACGCCCACGACATTTACGCGTCAGGCCGCACTGACGCACGCGCTCTACGCGGCCGACGTCAATCGTCCGGTCGAGGTCTGGGCACCGGAAGAAAAGCGCCTGGTGACGTGGCTGTCCAAGCGGCTGGGTTTCCCTGTCGCCGCGCCCGATCTCAACAGTGCCGGATTTGCATTGGTCGGCGGGCGCCTGGTCGCTGGCCACCAGAATCCCACGGCGCTCTTCATGTACGAGAACGGCGACAAGCAGCGGCTCTCGCTGCAGGTGCGCAAGCAACCGGTCGACGGCGGCGAAGTCGCGTTCCGTTACGCCGTCGAAAATGGCGTCGGTGTCTTCTACTGGATCGAGGACAACTGCAGTTACGCGCTGTCCGGCAACCTCGATCGCCCGCAGCTTCTGTCGATCGGTCGCGTCGTCTACGGTCAACTTGCTGCGCTGGAGGCCGCCAGCAAGAACTAGAACCTTCGCAAAATGGGCTGCGCGGCCCGATAGCTTTGTCGTTTCCTCACTCGCCCCTCGCTGTACGTCTATGTACTATCTCGGGGCTCGCTCCGGGCCCTCATTTGGCAACTGCGGCTCTCGGGCCGCTCGCCGGGATTTTTCGATAGGTCCTAGCCTAGCGTCCGGGACCGTTTTTCGATTTCGAAGTTCGGCGCTTCGCGCTCGCATCGCGCTGCCCGTTGCGCGACAATGGGCCTCGCTCATTGTCAGGAATTCCCCGGCTCCGACCGGTGCGGATACGCCCATGCAACGGATGCCAGCCCGGCCCGGGGATTCGGTTGCGGCCATCGACACGCCTGCACTCGTCGTCGACCTGGACCCCTTCGAGCGCAATCTCGAGCTCATGGCCAATGCGGTGCGCGGATCCGGCCTGGCGCTCCGGCCGCACGCCAAATCGCACAAATGTCCGGACATCGCCAAGCAGCAGATTGCCAACGGCGCGGTCGGTATCTGTTGCCAGAAAGTGGATGAGGCCGCGGCGTTTGTCGAGGCCGGCATTCGTAACGTGCTGGTGACTAATGAAGTCGTTGCGCCCGCCAAGCTCGCGCGCCTCGCGGGCCTTGCGAGGACTGCGACGATCGGTGTGCTCGCCGACGACCCGGCCATCGTCGGCGCGATATCCGCAGCGGCGACGAAGTCTGGTGTAACGCTCGATGTGCTGGTGGAGATCGACGTCGGTGCGCATCGCTGCGGTGTCGCGCCGGGTCCACCGGCCGTGGCGCTTGCGCAGGCGATCGCGGCCGCACCCGGACTGCGCTTTCGCGGACTTCACGCCTATCACGGCGCCGCGCAGCATTTGCGAACGCCGGACGAGCGTCGAGTTGCAATCGCCTCGGCCGCGGCGCTGGCGCGAGACACGCGCGACGCGTTGCTGGCCGCCGGCATCGCATGTCCGACGATCACAGGTGCGGGAACCGGCACGTGGCAGCTCGAGCGCGACAGCGGCGTCTACACGGAGCTGCAGCCGGGCTCGTACATCTTCATGGATGCGGATTACGGCCGCAACGCACTCGCGCCGGACGCCCACGAATTCGAGCAGAGTCTGTACGTCGTCGCTGCCGTGATGAGCGCGCCGGCGCCCGAGCGCGCGATCGTCGATGCGGGGCTCAAGGCTTTGGCCTTCGATTCCGGGCCGCCGATCGTTTACGCCGCGCGCGGAATTGAATACGCCGGCGCGTCCGACGAGCACGGTGTGCTGCGCGTCGATGCCGGCGCTGCGCGGCCCGCGGTGGGCGATCGCATCTGGCTGGTTCCGGGCCATTGCGACCCGACCGTCAACCTCTACGACTGGATCGTCGGCGTTCGCGGCGAGCGCGTCGAGTGCGTGTGGCCGGTCGCGGCGCGCGGCGCGCTCGGGTAAACGGGAGCCTGCGCGCCGGTTGCACTTGCCGACCGAGCGTTGTAGTATTTCATCAGGGGGTAAGCAGGACCCCCGGGTTCATTCCCTCCAAGACGGTGCCCCGTCCAATCCCTGCCAACGTTTCGCGTCGAGCGCGGGCACCTATGCAGCCAGCTGCAAACTCAGTGGTCAACATAGCGCTTTTGGTCGCCCGGGATTCGGCGCGATGCGGACGCCGTTTGACTTTGTCTTGGAGATTCCACCATGCGTTACACCCTGAAGCCGATCCACTGCCGGCCCTGGCAAGTGAACGGACTCTCGCAGCGCCTCATCGAGAGCCACTATGAAAACAACTATGGCGGCGCGCTCAACCGCCTGAACGCGATCACCGAGAAGCTCGAATCGCTCGACTTCGCCACCACTCCCGGTTACGTGATCAACGGGCTCAAGCGCGAAGAGTTCATCGCGCTCAACTCGACACTGCTGCACGAACTCTACTTCGCATGCCTGGGCGGAGATGGAAGAAAGCTCGGCGAGTCGGTCGCCGAGGCGATTACCCGCGATTTCGGCTCGATCGAGCGCTGGCGCAGCGAGTTCGTCGCGATGGCGGGCGCGCTGGCGGGCGGCTCGGGCTGGGTGTTGCTCACGTACGTGCCGCGCGATCGCCGGCTCATCAACCAGATCGCCGCCGACCACGGTCAGTCGATCGCCGGGGGATTACCCATTCTCGCGCTCGACATGTACGAGCACGCGTATCACCTCGATTTCGGCGCCAACGCGGCGGCCTATATCGATGCGTTCATGCGCAATGTCGACTGGAATTCGGTCGAGACGCGCTACGAGGACGCGCTCGGCGTGGAGCCTGTGAGGCCCCTCGTGCAGAAGGAGTTCGCCGACGTGCCGTCCGTTGCAGTCGAGGAAGTGAAGGCGATGCTCGACGCGGGGAAGCCGGTGCAGATCGTCGACGCCCGCCCGAAGTATTACTACTCCCGCGGCCAGGAAATCATGGACGGCGCCGTCTGGCGCGACCCGGATCGCGTGAAGGAATGGATGGATGACCTGTCGAAGACCGATCCCGTCGTCGTTTTCTGCGTCTACGGCTTCTACGTCGGATGCGAAACCGCCAAGACCTTGCGCGATGCCGGATTCGATGCGCGCTACATGGCGGGTGGACACTCGGCGTGGAAGGCGATCAAGGGGAAGGTCAGGCTGCATGCGTGATCGACGTGACTTGCGCCGACATATCGTTGCCTTGTGCGTGGCCGTTGTTTGCTGCGGACTGGAAGGAGGAGCCGTCATGGCGGAAACGATCAATTTCGATGCCGACGCGGTTGCGGCGCTGCCCAAGGGCTGGACCGCCGGCGTGACCGGGCGGGGCGCGCATCGCTGGACCGTCGAGCCCGACGCGAGCGCGCCGAGCAAGCCCAATGTACTGAAGCAAAGCGGCGTTGGTGACTTCCCCTGGTGCGTCATGACCGGGGCCTCGCTCGCCGACGGATTCGTCGAGGTCAAATTCAAGTCGCTCGCGGGCAAGGCGGATCAGGCCGCCGGCATCGTTTGGCGGTGGAAGGACGGCGACAATTACTACGTCGCCCGTGCGAACGCTCTGGAAGACAACGTCTCGCTGTATTACACGCAGAACGGGCGCCGCAACACGATCAAATACGTGGATGTGCCGGTGGCGAAAAACCAATGGCACACGTTGCGTGCGGAATTCCACGGTAGACGGATCCGCGTCGCGCTCGACGGCAAGATGTACATCGATGTCGAAGACGAGCGCATCGCAGGGCCGGGCGCCGTCGGCGTCTGGACCAAGGCCGACAGCGTCACCGTGTTCGATGATTTTGCGTTCGGCGCGGCCGCACGATGATTCCGGCGGATGCGCGCAGGCTGCTTTGGGCACGCGGCCTGCGCGCGTTCGGTGACGGCTACGTCAGCCTGTTGTTGCCGCTTTATCTCATCACCCTCGGCCTGACGCCGTTCGAGGTCGGCGCGATCGCCACCGGGACGCTGCTGGGCTCGGGTTTGCTGACGTTATTGGTGGGCCTGCACGCGTGGCGGATTCGCTTTCGGACGTTGCTGCTGATGGCGGCGGCATTGATGGCCGCGACGGGAGTGGGCTTTGCCGTCTTCACCAAATTCTGGCCGTTGTTCGTCATTGCCGTGGTCGGAACGCTCAACCCGTCGAGCGGCGACGTCAGCATTTTCCTGCCGCTGGAACAGGCGGTACTCGCGCGTCTCGCCACCGATCGCCAACGCACGGCGATCTTCGCGCGCTACAGCCTGGTCGGTGCGCTTGTCGGCGCGGCCGGTGCTTTGTTTGCTGGCTTCTCCGGAGTGCTGGCTTCGGCGATCGACGTCGACGCCGCGGTCGCGATGCAGGCGATGTTCGTGCTCTATGGGCTGATTGGCGTGGCGTCCGGCGTGATCTATCGCAAGTTGCCCGCGACCCTGGAATCCGATGTTGAAGCGAGGCCGGCGCCGCTGCGGGAATCCCGGCGCGTTGTTTACACGCTTTCGGCCTTGTTCAGCCTCGATGCGTTCGGCGGCGGATTCATCGTCCAGTCGATGCTGGCACTCTGGCTGTTCGAGAGATTCGAACTCTCGGTCGCGGTCGCCGGGACGATCTTTTTCTGGACCGGCGTGTTTTCGGCGTTTTCCTACCTTGTCGCGGTGCGTATCGCGCATCGGATCGGGCTCGTCAACACGATGGTGTTCACGCATCTGCCATCGAGTCTTCTGTTGATTCTCGTGGCCTTCGTGCCCTCTCTGCCATGGGTCATCGTGCTGCTGCTCGTTCGCAGCGCGCTGTCGCAGATGGACGTGCCCACGCGAAGTTCGTACGTGATGGCGATCGTCGCTCCCGGCGAACGTGCGGCCGCCGCGAGCATGACGTCGGTTCCGCGGAGCCTCGCGTCGGCGGTGAGTCCTCTGATTGCCGGGTATCTGCTCGGCGTTTCCACTTTTGGCTGGCCGCTGGTGCTGGCCGGCGGGTCGAAAATCGTCTACGACTTGCTGCTGCTGGGTATGTTTCGCGCGGTTCGCCCGCCGGAAGAGGTCCCGCTTCGCAAATGAGCCGTCAAAGGATCGCGGTGCTACAGCGAGGCGACGCCCTGCGCCGTGCGGATCATCGCCGCAATGCGTGGCGACTTCCCGTAAGTGACCTTCATCGTTTCCGAAAGTCCAAGAGTCGCGAGTTCGGCGCGCACGACCGCGGGTTCCGGATGTTCGCCGGCAATCGCGACCAACCGGCAACCCGAGTCGGGCAGGTTGTCGGTCGGATGGCGTGCATCCGGCCATTGGATGAGCGTCGGCACGAGACCCCGTCCCGGGCGATGGCCGTCGTCGGGAATCGTGATGCGCCACGCGAGATCGCCGCGCGCCATCGGCGTGGGCACACCGAGATCGGGAAGCCGCGCTGCTGCGGCGTCGATGTCGCCGGTGCGCGCAGCCCAATGTGCGAGATGCGGGCCTTCGGCGATCGCGGCGCGCATCCGCGGCTCGTCCAGGTCGAACCAGCGCGGACGCTCGGGCTTGACACCGTCCGGATCCACGGCGATCACTTCGAGATAGAAACGCTTCCCCAGCGACAGCAGCGCGTTGTGCGTCCCCATCGCAACGTGCTTGCCGCCTGCTTGCGGCCGCGCGCCGAGGCGTTCCTCGACCCAGTCGCAACCCTGGCGCAGGTCGTGTGTAACGACGACGAGGTGATCCGGCTCGACGGCTAACGGCCGCATCCGCGGCTCATTTGTGTGTTTGCACTTCGTCGGCGGCGAAGTCCAACTCGACGCGCGCGCCATTAGGGTCGAACAGGAAAACCTGCCACAGTCCGGTCCCGGTCTGCCGCCGGCACGTGTGTTCGATGTTGTACGTGACGAGGGTGGCCAGCATTTCCGAAAGCCCCTTCGCCGAAAACGCGATGTGGTCGATCACTCCCGGCTTTAACTGCTCGCGAGACTGGCCACCGACGATGTGCAGGATCGCCGCGTTCCCGGCGTAAAGCCATGCACCGGGAAAGCCCAAGCCGGGCCGGTCGCCCTCCGAGAGACCCAGCAGGTTGCAGTAGAAATCGACGGTGCGCGGGACGTCGTCCGTCAGCACGGTGAAATGGTTCATTGCCGAAATGGCCATGGCCGCGGTCCTCGTGAAAAAATTCCCGTCAGGATAATGCATCGGCGAAAAATGCGCCGACCAACGCCGTCGCATCGGGCGCTTCCGCATCGTTGAATGCCAGCGCCGGATCGCCGCCACTCCACGCGTGCCCCAATCCGGTGACCTCGACGAGGCGTGCGATGAGCCGGCCGTCGCTTCGCCACTCACGGACCACTTCGGTGCGGCCGCTCGGCAGCGTCGTCCGCATCTCCGCGTCGGCGGCGGGCAAGGCCGTCGACGTTGCGGCAGCGTTGCCGGCGGCCACGCGGCCGTTGAGGTGAAGATACTGGCGGACCAATTCGATGGCGTGACGCGGAGCGACGACCGCATCGGATCCACCATGGACGGCGAGCAGCGGGACTCGCAGCATTTGCTGTGGCGCGGCGGCTCGAGCGTCATCGGCAATTTTCGCCACGTCCTGTTCGGGGCCGGTTTGCATCACCGCGAGCGCGGTAACCGGTGATTTCGCGGCGCCGCAGGCGAGGCCCGAGTGCACGGCGACGGCCCTCACGAGACCCGGATAGCGGACGCCCATCACCGCGGCGAGCGCGCCGCCGGCCGACATTCCCGCCACCAGCACGCGCTTGCGATGACAGCGATACATTCTTCGCACAGTGCGGATTTGCGAGGCGACGATCGCCGCTTCGCCCTTGCCGCTCATTGTGCGCGACTCGAACCAGTTCCAGCAGCGCCACGGATTGGCGCTTTCCTTCTGCCGCGGCAGCATGACGACGAAGCCCTGCTTGTCCGCCAGGTCGGTGATGCGCGCGCCCTTGGCGAATTCTTCGGGTGTCTGCCTGCAGCCGTGGCACAGGACGATGAGCGGCGCGCGCCGCCACATCGAGTGCCCCTTGGGAATATAGACCAGGTATTCGCGGCCGGGCGCGACAAACGGCGCGGTGGAGATGAATCCGCGCAGGCTCCACTTCGATCCCGATTCGAACCGGCCCGGCTCGGGCTCGCGCTCGAAAAGCCGGCGGTACAAGGACCGGGTGCGCGCCCAGAGTCTTGCGAACATGTTAGGAGCCTGTCGGACCTCAGATCAGGACGATGTCGTACTGCTCCTGCGTGTACACCGTCTCGACCTGCAGCGAAATGGGCTTGCCGATGAAGTCACCCAGTTGCGCGAGGCTTTGCGATTCCTCGTCCAGGAACATGTCGATCACCGACTGCGACGCGAGGATGCGGAATTCGCGCGCATTGAACTGCTTGGCCTCGCGCACGATCTCGCGCAGGATGTCGTAGCAGATCGTCTGCGCGGTCTTGAACTCGCCGCGCCCGTGGCACGTCGGGCACGTTTCGCAAAGCACGTGCGCGAGCGATTCGCGCGTGCGCTTGCGCGTCATCTCGACCAGACCAAGCTGCGTGAAGCCGTTCACGGTCAGCCTCGTGCGGTCCTTTTCCAGCGCCTTGTCCAGTTCGGCGAGCACGGCGGTGCGGTGGTCGGCGTTCTCCATGTCGATGAAGTCGATGATGATGATGCCGCCCAAGTTGCGCATCCGCAGCTGGCGGGCGATGACCTGCGCGGCCTCGAGGTTGGTCTTGAAGATCGTGTCGTCGAAGCTTCGCCCGCCGACGAAGCCGCCCGTGTTGACGTCGATCGTCGTCATCGCCTCGGTCTGGTCGATGATCAGGTAGCCGCCCGATTTCAAATCGACGCGGCGCGACAGGGCTTTCTCGATCTCGTCCTCGACGCCGTGCAGGTCGTAGAGCGGCCGGTCGCCGACGTAGTGGGTTACCCGGTCGAACAACACGGGCGTGTAGGCGCGCGAGAATTCCTGCATCTTCACGAATGTCTCACGCGAGTCGACCAGGATGCGCGACGTTTCTTCGGAGGCCATATCCCGGAGCACCCGTTGCGCGAGGTTCAAGTCCTGGTACAGCAACGAGGCGGGAGGGACCTCGCGCGAGCGCAGGTTGAGATCACCCCATAACTTGGTGAGGTACTCGATGTCGGTCTGCATCTCGCGCTCGGAGGCGGTCTCGGCCATCGTGCGGATGATGAAGCCTCCCTCGAGGCCTTGCGGCAGCAGCAACTGAAGCCGCTCGCGCAGGCTTTCGCGCTCGGCTTCGTCGCCGATGCGCTGCGAGATGCCGATGTGCGTGTCCTGCGGCAGGAACACGAGGAGGCGACCCGCGAGGCTCACCTGCGTCGACAGCCGCGCGCCCTTGGTGCCGATCGGATCCTTGATCACCTGCACGAGCAGCGCCTGGCCCTCGTGCAGGATTTTCTCGATGGGCTTCTGTTCGCCGCCGTGACCGTTTTGCCGGTGCTCCCAGATGTCGGCGATGTGCAGGAATGCCGCGCGCTCGAGGCCGATCTCGACGAACGCGCTCTGCATGCCGGGCAACACGCGCGCGACGCGGCCGAGATAGATGTTGCCGACGAGACCACGCGCGCTCGAGCGCTCGACGTGCAACTCCTGCACGACGCCCTGCTCGAGCATGGCGACGCGCGTCTCCTGCGGCGTTACGTTGATGAGGATTTCATGCATGTAACAATCGATTTTACAGTACGGACCGGCCGATCCTGGCGAACGCGGCGGCCGTTTCCGCCAAGGGCAGTCCCATTACGCCGGAATAGCTGCCTTCGATGCGGGTGATGAATGCCGCAGCGCGACCCTGAATCGCGTACGCGCCGGCCTTGCCGATCGGCTCGCCGGTGGCGATATAGCGGGCCTTCTCGTCCGCAGCCAACTCGCGGATCGACACCTGGGACGTGGAAAGCGTAAGGACGAATTCGCGTTCCCAGCGCAACGCGATGGCGGTCAGGACAAGGTGCGTGCGGCCATTCAGCCGGTCGAGCATTTCGAGCGCGTGCGATGCGTCGGCGGGCTTGCCGAAGATGTGTCCGTCCAGCACCACCTCCGTATCGGCGCCGAGGACGGGCCGGGCGGGAAGGCCGCGCTCGGTCATCCGCTCCCAGCCCACGTTGGCCTTCGTCCGCGCGATGCGCTTCACATAATCCGGCGCCGATTCGCCGTCGCGCGGGCCCTCGACGATGTCGGGATCGCGGCCCGGTGCCTCGCGCAGGCGCAATTCGTCGAAGGGCACCCCCAACTGCCGCAACAACTCGTGCCGGCGCGGGCTGCGAGACGCGACGTAAATGCGATCGTCAGTCACGATGGTACGGGTGGCCGGCCAGCACGCTGACCGCGCGATAAACCTGTTCGGCGACGATGACCCGCGCCAGGCCGTGCGGCAGCGTCAGCGCCGACAGCGCGAACAGCGCCGAGGCATCGCGCTTCACGGCGTCGTCGAGTCCGTCGGCGCTGCCGATGACAAAGGCGACATCCTGCGCGTGATCTCGCCAGCCTTGCAGCCGGCGGGCCAACTGTTGCGTCGTCCACGCGGCGCCTCGCTCGTCGAGCGCGACCACCGTCATCCCTTTGCACGCGGCGCGGATGCGCACGCCTTCGGCCGCGAGCCGCTGCGCGGCGGGCTTGCCCGCGTCACGCGTCGCGGGTTTCAACTCGACCAACTCGAGCGCGTAGTCGCGGGGGAGACGCTGCGCGTATTCGGCATAGCCCGCCGTGACCCATGCGGGCATTCGGTGGCCGAGCGCGACGATGCGAAGCTTCACGAAGTCTTGTCGCGCGAAGCAGGATCGACGCGCCCCGCGGGCAACCGCCGGAACGACGCTACGCGGCCGCCTTTGCGCGGCGCTTCGAGGCCCCGTCCTGCCAGAGCTCCTCGAGATTGTAGTAGGCGCGAACGGCCGGCTGCATGATGTGGACGACGATGTCGCCGCAATCGACGAGGACCCACTCGCCGCTCTCCTCGCCTTCCACACCGATGATCGTCGCGCCGGCCTCTTTCAGCTTGTCGCGGACATGGTGCGCGAGCGCTTTCACCTGCCGGTTCGACTCGGCGCTGGCGATGATCAGCGAATCGTAGAAACTCGTGATTTTGCGAACATCGAGGACCGTAATGTCGCGGGCCTTGATATCCTCGAGGGCGGAAACGGCAGTTTGCTGCAGTTTGTTAAGGCGCATCCTTGGGAACGGGCTCCTTGCGGCCGTAGAGGTGGTGGAGGTCAATATAGGCCAAAACAGCGGGCGGAAGCAAACCGCGCCATGCGCCGCCGGCGGCACGTCTTTGCGCGAGCTGGTCGCGGATCGCCGTGGCGGATGCGTCGACCGGCGCAATCGGCTGGATCAGGATGGATCCGGCGGGGCGCTCGCGAAGGGCGCGGACGTCGTCGGTGAGCCTGTCACGCCAAATGGGGAGCAGCGGTGCGGGCAATCCCGCTTCGAGATCGATCCCGGGACGCTCGACGACGACGACGTGCGCGAGGTCGAAGATTTCGCGCCATCGGTGCCACATCGGTAGCCCGCGAAACGCGTCGGCCCCGAGCAGCAGAAGCAACGGACGGCCGGGGAATTCGCGGCGCAGCTCCTCGAGCGTCAACACGGTGTAGCTTTTGCCGGCGCGCCGCAATTCGCGCTCATCGACGATGAGACCCGGAAACTCGACGACAGCAAGCTTGAGCATGGCCAAACGCTCGGCAGCCGACGCCGCGGGACCCTCGCGATGCGGCGGATCGCCCGCGGGGACAAGACGCACTTCGGGCAACCCGAGCGCGCGGCGCACGTCGTCGGCGAATCGCAGATGGCCGTAATGCACCGGATCGAACGTGCCGCCGAGCAGCGCAATGGGGGCAGGCGTCCGTAGCATCGAAATCAGTGCGCGCGTTGTGCGTCGGGCGCGGCCAGCGACTCCGCGTGATCGAGGTCCGCCTGGATCGTCCGCAGCGTCTCCTCGTTGATCACATCGGTATCGCGCAGCGAGAACAATTCGGCGCGCTCGGCGTCCAGCGCCGCGAGCAAAAGACGCCGCTCGCCGGCCAGGACGGCTTCCAATTCGAGGCGGCGATCGGCGTTGGCCGAGTGAAAATGCAGCCTGCGTTCATACAGTTCCATCAGACGCTGCGCCTGCGTGATTTCCTTCGGGTGCTTGAGCTTCGGAATTTCCCGCTGGAGCACGTCGATGGCCGCTTGTGCGGTGGCGATCCGCGCGGCGCGCTCTTCGCGTTCCGCGTTGCCGTCGGCGCGAATGTCGAGCAGGCGGATGAAAGGCGGCAACGTGATCGCGTTCAGGACCAGCGTCAGAACGATCGTCGTTCCTGCAAGAAAGATGATCAGGTCCCGTCCGGGAAACGGCGCGCCGTTGTCGAGCGCGAACGGTATTGACAGTGCTGCGGCCATCGTTACCGAACCGCGAATGCCCGCCCATCCGACAATGAATACGGCGCGCGGGTTCAGAGGGGGCTCGCGAGTGCGAATGCGTTGCGAGAAGTACCTGGGCAGGTACGCGGCGGGATAGACCCACGCGAGCCGGACGATGATAAGCGCTGCGACCAGCGCGAGGGCGTAGCCGGCAAGCTGCATCCACGATTCGCCTTCGAGGCGGGTCAGCACCGACCGCAACTGCACCCCCAGCAGCAGGAATACGAGGCCGTTGAACGCGAAGAGCAGCATCGCCCATACCTCCATCGCATGCCGGCGCGTCGGCGGGTCGAGGTGCCGCGTGTCATGGATGCCCGCGTAGATTCCCGCGGCGACGACCGAGAGAATTCCCGATACCGCGAGCGCCTCGGCGGCGAGATACGCCGCGAACGGCGTCAGCAGCGAAAACGTCGTCTGGATCGTGGGGTCGTTGACGCAATAGCGCGCCATCAGCACGCGCATCTCGCCGATGACCCACGCGACGGCGAGGCCCACCATGAGTCCGCCACCCGACAGCAGGACGACCTGCTCGAGGGCGTCGATCCAGGAAAACATTCCGGTGGCGACGGCGGCCACCGCGAACTTGAATGCCACGAGACCCGACGCATCGTTGATCAGGCTTTCGCCGTTCAGGATGTTGGTGATGCGCGACGGCATTTTGAGCTGCCCGGTGGTCGCCGAGACGGCCACGGCGTCGGTGGGCGAAACGATGGCGCCGAGCGCGAACGCAGCCGCGAGCGGCACTGCGGGAATCAGCCAGTGAATGAGATAGCCCACCGCGACAACGGTCAACGTCACGAGGCCGAACGCGAGCAGCAGCACGGGGCGCAGCACACCAAGGAGATCGCGCTTGGGGATGAGCCATCCGTCGGCGAACAGCAGAGGGGGAATGAACAGCAGGAAAAAGATCGACGGCTCGATATGGACCCTCGCGAAGCCGGGCAGGAACGATAGTGCGACGCCGCCCGCAACAAGCAGCAGTGGCAGCGGAATGGGCAGCCACCGGGCCAATGCGCCGATGATCGCAATGGCGAGCAGCAGGCCGAGGACGAGTTCGATGAATGTCACTAAAATCTCGATCCGGGTCCGGTCAGGAAGTCGATCTCTTCCGGTGTCGACGCGCGTTGGAGTATCGCATTGCGGTGCGGGAAGCGGCCGAAGCGCGTGATGACGTCCGCGTGCTTGTGCGCCCACGCAAGCGGCGATGCGAGCCCGGTTTCCTCCGCGAGTGTCCCGAAAAGCTCGATCGCGCGGTGCTGCATGGCGCGATCTTCCGCATGCACGAAGGGCATGTAGAGGAACCAGCGGCCGTAAGGATCGAGCGAGCGATCCAGCGCGCGAGCGACGGCGTCGATCGCCGTGGCCAGTGCGCGCGAGTCGCCGGCGAACGCGGCGGGCGTATCGCGATAAACGTTGCGCGTGAACTGGTCGAGTAGCAGGACGCGCGCCAGCGCGCCCTCGGCCACCCCGCACCATTCGCCGTAGCCGCCGGCAAGCGCAACGTCGATGGCGGCGCCGAATCGGTCGCGGATTTCGGCGTCGAAGGCCGGGTTCTTGCGGAACCACACGTCGCGCTCGGTGCCGCGCGAAGGCGAGTCCGGTGGTCCGAACCAGAAATCGAGAATCGACGCGGCCAGCGGATCGAGACCGACGGGTTCCATCGTCTAGCGTCCTGTCGCGAATTTCCAGTAGACCGCGTCGATCGTCTTGCCGGCCGTGGCGAGTTGCGCCTTAAGCGCCTCGCCGACTGCGAACGAATCGCTCACTTCGTGCCGCGCGCGAACGAACACCACGGCACGATTGTCATCCAGCACGAGCGAACTTACGGTTCCGGCGATATCGCGTGCGGCGAGCCAGGCTTGCGCGGCGTTGTCGACCGCGGGATCCGACGCGTCGATCAACAACCGCCGGTTCAATTCGGCCAGGAACAGCGCCATCGCGCCCAGAAGGACGCCGACCACGATCGCAACGGCCGCATCGAATTCCGGACGCGGTCCCAGAAACAAGGAAATGCCTGCGACCACAAGTGTGAGCAGGATACCGAGCAGCGCCACCGCATCTTCGAGCAAGACCGCGAGTACCGTGGTGTTGTTGCGATTCTCCCGAACGCCGGCCCAGCCGCCGATTTCCTTCAGCGCGACGGTGAACGTCCACAATTCGAGCACGAAGGCGAAGAGCAGCAAGCCGATGATAAGCGGCGTGAACGGCTCGACGGATTCGCGCTGCAGCAGCGCATGGATGCCGTGATACAGATTGATGCCGCAGCCGACGAAGAAAACGCTGACCGCGGAGACGAGCGCCCAGAAGAATTTTTCCTGCCCGCGGCCGAAGGGGTGCAGATGGTCGGGCGCACCCTTTCCGCGGACTTCGCCGACCTTGAGCAGAACCTGGTTGCCGACGTCGGCAAGCGAGTGGACCGTCTCGGCGAAGAGCGTCGGCGATCCCGTTACGAACCAGCCGAATCCTTTTGCCGCGGCGATCGCGCTGTTGGTCGCGATCGAAATCGATACGGAAGAGGACATTAGGAGCCTGTCGGACTGGGTTTCGCGTATGCGACGGAGATGCGGTTTGGGCGCAGTTCAAGACGCGAGCCCGAGAGCATATCGAGAATATGGTGAGGGCGAGTAACACAGAAATGCGCCCAAAGCGCCCCATCCCTTCGGGTTGCTGCCAAAAAGCGTGGCTGCAGTGTTACTCGGCTTGCGAATATTCGCGATATTCGCTGCACCTCGCGTCGCGCATCCACGCTTTTTGGCCCAGCAACGCATACGTGAAACCCAGTCCGACAGGCTCCTAAGCGCGAATCTGCCCCGTGCCCAGGACCACCCATTTCTGGCTGGTGAGGCCTTCGAGCCCGACCGGTCCGCGCGCATGAAGCTTGTTGGTGGAGATGCCGATCTCCGCGCCGAGGCCGTACTCGAAGCCGTCGGCGAAGCGCGTCGACGCATTGACCATCACGGAGCTCGAATCGACCTCGCGCAGGAAGCGCATCGCGTTGGCGTGATCCGCCGTCACGATGGCGTCGGTGTGCTGCGAGCCGTACTTGGCGATGTGCGACATTGCGACATCGAGCGAATCGACGACGCGCACCGCCAGGATGGGCGCCAGGTACTCGGTGTACCAGTCCGTCTCGGTCGCGGCTTTCATCGATGGCACGATCGCGCGCGAGCGCTCGCAGCCGCGCAACTCGACGGCCTTGCTCCCGTAGATCTCGGCCAGGGGCGGCAGCACGCGCGCGGCGATGTCCTTGTGGATGAGCAATGTTTCCATCGTGTTGCACGGCGAATAGCGTTGCGTCTTGGCGTTGTCGGCGATGCGGATGGCCATATCGGCATCGGCGGAAGCGTCGATGAACACGTGGCACACGCCGTCGAGGTGCTTGATGACCGGCACCTTCGCCTCCTTGGTGATCCGTTCGATGAGGCCCTTGCCGCCACGCGGGACGATGACGTCCACGTGATCGACGTCGGCGATCAGGTGACCCACGGCATCGCGGTCCGTTGTCACGACGATCTGCACTGCACGCTCGGTCAGGCCGGCGATCCGCAAACCTTGATGCACGCAGGCGGCAATCGCCTGGTTGCTGCGCAGCGCCTCCGATCCGCCGCGCAGGATCGTCGCGTTGCCTGATTTGAGGCACAGCGCCGCCGCATCGGCGGTGACGTTGGGCCGCGACTCATAGATGATGCCGACCACACCGAGCGGAACGCGCATCTTGCCGACCTGGATGCCGCTCGGGCGATAACGCAGATCGGTGATTTCGCCGACCGGATCGGGCAACTCCGCGATCTCCACGAGACCATCGGCCATGGCGAAGACAGCGTGTGAAGTCAGCGTCAAGCGGTCGACGAAGGCCGCGTCCTGCCCTTCGGCCTTGGCAGCGGCGACATCCTGCGCGTTGGCGGCGAGCAACTTCCGCTCATCGCGCCTCACGGCGGCGGCGATCGCCAGCAGCGCCCGGTTCTTGGCGTTCGTGTCCGCGCGCGCGAGCTCGCGCGCGGCGATACGCGCGGCCGCGCCGACTGCGCGCATGTACGCCGCGACGTCGACGATCTGCGAGGAACTCGGGACGCTGAGGTCGGTCATTCGGGCATTCTACCGCGGCCCGCCAGAACCCTTGGCCGTCTTTGGCCCGCTGTGGAACGCCGCGCCCGGCGATTACCGGGGCGCGATCGTCTTTACGCCGTCCGGGGTTCCCATGAGGATGACGTTCGCGCCGCGCCGCGCGAAGAGCCCGACGGTGACCACGCCGGCGATTCCGTTGATCGTGGCCTCGAGCGCGACGGGATCGACGATCGACAAGCCAGACACATCCAGGATCACGTTGCCGTTGTCGGTCGTAAAGCCCATCCGCAGCGCGGGTTGCCCACCGAGTGCAACGAGTTCGCGGGCGACGTAGCTTCGCGCCATCGGGATCACTTCGACCGGCAGCGGGAATTTGCCGAGGACGCCGACCAGCTTCGATTGATCGACGATGCACACGAACTTGCGCGCGACCGCCGCCACGATCTTTTCCCGTGTCAGCGCGCCACCACCGCCTTTGATCATCGCGCCGTGCTCGGTCACCTCGTCGGCGCCGTCGATGTAGAGCGGGACGTCGTCGACGTTGTTCAGCTCCTCGACGTCGATGCGGTGCGCCTTCAAGCGGTCGGCGGTCTTGACCGAGCTCGCCACGGCGCCCTTGAAGCGGTGCTTGATCTTCGCCAGTTCGTCGATGAAAAAATTCGCCGTGGAGCCGGAGCCCACGCCGATCCATGCGTTGTCGACGACGTGCTTGATCGCCTCGCGGGCGACGGCCTGTTTGAGTTCGTCCTGGGTCATAGTGGAAGGCACAGATGCTATCGTAGCAGCGTTCGGGTAGCCGAAAACTCAACGGGGTGATGCCGGAGGCGGAACGGTAGCTCTGAACTTCCAACCAGGCCAAGCGCGTTTATACATGGGCTCGAATGAAAGATTGCGATTCACGTCGTCCCACGCGAATGGCTGACCGGTATATGGATTACGTGTCTCGCTTCCTGCACTGAGCAGGAATGTCGCAACCTTGTCGGGCGCGAGGTTTGCCAGCCTCACTTCCAGTTGCGCGCGCACAAACTGGCTGTACGCGGCGAGATCGAAGACCCGCGCAACGAAATCCGGATAAAAACCAATTCCGGACCCCACCAGCGTCTTTCCGAGCGGGTTGTAGAGCCATGTCACGCCCGGTTCGGACATCGCATAGGCCTGGACCCGCACCTTCTTGCTCAGCTCGGCAAAATCGGCCGGCGGACGGCTCGCCAATCCCTGCAATTCGGCATAGAGCCGCGCCGACTCATTCAGCGAGGCCTTCTTCTTGAACAACAGCATGTTTAGAGGGCCAGACAGCCAACCCACGTCCTCCGATTGAAGAGGGCCTTCCTGGGTCGTTGTCAACCACTTCGCAACCATTTCGAATTCCCGCTTGAACATCGGCGCCGAATTTGTTTCCGCAGGACTAAGCGGCGCCAACATCTGCCGCAACGTTGTCTCGCATCCCCTGAGATCGAACGAGTCCATGGCGATCAATTCGCTTAACAGCGCGAAATCGGAGGCAAGCACTCGTGCCGCAATCATTTCGTCGATCATTCCTCCGGCTCCGAGGACGCCCCGCCAAAAGCGCATATCCGCGGCAAGAAACGCTAGCGCACGGTCTTCCTTGCCGGATAGCCCGTCCAGAGAGGCCTGCGTCAGGAGAAGGCTTCGAGGCCCGCCCCAGCTGCCGGAGAGCATCGCGTTCAGCGGGTCCGGGGCGGATGGGTTCGCATACGCAGTCATCTTCTGGATGGCAAGATAACGCGCTATCAGCTCTTTGTTCCCGTCCGCTAACGCGCGAAGCTTCCCCGCGTCGTCGAAGGGAGGTCGCAGGCAGGGTTTGGAGATGGGGTCACAAAGCGCACTCGTGTCTCCGACGAATATGAGGCCGCCCTCGTGGATCCAAGGCCATGGCGCGGCGCCCTTCGACATCTTTTCGATACGCACGGCTCCCGTTGGATCGTCTGCCGCGGCGGCATCGAACTCCTTCACCATTTGCGCACCGGTGGCAATCGGATCACCGCCTGTGGGCGCATCGAAGCCAACCAGAGCGAGGTAAGCGTTTTGCTCGTCTGGAATGGATGGGCGGTGAAATTCCGCAAGTGCCAGCGCTTCGGGCGTCAGCTCCTCGTCGTGCAAGTTGATCAGGACGACGACCATCAACGCTGTACATCCGACGATGGCGACCCACTTTAGGGTCTTCAGCGCGATCCGGAGCGCGCGGCGCATGGCGTCGGGAATTTCCGTGGCCATGGCCGGTTGACGATCGCTCTATTTCTTCCGTGGCGGCGGCAAGTCGGTGCAAACACCCTCGTAGGCCTCGGCTGCGAGGCCCATCGATTCGCCAAGTGTGGGATGCGGATGGATCGTCCTGCCGATGTCCACGCCGTCGGCGCCCATTTCGATCGCCAGCGCGATTTCGCCGATCAGGTCGCCGGCGTGCGTGCCGACGATTCCGCCGCCCACGATGCGGTGCGTCGTCTCGTCGAACAGAAGCTTGGTGAAGCCTTCGTCGCGCCCGTTGGCGATGGCACGGCCCGACGCGGCCCACGGCAGCAGCCCCTTGCCGAGTTTCATGCCCTTGGCCTTGGCTTCGTCCTCGGTGACGCCGACCCACGCGACTTCGGGATCGGTGTACGCCACGGACGGGATTACGCGCACGTCGAAGTACGACTTCTCGCCGGCGGCCGCTTCGGCAGCGACGTGACCTTCGTGCGTGGCTTTGTGCGCGAGCATCGGCTGGCCGATGATGTCGCCGATCGCGAAGATGTGCGGCACGTTGGTGCGCATTTGATTGTCGACGGGAATAAAACCCCTGTCGGCAACTGCGATCCCGGCCTTGTCTGCGCCGATTTTCTTGCCGTTCGGGCTGCGACCCACCGACAGCAATACGAGATCGTAAGGCTGCGGCCCCGCCGGCGCCTGCTCGCCTTCGAACGTCACGTAGATCGCGTCCTTCTTCGCTTCGATCGCCACGGTCTTCGTCTTCAACATGATGCGGTCGAAGCGCGGCTTGTTCATTTTCTCCCAGACGCGGAAGAGATCGCGGTCGACGCCCTGCATCAGGCCGTCGAGCATTTCGACGACGTCCAGCCGCGCGCCCAGCGTCGAATACACGGTGCCCATCTCCAGGCCGATGATGCCGCCGCCGATCACCAGCA
>Ga0070708_100000134_pt1 | contig 50831 bp, 40 predicted proteins | sample KBSK5503metaG_FD_65469 | JGI IMG/M metagenome (GOLD analysis project Ga0070708, IMG submission 65469) | Corn, switchgrass and miscanthus rhizosphere microbial communities from Kellogg Biological Station, Michigan, USA - KBS K5-50-3 metaG | ecosystem: Host-associated > Plants > Roots >... | reverse complement strand
AAGTAGTTGAGCATCACGGAAACGACCCGGTCGCTACCGCTCCCGGTTCTGACTTTGTGTATCCACACAGCGGCCATATCGTTGCCATCCGAGTTTTGACACAGTCTCTATGCCCCGCCGTTGTTTGCTCTGTGCCTTTGGGCTGTGCCCCTGGTTCGCCTGTATTCACGTGACGTCGGAATGCACATTCAAACTGTAACGCGAGATTAGAAGAGACCGGAAGCAAAACCGGTTTCATAGGCATACCACAATCCAAAAGCGATGCTCAGTCCCGCCGCAGCAGTTTGTAGCCAATGATGAAATCCAGACACGTTTCGCGAGGTCAAGGTAAAAGGCAATCCGATTAAGCCTGACATCAGCAGCATACCGACGATCGAGCCAACCCCGAAGATTGCGAGATAAAGCAGACCCAGCCATGCCGACTTGATTTGGGTCAAGACGAGAAGCGTTAGGGCTCCCGATCCGGCGAGGCCGTGCATCGTCCCGACCAGTACTGGTTTGACACCAATGGATGAGACAGCATGACTATGAATTGACGACTGACTGTGTCGCGTTGTCGCCTCGTGAAAATGGACGTGCACGTGTGACACGCCGTCATGGCTGTGTTTATGCACGTGAACTTCCCGTCCCTTTCTCAAGACGCGCCACAGTGCGCTGACCCCCAATCCAAGAATCATCAGCGCGACACAAAATTCCAGCCAGTTGCTGATTTTTTCAGGAATTGCAACTCGCAACGACAGCACGATTGCGCCGGTAATCAGCAGCGAAGCAGTGTGCCCGGCTCCCCACAAAGCTCCTACCATCGCGGACCGCAGTAAACTGCGATTTTGGGCAACGATGGTCGACACCGCCACGACGTGATCGACCTCGGTCGCATGCTTCAGACCAAAGATCAATCCCAAACCGAGTAACGCGAAGCCACCGGCTGATGTTAAGGATGCGTCCATTTAAATATGCCTCAAAGCAACTTCTGAGCAGCAACCGCTCCAACGCTGCCCGCCTCGTCAAGCATTTCCTGAACCAGCGAATTCAGTGGTGCGGTATCACTTTCTATATCCGTTTCGAGTTCAAGTCTCCCATTAGTTCAAATAGACGACCAACATTAGGCTCGTTACTCGGATGCCGTCAAGGAATCAAGCGGCTGCTTTTTGGCGGTTTTGACGGTCTGGGCTCAGTCTAATAGCCCGACAATATCGTCAATCGACCACACACCTGAAGCGAAGTTACGCCGCGACTCGTTGCTCTTTGCGGTCGCGGCGCAAATAACAAGTACTTCTGTTTTGAGGGCCAGCCAAGTGCTACTAGTTCTTCTTGGCCTCCTTCTTGTCGACCTTTTTTGCGTCCTTCACAAACTTCTTGACCAAATCTTTGGCGGCCTGATCGCTCTGCTTCTCAGATTGGCCAATTCCATTAACTGTGTCTGTTACTCGACCGCGCCATACGAGATGATTAGTTTTTGCGTCGATGATGTCAGCCATGACGCAGCCTTGAGTGTAATTGGTGGTCCAGATGTCGGGTCCATAGCCCCAGCGCCAATTCGCGCGATAGGGAATGCCATAACCCCAACCAAATCCCCGACCGAACCCAAAACCCCGACCAAAGCCAGGACCAAAGCCGCCGGTGCTTTGGACTCGCGTCTTCTGTTTTGTACGTGAGTAGAACGCGACAATAAAGTCCGGGTTTTGTGAAGCTTGAGTGAACCCATTCGCCTCCAGTTGCGCTGCTAGAGCGTTCTGGATCCGTCCGGCCTCAAGCGTATTCGTACTGAGTGGATCATTGCTTGCCCGTTCGGTTTTGAATGCGAAAGTCCGTAACTGACTGAAGTCAAAATTCTTTTCGTAGTCCGACTTCGTAGACATTCCGAAAGCGGCGGTGACTGCAAATAACATAAGAGCACCGGCCAGTGTAAAAATGCGAAAAACCTTCATTTCAACTCTCCTTTTTAGAATCTCAGTCAACCAGGATTCCTAGTCAACATACCCATGACGGTCGGTGTGCAAACCGTAGGCCAAGGCTACAAGCCGCGTCCACAATACTTTTGTTTCTTGGTTGTCGCGGTAGATCCTGTCTTCTCTTCTGGCTGGGAGTGACCATAACTCATCACCTGGCGTTATTTGGTCATCTGAATTCCTGTGAGCGCTCACTTAACATAACTTCAATAGTCGTAACCTACAGAGTTTCAACCAGACGAAGCCAGAACCATCGACTGGAAGTTCGTGGCAACGTCTTTGCATCAGAATCCGGCATCGGCAGGGTCATTGACTCAAAGATGAGTTCGTTCGAACAGGAGGAGACATGCGAATTGCGGCTTTAGTGTTAGTGATGATGTTGTCAGGGATCACGCGTGCAGATCGAACAGATTGCTTTCCGTCGGAAGCGAAACAACAGTCGAATTCTACGAGCGGCCAGATCACTCAGATCAATAGCAACCAGATCAAGATCACGATAGCAACAGGTGGAGCGCCCCTTCGGCCCGCGACGAACACCTATCAGGTTGGGCAGCGTGTTCCCCTCGTTATCACCATGACGAATACAGGCAGCCAGCCAGTCTACGTTTGTGAGTCAGGCACGCTCTACCAGGATCGGCCGCAGCTTCTAAAGGATGGTAAGCCGGTACCGTACATGTCGAACAGGCAATCAATGATCGAACTAGCGGTGAAGGACAAGACATGCAACAAGGAAAACCTGCCTCAGCAAGTCCTGTTACGCCCCAACGAGCCGACGGTTGTTGATTGGTTCACGTTAGCGGAGGGGGCGACGTCAATCGGCGAAGATGGGTGGTATGAGCCGCTCAGTCCCGGCAAGTACACGTTGTCGAACCAGCGCAGGGTGAACTGCTGCGATGGTGCATCGATCGAGACAAACACGATTAGTTTTGTGGTTGTCCCGTGATTACTTCAGGTTACGACTCATGAATCATAAGGTCAGAATTATCAAACAGGGTCAGAATCCGAAAGAGCCAGATCTTGACCAGCTGGAACAACCCAGCCATCCGAGTACTCGGGAAATCGCCACCACTATCAAGCTGTGGGTGAGCGAATTCAAAGAAAGACGTCGCGCTGACGAACAGCATTCCCGAAACGTCAGAAGACTGATTTTGACAGCGCTTTCTTTGTGGCTCGTGCTCTTCCTGGGTGGACGGACCGAAAGTAAGGGGCAACAGCTTCGGGATGCTTTTCGCAAGGTCGAACAGGCAGTCGTAATCATAAGAACTGAGGAGAGGGAATTGGCGCCGCTTCCTCAGGGAGGAATGGTTAGTGCTAACGGTCTGGGCTCCGGAGTTCTCATTTCAAACGATGGCAAAATACTCACGGCCGCGCATTTGGTTGAGGCTGCAGACGCGACGTTGGTGGAATTCTCAAATGGTGAATTGATCCCGGCTCGGGTATCAGGCGCGGTCCGCAATGCCGACGTCGCATTGCTGCAACTCCAGCACGCTCCAGCAAGAATGGTTGTCGCCCCACTCGGAGATTCTGACAAAGTAGAAGTCGGAGATGAAGTATTTGTGGTTGGAGCTCCTTACGGTCTCAGCCATACACTAACCGCCGGACACATCAGTGCGCGACACTCTCCCGATAACAGAATCAGTGACACTGCGTTGACGGAGTTTCTGCAAACTGATGCGGCCATCAACCAGGGAAACTCGGGTGGTCCAATGTTCAATATCAACGGCGAAGTGATCGGGATTGTCACGAACATTCTCAGCAAGTCGGGAGGCTCTGAGGGGCTGGGATTTGCGGCGACATCCAAAATGGCACGACAACTGTTGCTGGATCGGAAGCCGTTCTGGTCAGGTGTCGAGGGGTTTCTTCTTAAAGGTGACCTTGCCAAGGCTCTAAACATTCCCCAATCCGCTGGGCTGCTGGTTCAGCGTGTCGCAGTCGGATCTCCCGCCTCACGCGCTGGAATTCTTGCTGGAACCATGCGGGCTAACATAGCCGGCGAGGATTTACTTTTGGGTGGGGATATCGTTCTTGAAGTGAACAGTCTGCCTTATGAGGAGAGCTACGAAAGCTACGGTAGAATATATACCAGTCTCACAAAGCTAAAGGTGGGCGATAACATTGTGATCAAAGTTTTTCGCCAAGGCCAAGTTGTAAGGTTATCGGTTCCGGTAATACAGTAAGCCCAACTGACCACAGCAATACATCTGGAAGACAACATGATCGCGAGCTCAACGGCTATTCTCGGAAAAAAGTCAGTGAAATGGTCAATTGGAATAAGTGTCCTCTTAATACTTGTAGGTTTTCTGGCCATCGCCGTACCTCGAGCGGCCGGTATCACGGTGAGTGCATTATTCGGTTGGCTGCTCGTTTTGGCCGGCGTAGGACATGTGTTGTTTGCCTTCCACACACGCACGTTCGGCGGACTTGTTTGGGAGTTGCTGCTGGGCATCCTCTATCTTCTGGTGGGCGCGTACCTGTTGCTTTATCCGTTGGCAGGTCTGGCAACGGTTACGTTTGCACTCGCTATTTACTTGTTTGCGGAAGGCGTCCTGGAACTGATCTTGTCATTCCGAATCCGCCCGCGATCTGGCTGGGCCTGGTTGTTGTTTGATGCCATCATTACGCTTATTCTCGGTGTCTTGATTTGGAGGACGTGGCCCTCTGACAGTGAATGGGTGATCGGTACCCTTGTGGGAATTAGCATGCTATTCAGCGGAATTTCCCGGCTCTTACTTTCGTTGACCGCGCGTCATGTCCTGCAGCAGCGATCAACGGCGTCAACCTTCACCAGTTAAACGGACGGCTTTTCAACTGAATTTCCTCATTCGGCCAACAAGAAATCCAAACCAAATAGTTATGATCGACAAAATAACAATTGTCAGGATGCTTATCATAAAGTGGTCGTTCCATAACAAGGCTATGATCTCGAAGACACCGATTACGAATAGCCAGGGCAATTCCCAAGATACTATTGAGCGATAGAAATTTTGCTCGTGACCTCTTGGTAAGGTGAGGAATTCGTAACCATCCCATAGCAGGTAGACCAGAAGAAAAATAAAGTAGCATAGAAGAATAATCTTATTGTGCGGTAGGCTCCTGGGATTATCCACGTCTATGGCGATAACGGTGGCGTAGAGGGCCAGGAGGAATACAACATCGCATAAGAAAGACCACCAGTAATAACGTTTAGTAAAAACGATATAGAGGTAGTCACAGACGTAGAATCCAATCGAAATGGCAACCAATGTCCATTTAATCCAGACGATTGCGCTAAGGGTATATTGTTCCCTTAACACATGAGCGATGGTGAAAAGCAGTTGGTACAGAATCGTGCCCAGGACGGCGGGATAAATCAATCCCAGCATCAGCCCCTGTCTAATCGGCCTGTTTGATTCGTTGGTCGCAGCGAGTGCCATGTCCGCTTCATCTCACGAGCCGCCGCCAGCACTTTGTTCCGTCTTGAGCCTGTGCCCAAACCTCCAACTCACGACCGTAGCAACGAAGCCTTGGTTACCTCGACCGGCATGCTCAGTTTACCTGTCTCGCTGGTGCAGCTAACGAATTCTCGGCATCTGACATTTGCAAGCGCGCCAGTTTCTCCATCAACCTAATCACGGCTGAGAAGTCTTCCTCCTTGCTCTCGCTGAATTCCGCGACATTCATTTGAAACGATGCCGCAGTTGCCGGCATTGGTACCCCGGCGGCAGCCGCGGTTTCGAGAACTAAACCAAAATCTTTGTTCATGAGCCGAATTGCAAACTGAGCACTGTAGTCTTCACGGTCCGCTCGTGACAGCTTGCCGAGATGTGCAGGTGCTATAACCGTCGTGTGAGATAAAACCTCGAGCAGTCGATGACGATCGAGCCCTTCCTTCTGGCCAAGGGCAACCGACTCGGCAATCGCTTGCATGCCAACTCCCAACAAGGTATTCGCGACGAGTTTCATCGCGGTCCCTGAGCCGCTACCACCCAGATAAAAGTATTGGCGTGCGATCGAGCTGAAGATTGGTTGGGCGGCTTGAAAGAGTTCTTCGTCTCCCCCGCAAAAGAGCGTCAGCGTGCCCTCTTCAGCAGAAGGGGTGCTGCCTGAGACCGGCGAGTCCACACATTTCACTCCAGCCTCGCGACTCAAGTCAAATAGTTCGCGCGAAGTCGCGGGAAGCACGGTGCTCATCTCGATTATTGCAGCGCCACGACGCACATAAGCAAAGACACCTTGCGGATCGGCGTAAACACTCTTGACTGCATCATCGTTGGTAAGAGACGACAAGATGACGTCAGCTTCTGATGCGAGTTCAGCTACGCTGTCTGCGACCTTTGCGCCGTACTTAATCAACTCCTCCGCAGGTTGGCGACTCCGGTTGTACACGATCACTTGGTAGCCGTGTTCGAGCAGACGTTTAGCAATGCGGCTTCCCATGTTGCCGATGCCAATAAAGCCAAGTCGTGTATTTTCATTGGTGAGTGAGTTCATTTGTCCTCTCAATCCGCTGCATTTTCAACCCTGCCCCGATGAGCAAGGCCTCTTTCAACTGGACGCGCCCTTCCACTGCTCGCCAATCGCAATTATTGGATCATCAGCCCTCTGAGATCCTGCAGGCATAGAAGTGCAAATGCCTTGCCACAATCAACGATGCGATAAACAAAACTCATTCCCTCGTCATTTGCCCAAGAGAAAGGGACGTGAACGCATTTGTGGTTGGACTTGACTGGCCATACGTCACCACCCGGCTAAATGCAGGCATCAACTCAACCGCCAACTGTGTGGAATAAGCGTCCTATCAAAAATCCGACCGCTGCCGCGCCAAGACCGATTGCGACCATCTGTAAGCCGCTCTTACGCCAGTCTCCAACCAGGGTCTTTGCGGAATAAACTCCAACTGCGAAGAGGGTCACTGTGCTGAGTGCTATCGCAAGAATGATAGCGGGCGTGCGCGCGACAACTACGAATGGAGCGATTGGGATTAGGTGCCCGATAAGAGTTGCGACTGTGACAACCACCGCGCTCTGCACGAGGCTCTGCTGGGCGACTGGTTGGAGATGCAACTCTTCATTCATCATCGTATTCACCCAGGTCTCCCGATTGGACGTGATAGTCTCAACAACATCGTCGAGCAACTGCCCTCCGAAGCCCTTAGCCTCATAGATTTCCCTAACTTCCTCGCGTTCCTCTTCCGGTCGCGACGAGATCTCATTTTGCTCACGCTTTTTCTCGGCCAGATAGAAGTCGCGGTCCGAACCAAAAGATGTGTATGCCACCGCACCCATTGAAATCGATTCTGTGATTGCCGCAGCAATTCCAGTCACAACCAGAACGTGGGTGGATCCGCCGGCGGCTACGACACCCAAGGCGATACCCAGCATGTTGACAAGGCCGTCCTGTCCTCCGAGGATCACGTCTCTGAGAGAGTTGTTTGTACTGTGCCTTTCCTTACCGATTGTCGGGCTCGTTCCGCCGCCATCGACGGTCGCACGCACTGCGTTTCCCAAAGTAGTTGTGGTCAACCTTCTTCACCTCTCGAGATTTCGCGTTGATTAAACACATCAACTGCAATACAGACCATGAAACCGTCCCCGCAGACTAGTGACGTCTTTAGTAGTGACGATAATGACGGTGACGGCGGTTCCTATGTCGCTGGATCAAGTAGCCAGTTCCGGCACCTGCTCCGGCGCCAATCAATGCGCCTCGCCCCCCACCGATCAGCGCGCCTCCGATCAACCCTACCCCTGCTCCAATTAGTGCTCCCTTGGCTCTACTGTGGTGAGTACCTCGATGGTACCGCCGCGAGTATCGTTGCGCGTTTACGTTGAAAGTTCCGAATGCAGCTATTAAGAGAACGACGCTCAGCAAGGCAGCGACTGCCTGTTTGTTTCGAAAAGATATCTTCATTTCCATTTCTCCCTTTGCCCTAAACCTGGAACGACAAAGATTATTCCTCGCCGTCTGGTAATTAGACCGTCTGTTAAGCTGCGGCCTCTGACTTTACCCAAACGTTTGCACGCGCGAACCTGTCGATCCCGTCAATCTCGTCTTCGCTCAAGCGAAAATTTGCTGCGCCAAGGATCCCGTCAACCTGGTCAGGGTTTCTTCCGCCAACTATGGCCCCGGTCACTGCTGCCAATCGTAGCGTCCACGCAATTGCTATCTCTCCCGCTGAGAGACCGTGATGCCTGCCGACGTTCTTCAACAACTCGGCGAGCCAGAGGTTTCGGTAAAGACGAGGTTCCTGAAATTCGGGATTACCCTTCCGCCAATCATCGTACGGAAGCTTAGAGATCCGTTCACGCGTCATTTTTCCGCTGAGAAGGCCGGACATCATCGGCGAATAGACGATCACGCCTATGCCGTTCTCTTGGCAGAAAGGCAGGATTTCATCCTCTACCTCCGGATGGATCAAAGAGTAGGGCGGTTGAAGGGTGTCAACGTGGTCGATCGCCATCGCGCGCCGCAACTGTGCGACATTGAAATTTGACACTCCAATGTAACGAACCTTGCCCTCGCGCTTTAGATCAGAAAGCGTGCTCCAGCCTTCTTCGATATCATCTTCGGGATTTGGCCAGTGAATCTGGTAAAGATCAATTACTTCAGCCTGCAGCCGGCGCAGGCTGTCCTCGACCTCACGCCGTATTGAATATCGCTTGAGGCTGTGAGTGATGTTGCCATCATGGTTCCAGACCATCGAGCACTTCGTAAAAATGTAGGGACGATCCGCACGTCCCTTAACAGCTCGAGCGACTATCTGTTCCGAATGACCTAGTCCGTAGACAGCGGCGGTATCAATCCAGTTGATGCCTCTGTCGAGTGCCCGATCAATAGCTGCAATCGATTCGCGATCGTCTTGGGAGCCCCAGCCGAATTGCCAGCCGCCGCCACCTACAGCCCAACTGCCAAAACCCAGAGGCGTAATGAATAGGTCCGTCTTGCCCAATTGTCGTGTTTGCATCTTATTAATCCTCACCTAAGTAAACCACACCGTACTCGCTTTACTAGTAGCATCTGCTATTCCGCAACTGCTGAGACATCAGAACCGAGATCTAAACCGGTTAACGGCTGACTTTCAGGACGAGAAACGATTTTATTCAAAAGAGATAACACTCGGTGTGCGACCATAAGTTGCCGACCGTTTAAATATGGTCACTTCGGTGTCCGATATGCTGGTGTCCGATATGCTGTAGCAGTGGCAAGCGGATTGCAACAAGCCGAGACACGGCTCTTTCACATACTGTAAGACGAGAGATGCTAGAAGAAGGGCGGGCGGGGGCAATGCGTCAATGATCAAGTCGCACTGCCCCGGTAGTTTAACGATCCGTCTCGTAAATTTGGCATTCCGATACCCCCAACGAAATAGCGATAGGAGCAAAACCAATGAAGACTTCCAGACACATCCAGCTGGTGTCAGTAGCCGTTCTCGCGACGATCTCTGTCCTATTGATAATGGTCAGTCCGCGTACGGGCGCACAATCGACTGCAAAGCCGCCACAACCTTCTACCCAGCAGCCGTCTTCCTACATCTCTGTCAATGAAGAACCATTTGATGTCGTGCGCGCGCGCGACAAAGCAATGAAAGCCCGTGTAATGGCGGCGCAGCAACAGCTGCTCGAAGAGCGCTACAACCTCAGCAAACACGTTGACGAGAACGTCCGCATGACTCGCGGCAAACCTATTCCTGTGGGGCCTACGGCAAGACTAAAGAATGGCGTCACCTGGGAGCAGCTTGGTCGCATGTCGCCAGACGAGATTAGGGACAAGGGGCTATTTCCGTACTTGCCTCTGCCGCATGTGAACCATCCGGTTGGCGGCATGGTTTTTTCGCAGACAGAGATCAAAGCCTTGCCGCGCCTTGAACGGTTTGATGTGGACTTCGATCTGCCAGATTGGTTTCTCCCGGAATTTCCCCCGGCAATGTTTCTAACTACCCGAAAGGATCTGGGCGATGTCTCGAAGGGCCAGTTAATCACGGTTAACAACTACTATGACCTCTTCAACGGCATTCTCAACCCCAAACAGCTCGAAGGTTTGCGTTTGCTCATCACTCAGTTTCCGCAGCAGCAGTTCAACGCTACGGCCGATCGGAAAACAGAGAAACCGGACGGCATGCTTGGTGTGGCTTGTTTCGATTGCCATGTCAACGGGCACACCTCCGCAGCCTTCCATTTAGTTGGCGACATCCGTCCCCAGGAAAATCGCCGGCGGATTGAAACGACCTCTTTGCGTGGGGTGAACATTCAACGGCTGTTTGGATCACAGAGAGCCCTCAAGACGGTGGAGGACTTCACAGAATTCGAACAACGTGCAGCTTACTTCGATGGGGATCCCGTGGTTGCAACAAAAAAAGGGGTGAACATTCTGGAGCCAGGCTCCCAGGTTCACTTCATGTCTGAATTTCAAGAGATATTGGATTTTCCACCTGCGCCAAAACTCAATATCTATGGAAAGCTTGACCGCACGAAGGCGACTGAGAGTGAAGCACGAGGTGAAGACCTTTTCTTCGGCAAAGCCAATTGCAGTTCATGTCATGCGCCACCTTTCTACACGGACAATCAGATGCACGATCTAGCTGTCGAAAGGTTCTTTAAACCACGGATGGAAGGCGGCATGATGATGACCGCGCAAGGTCCGATCAAGACCTTTCCGCTGAGAGGCATTAAGGAGTCGCCACCGTATCTTCACGATGGTCGACTATTCACGCTCGAGGATGTTGTGGAGTTTTTCAATCTGGTACAGCAACTCAATTTGTCGCGGCAGGAGAAAACGGATCTGGTCGCATTCTTGCGCGTCTTGTAAGGCATCCGTGACCAGTAAAGAGTGGACATGAATGTTTTGACTCAGTAGATCGCCGTCGTACAATCAGGCCACAAGGCCATCGTCGCGGGGGTCATATGAGGGCAACCAACAATATTAAGGCCTATCGCTCGACAAGGGGCGAAGATAGTCTTCGGACGCAAAGCACCACATCCACCGAGCCAATTGGCAATATCCCAAGGAATCTATCGAAGTCTGCTCTTCTCTTGTGGTCCGAGCCGCCTGCTGTTTTTGCTTACGGGATGGCTGTTTTGTCGGTTGCGGTCGCGCTTATTATCGCTCTCCTGCTCGACACTCATCTTGTAAGTGCTCCGGCATCGCTCTTTCTTTGCGCCATCATGTTTAGTGCCTGGCTCGGTGGAATCAGGCCGGGATTGTTAGCGGTGGCGCTCTCCCTTCTGGCATTCGTTCACTACTTCGTGACGCCGATCTATTCCTTGTACTTGCCGTTCAATGAGATTCCCCGCGTTATCATTTTCTTGCTGTCAGCCCTTTTTGTCGGGTCACTGAGCTCTGCGCAAAGGAGCGCAACCCAATCGCTTAGGATCGCGCGCGACGACTTGAGCAGAACAGTTCAAGAGTTGAGGAGAACCAATGAGGCGTTGCAAGCGGAGAACGCCGAGCGCAAGCGGGCCGAGATTTTGCTGGCAGGAGAAAAACGACTTCTCGAGATGACAGCCAAGGGTGAATCTCTCGCGATCATTCTCGCTACCTTGTGCGGGCTCGTCGAAGAATTGGCCAGCGGTGCTCTTTCTTCGATCCTCTTGTTCGATCCGAATACCAACCGCCTGCGGCACGGCTCAGCGCCCAGCCTACCAGTAGCTTACTCTGAAGCAATTGATGGTCTCGTCATCGGACCCTCAGTGGGCTCGTGCGGGACAGCTGCTTTCCGCGGAGAGTCAGTGATCGTCTCGGATATCGCCACGGATCCCCTGTGGGCTGATTACCGTGAGCTGGCTTTAGCGCACGGACTACGGGCGTGTTGGTCCACGCCGATACTTTCGTCAGCAGCTAAAGTATTGGGAACCTTCGCGATTTACCATCGCGAGCCAACTAGCCCCACGCCGCAAGATTCTAGTGTCATAGGGCAGATCACCCATCTTGCGAGTATCGCCATTGAGCGCGCGCAGACCGCACAGGCGCTGCAGCAACAAGCGAACCTGCTGGAACAAGCGCACGACGCGATCCTGATCTGGGAGTTTCCCAGAACAATCGTGTACTGGAATCGAGGCGCAGAACAGCTCTATGGCTTTTCCAAACAAGAGGCGATTGGTCGCCCCTCCCACGAACTCTTCCACACAGAACACCCGATGACTACGCGCGAGTTCGAGGCCGCGCTGGAGCGCGACGGAGAATGGACTGGCGAGCTGACGCACACGACACGGGAAGGCCGGAAAATTATTGTCGAAAGCCGCCATGTGCTGATGAGCGAGACGGCCGGCCGTCGCCTGGTACTAGAAACCAACCGTGATATCACCGACCGCAAGCGGGCAGAGGCAGAACTGCGCGAAGCACAGGCCGATCTAGCTCACGTCAGCAGGGCGACAACGATGGGGGAACTGACTGCGTCCCTGGCGCACGAAGTGAATCAGCCAATAACCGCAGCTGTGACTAACGCCAATACTTGTGTGCGCTGGCTCGCCGGCGACACGCCAAACATCAAGGAGGCGCGCGAGGCTGCGATTAGAAGCGCAAAAGATGGAACGCGCGCGGCGGATATCATTAATCGGATCCGGTTGCTTTTCAAAAAGGGCACTGCGGAACAAGAGTTGGTTGATGTGAACGAAATCATTCGAGAAATGATCGTCCTCCTACGCAGCGAAACAACGCGGCATTCGATTTCGATACGAGCGCGTTTTGGCGCCGATCTTCCTCAGCTCATGGCAGACCGCGTGCAATTGCAGCAGGTCATGCTGAACCTCATGATGAATAGCATCGATGCGATGAGAGATGTCGATGGGACGCGCGAACTCGCGATCAAATCCCAGCGTGCAGAAAACGATCAACTGCTGATGTCGGTCAGCGACACGGGCGTGGGGCTGCCGGCGCAGCAAGGGGACGAGATATTCAATGCTTTCTTCACCACGAAGCTTCAGGGGACCGGTTTGGGACTGTCCGTCAGCCGCTCGATCATTGAATCGCATGGAGGCCGCTTGTGGGCCGCCGACAACTCTCCGCGTGGCGCAAGTTTTTATTTTACCCTACCCACCAAAGTCGAGGCGCCTGAATGACGCAGGCCAGTGCTGCCACGGTGTTCGTCATTGATGATGATGCGGCCGTGCGTGAGTCCATCCAGGGCCTGCTGAAGTCCGTTGGCCTGCGCTGCGAGACTTTCGCCACAGCGCAGGAGTTCCTGCTCAGCAAGCAGCGGAACCGGCCAAGTTGCCTTGTTCTGGACGTGAGACTTCCGGGAGTCAGTGGTTTGGATTTTCAGCACGAGCTGGCTGAGGCGGGCGTCCAGATTCCGATCATCTTTATCACCGGTTATGGAGATATTCCAATGACGGTGAAGGCCATGAAATCCGGTGCAGTAGAGTTCCTGACCAAGCCGTTCCGCGACCAGGACTTGCTCGATGCGATCCACCAGGCTCTGGATCGCGACCGGATGGCGTACCAACACCAAAGTGAGCTTGCCGAGTTGCGTAAGTGCTACGACGCGCTGACCGCACGCGAGCGCGAGGTCATGGGTCTGGTAGTTTCAGGCATGCTCAATAAGCAGATAGCCTTCGAACTCGGGACCAGCGAAATCACGGTGAAGGTTCATCGCGGCCATGTGATGAGCAAAATGCAGGCTGACTCACTGGCGGAATTGGTAAGGATGGCGGAAAGGCTTGGGATTCCAGTCGAGGACAAGTCACCCAAAGAGTAAGATCCGTATAATCAATCCTATACCAACGTATAATTGCGGCTTCTTGGCGGCGCTGCTAGCCTCCTGGTATGGCGATTGATCAAAAGAATGAATTGGTCGCAATTGTCGACGATGACGACTCGGTGCGAATCGCGTTGGAGAACTTGCTGAAGTCAGTTGGCTTGCCGGCGAGAGCGTTTGAATCGGCGGAGGAATTCATAGCGTCCGGCCAACAGCGTCAGACTGGATGTCTAATCGCGGATATCCGCATGCCCGGAATGTCCGGTCTCGAATTGCAGAAGCGGTTAAACGCTGAGGGTTGCCGAATTCCAATCGTCTTCATAACGGCACATGGCGACGCAAAGATGCGGATGCAGGCGTTGCGAGCGGGGGCGGTTGAGTTCCTCGCAAAACCATTCGACGACGAAGCCCTGCTCGGGAGTGTCCGGGCAGCCCTTGAGAGTTAAGCGTTAGGCGGAAGCGTGCATTGTGTCCCCCCGGGGAGGTTCTTTGTGGAAGCTAGCGAAAAACTCGGGAGCGGTGATCGGAGCCTTGATCAGCGCAGATTCGAGCAAATCATAGGTGAGAGCGCTGCGCTGGAAGCAGTGTTCGAACAGGTACAATGCGTTGCGCCCACGGATTCCACAGTTCTTATCCAGGGAGAAACAGGCACCGGCAAGGAGCTGATTGCGCGTGCGATTCATAACATCAGTTCGCGGTGCGGACGCGCCTTCATAAAACTTAATTGCGCTGCGATTCCCTTTGATTTACTGGAAAGCGAGATCTTCGGTCATGAGAAGGGCGCGTTTACAGGCGCTATTGCGCAGAGGGTCGGTCGTTTCGAAATGGCCGACAAAGGGACGCTGTTTTTGGACGAAGTCGGCGACATTCCGACGGCACTTCAGCCCAAACTGTTGCGTGTATTACAGGAACAGGAGTTCGAGCGCTTGGGCAGTACTCATACTCGACACGTGGAAGTTCGGCTGGTAGCCGCAACGAACCGTGATCTGACGGAGATGACGAAGCAGGGCGAATTTCGCAGCGACCTCTACTATCGACTGAACGTTTTTCCAATTCGAATTCCCCCTTTGCGCGAACGTCGTGAGGATATCCCGTTGCTTGTGCATTACTTCATGGAAAAGTACGCCCGCCGAATGGGTAAGCGCATAGAAGCAGTTCCGACAGCGACAATGCAAAAACTGGTAGATTGGCCCTGGCCGGGAAATGTGCGTGAGTTGCAAAACATGATTGAGCGAGGAGTTATTCTTTCACGGGGCTTCGTTTTGGAAATTCCGTTGGCGGAGTTGGACCAACCCTCGGTTTCAGCTCTTCGCGACAATAACGGGGCGTCGACACTTGAGGCCTTTGAACGACAACATATTCTACAAGCCTTGCGCGAGAGCGGCTGGGTGGTAGCCGGCGCAGCTGCGCGTCTCGGATTGAATCGAAGCACCCTTAACGCCCGAATGCGGAAGTTAGAAATAAGACGCCCGCAGCCAGTCTAATGCGTTTGCCTCACAGGACGAGCAGGTAGCTTCTATTGACTAGACGGTCGTGGTCTGATGAGTTCAACCATCGGCCTGATCATTCTCGCGGCAGGGCGTCAACCCGCATGGGGACGCCGAAACAACTCCTGACCCATCGCGGGCAAACCTCAGTCTGTCGCGCGGCGGATGCGGCTCTTGCTTCCGTTTGCCGGCCCGTAGTGGTTGTGAACTTTGGGTTTCGAGCCTTTCTAGTCTAAATTCGACTACTATAGCAAAATGAGAAAGGCAAGCCGTTTTGCGAGCAAAATCACGGAGCCGACTTCACTATCCGTCGTTGACTCACTTGACCCGAGTTGGATCAGATGATTAACTTCAGCAAACCAGACCAGTCGCAGGAGAAATCATGATGGCTCACGTGTACGGGTTATCAGAGAGCGCGTGCGAAAACACTTCAGCCGCTTCCAGAATCGCTACCGAGGTCGCCTTACCGAATTCAACCGAAGTTGATGTAATGGGGCGTTTTCCAGCGGAGAGCATGGCGGCGTTGGCGGCGGCGGGCCTTTATGGCCTTTGTCTCCCGCAGGCGCTTGGTGGAAAAGGCGAAGGGATGCGGGCGTTCGCCGGCGTAGTGGAAGAGCTCGCTGCCGCGTGCGGATCCAGCGCGATGGTCTACGTAATGCACGTGATTGCCGCGCAGGCAATCGCCACATCGTCCACGCTCGTGGATCGCGACTCGGTGCTAAAAGAGATCGCCGCCGGACGGCATCTGACCACGCTGGCATTCTCTGAGTCAGGATCGCGATCGCAGTTTTGGGCTCCTGTTTCAAAACTGGAAGAGAGCAACGGCCACTTTGTCACTTCGGCTTCAAAGTCCTGGGTCACCGCAGCTGGCCATGCTGATTCCTACGTTTCCACAGCGCAGAAGCCAAACGCAGTTTCTCCGCTTGAGTCAACTGTCTATCTGGTAAGAAGCAAGGCGCCGGGCGTAGCAGTGACTTCAGCTTTCAATGGGTTAGGTCTGCGCGGCAACGAATCCGCCCCGGTGTCGCTCGACAAGATCACAGTATCGCAAGGCGATCTGATTTGTGCGCCGGGAGACGGCCCACGGGTCATTCTGCAAATCGTCTTACCCTGGTTTGCGGTGGGAACTGCGGCGATGGCGAATGGATTGTGCCGGGCGGCGTTGCAACGAACTACAGACCACCTCGTCGGAACCGGGTTTGCGCATGATGAATCAAGACTGCGCGATTTGCCGATACTGCGCGCCCGACTGGCCCAGATGAGTGTGCGCACAGAGGCATCACGATGTCTGCTGGGTTATACCTTGGACCATCTCGAAGAACCCGACGAGGCGACTCCTTTGTTAGTCTTGCAGAGCAGACTGGCAGCCATGGAGGCTGCTGTTGAAGTGACTGACTTGGCCATGAAGGCCTGCGGGGGTGCGGCATTCTCGCGCCACCTCGGAATTGAACGACTCTTTCGGGATGCGCGCGCTGGTTGGGTCATGGCCCCGACTGTGGATCATCTGAACGACTTCATTGGCAAAGCTCTGACGGGATTGCCGTTGTTTTGATATCGTCAATCGGTTTCGAAGCGGGGCAAGAATAAATGAGGAACGATAAATCCATCCTGCTGGGCGCGGTGGCCTACGATCCAAAAGTTGTTACGATTTGGGAGGGAATTCGCGAACATTTTCAAAGCGAGGGGGTTGCGTTGGATTTTGCTCTCTTCTCGAATTACGAGCGTCAGGTCGAGGAACTTCTAAGGGGCCACATCGACATCGCATGGAACACACCACTGGCGCATGTGAGGATAAAGCAGCGGACAGGTGGCGAGTCGGTATCTCTTGGGATGCGTGATAGTGATCGAGACTTCCACGCCAAGGTGATCGTGAGACGCGGTGCCGGGATCACTTCGCTAAAAGAGCTGGAAGGGAGGACGGTGGCTGTTGGTAGCTCAGATTCAACTCAAGCCCGTATCTTGCCGCTTTATTTTCTGGCGCAGGAAGGCGTCGATTTGAGACGCCTTAACGTACTCGCCTTCGACACTCAAATCGGTAAACACGGCGACACAGGCACAAGCGAACTCGATGTGCTCAAGGCGTTGCATGAAGGACACGCGGACGCCGGCACGATAGGTGATCTCGTCTGGGTAAATGAACAAGCAGCCGGGCATGTTGACTCGGGCCGCGTCGAGGTCTTGTGGACCACTCCAGGTTTTGACCACTGTATGTTCGACGCTCATCCGGTTATTTCACCTGACAAGATCGACGCATTTCAGCGCGCCCTGTTTGCGATGCGTTGGGACAATCCGAAGCATCGCCAGCTGCTTGAGCTCGAAGGGTTGCGCGAATGGTTACCGCCGCGCGAAGAAGGCTATAACAGCCTCGAGGAAGCCCTCAAACAACAGAAATAAAATGAGTGCTGAAGTTGGGGTGATTGCGGTTGACGGTGGAGAGCTGCCGCTCGGAGGAGGTCTTCTAGCGCTCGTCCGTCCGGCACTGGATCAGCTCGAGCCGGGCGGTATGCTTGCCGTGCTTTCACGATCGCGCGGTGTGCGCGAAGATCTTCCGACCTGGTGCCGCGCCGAACGTCACGAATATCTGGGCGTTGAAGAAACTGCCAACGGTTTGGATCGGCACTTGATTAGTCGCGGACGGTTTTCAGTTCCTTATGAGACCGCGGGCGACAACAACCTACTGGAGTCACGCGACGGAAGGCTCACAGCCGCGGATGTGCTCAATGCGGCGCCTATGCCGTCACGGGCTGATCCAATCACAGGTTTTGCTCCGCGCGGCGCGCGAATCGAATCAGGCGGTCCCTCATATCCCTTCATCCTAAATGAACGTGACCGCGTTGCGCCGCCGGAAGTGGCTGTTCTTTATGATCAGGCGGTAAGCTCCCAGTGGGACGCAACTAGCGACATCCCATGGTCCAAGGCCGGCCCTCTGCCCGCAGATTTGGAAAGGGCTCTAATCCAAATCATGACGTTTCTCGCGGAGAACGAGCTGTCCGCTCTTTATTTGCCTTCACGTTTCATCGCTCAAATTCACCCGGCATACGCTGAAGTCGCGATGTTCCTCGCGACGCAGCTCGCCGATGAGGCTCGTCACATCGATGTCTTCTTAAAACGAGCCCGGTTGTGTCAACGAGGATTGGGCATTTCGTCGGTGACTACGTCGCGATCGCTGCTGTCGTTGTTGCAGACAGAAGATTTCACCGAAGCGGCGTTTCTATTGTCAGTCCTGGGTGAAGGAACCTTTCTCGATCTCTTGAGTTTCATCGAGCGCTATGCGCCGGATGAGGCTACCGCCGAACTGGTCAGGCGCGCCAGAAATGACGAGTCGCGACACGTCCATTTCGGGTTGACTCATGTGCGTGCCGGCTTGGCGGCTGATCCAACCCTTTATGGAAGACTCGAAGCGGTGGTTCGAAGACGCGCTGGGGCGCTTCGCGGTATTGACGGCGTACCGGCTCCACTTCAGGACGCGCTTACTGTCCTGGCCGGCAGAAGCACGGAAGATCGCGCGCTTGCGAGAGGCCATGAAGCCTTTCGCGAGTTACTGGAAACGATGCACTTGAACCGCATCAGAAGACTGGGGTATGCGGGTTTCACTCCAGAGCAGGCCGAACTCATCTCAGAACTGCACACGCCGAATTTCATGTGATGGTACGATTCGCAACACTCCACCGGATCAGCTATGACTAGTTGAGTGACTCGAATCGGCCAGGTCGCTACTACCGCTTCCTGTTCTGCGGTTGAGTGTCATCATAGGGATGTTGTCGTCTCGCCAAATAGGACACTACCTGCGTCTCACAGAACTCTTCTGTGATTCTTCAATCCGCAGCCCTGTGAATACATGAGATCGCTTCGCACCTCTCGCACATCAATACCGAGTCTTTTCATGCGGTCGAGCAAAGTGCTTCGTTTCACACCTAATCTGAATGCCGCTCCATTGGGACCACTCACGCGCCCTCTGGTCTCCTTCAGAATACTCACAATTCTCTCTTGCTCCTCGAAGTTACCCACAACTTTCGCCGCATCTATCGCGCCGTTTGTCTTTTCCGGAAAAGAAACCACAAGCGTGTTACCGTTTGTCAGGATCACTGACCGCTGCACAAGATTCTCCAATTCCCGCACGTTTCCCGGCCAGGACCAACGCTCCAGTTTCTGTATCGTCGCCAGCGGCACGGTTTCGATTCGTTTACCCAGCTTCCTGGCGTACTTCTGCGTGAAGTGTTGCACCAGCAACGCTATGTCTTCACGACGTTCGCGCAAGGGCGGGATACGTATCGGTAAGACGTTCAAACGGTAGTACAGATCGCTGCGAAACTGCTTCTCCGCCATCATCGCTCCCAGATCGCGATTAGTGGCTGCCACCAGTCGCACGTCAACGCTCTTGGTCCGCGCGCTGCCCACTCGTTCGTAGGCGCGCTCCTGCAGGGCGCGCAAAAGTTTCGGCTGCAGTTCCAGCGGCATATCGCCCACTTCGTCCAGAAACATCGTGCCGCGGTCGGCCAACTCCAGCCGCCCCACCTTCTGCAGGTACGCCCCGGTGAAAGCCCCGCGTTCATGTCCAAAGAGTTCACTCTCAAACAGCGATGTGGGAATCGCGGCGCAGTTGAGCGTCACAAAGGTTTCCTTCTGCCGCGGGCTACCTTCGTGGATGGCCCGGGCGATTAGTTCCTTGCCCGTACCGGTCTCACCCAGCAGAAGTACGGTGGCGTCGCTGGTGGCTACCATCTCCACAAGTTGCAGCACTTGCCGCAACGCAGAACTCTGACCCACGATGCCCGCAAAGTTCGCTTCACTGTGGATGCTTTCTTTTGCACAGGATTCAAGTCTCACTCTTGTCGACTCCGTCCGGCACACACTAACGAACTGGGAATCTTCCCTTTGTATGTCGGGAAAAGACAGAACATTCAAAGTCATGGTTAGAACTCCGGAAAAACTAGACGATTTGACGATCGTTACCTGCTTCTCTCTCTGAATCCATTCACCGAATGCACGATGTGCAATTCTCCAGTTTGATACTGTATGTCTCGCAGCACTCGAGAAACTGTACGGCGTCTCGATCCACGATGGTTACGTCCTAACCTCGTTAGATTCGTTTCTCCTTCTGCTGACGTATTGTGGAATTGGTGCCACTTTGGCGACAAGCCTATATCGAGTCGTTCTGTCCACTCTTTCGGGACGCCCGCAGCCTTCCCTTAAATAGGGAAGAACCTCGAAGGGATGAGTTAATGCCGATCGCGAACGTCGATGCGTTTCCACCCAAACAGACGGGCATCAACCGACCAAGCGCCAGGTCCAAGCAGCGCAAGGGCTGCACAAAGGGTTCCCAACAGGATCTTTGTCCACAAATCTCCAGGAGCCGAGAAGATGTCCCAGCAGTAGATCACCGCCGCCAGCGCTCCAGCAATAGGCGTCCATAGGCCTGCGAGTAGGAGGAGTCCGGCCACAATCGCAAGCACTTGAAGTATTGCTGGTCCAAGCTTAGGACCACCACCAAGTATGACGATTGCGCGAGCAACCAACACAGTCCCTGCAACGAGACGCATGATGAGAAGGCCGGTGCCAGGCAAACCACTAGCGAAGGTGGAGAATAGACGTCGCATAAGCCCCTGGGCGAGGCTAGAAGATTCGGGACGCGAACGGAAGCCCCAAAAGGGTGGGATTTTCACTCTTTTGAGTGGACTAGAATTCGATGATGCCGCGCTTAATCCCGATCATGGCGGCGTGTGTGCGATCATTGGCACCCAACTTGGAGAGGATGTTCTTGACGCGCCCTTTGACGGTTTCTTCGCTGAGCGAGAGCTGAGCAGCGATTTGCTTGTTGGCATTCCCATCGGCAATCAGACGCAGGACAGAAAGCTCGCCCGGAGTTAGGGCGTCGTCGGTGGCGTGCTCCGCAAGTTGGTAGGAAACCTCGGCCGAAAGAGATTTTCTTCCGGCATGGACAGCGCGAATCGTTTCCAGCAGCTCCTTATGCAACATGTTCTTTAGCAGGTAACCCCGGGCCCCGGCTTTGAGGGCGCGCAACACTTGGACATCACCGGTATAGGTGGTCAGGATGATGATTCGTGCTTCGGGAAATTCGCTGCGAATGGAGACCATTGCATCCAGACCATTCATATCGGGCATCTGCAAGTCCATTAGAGTAACGTCCGGACGGTGCGTGCGGAACTGCTGAATAGCTTCGCGTCCGTTTGAGGCTTCGGCAACCAGACTCATGTCCGATTGATCGGCGACGAGTCCGGCGATTCCTTCGCGCAGTAGGGGATGGTCGTCGACGGTCAGAATCCGAATCAACTCGGATCCACCACTCTTGTCGCCATTCATGGTTTGATCTCCCTACTCCTAAATAACTTTCCAGACCACCAGGAACGATGCGTACCCGATTTCGCATAAGCGATGGAGGCTGGAATCGTGACTTCAATCTCACTACCGGAATCGATCTCACTCCAGACGGTCAGGTTACCTCCCACAGCTTGAGCCCGTTCGCGCATGCCATTCAACCCCCAGTGTCCTGGGCGCTCTTGCTCTCCCAGGAACTTCGGGTCAATCCCCTTTCCATCATCCCGAACCCTCACTCGAAGCTGCCGTTCGTCATAGCGGATTTCCACTTCGATCTGTCGGGCCTCTGCGTGCCTGAACGCATTGCGCATCGCCTCGGCTGCAATCCGGTAGACTTCATCTCGAAGGATAGGATCTAAATTGCGCCCTGTACCTTCCACCTGCACACGACAGTCGGGCAGATTCTTGCCGGCCCGGTCTGCCGCAAGGTCTTCACCCAGGGCGCTAATGGCTACAGGCAAATCGGGGGTCACAGCCGCTGAAGAGCGCAACTCATGTACGGCATCGCGGCCTTCGGTGATCGCTTGCGCCGCCCGATCAATCGCGGTGTCGAGCCGGTGTTTGGCCTCGTCAGGGCGCGTCGGAAGCAGGTTAGAAGCTGCTTGGAAGCGAAGCAACAGTCCATGGAAGCTTTGTAGCAGAGTATCGTGCAGTTCACGCGCGATTCGTGTCCGCTCGTTGACGCGCGCTTCCAAACCCATGCTGAACTGGTGGGCCAGTTGACGTCGGCGCAGCTGATAGAGAGCCCAGACCAATACTAGAAAGGCGGCCACACCTGACAAGCGAAACCAGATGGTTTGGTACCAGGAAGGTGCAACGCTGAAGGACAGAATGGCGCCTTGCTCGTTCCAGACGCCGTCGTTATTGCACGCGATCACTTGAAACCTATACTGGCCAGGACCCAGCCCCGTATAGAAGGCCTGCCTGCGGGTGCCGACATTCTGCCAGCCTTTATCCACACCCTCCAGCTTGTAACGGAATTCAACTCGCTCAGGTATGGAAAGGCTTAGCGCGGTGTAGTCAATTTCAACGGTTTGCGTGCCAGCGGCAAACTTGACTGCGCCCGACATCGGCTGACGACCTTTTTCGTCGCCGATAGATAGAATTGAAACAGGTGGCGGGAGGCCGTTCCTAACAATGTGTGCCGGATCGATCCACGCAAGTCCGTTGTTTGTGGCGAACCATAGCCGTCCGTCGCTGGCTTCGACAGCCGTCGAATTTGCGAAGCTCATCTGCGGTGCACCCGGCAACCCATCCAGATAGTCGAATCGCCGATACTCTACGGGATGATTCGGTTCAGCCACGAATCGCCGGATCTCCTCCGGGGGAATGTGCACAATTCCCCTCATCTCGCTCAACCACAACCCGCCATCACCTGTCTCAATGATTCCAGAGACCGTACCAAACTGCTCGCCTCCCGCAACTGTTAGTCTGTGGAAGCGTCCCTCGCTGAAAAACATCAGCCCGAGTTCACCGCCCACCCAGATGTGCGGCCCAAGGCCGCGAATGACTGCAATTCGACCCACATTGAGCCCATCGTTCTGTGAGTAAGCGGTGACCTGTTCGCCATCAAGTGCAAACACTTGGCCCGCACTGAAACCGATCCAGACCCGTCCGGAGGCGTCGGTATAACTGGCGCTTGGTCCCCTAATTGGAACTCCTCTAAGCCAAAGCCTGTCATTAAGGTTCCAGACACCTTGCTTGAAGTGAACCGTTCCAAAATCTCCGAGTCTGACCCACAGCCCACCATCTTCTCTACTCGGGAAGATCTCGTATATCCAGATCGGCGGTTCAGCGCCCTTGGGCGTAGGAAAGTACTTGAATTGCGTTCCGCGCTGACGCCAAATTCCGTAAGCGCACCCCCACCACACGTCACCGTTTGAGTCGCGAAAAACGCTGGATGCCCCTTCACCCACTTTTTCAAAAAGAACGTTTTCACCGCGAATGTGCAGCAACGGTTTGCTCTCAATGGTCCCAATCGAGACCTCGCAGTCTTCTCCCGCGCTCAACACCAGCTTTTGATAGCGCGGCGGTAGACGCACCGGAACAACTTGATTGTGACGGAATTGAACCAGTCCTTTGGAACAGCCAACCCAAATGTTGCCCTCACGATCCTCGAGGAGCTTATAGGCGAACCCCCCGGAGAAACCGTCCTTTTCATTGAACGACTCCAATTCGGGGTCATGGGGACCGAGCTTCCGATTTCCCAATCTCTCCGGATACTTGATCCGCACTATTCCGGAGTCATGACGCGTGATCCACAAGGCGCCTTCGCGATCAATGAGCAGCTCAAACAAACCATCTTCGACGACCGCTGGATCTTCCGCATCCGAGTTGTGTCCCGCAATCGGAACCGGTCGTACCTCACCACCCCTACTGTCGTCTGCAAACCACACTCGCCCGTCTTTGGCCTGCGCCAATGTGGTAACACCCCGCCCGACCGGCCCGGCAAGTTCGAATGCTTTCGAACCTCGCCTCAGGAAGACAATGGTCTTCACGGTCGCGACCCAGAGCGTACCCTCACGATCGACGAACAGGTTCCTTATGACGTCGGGAGCAAAGTTCCAGTCGTGCCCGATTGGGATCCATCGTGTTCCTTCGCGCAGGACCAACCCGGTTTCGGTGCCAGCCCAGATTCTTCCGTCATGATCGCGAGCGAAGCTATGAATTTGAGAATCCGGCAATTCTTCAGGTCGGCTAAATAGCGTCAAAGAACCGTCTCTCAGGAAACCTAATCCGGTTGGCGAAAAGGCGATCCATAGCCCTCCGTCAGGTGTGGGCATTAGATAATAGATTCCATGAGAGGGTAGTTCCACTCCGGTCTGCGGCTTGTACTCCTCGAACTTAACGCCGTCAAAGCGGAACAGACCCCGTGGCGATCCAATCCACAAGTAGCCATCTTCGGTTTGGGCGAGTGCGCTGATTTCGGTAGGCGCTCCCTCGTTCACGCTCCAAGCCGTGTGATGGAATTGCACAATACTTCGATCTCTGTCGATCGCGTACGCCGATGCGCAAGGCAACACGATCAACAACCAGATCCAAAGAGTCAGCCCGATCTGTCTATTTGGATATGTGATCATTAGAGAGTCCCGGACAACAACGAGGTGTTCTGATTGTACAAGGGCGCTCGGCCGGGTCAAGGTGATGCCATCAATGTCTTATTGGCGAGAGCGTGGCACGAGGGAAGGACTCATTTGCATCTTTCCTTTCATGAAACACCCTTAGGCGTCGCATTGAGTCGGACCCGCCATGGGCGCGTACCGCCCGCGACTTAATTTGCGGCGACGGCCCGCGCCAGTGAGTCGTACGTGCGCGGCGCCTTGCGAATCTCAATATTCATTCTCGCCAACGGGAGCGCCTTGTCCGGGTTAGCGCCTGTCGACCCTGGCGAAGGTAGCCCAACACGCCCTCAGCCGCTCTTCTTCACTTAGTGTCAGGGCAACGCACATACCAGATCGGCAACATTCGAATTTGGCTGAATCAGTGAGTGTTTCTGAACGCAGCGAGGGGACGTTGCCGGAATTGCCGGGCGAGGGCCGATCGTTGACAGAGACCCCTTCCGACACTTTCTATCGTGGTAAAGGGCGGGCTCGACAATTCAATTTCACGCATTCCCCTCACTCCAGCAAGTAGTGTCCCTAATTTGTAGGGGCGTCCCTACAAATTAGGACACTACTCTCCAGCGCTTCCGCCCGAATTTTGGCACATGCATTGCTAAGTGGGGGTGTCGTTGAACGAGCTCCCTGGTCCGATCTTTCAAACACGCTCGTCCCGATGTTCAGGAGTCAAATTAAGTATAGGAGGCTGAGGTGTAGAGATATGAGCTCGGTTGTAAGAATCATAATGCGCATAAAGAGAGCAGACTCATGGGTTTCGCAGATCGCCAAGATCATACTTAGTGCCCTCATCCTCACGGCATGCCTCGGGCAAAATGACTTTGCATTTGTTGCACCGAACTCAGAAGGCGGGGACGTTCCGAAAGACTCCTCACCCTCTAGTCCCGGAAAATGGAAGGCGACGAGACAATATTTTGTCACTGTGGAGCGTCTCCGCGTGCATTACATCGAAAGCGGCACTGGCCGCACGGTGGTGATGATCCACGGAAACGCAGGGGGCGTCGAAGACTTCGAATTCGGAGTGGTGGAGCTCTTATCTCGCGAGTACAGGGTCGTTGCGATCGACAGACCCGGCCACGGAAAGAGCGATAGGCCCGCAGGAAAAGCCGAAACGGTCGAATATCAAGCGGAATTGTTACACCGAACTCTTTCACATCTCGGCATCACGCAACCAGTACTCGTAGGTCACTCCTGGGGCGCGGCGCTGGCGCTCGCTTATGCTTTGAAATATCCAGACGAAGTTTCGGCTATGGTGCTGCTCGCACCGGCTGCCTACGCGGACGATGGCGGGAACGTATTGTTGCGTACGACGATAAAAACACCTGTCGTGGGCGACCTAAGCCTCCTGCTGGGAAAATCGATCTTGGGCCGGCGCGTCTTGAAACGAGTTCTGGCCCGAGCCTTTTTCCCGCAAACCCTGCCAGATAATTACTTCAAGCTCGTCACTTCCTCGTGGCTCGGCCGAAAACAGCTCAAAGCATATCTCGAGGACGAATGGGCCCTGAACGACAGTTTAAAGAAGATGAGTAAGCGATATTCTGACATAAACATTCCTGTCGTTATTGTAACTGGGGATGAAGACCAGATCGTTTCCCCGAAAGATAATGCCTATCGTCTTCAAGCTGCAATACACCAGTCGCGGCTGATCGAGCTTAAAGAGACAGGTCACGAGATTCCTCAGACTCGTCCGGAGAGCGTATACGCTGCTCTAACGTTGATTTCGCAGTCTTCATCAGTAAGCAGGTTGAACTAAGAGGGAAAGGTATGTCTCGATTTGTCGTGGTGAGCACAACGCGTGCTGGGTTGCTCAAACACGTTTGAGGCATGTCTCAGCCTACGCGGCGCTCCGCACCAGCCTAAAAACGCTCACGTAAGACTCGCTTCAGCACTTTGCCCGATCCGCTTTTCAGCGAGTTCGTTCCCGAGAACTCCACATGGCGCGGGACCTTGTTCTTCGCCTACCTGCCCTTACAAGACGTGAACGAAAAGGAGTTTCATCGCCAGTTCGACACGAATGTGCTCGGACTTCTTCTGACTTCCAAACGCGCCGCAAAGCAATTTGGCGAGAGGGGCGGCTGCATCATCGACATTGGCCCCGTAGCGAGCACGCTAACTCCTCCCGCATCCTCGATCTACGCAGCGACGAAGAGTGCGGTGGACGCTATTACCCGCGTGCCGAGACCGTGTGAAAAGTCAGTCGAGTGAGGAAGAACACCAACATGATCGCAACTCAATACAGTACCGCGAGCGAAGCGACCGGATGCCGGCACTCAACCTCAACCCCATGTAATTAGCGCCAATCCGAGAATTGAATGGCGACATCCGGTCGCTTCGCTCGCGGTACTGTATTGGGTGGTGACACCAATCGAATAATTCATGCTCAATCGCCAAGTTTTCTAACCACCCGCTACCGGGAGTGTGTGAGAACTCGGCGTTCAGATAACGAGCGTCCGAATAGCGCTCAGTACAGTACCGCGAGCGAAGCGACCGGATGCCGCCATTCAACCTCAACCCGATGTAATTAGAGCCAACCCGAGAATTGAATGGCGACATCCGGTCCGCTACGCTCGCGGTTCTGTACTGATTGCTTTGAACCTGATCAATTTGAGTTCTCACACAGTCTCTTCCGCGCGGTGGTGCTGACTTCCTGACACTACAAGCGAAGTGTGAATGTTGCCGGAATTGCCGGATGTGCTGGGATAGTTCTCGGGAAAATAACCGTCATTTTATCGTGTTAGAGGCTCGGGCAGACTGAAAACCCCTCATTCTCTCCTGAAACAGTTGCAGCGACCTTGGCAGGATCATTGCATCGGTCTTGTCAGGAAAGAGACATCGGTCTTGTCAGGAAAGAGAGAGGAATCACTCTGTAATGAGAAGCAAGACTGTGCGCAACCCAAAGAATTATTTCTCGGCACTATTGTTATTGCTGGCCATGCCGTTAGCTGGGTGGTGTCAACAGAGCACTCCAACTGCAGCTGAGGTGTTAAGTCTCGATCAGGCTATAAACATCGCCCTGCAAAACAATCGCTCCCTCAAAAATGCGCGCCTCAATGTCGACAAGGGCGAAGACGAAATCCGAAGCGTACGCACATCCCGTCTTCCTTCCTCACATCTCTACGCTCTGGTTTCGCAAGACATGGTCAGACACGAAACTAACCTGACCAATCCAGTTAGCAGTATCCTTCCTGGCATAGGACCATTCTTCACCTTTAGCACGCCAAGTCGGCCCACGGCTGTGTTCGCCGCCCAGGTATTGCAACCGATCACGCAGCAGTACCGCATCGGCCTCGCCATCAATGCGGTGAAGTTGGCCCGCGACGAAGAGCAGCAGAAGGTGCGTGCGGAGGAACAGTCACTCGCCAACAACGTCAAGCAGACGTACTACGGAATACTGCAAAGTGAAAGTGCGTTGGAAAATGTGCGTGAGGAAATCAAATCCTACCGCGAACTCGATCGAGTGACGGGCGAGTTCGTCCTGCAACAAGTTGTTTTGAAGTCCGATCATTTGCAAGTTCAAACTCGATTAGCGAAGGCAGAATACGAAGCCGTGGATCTGACCAATCGCCTGGCGACGCAGAAAGAACAATTGAACAAGCTCCTGGGGCGCGATGTGCTCAGGGACTTCAGCGTCAATCCTGTCGCTGGTGCAACCGTCTTTGAATATGACATCTCCGCCTCGCGCCGTCGTGCACTCGAGCAACGACCTGAACTGAGCGAAGCGCGAGTCAGGCTCGAGCAAGCTAAGCTAGATAAACGTCTCAAGAAGTCGGAGTTCATCCCTGATGTGAGCCTGGGTTTCACCTCCGTGGCGCTCAGAAACTTTGATGACGTGGTGCCAAGAAATATTGCCTCCGTCGGCGTCCTCATGAGCTGGGAACCGTTCGACTGGGGGCGCAAGAAACGTCAACTGGCTGAGAAGGGCAAGACAATCGAGCAGGCCGAGAATTCCTTGAAGGAGACTGAAGACCAAATCCTCATTGAGGTCGGCGATAGGTTCCGTCGTTTACAACAAACCCAACAAGCGTTGCGAGTCGCACGCCTCAGTCAGGACGCGGAGCGCGAAGCTCTTCGCGTCAATACCGGGCGATACAAATTCGAGGCGGCTCTGTTGTCGGAGGTACTGCAATCACAAGCCACGCTGGCAGATGCGAACAATCAGTATCAACAGGCATTGCTGTCTTTCTGGACCGCCAAGGCGGAACTGGAAAAAGCAATGGGGCAAGACAAATAAACCGTAGGTAAGCAAAGGAACCAAGAAGGCAGGGTTCGCAAGTGTCTGAGGAAAGCCAGATTGATGCCACGGCCTTGTGCCGTGGCATCCCCTAAGAATTAGTTTGAATGAGATGAAGAATAGAACGTTCAAAGCATGGGAAGTCGGCGGAACGCTCTTCCTCCTGGTCCTGCTCGTGGCCTGCCAGTCCAAGCAGGTAGAAAAACAGCCAGTGCCGGTGAAAGTCGTCGGGGTACAGCTGCATGCCGCCGACAGCGGAGCGCGATATTCAGCGACGATTATCCCGCGCACACAGGTGGAACTGGCTTTCAAAGTCGACGGCTACGTTGACGCGCTGCAAAAGGTGCGTGGCGTCGACGGCCAAATGCGCGACCTCCAGGAAGGCGACCGTATTGCCGCAGGAGCGGTGCTTGCGCGCGTGCGCCAGAGCGAATATCAGGCCAAGTTCAAAGAAGTCGAATCGCAGGCTTCGGAGGCGAAATCCGCCATTGCCGCCGGCAAAGCACAATACCAGGAAGCGCTCTCCAGCATCGAATCAAGCAAGGCTCAACTCGCCGATGCTGAGGCAGCCTATGAAAAAGCAAAACTCGATTTTGGCCGCGCCCAAAGCTTGTTCGCCAGCCAGAGCCTGACCAAAGCCAACTACGATGCGGCAAAGGCACAGCTCGAACAGGCGACGGCCAGGGTCGCCGCCGCCCGCTCGCAGGTTGGAATGGTCCAAGCCAGAGCCGATTCCGCCAAATCGCAGATCGCAGTAATAGAGGCCCGGTCACGAGGGGCTCAAGCCGTTGTGCAGCAGAAGATGATTCCCCTCCAGGACACCGCGCTCAAGGCGCCTTTGAATGGGTTGGTGCTGCAAAAATCGGTCGAGAAAGGGACACTGGTTTCGCCCGGTAAAACAGGTTTCGTAGTCGCCGACACGTCTTCGGTAAAAGCGGCTTTCGGCGTTGCCGACATCGCAGTGCCGGAAATGAAACTGGGAAGTAAGTTGAGTGTTGAGACTGAAACCATGCCCGGCACAGAATTCCAGGGACAGATCACTTCTGTTTTTCCAGCCGCCGATCCAAAGAGTCGGGTCTTTAATGTCGAGGTAACGATCCCGAACCAGAACCATCTGCTTCGACCCGGCATGATCGTCTCGCTCAGAGTGGGACGTTCAGAGGCTCTACAAACGCAGCCCGTCGTGCCGTTGAATGCGATCGTAAAATCCACGACCGACCCGAACGGCTACGCCGTTTTCGTGGTGACAGAGCAAGGCGGGCGCCAGATCGCAAGGGTTCGCAACGTGAAGCTGGGTGAAACATACGGCAACACGATTGCCGTGACTGATGGAGTGAAAGAGGGCGATCGTGTCATCACGACAGGCGTCACGCTGGTTAGGGATGGCGACTCGGTGAAAGTGATTCCTTGAAAAGATGGCCTTTGGCCCTTGGTCTTTGATCTTCTCTTCAAGAGTCAGCAACCGCAAAGAAAATTTTCAAAGACCAAAGGCCAAAGTTCAAAGATCAAAGATCAAAGATCAAAGATCAAAGATCAAAAACGAACAACCCACAGAGTAACCCTTAGCGTTGGAGGAACATCATGTCTCCCGCAAAAAGCGACGAAGAAATCATCAAGCGCAAGTACAACATCTCGCGCTTCTTCGTCGAGCAACGGCACATCGCCTGGGTGATGTTGATCGCTGTCTGTGTCTGGGGTTTTTACAGCTATCGGAGTATGCCCCAGCGCAAAGACCCTGACACGCCGGTTAAAAGCGCCGTCGTCCTCACCAGCTGGCCCGGGGCGAAGGCTGAGAAGATCGAGCAACTGGTGACGCGGAAGGTCGAAGAGAAGATCGCCCAGAATGCGCGAGTGGATAAGATTCGCTCGATCTCGCGCACCAATCTTTCAGTTGTCTATGTAGATTTAGATGAGAACATGCCCGGCAGTCAGGTCGGCAAGGAACTCGACGATATCGCGCTCAAACTCGGCACCGTCAGTGGATTGCCGGACGGGGCCGGCCCCGTAAATTTCATCAAGGACTTCGGCGATACAGCAGCCCTCATGCTCACGGTCGCCAGCCCGAAGATCAGCGAGACGGGGATCGATCTGCGTGCGAAGTCAGTGAGTGATGCAATCACGCGTCACCGGGCACAGTATTCGACAGTCGGCGGTGGAACGCGCTTCACAATTGTCATCGGTCTCACTCAAGCGGTCAGCCCTCGTATTGTGCAGGAGCCGCTCAACCTGTTTTCCGATTACCTCAAGGACAAGCAAGCTGCCACGGGCATGCACGTCATCGTCGAACCGGATTTTGTCGGAGTGGATGGCTCGTCCGAGGCGAGCGATGAAGCTTTGCTTGGTTACACCCGGCAGTTTATCAGCGACCGGTTGCAGGCCTCGGATTTTCACCCCGATATCTGGCAGCCGGTGGTGATCCGCGATCCAAAAGAGACACGCTCCAAACTAGCCTCAGTGGCGGGCGACAAATACAGCTACCGGGAGATGGATGATTTCACCGATCTCATCGAGAAGACTCTCAAGAGCATCCCGCAAGCATCGAAAGTGTCGCGCTCTGGCGTTCTGCCGGAGAAGGTCTTTCTTCTCTATTCTCAGGAACGTATCGCTTCCTATGGATTGAAGACATCAGACCTGTCGAATATTCTGGGCGCACGCAATATCACGCTTGCCGGTGGTCAACTGGAAGCTGCCGGAAAGAACCTCTCCATCGATCCTTCAGGCGAGTTCAAGAGTGAAAAGGAGATCGGCGATGTTGCCGTAACCCAGACGAACCTGGGAGCGCCCGTTTACCTGCGCGATCTGGTAGACATCGGGCGCGGTTATGACAGCCCGCCACGCTTTCTCAACTTCTACGAATCGCGCGACGCACAAGGCAATTGGCAGCGTACGCGTGCCATCACGGTCGCGGTTCAAATGCGCCCGGGTGAATACATCGGCGAATTCGGTAAGGCAATCGACGAAGCACTAAGCCGGGTGAAGAGCCAATTGCCCGAAGACCTGATCATGGCGCGCACCTCCGATCAGCCTCGGCAAGTCACAGAGAACGTCGACCTATTTATGGATAGCCTCTACGAGGCGATTGTCCTGGTGGTGATCGTCTCACTGATTGGTTTCTGGGACTGGCGTTCGGCGGTACTGATGGGGCTGGCGATTCCCATTACGCTCTTTATCACCTTCGGGATGGCGCACGCGCTGGGGATCGATCTGCAGCAGGTTTCGATCGCTACCCTAATAATCGCGCTCGGCCTGTTGGTGGATGTGCCGGTAGTATCCGGCGACGCGATTAAGAACTCGCTGGCTGGCGGGCAGCCGCCGCTCATCGCTTCATGGCTTGGTCCGACAAAACTTATCACCGCGATCATTTTCGCCACGATCACCAATATCGTCGCTTACCTGCCGTTCCTTACTTTGCCGGGAAGCACGGGCGAATTCTTATACAGTTTACCGATCGTGCTTACCTGTTCGCTGGTAGCAGCGTTGATCGTGGCGATGATGTTCATCCCCTTCCTCGGCTATTTTTTGCTGAAGGCCAAACCTCAGCTGCCGATTGAGGAGCGTCGCAAACAAGGGTTTCCGGCCTTTTATTACCGTGTCGGTGAATGGGGAATTAATCACCGCTGGAAGGTGTTGCTGGGCTCTTTCATCCTGCTGGCGGGAGGCGGACTCGCTGCCAGCCGACTTAAAACCGATTTTTTTCCGAAGGACCTTTCTTACCTTTCATACCTTGATGTGTGGCTACCGGAAGATGCACCGCTCTCCGCCACCAATGAAGCCGCTCGGCGTGCTGAAGAAGTGGTGCGCGAGGCGGCGCAGGAATATGGCAAAGTGCATCCCGCGAAAGATGGGAAGCCGCGCGAAGTCCTCGAATCGCTAACTACTTTTGTCGGTGGCGGCGGTCCACGGTTTTGGTTTTCGGTCTCGCCCGAGCTGCAGAAGTTGAACTATGCACAAGTCATCATTCAAGTAAAAGACAAGCATGATACAAACGACTTAATCGGCCTCATTCAGAGAGCGCTGGACGACAAAGTGCCGGGCGCGCGGATCGATGCGCGACAGCTTGATACTGGCAAGCCCATCCCGATGCCGGTCGAAGTTCGCATCGCGGGCGCGGAGATGGCCACGCTGCGCCAGGAAGCCGAGAAGGTGAAAACTATCCTGCGCACTACTTCATACGCTCAGCGCATCCGCGACGACTGGGGCGAGGAGAGATTCGCGGTCAAAATTCAAACCGACCCCGACCGCGCGAACGCAGCAGGGCTCACCAACCTCGACGTGGCGGCTTCCTCGGCGACCGGGATCAGCGGCGGGCAAGTGACTGTGCTGCGCGAAGGCGATAAGCAGATTCCGGTCGTGACACGGTTGCGGATGGAAGAACGCGCGCAGCTAGCCGACGTGCAAGACCTCTATGTTTATTCCACGCAAGGGCCACAGAAGGCGCCGCTGCGGCAGGTCTCATCGGTGGACCACGAGATGCAGATCGAGACAATTCGGCGACGCAATCAATTTCGCACAATCACAATTGGCTGTATGCCCGAAGCGGGTCACCTGCCTTCTGAGGTCATGAACGCCGTCCGCCCTCAGTTGACGGCGTTTGCAAATCAGCTGCCGCCTGGTTACCAAATGGAGGTTGGCGGATCGGAAGAGGAGCAGGTAAAGGGCTTCAAAAATCTAGTGGTCGTGCTGTTAATCTCCGTCACCGCGATATTTCTCAGTCTCGTGTATCAGTTCAAAAACGCGATCAAGCCGTTCGTCGTCTTCGCAGCGGTACCTTACGGAGTGGTGGGGGGACTTACGGCGCTCTGGATCATGGGCACGCCCTTCGGGTTTATGGCTTTCCTGGGAATCATTAGCTTGGTTGGGTTGATCGTCAGTCACATCATCGTGCTCTTCGACTTCATTGAAGAGAAGCACGCAGAAGGCGAACCGCTGAAGGAGGCGGTGCTGGATGCGGGTATTATGCGACTGCGGCCAGTGTTGATAACGGTACTCGCACTAGTGATTGCGCTCGTCCCACTGGCCCTTCGCGGCGGCCCGTTGTGGGAGCCGATGTGTTACGCGCAGATGGGCGGAATGATATGCGCGACCTTCATCACGTTGCTGCTGGTTCCAGTGATCTATTCGATCTTCGTCCTCGATCTCAAAATCATTAAGTGGGAAGCCGCAGGCACGCCGAACAGCGAAGTCCAGCAACCGGAAGCTATCGGCGATGACGACGCAGCTAACGAGCGGATTGGCATGAGCTCTAATGGCTGCGCCTAAAAAAGAACTGCCAAAGGCTAAGACGTCCTGAATCACGGCTTCGCCGCTCGATTTGAGGCGGTGGCTTCCGCCCCGCCGCTGAGTGCCGGATACACCTGGGGCTGTGCCCCTGGTCCGGGCTCGGCCCTCTCGCGCTCTTCTTCACGCATCGGCGGGGTCCCAGTCATCCGATCAATTAAGGGAAGTGAATTCCGACGTCACAGGAATACTGGGCCGAGCCCGAACCAGGGACACAGCCCAAATGCACAGGGCAAACAACGGCGGCGCATAGCCACCGCCTCACATCGAGCGGCGAAGCCGTAATCCCTAAACGGCTTTGTCATCTGACGCAGACGTGCAGTTGAATTTAGCTGAGTCAGGTATGTTATCGCCCAAGGACACTACCCTCGATCGTTAACCTGACAGTATCCGGTAAAAGCGCCAAAAAAACTGCTTGCAGAAATCCAATATCTTTACTAGTCTAACTATGGCCTACTAGGCATGGGGTTAATTCCCCGCCTTCTTTAGTCCAGCCTAAAGCCCGGTTAGTCAATCCTACTTAGTTCACTAGCTAAACAAAGCTCCGTGCCTTAAAAATCAAGCCTCATTACCGCTGGTCAGCTAGCCAGAAGAATTGCAGCTTTCCTTAGAGTTCGCTAAGAGCCGATACGAAACTTGGCGCAAAGGTGAACCATATGAGCACAAAAGTGACAGATGTAACCTCAAGCGATCTATTCGAGGTTTTGCCTTCCTCTCATAAACCCGATCTTCACCCTGACGACTTGTTTAGCGAGCTCCCCATTGGAGTTTATCGCGCCGCATACAATGGCCGGCTCCTTTCAGCGAACAACGCGCTCGTCCAAATGTTCGGTTGTGTCTCGTCTGAAGAGTTGAACGCACTCTTCGATGAGCTTGGCTTTCAGCTTATATGCCAACGTCGGGAACTCATGGATCGATTAAACCAGGATGACGAGATCATGGGATTTGAATCAGATTGGTCACTGAGAGATGGTCGGCTTTTTTTGACGCGTGAGAGCGTGCGCGCCGTTCGGGACGAGGCAGGACAAGTATTGTTTTATGACGGCACAGTCGAAGAAATCAGCAAAAGGACAAAAACTACCGGAGGCCTTGAGGGTGCTGACCTCTTAAACGCGCTGATGAAGGGTATTCCGGATACCATTTACTTCAAGGATAGCGCTTCTCGCTTCATCTGCATTAACAATGCACAGGCAACAACCCTCGGTCTTGAATCTCCGGAAGAGGCGATAGGCAAGACGGATTTTGACTTCTTTACCCGCGAACACGCCCAAGACGCGTTTGCTGACGAACAACATCTTATCGAAACTCGCGAACCCGTGATTGATAAGGTCGAAAGAATCCGACGCGCTGACGGTGAATTTCGGTGGGTTTCTGCCACAAAAGTTCCGATGATAAATCGCGATGGCGAAGTGTTAGGCATCGCGGGAATTTCCAGAGATATCACGGAACGCAAGTATTCTGAGCTCGAACGCCAAGTGCTCCTTCGCATTATGCAAGGGGTAAGCCTGACAGACAAACTCTCTGACCAGTTGCAGCTAATTCATGAGGCAATCGGGGAGGTTGTCTATGCCAAGAACTGTTACGTTGCTCTGTTGGATGAGGTCACAGGGCTGTTGCACTTTGAGTTTTATGTCGACGAGCGCGATCAAGTGCCGCAACCACGGTTGCCAGGTGATGATCTAACCAGCTTCCTGCTGAAAAAAAACTGTCCCCTCTTGCTGACTGACAAACAGCAACGACAAATGATTGCCCGGGCTGAGGTGCAGGTCATGGGCACAGTGTCAGCATCGTGGCTTGGTATCCCATTGTGTACTCCCAACGGCACCATTGGCGCACTCGTCGTCAAGAGTTACGTCGATTCAGCGGCGTTCAGCCCAAAAGACATCGAGCTCCTCACGTCAGTCGGTAGTCAGATTGCCATGACCATTCAGCGGCAGAGGGCGCAGGACCAGATGGAGAGAACGGCTGCCATGTTGTCAAGAAGTAATCGTGAACTACAGGACTTTGCCTCGGTGGCTTCGCACGACCTACAGGAGCCCCTCCGCAAGATACAGGCGTTTGGTGATCGCTTAAGGCATAAGTACGAACACCAGTTGTCTGATGATGGCCACGACTATTTAGAACGGATGTTGAACGCCGCTCAGCGCATGCAGACGTTAATTAACGATCTGCTCACCTTCTCTCGCGTGACAACGAAGGCTCAACCGTTTTCCAAAGTTGATCTGACATTAGTCGCTCGTGAGGTTCTTTCCGACCTTGAAGTGCGAATTGAACAAACAGGAGCAACTGTTGAACTCTCAGACTTACCTGTTATCGATGCCGACCCTTTGCAAATGCGTCAACTACTTCAGAATCTGATCGCCAATGCGTTGAAGTTTCAAAAACCGGACCAGGGGCCGGTCATCAAAATTTTCTCGGAGTCTCACTCAAATTCGGCTGAAGGAGCCACCTGGACATTATCCAACCCCGAAGTATTGCAACTCTCAGTTGCAGACAACGGAATCGGTTTTGATGAGAAATACCTGGATCGCATATTCACCGTGTTTCAACGTTTGCACGGACGAAACACTTATGAAGGTACTGGTGTAGGCCTGGCAGTGTGCAGGCGCATCGTCGAACGACACAATGGCAGCATTACCGCAAGAAGTCAGCTTGGTCGCGGCGCAACCTTCATAGTCAACTTACCCGTCAACCAACCCAAAGGAGCAAGCCAATGAGTAGAAAATCGATCACAATTTTGCTGGCTGATGACGATGCGGACGACCGAATGATGGCTGCCGATGCGCTAGAAGAGAGCAGGTTGGCCAATGACGTGAGGTTCGTAGAAGACGGCGAAGAACTGATGGATTACCTGCGTAGACACGGCAAGTACTCAGACCCCGCCGCGGCTCCGCGACCCGGACTTATTTTGCTGGACCTGAACATGCCAAGGAAGGACGGCAGGGAAGCATTGCGTGAGATAAAGGCCGAGCCAAATCTGCGGACCATCCCGGTCGTCGTCTTGACGACTTCGAAGGCCGAAGAAGATATTTATCGCACCTATGATCTGGGTGTGAATTCCTTTATCACGAAGCCCGTAAACTTCGAATCATTGGTAGGTGTGATGCGAGCATTAGGTAAGTATTGGTTTGAGATTGTGGAACTGCCGGCCTGAAAGAAAGTTTGATGACTGAACGGCCAATCAGAGTGCTTCTCGTTGATGACGACGAAGACGACTATGTTATGACCCGGGAGTTGCTTTCCGAGGCCGGCACTGGTGCGTTTCAACTCGACTGGGTTTTTGACTACGAGAAGGCAATCGAAGCAATCGAGCGTCGTGAGCACGCGGTCTATCTGCTGGACTATCGTCTTGGCGAGCGGAGTGGGTTAGACATTCTGCGTCGTGCCGGAGGAAAGAGTCCTCAGTCGCCAATGATCTTACTAACAGGACAGGGAGATGAACTTGTTGACATCGAGGCAATGAAGGAGGGCGCTGCAGATTACCTTATCAAGGGGCAACTAACCTCCGATTTGTTAGCACGGTCGATCCGCTATGCAATGGAACGCTCGAAGACCTCCCAGTCGCTTCGGGAGAGCGAGGAACGTTATCAACGGTTGGTCGAACTGTCGCCTGACGCCATCATTGTTCATACGGAAGGCCGCATAGTTTTCGTCAACGGCGCTGGCGTGCGGTTGCTGGCTGCTACCTCGAGTGCGGAATTAATCGGGAAACCGATCATTAACTTTGTGCATGCCGACTATCGCGAGAGCGTGCGCAAAAGAATCGATCAAACCCTTCATGAGAACATAGAAGTTCCTTTCGCCGAGGAGAAGTTTGTCCGGGTAGACGGGGTAGAGATTCAAGTAGAAGTGGGTGCTGTTCCCTTCATCTATGAGAATGAGCCGGCGGTGCAGGTCGTTGCCAGAGATATAAGCGCGCGTAAACTGATTGAAGAAAAGCTGATTCATGATGCCTTTCATGACGCGCTCACCGGACTTCCGAACCGCGCATTATTCAAGGAGCATTTGATGCTGGCGGTGCAGCGGGCCAAGAAGAAGGACCCTTATCTTTTTGCGGTTCTCTTCCTGGATCTCGACCGTTTCAAGAACGTTAACGACAGTTTAGGTCATGCAGTTGGCGATGAACTGCTGATTGGTATCGCGCGCCGCCTCGAAAGCCATATTAGACCAGTCGACCGGGTGGCACGTTTCGGCGGAGATGAGTTCGCGGTCCTGCTCGATGGGATTGACGAGCCTAGCGATGCGACGCGCGTCGCCAAGCGCTTGCAATCCGAGTTACAACAGCCATTGAACATTCGTGGACACGATGTGTTTACCTCGGCGAGCATCGGAATCGCCATGAGTAGCACTGGCTATGACGGACCCGACGATATTGTGCGTGATGCCGACACTGCGATGTATCGAGCCAAAACTCTCGGTAAAGCGCGATATGAGATCTTCGATTTGGAAATGCACTCCCGAGCCGTTGCCTTGTTGAAACTCGAAACGGATCTGCGTCTGGCGGTTGAGCGTCAGGAGTTTTTTATTCAATACCAACCGATAATGAAACTCGGAACGAATCGTATCCACGGTTTCGAGGCACTTGTGCGTTGGCAACATCCCGAACGCGGTCTGCTGATGCCGTCAGAGTTCATCACGGTTGCTGAGGAGACGGGGCTCATTATTCCCCTCGGACGCTGGGTTCTATGGGAGGCTTGTCGTCAAACTAAACTTTGGCAGGAAGAATTTCCCGGTTATGAGTCACTGACTCTGAGTGTGAACTATTCGGGTAAACAGTTCATGCAGTCGGATGTCATCGAACAGATCAAGGTGATCCTTGAGGAGACAGGATTTAACCCTTACCTGCTACAATTGGAGATTACTGAAAGCGCGGTGATCGAAAATACGAAAACCATCACGGAAATGATCCTGCAGTTGCGCAATCTGGGAATTCGTTTAAGTATGGATGATTTCGGTACCGGGTATTCCTCGCTCAGTTATCTACACAATTTTCCCATACACACTTTAAAAATTGACCGCTCCTTCATCAGCAATAAAGGAGAAGTCGGTGATAATGAAATTGTTCGCACCATAATTATGCTGGCCCGCAACCTTGGGCTGGACGTAGTTGCCGAGGGTGTAGAGACCACGGAACAGCTGGCCTATTTGCAAGCTCTCGATTGCGAATACGCGCAGGGATTTCTATTCTCTAAGCCACTGGATCCAAACATGGTCGAGAATACCCTTAAAGAAATGCTACGAGATCAACGTGTTGGCCGGCTGCCAACCGAAGCCTTGATGCTTTCCGAAAATCCTGTTATGACGGTCGAGTAATCGGTGGCAACAGGACGACTAGCAATTAAAGGAAATTCACAATGGCTTCGTACCAAGTATGCGAGCCAATAAAGAGGAGTTCAGCAAGAGTCGTATCGGAGACACAAAATGTCCATTAGACCAGTTAAGCGACTCGCCAAATCAAAGCCGACCTTAGAGGGTGCGGGCGTCCATTTGCGCCGCGCTTTCGGTTTTGGCAAGACATCAGATTTTGATCCCTTCCTACTGCTGGACGATTTTCGGAACGACATCCCGGAGGATTATGTGGCCGGCTTCCCCTGGCATCCACACCGTGGCATCGAAACGATCACTTATGTTCTTGCAGGCACGGTCGAACACGGTGACAGCATGGGAAATAGCGGCTCAATAGGTGCTGGCGATGTTCAGTGGATGACGGCGGGAAGCGGAATCATTCATCAGGAAATGCCAAAGGGCGACTCAGCCGGAAGAATGCACGGGTTTCAGCTTTGGGCGAATCTCCCGGCGGCCTTGAAGATGACAGCACCTCGTTATCAGGATGTGAAGGCAGCAGACATTCCGCTGGTGAGTGACGACGACGGAACGCAAGCGCGGATCATTTGCGGAAACTTTTGGGGCACGCAAGGTCCGGTGGATGGGATTGCTGCTGACCCACTGTATCTTGACGTTTCCGTGCCGCCAGGAAAACGGAAGACTCTTCCAATCGCAACGACGCGTCACGCTTTCGCTTATGTATTTGCTGGAGCGGGGAAGTTCTGTAATGCGTCTGGCGCACTCACCGTACCCACGGAAAGCGTGAAATGGTTGGACACTGCGCCTCCATCGGAGGCTGACAACCATTCGCTTGTGCTTTTCGACAGCGGTGATGAAGTCGTCGTGCAAGCGGGAGATGAAGGTATTCGGTTCTTGCTGGTGTCGGGTGAACCACTCAAAGAGCCTGTGGCTTGGTATGGGCCAATCGTGATGAACACACAGGAGCAGCTGCAACAAGCATTTGAGGAGCTGCGCGAGGGCACGTTTCTAGGCCCAAGAACCTAGGAGGACTGATATGGTTAAGACTATTTCTAGAGATGACTTGAGGGAGAAAATTGATCGCGGAGATAAGTTCTCGCTAGTTGAAACGTTGCCGAAGGTTGCATACCAGCACGCCCATTTGCCGGGAGCGATCAATCTGCCACCTGATCGTGTGACGGAGCTTGCTTCCTCATTATTGCCAGATAAGAGTGCTGACATCGTCGTCTACTGCGCGAGTCCCACTTGACACGCTTCAGATAACGCCGCCCGTGAATTGGCGGCCATCGGTTACACAAACGTCCGAGATTACGCAGAGGGCAAGCAGGATTGGATCGACGCCGGGCTGCACACTGAAAGCGAACACAAACACTGAAATGATTTAGCTCGTGCCACGGCGTCACGTTGAGTCTTGGGTTTTAGGTAGTGCCTAATGTGAGATTGTCTTAGTGCATTCTCAGTGTTCTCCGTGTCTCTGTGGTGATGAAAGTGCCGAAGACCATTTCACCACGGAGACACGGAGAACACTGAGAACCCAGTCGGACCGACACCACCCTTCGGTGACGCAATTAAGGCGAACATTAGCTTATGAGCCAACAACCGATGAGCGCCGAAGTGTTGGATAAGCTCCAGCGCGATACGTTCGCTTACTTCAAAGATGAAACTAATCTCACGAATGGCATGGTACCCGACAACACGCGAAAAGGAGCGCACGCCAGCATCGCGGCGATTGGATTGGGACTTGCCACTTATCCCGTTGCAGTTGAGCGGTCTTTCATTTCGCGTGAAGAAGGAGTCGAACGTGTTCTGACGACGCTGCGATTCTTTTGGAACAGTAAGCAAGGAAGGGAGTCTGATGCAACCGGCTACAAAGGCTTCTATTATCACTTCCTACACATGGACACCGGAACCCGCGCGTGGGAATGCGAACTTTCGACTGTCGACTCGACCCTCTTAATCGCCGGTGCCCTTGCCTGTGCTACATATTTCGATCGAGAGACAGAACCAGAGCTGGAGATTCGAAAACTCGCCGATGAACTCTATCGCCGCGTTGACTGGCAATGGGCCATGAATGGCGGTCCCGGAGTTTCGATGGGCTGGAAGCCTGAATGCGGCTACTTGCCATACCGGTGGGAGGGTTATAACGAAGCAATCCTGCTTTTTGCGCTGGGCCTTGCTTCTCCTAAATATCCGCTTCCGGTGGAGACTTACCAGGCTTTTACTTCAACATACTGCTGGAAAGAGATCTATGGACAGGAGTTTCTTTATGCTGGTCCATTGTTCATTCATCAGCTCTCTCATATATGGATAGATTTTCGCGGCATTCAGGACGAGTTTATGCGCGATAAAGGGATCGATTATTTCGAGAACAGCCGCCGCGCGACCTACGTGCAGCAACAATACGCGATCCGGAATCCTTATGGGTTTAGAGGCTATGGGGAAAATGCCTGGGGATTCACAGCTTCAGATGGTCCAGGTCCAATGGTGCTCAAGGTTGATGGTCTTGAACGAACCTTCTTCGACTATGAAGCGCGTGGCGCACCGTACGGACCTGAAGACGGCACGATCGCCCCGTGGGCTGTTGCTGCTTCTTTGCCTTTTGCTCCGGAGATTGTCTTGCCCACGCTTCAGTATTTCAACGACGCCTACCCGGACATGACAAGTGAGTATGGATTCAAATGCAGCTTCAATCCGACCTTCACTGAAGGATACGAAAGTGAGAGGGGATGGGTGTCAAAAGGCTATTACGGCCTTGACCAGGGACCAATCGTGCTCATGATTGAAAACTATCGCACTGGTTTCCTCTGGAACTTGATGAGGAAGTGCCCTTACTTGGCCGATGGTTTGCGCCGTGCCGGATTTACAGGTGGTTGGTTATGACGGGGGCTACATAGAACCGGGAGTTTCACACAATGGCATACTACGAAGAAGATGACCTGCAACGTTTTTCTGAAATTGCAAAGCATCGTCCCGATCTATTTGAGAAGTTCATGTCCTGGTATCAAGCCTGTCAGGAAGAGGGCGCGCTTTCGAGACGCGAGAAGGCGCTAATTGGTTTGGCCGTCGCGCATGCGTTGCAGTGTCCCTACTGCATTGACGCCTTCTCGCAATCGTGTCTGGAAGCAGGCTCGAATATGGAGCAGATGACAGAAGCGATTCACATGGCCTCAGCAATTCGGGGCGGGGCAGCGCTTATTCATGGTTTGCAAGCTCATCACTCGGTCGAGAAGGTATCAATGTAATGTCAACCGGTTTACCGGTCCTTCAACCTGGTCTAAATGGGTGGCCGCGCAGCGCTGCTGATTTCGGCGAGACGCTGCGCGCGCATGGCATGGAGCTGCAGGCAGCGACTGTCGATACCCTGCAAGTCAACGTTGGAAAACTCTGCAATCAGGCGTGCAAGCATTGTCACGTCGATGCTTCACCATCGCGAACTGAGATCATGACGCGCGAAACCGCCGCAGCCGTTATCGATGCGGTGCGGCGATGGCGCATCCCGATAGTTGATATTACGGGCGGCGCGCCGGAGCTAAACGCGTCTTTTCGTCATCTGGTCCAAGAAGCGCGAGCTGCCGGAGCTCGCGTAATTGTGCGACATAACTTGACGGTGATGCTCGAGGCGGGTCAGGAGGGTCTGCCTGAGTTTTTTCGCGACCACGCAGTCGAGATTGCTAGTTCACTGCCTTACTTTTTGGAAGAGCGCACAGACGCTCAGCGTGGTCACGGAGTGTTTCAGAAATCGCTCATCGCGCTTCGGCGCTTGAACTCGGTCGGTTATGGAAAGACAGGAAGTGGACTCACACTGGACCTGGTCTATAACCCCGTGGGTGCGTTCCTGCCACCGGCGCAGGCTTCAATCGAAGCGGACTTCAAGCGCGAGTTAATGAATCGCTACGGCCTCGTGTTCAATCATCTCTACACGATCACGAACATGCCCATCAAACGCTTTCTCGATTACCTGCATCGCTCGGGAAATGAAGAGCGCTACATGCGGAAGCTGGTGGAGGCGTTCAACCCTGCGACCGTCGATGGATTGATGTGCCGAAACCTGGTGAGCGTGGATTGGACGGGCAGACTTTACGATTGCGACTTCAATCAGATGCTTGAACTAGGCGTCGATCCTGAATTACCGCAAACCATTTCCGATTTCGACCCAAAGAAGTTTGTGCGACGGCGCATCATGACGCGCTCGCATTGTTTTGGCTGCACAGCGGGAGCGGGATCGAGTTGTGGTGGCGCGGTTTCTGTTAGTAGTTTTTGAAGGAACACAACCGGTGTAAAGACAGTCGCCGCCCAGTGCCTTCTTTTCTACCAGCGCCACGCGCGCGCCAAGTTGCGCAGCGCCACCGGCAACTACCAGTCCGACAGAGCCACCGCCAATCACGACGAGATCATATTTGCTCACAAGTCTTCTCAACGCTCCTCAGCAATTTCCCTAACGCGTCGAGACTCCACATGGTAGGCGACTGCTTTGCACAAAGTGCTGACTACCGCCACATGGAGCGCGATCAGTACAGTACCGTGAGCGAAGCGACCGGATGTTGCACGTCAACTAACTAAGGGACTGGCTGCCTGCCAATTATGAGAATCACATAGGGAAGTCGAGCGTAACATCCGGTCGCTTCGCTCGCGGTACTGTACAGACCATCCCACCTTTTTGTGCAAGGCCGTAGGCGACCATTCCCGTAATCACAAAACATCAATGTCACTTCGTGGATCGCTGGTTTTTCATCAGAAAACATTTTCTAGCCGAGTGTCGATTTGAACACTCTCCGTTCGACTAACCAATAGAGGCAACAAATGCATACCGTGATCGCAATGAGGCGCATAGGCTGATTAAGTATGCTAATAAAAGACAAAAGGAGAAAAAATGACCGCGATTAATCCGTACTTAAACTTTAATGGCAACACTGAAGAGGCATTCAATTTTTACAAATCGGTGTTTGGCAGAGAGTTCCTGACGCTCATGCGATTCAAAGACAACGCGGGGTGCGGGCAAATGTCCGAAAGCGACAAGGAACGAATAATGCACGTGGCTTTACCGATCGGTAATGGTACCGTTTTGATGGCCACCGACGCGTTGGAATCAATGGGACAAAAGCTAACTGTCGGTAACAACTTCTATATTGCTATCGCTCCGGAAAGCAAAGAAGAGGCAGAAAGACTCTTCAACGGGCTTTCCGCCGGCGGGAAAATAGAAATGCCGCTGCAGGACATGTTCTGGGGGGCCTATTACGGTTCATTTACCGACAAATTCGGAGTTCAGTGGATGGTGAACTTCGACAAGAACCGACAGAATGAGCACTCGTTGATGGCGCAATAAATTGTCCACGCCCGACTAAGCTGGGCGAAGCGTATTGCGATGAACCAATCCTTGATAAAGACTAACGACACCGAGAAAGAAGGAAGCCGATGGCATTAATCGATGCAATGTTGCAGGAACTCGAACAGGAATCACAGACGACGCGACGCGTGCTCGAGCGCGTACCCGATAATCAGCTGGCTTGGCGGCCGCATGAAAAAGCAAGAACGCTCGGAGAGCTTGCGCTCCACATTGCGATCATGCCCGGCTCAGTCGCCGAACTCGTAGCCACTCAGTCTACGGTTCAGGCTCCTCAGTTTACCGACCCGAGCCCGAAGAGCGCTTCGGAGTTGATTCCGGCCCTCGACGAGAGCATCGCGAAAGCGAAGAAGCTGCTTGGTGGCATGAACGACGATGCGCTTACAGCTACGTGGCGAATGATGCGGGGCGAACGCGAGCTATTCGCGGCCCCGCGCGCAACGCTCCTGCGATCGATCATGCTGAATCACTGGTACCACCACCGCGGGCAGTTGACGGTATACCTGCGCGAGCTTGGCGTTTCCATCCCGTCGATCTACGGCCCAAGCGCGGACGAGAACCCCTTCGCCTGACAGACGGATAACTCGTGCAATTTCGGTGACTCAATAAGCCCGATGATTTTACTGCTTCATGAAGAACTCTCATTACATTGGTTTAGATCATGGCGCCCCGAGCGCGCGCAGGTCGCGGCCCTCCAGCACGCGCTTGGGCGCACCCTGTCGCGCGGCACGGATCATCGCGCGGCCCAACTGCTCGGTGCTGATGACCGCCCCCGGCGCAATTGCTCCCACTAGCGGTAGCAACGGCCGAAATACGGCGTAGGCGATCCGTGTCCAGCGCGTCTTCGGGGCCTCGCCGTGCATTGCTCGTAGCGCGCCCAGGCGGACCATGTAAGCAGACGGGAACAGGGCGAGCAGGGCATCCTCGGTGCGCCCTTTCACCTGAGCCCACATCGCCTTGCCGCCGGTGCCCGCGCCCGAGACATAGACGAACGTCATCGCAGGATTGACCGCGGCCAACGCCCGCGCCCAGCCCAGGGTCAGGTCAAAAGTCTGACGGGTGTAGTCGGCCTCGCTCATGCCGGCCGACGAGACGCCGAGGCAGAAGAAGCAGGCGTCGTAGGCTTCCAGGTTGGCGCTGGCCGCGCCAACGTCAAACATGTCCTTCCGGACCAGCTCGCGCAGCTTCGGGTGGGTCCGGCCAGTGGAGCTGCGGCCGATGGCAAGCACGCCCTCAACGCCGTCGTCGCGCAGGCACTCTCGCAGGACACCCTGCCCCACCATTCCCGTTGCCCCGAAGAGAATCACCTTCATGACGTCTCGATGCCTCATAGCATGACCATTGTCCCATACGCGGTTGAAACAGTTTTTACTCTCTGCTAGAATGCCCGCACTTGTCGCTGCCAAAGCGGGAGACAAACCGACCTATAGAGGCCTTTTCCTTAGATAACACGTCATTATGGACTGTCCCGCTCAGTTCACTGGAGTACCCAATGAAACGAATTCTGCTCGTCAGTCTCCTGGTGGCAGGGTTATTTCTGCCCTGTTACCACGGTCTGACCCCTCGAGCAAGCCTCACACGTGCCCAATCTGCCTCGGCCCCCGGTCAACTCCGCAAAGCGTCGGCTGATCTTGCGGGGAAGATAAGCAAAGGACAAGGCACCGATCTGGTGCGCGTTATTATTCAATCTGCGACCGAGAGCGAGGACACAGTCGAAGCCATCGTTCGGGATTCGGGCGCTACCGATGTCCGCAAATTCCAGAACTTCCATCTTCGGGTTGCGACTATGTCGGCGGATGCCGCCCTGGCTTTGGCTTCGCGTGAAGAAATCTCTCATGTATCCCTCGACCGGGAAGTCAGAGTTCTCGGCCACCTCTCGAAGACGACTGGAGCCGACGCAGTTCGGTCCGGCAACGGTACATCAAGCGTGCGATTCGACGGCACAGGCATTGGCATCGCCGTTTTGGATTCGGGCATAGATCAGCAGCACAGATCATTCCTGGATAAGACCAATAACGTGCGCGTAGTTGTCAGCCAGGACTTTACCGGCGAGGATCGCACGGACGATCCCTACGGTCATGGCACTCACGTCGCCTCGATTGCGGCTGGGAACGGCCGTATCTCGAAGGCTCAGTATATCGGCATTGCTCCTAACGCCAGCATCATCAATCTGCGTGTCCTGGATTCCCGCGGTGTAGGTACAACGTCCGGGGTCCTCAGCGCACTGGACTGGGTGCTGACCAACAGGAACTCCTACAACATCCGCGTTGTAAACATGAGTCTTGGCATGGCGGCCGTGGACTCCTATCGGAACGATCCTGTCTGTCTGGCCGTGCGCGGATTGGTCAACGCCGGGATTGTTGTCGTCGCGGCGGCTGGCAATAACGGCACGGATGGCAATGGCAACAAAGTCTACGGGCACATTCACTCTCCCGGCATCGAGCCTGCTGCAATTACTGTTGGAGCTTCGAATACGTTCGGCACCGACTCGCGTGACGACGATCGAATTACTTCTTATAGTTCACGTGGTCCAACACGAAGTTATTGGACCGATGAATCCGGCAACAAACATTACGACAACTTAATAAAGCCGGATCTGGTCGCGCCCGGTAACAGATTGATCGATGCTGAAGCGGCAGGCAACGCTCTCGTCACCGAGTACCCCGAGTTGGACGCGGGAGTCAGCCACAACGCCGCTCGAAAAATGATGTACTTGAGCGGCACATCGATGGCAACTCCGGTCGCAGCTGGGGCGGCGGCGCTGATGCTGCAAGCTAATCCAAGCCTGACCCCCAACCTGGTCAAGGCTTTGTTGACTTACACAGCGCAGCCACTCTTGGGATTCAATATGTTCGAGCAGGGCGCCGGGCAGATCAACATACAGGGGGCCGTCGACCTGGCCGGACTCGTCCGGACAGATTTGACGGCGGCTACGCCCCTGGGAGATCCGCTGCTTACGACCAATGAAATTCCGGCTCCGCAAACGACCATTGCCGGTTTCACTTTCAGCTGGTCTCGCGGGATCATTCTCAATCAAACATACGCGACCGGCATCGGACTCGTCACACAGTATCAGAAGATCTATGACATCGGACGCCTGCTCAACGAGGGCGTCATCACTGGAGACGGCGTTATCACAGGCGATACGACGATGATCTCTGCTGGGGTTATCACAGGAGATCAGATCATGATGAGCAATGGGGTCATCACTGGAGACGGCACGCCATTGCTTGCCGTCAGCAGCCTTTTCGGTGATGCAACGCTGCTCGTCGACGGTGCCTTCCTGGGAGGCGGAGTTATTACTGGCGATGGAGTTATAACAGGAGACGGAGTCATCACTGGTGATTTATACCTGCAAGCCCACTACGCTACCGTCAATGGCGATCTCACACCTGCAATTTCGGTTGACGTCGACGACGAAATTGATTGCCTTGACTACTAATGACAGTTGAGGGGAACTATGGAGCAACAGCGTTTCGGCAAACTATACCTGTGGTCGATCGTCGTTTTCGGTTCAGCGATCACGCTACTCTCCATTTCTCAACTACCTTTTGAGCAACTCAATCTTCGCTTCCTGCTGCTGGCTCTGCTGGTTGCCGCCAGTTCGCTGGTCGCCGTACGGATCCCTCGCGTAAGCGGACGAATTACTGTCGCCGACACCTTTATCTTTCTGACGATGCTGCTCTACGGAGGAGCAGCCGCAGTCGTCATGTCAGCTCTTGAAGGTGTGTGCAGCACCCTGCTGATCAGTAAGAAGCCTCGCACGATTCTCTTGAATTCGGCCGTGTTAGCGACTTCAACTTTCGTTACGGCGACGGTCCTCCGCCTGGCCTTTGGCGCGCCTTCGGAAATTGTTGCCGCGGGTTATTCTCCGACCTTTCTGATTGCCATTTGCGTCATGGCACTTGTTCAATACGTCGCGAATACCGGCCTCATAGCCGTGGAGAAGTCTTACAAGATCAATGAGTCAGTTTGGCAAACGTGGAAAAAGTACTACCTCTGGACGTCGATAACTTATTTCGCCGGGGCATCGGCCGCCGGCATCAGTGCACGCTTGATTGGTACCTTCGGTTTCTATGCGGTCATCGCCGCAGTACCCATCATTTTAATCATCTTTTTTACGTACTGGTCCTATGTAAAGAATATTGAAGCTTCGGAGGCGCAGGCAGAAGTGGCGCAGCGCCACGTTGCGGAGCTTTCAGGATATGTTGCTGAGCTCAGACGCCTGGAAGAAGTGCGCAACCAGTTGTTGCTCGACGAGCAACGCGCTCGGTCCGACGCGGAAGCGGCCAATCGAGTCAAGGATGAGTTCCTGGCGACCCTCTCACATGAGCTTCGGACGCCTCTAACCTCCATGTTGGGTTGGGCCTGTCTGCTGCGCGGAACTCCAGTCGATGCGGTATTGCTGGATAAGGGACTCGAAGCGATTGAACGCAACGCCAGAGTTCAGACCCAGCTGATTGATGATCTGTTGGACGTTTCGCGTATTGTGTCCGGAAAACTGCACTTGGATGTCCGTCCCGTTGACTTGTCTTCAGTGATTGAAGCTGCCATCACAGTAGTGCGTCCCGCCGCCGATGCTAAGTCCATTCAACTCGTCTCTATGTATGAGCCAGCCATCGGAGTTATCTCAGGTGATTCAGCGCGCCTGCAGCAGATACTTTGGAATCTGCTATCTAACGCGGTCAAATTCACCCCCGAGGGTGGTCGCATAGACGTGCGACTGGAGCAACTAAATGCTCATACCAGAATTACAGTCAACGACACTGGTCAAGGAATTAGTCCTGAGTTTTTACCTCGGGTCTTCGATCGCTTTAGACAGGCTGATAGTTCCTCCACTCGAGACTATCGCGGATTGGGCCTTGGTCTGGCGATCGTTCGCCACTTGGTAGAACTACATGGCGGCACGGTTCACGCTGAAAGTAAAGGTGCCGGGCAGGGTGCGAGTTTTTCGGTAACGTTTCCTATACTCACCGGCCGCATTGAACTTGCGCCCCCTCAAAGCGGTGAACACCGACGCAATGGAGCACCCAAGCTCAACGGATTGCGTGTGCTGATTGTTGATGACGAAGCCGATGCGCGTCAGATCATCAGCACCGTGATTGCGCAGACGGGAGCGGAAGTAAAAACGTGTGAATCGGTTCATGAGGCGCTGCAGACATTGGAAGAATGGCGACCCGATGTCTTAATGAGCGACATCGGCATGCCCGGGGAAGACGGCTATAGCCTCATCAATAAAGTGAGGTCGCTTCCGGCTGAGCGTGGAGGGCAAACGCCCGCTGCCGCATTTACCGCTTATGCCCGCGATGAGGATCGCAATCGCGCTCTCGCTGCCGGTTACCAGATGCATCTTGCAAAGCCTGTTAGCTCAGGTCAGTTGGTAGCAATGATCGCTCGCCTCGCCGGCCGTCGTGCTTGAGTGCTCCCTGCGGGGAAGCCTCTCCTGGGAGTGGGGCCAGTGGCGCACTCGGTGGACGCAAGAACTGAGGGAGAGAGGCTATGAAATTGACCCGGGTCGCTTACCGAGAGTGTGTGAGAACTCGGCGTTCAAATAACGAGCGTCGGAATAGCGCTCAGTACAGTACCGCGAGCGAAGCGACCGGATGCCGGCACTCAACCAGCGTTTTAAGAGTTCTTGCGATTATCGAGTGCCGGCATCCGGTCGCTTCGCTCGCGGTACTGTATCGGGTGGCGAGACCAATCGCATAATTCATGCTCAATCGCCAAGTTTCTACCCACCCGCTTGACGCTCCTCGGTTCTGGCGTTGAGTCGTATGTTGCGGAGCCGTTTGACCTGTATCGATGAAACATTCGCAGCGGCCGTAACACTCAATGTCAGAACCGGTGAGCGGTAGCGACCGGGTCAAACGCGCGCAAGACTCGACTAAGGTTCGCCAGCCTTCTGTGCCCAACTTGTATTCCTAGGGGCTGGTAAGAACGATACTTGAGTGCCATCCCAGATTGACCCGGTCGCTACCGAGACTGTGTGAAAACTCAAACTGATGCCACGGGCTTGCCCCGTGGAGACTCATGCTTATTGCTGAAGCTCAGACGTTAGTTACCAAAAGCCACAAGCGTGAAACTCCACGGGGCAAGCCCGTGGCATCTGGGAGAGTTGCGCA
>Ga0070708_100000133_pt1 | contig 50894 bp, 44 predicted proteins | sample KBSK5503metaG_FD_65469 | JGI IMG/M metagenome (GOLD analysis project Ga0070708, IMG submission 65469) | Corn, switchgrass and miscanthus rhizosphere microbial communities from Kellogg Biological Station, Michigan, USA - KBS K5-50-3 metaG | ecosystem: Host-associated > Plants > Roots >... | reverse complement strand
GGGGGGCAGCGAGCGAAGCGAGCGTGGGGGTCGTTCATCACCATCTCAGGAAGACCGAGCCCCACGTGAAGCCGCCGCCCACGCCCAGCAGCATCACATGGTGGCCAACGGTGATCCGGCCGTCGCGCACCGCGATATCGAGCGCCATCGGAATCGACGCGGCCGACGTATTGCCGTGCTGGTCGACCGTCACGATGAGCCGCTCGTGCGGCAGATGCAGCTTTTTCATCGTCGAGTCCATGATGCGGATGTTCGCCTGGTGCGGGATGACCCAGTCGATGTCCGCCGCGGTCTTGCCCGCGGCCTTCAGCGCCTCCTCCGCCACGTCGGCCAATACCTTCACCGCGAACTTGAAAACGGCGCCGCCGTCCATGTGCACGAACGGAGCGCCCGATGCCACGCCGTCGCGGACCTGGCCGGGGACGCACAGGATCTCGGCGTAGTGCCCATCCGCGTGCAGGTGCGACGTCAGAATTCCAGGGGTCGCCGATGGAACCACGACGACCGCGCCGGCGCCGTCGCCGAACAGCACGCATGTCCCGCGATCCGACCAGTCGATGATGCGCGAGTAGATTTCCGCGCCAACGATGAGCGCATTCCTCGCCATGCCGCTGCCGACCATCTTGTCCGCGAGCGCCAGCGCGTAGACGAACCCGGAGCACACGGCCTGGACATCGAACGCCGCGCCGCCCTTCGTGCCGAGCTTCGCCTGCAGGATGCACGCAGTGGATGGAAACACCATGTCCGGTGTCGTCGTGGCGACGATGACGACGTCGACATCGGCAGGTGCGATCCCCGCCGCCGTCAGCGCGGCGTGCGACGCGTGCAGCGCCATGTCCGATGTCGTTTCGTCCGGCGCCGCAATGTGGCGCTGGTGGATGCCGGTGCGCGTCCTGATCCACTCGTCGCTCGTGTCGACGCGCCGCGCGAGTTCCTCGTTGGTGAGGACCCTCGCCGGCAGATAGCGGCCAGTCCCGGCGATGCGGCTAGGCATCGGCGGCGGATCGCGCGGCGGGGTTGGCAACGGGGTTGGCAACTGAGTCGGCAACCGAGTCGGCAACTGAGTCGGCAACTGAGCTTGCAGCGGCCTGCGCCACAGGTGGAGGCATCACGGCAAAGGCGGGCATCGCCGCGATCTCCCGGGCGATGCGATCGAGGATGTCGTGCGTGGATTCGGTGTACGCCTTTTGCAACGCGTAGCGAAACGCCAGCGCGTCGGCGCCGCCGTGACTTTTCACGACGACGCCTTTGAGCCCGACCAGCGTCGCGCCGTTGTAGCGCCGCGGGTCGATGCGCCTGCGGAACGCGGCCAGCACCGGATAGGCCACCGCCGCGGCGAGCTTGGTCAGCGGATTGCGCGTGAATTCAGCGCGCAGATAGTCGTACAGCATCGTGACAAAGCCCTCGCACGATTTCAGCATCACGTTGCCGACGAATCCGTCGCAGACCACGACGTCGGTCGTGCCCTTGAAGATGTCGTTGCCCTCGACGTTGCCGACGAAATTGAGCGGCGACAGCTTGAGCAGCTCCGCCGTCTGCTTCACGACATCGTTGCCCTTGATGGCTTCGGCGCCGATATTGAGAAGGCCGATCGTTGGACGCTCGATGCCGTCGACGGCCGTCACCAGCGCACTGCCCATGACGGCGAACTGCAGGAGCTGCTCCGGCGTGCAATTGACGTTGGCGCCCAGGTCCAGCACCGTCGTCTCGCCGTTCTTCGACGGCAACTGCGAGGCGATCGCCGGGCGATCGATTCCGGGCAACGTCTTCAGCACGAATCGGGCGATCGCCATCAGCGCGCCGGTGTTGCCCGCGGAGACGCAGGCCTGCGCAGTACCGTCCTTGACCAGGTTGATCGCCACGCGCATCGACGAATCCTTCTTCCTGCGCAGCGCATCGGCCGGAGGCTCGTCCATCGCGACGACTTCGGCCGCGGCCCGGATCGTCACGCGGTCGCGCGCGGGTGAGCGGGACCGCGCAAGCGCCTGACCCAGCGGCGCCTCGAGGCCCACCAGGATCACGCGTGCGTCCGGCGTGCTCTCCAGGAACTTGAGCGATGCCGCGACCGTGACCGGAAGGCCGTGGTCGCCTCCCATCGCATCGACGGCGACGGTGACGGGCAGAGTCATGAGGGATTCGGCCGGCTCGTGAATGGGAGCGGTGACACGCTTCGCCGCACCCGCACAAAAGGAAACGCGCAGGCTTCGAGTTTACCCGCCTGCGCGATCAGGGGAAATTCGACCCCGCGACACCGGCGCTTTACTCAGCGCCTTTTTACTCGTCGGCCTTGGTCTTGACGACCTTCTTGCCGCGGTAGTAACCGCTCGGGCTGATATGGTGGCGCAAATGCACTTCGCCGCTCACCGGCTCGACTGCGAGCGCGGGTGCTGCGAGAAAGTCATGCGCGCGATGCATGCCGCGCTTCGACGGCGACTTCTTGTTCTGCTGGACAGCCATGGGTTCTCCTTTTCCGTATCGGTATTTCGCGGCGTCAATCGGGCGCCACGCACTCGCCGTCCGCATGCGCAGGCGCGTACGGGAGCGACAAAAGCAATTCATCCTCGATGAGCGTCAACGCATCGAGCGGCGCCGCGGCCACGAGGACCTCGCTGTCACTGCCCTCGTCGAGCACGTCGCCTTCGGCTTCATTCTTCGCGAGCAACGTCACGGTCCGCTGCTTTACCGGCCATTCCATCGAAGCCAGGCAACGCTGGCATTCCAGCGGAACCGTACCCTCGATCTCGATGGCGATGGCCGGGCGTCCAACCGCGTCGGCCGTCCCGGTGATGGTCCACGTCACCGGAGCCTCTCCCTCCGCCAGCCAGTCGTAAAGCCGGTCCGAGGTGCCCGCATCGAACTTTCCGTGCAACGATCCGCGCTCGCGGGCGAGACGGAAGGCGTCGAACGTGCCCGCTTTGATCGTTCCCGGCTTCGGACCCGTATTCATGCGCCGCATTCCGTCCGCAATGTCGCCAGCCTTTGGGGCCATCGACGCAAACGATACATAATAGCGCATTTCTCCGTTACCGTCAAAAAATGTCCACAAAAACAACGACGAACGCCCCGCGCCAATTGATCCTCGCGTCGACATCCCGCTACCGCCGCGAACTGCTCGAACGGCTGGCGCTGCCTTTCTTCGTCGCTGCTCCGGGAGTCGATGAGGCGGCCCTCCCCGGCGAACCACCGGCGCAAACGGCGCTGCGGCTGGCCGAGGCCAAGGCGCGGGCGGTCGCCGCGCGCTATCCCGATGCGCTGGTCATCGGTTCGGACCAAATTGCCGATTGCTCGGGCGAGGCCATCGGCAAGCCGGGCTCGCGACCGCGCGCCGTCGACCAGTTGCGCCTCCTGTCCGGCAAGACGGTGACCTTCCATACGGCCATTGCCCTGGTCGACGCCGCCAGCGGCCGCTGTTCCACGGCGTTGGTCGATGTCGCCAGCACGCTGCGCACGTTGAGCACTGAGGAAATCGACGCCTATCTCGATCGCGAGGAGCCCTACGATTGCGCCGGATCGGTCAGGTCCGAAGGACTGGGCGTCGCATTGTTCGACCGGATTCAAAGCGACGACCCGACGGCGCTGATCGGGCTTCCGCTGATCGCGCTGGCGCGGATGCTTCGTGATGAGGGCGTCGACGTCCTGGTTCCGGCGAAGTCACTCGCGGCCTGAATCGACGTTGCGATGACCGGCACGCTGTATCTGGTTCCGAATCTGCTGGGTGCGGTTCCGCCCGGCAACGTGCTGCCCGCGCGCACCATCGACGTGGCACGAAGGCTGGCCCATTGGGTTGTCGAAACCCCGAAGGCGGCGCGCGCGTTCATCAAGACCCTCGATCCGCCGCATCCGATTCGCACGCTGGTCATCAGCGAACTCGGGACGGCACCGTCCCCGCAACATCTGGCGGCATTGCTCGCGCCGCTGCGTGATGGTGCCGATGTCGGTTTGCTGTCCGATGCCGGCTGCCCAGGCGTGGCGGATCCGGGCGCAGCGCTCGTTGCAGCGGCGCATGACGCGCGCCTTCGCGTGGTTCCGCTGGTGGGACCGTCGGCGATCCTGCTCGCCTTGATGGCTTCCGGCATGAACGGCCAGAACTTCGCGTTCCATGGCTACTTGCCGGTCAATGCCGAGAAGCGCAAGGCGGCCCTGCGGCGACTTGAAGGTGAATCGCGAGCGCACGGCCAGACGCAGCTCTTCATCGAGACGCCCTATCGCAACGAGGTGATGCTGGATGCGATCGTTTCGGCGTTGCAGCCGGGGACGCTGGTTTGCGTTGCGGCCGACCTGACGCTGCCGTCGGAGACGATCGTGCGGGCCAGCGCGCGCGAATGGACGAAGCGCGATCACGCGCAGTTCGCCAGGCGTCCGGCGCTCTTCGTCCTGCAGGCTTGAAGCCGCCAGCGGGAAGCGCCTATGGCGGCCAGCAAGGCGCGCCAATCGCCAACCGCACGGGACTGCACGTGTCATTCCGAGGAGCCTCGCGGTGCTCGGAATGACACCGTTTTAGGTTACACGCTCGCTCGGAGTGACACGTTTTAGATTACACGCTCGCTCAGAATCACACCGTATGGCAACGACCCGTCAGGGGCTCGTGGCCTCGTCCGGCCAGTCCTTGATGTAGGACTTGAGCATCCGGTTCTCGAAATGCTGTTCGTCGTACACGGCCTTGGCCACGTCGTGGAACGAGACGACACCTTGCAGCGTCGATCCGTCCATCACCGGCACGTAGCGCGCGTGGCGCTCGAGCATCGTCCGGCGCAGTTCCATCACGTCGAGCGAAGGCACTGCGGTCAGCGGATCGGGCTCGTAGATATCGACGATCCGCACGCCGGAGAGAGATCCCTCGCGCTTGGCCATCGCCGCCAGGACCTCGCGGAACGTGAGCATGCCGGCGAGCCTGCCCCCCTCCATGACAACGAGTGATCCGATGTCGTTGTCGGCCATCACCTTCACCGCGTCCATGACGGCGCCATCGGGCGTGGTCGTGTACAGCGTGTTGCCCTTGATGCGAAGAATTTCGCTGACGAGCATGGCAGTCTCCTCGATGCCCCGGCGCGCGTTGCGCGCAGACTCCCTGTCCTTGGCAGATTACTCCGCGGGGGAGGTCGAGCGCAATGTTCCTGCGCGCTCCTAGCCACCACCATAGAGGTAATTGGGCAGCCACAGCGTCATCCCAGGCCAGACATACATCATCACCATACACAAAATGATGACCACCATGTACGGCATCATGCCCGCGAATATCTGATTGAGAGTTACGTGCGGCGGCGACACGCCCTTCAGGTAGAACGCCGACATCGCTACCGGGGGCGACAGGAACGCCGCCTGAAGGTTGACGAACACCAGGGTGCCCCAGAGGATCGGATCGATGTTGAAGTGCTTGAGTAGCGGCAGGAAAATCGGCACGAAGATGACGATGATCTCCGTCCATTCGAGGGGCCATCCGAGCACGAAGATGATCGCCTGCGACAGGATCATGAACTGGACGGGCGACAGTTCGAACGACAGCACCCAGTGCTCGACCAGTTGCTGACCGCCCAGGAGGGCGAATACGGCCGAGAACAGCGCCGAGCCGACAAACAGCCAGCAGACCATTGCCGTCGTCTTGGCCGTGAGAAACACCGATTCCTTGACCCGCTTCCAGTCAAGCGTTCCCGCCTGGATCGCGAGCAGGTACGCGCCCGCGGCACCGACCGCTGCCGATTCCGTCGCTGTGGTGATGCCGAACAGGATCACGGCGAGCACGACGATCGTAAGGATTCCCAGCGGCATCACCGACGATGTGAGGAGTTTCAAGATCTCGAACTGGTCGGCTTCCAGCCTCCAGTAGTAATACGCGAGAAGCGCGAACACACCCCCGACGCTGATCCAGAACCAGATATAGAAGCTTGTGTCCGGCCCCTGCTCAGCCGGCGTTGCTGGCCCCCCTTTTAGCAATTCAGGGGAACCGATCTGCTGCAATTCTTCGTCGCTCGAGGAAGCCGCGGGCGCGCTTTGCTGGTCCCGGCCTAGTTCCTCGACCTTATCCGCAGCCACGTTCGGCGGCTCGTTCGCAGCCGGCGGCAGTGCCTTCTGCGCCACCGCCGCTGGCGCCGGCGTGTCCAGCTCCACGGTCGCCTGCTGGTGGATGACCACGTACCACCATACGAGCCAGGACATGGCCGCCGTCAAGACCAGGGGGAACACGGCGGCCAGGAGGTTTTTCAACAGCATCCCGTAGCCAACGCGCACCCCATCCGCCTCGATCTGCAATGCACGCGCCGGCGAGACCACTGCCCGCAGCAATGTAAGCAGCATGTTGCGCGAATACGCCTGCTGAAGTCTGGACACCCACGCGGGAACCGGTACTTTGGTCTCGCTCTCGGGAAGGCGTGGCGCGATCTTGGGATTGATCAGCGCCCAGCCCACGATATAGATGAGATAAAGCAACGCAAGGAAGAATCCGGGAAACATCGCCGACGCATAGAGCTTCACGACCGACTGTCCAGCGACCGCCGCGTAGACAATGATCATGACGGATGGCGGAATTAGTATGCCGAGTGTCCCGCCCGCCGTAATAACGCCGGAGGCAAGGCGTACGTCGTAGCCGGCCTTCAACATCGGGTTGAATGCGATTACGCCCATCAGCACCACGACCGCGCCGACCAGCCCGCTGGCGATGCCCCAGAACGTGCAGATGACGAGTGTCGCGACCGCCAGAGACGCCGGGACCCTTCGGAACGCGAGCTGGACGCTGTAGAACATCTTGTCCACCAACGCGCCGCGCTCCATCACGTACCCCATCAGCACGAACAGGGGAATCGATATCAGCGTGTCGTTGGTCATCGCCCCGTAGGTGCGCTGGACCATGAGATCAAAGACGTGATTCTGAGTCCACGACTGCGACGCATCGTGGAGCGCAAAGAAACCGAAGAACATTCCCAGCCCCATCAGCGTGAAGGCCGTCGGGAACCCCATCATGATCACGACCACGATGAGCGCGAGCATCGTCAGCCCGAGCGCGGGGTCGCTCATCGCTCCGCTCCCATCGTGCTCGAGCGCTGGCGCGCCGCATCGTCGATCTCATGCACGCTCTCGAGCGCGCGCTTGCGCGACTCTTCGTCGACGTACTCGCTGTGCGCGAGCTGCTCCTCGACCACGTCGATTTCCTCGACATCCTTCAGCCGTTTTGGCCACTCGCCAGTTCGCAGACATACGACGCAACGGACGATCTCCGCCAGCCCCTGCAGCAGGACCAGCGTGCCGGCAATCGGGATGACGGTCTTGAATTGATAGACGGGCGGCCCATCCGCGGTGTCATTGACGTGCTCGTTGATCAGCCAGGACGCGTGCGCGAAGTCCCATCCCGCGTAGCTGAGAGCCGCTATCCCCGGGAGAAAGAAGACGACGTAGAGTACGAGATCGAGGCCTGCCTGCATGCGCGGCTTCATGGAGCTGTAGAGAAAATCCCCGCGCACGTGGGCATCCTGGGCCAGCGTGTAGGCGCCACACATCATGAACAGCGTGCCGTAAATCATGTAGTCGGCATCGAAGCTCCAAGCGGTGGGTGCGTTGAGGAGGTAGCGCTTGAACACTTCGATACACACCGCCGCCGTCAGCAGGATGATCAGCCACGCCGACGCCTTGCCGCACCACGTGCTCACATGGTCGACGAGCAGCAGAAAGCGCTGAACCTTCAAGAATCTCTCCTGCGCGCTAGCGGACTACGCCGGCAAGAATGGCTACCAAAAAAAACCATCCCGCCGGATTGGCGGGATGGCGCAAGCCAATGCGATCACTATGCCTTCTTGGTGGGGAAATAGTGCCTGAAGGCAATCGAGCAATCAATCTGCTGGTCGTACTGCCAATTGCCGGCTCGTTCCGCGAAGGACTTCTGTGATTCCAGGACCTTCTTGAAGAACGGGTTTTCGGCCGACTTCTTCGCGATGACTTCATCCCAGATCTTGAGTTGTTCCTGCAGCAGCGAGTTTGGCGTCTTGTAGACCTTGACCTTGTCCTTTGCCTGAATCTCGATGTAGTCCTGCGAATACCGGTCGATCGCCTTCCAGGACATGTCGGCGGAGGCGGCTTCGGCCGCATTCGCGAGGATGTACTTCAGCTTGTCGGGAAGTGCATCGTATTTTTTCTTGTTGAATAGGATCTCCAGCGTCTCGGCCGACTGATGGAAGCTCTGCATCATGTAGATCTTCGAGACGTCCGGGAAGCCGAGCGCCCTGTCGGAGGACGGATTGTTGAATTCCGCCGCGTCGATCAGGCCCCGGTCCATCGCCGGGACGATGTCCGCCCCTGCAAGCGCATTCACCGCGGCGCCCATTCCGGTGAACAACTCGATGCCGAGTCCGACCGTGCGGAATTTCAGCCCTTTGAAATCGGCGGCACTCCGCATCGGCTTCTTGTACCAGCCGAGCGGCTCGCTCGGCATCGGACCGTACGGGAACGACACCACGTCGAGGTTGATGCTCTTGTAGATGTCGGCGAGTATTTCCTTGCCGCCACCGTATTTATGCCATGCGAGCAGCATGTTTGCGTCCATGCCGAATGCCGGGCCCGATCCCCACAGGGCCAGTGCCGCTTGCTTGCCATACCAGTAGACGAGCACGCCGTGGCCGCCGTCGAGCGTGCCTTTGGAGACCGCGTCTACGAGTTCAAACGCCTTGACCACAGCGCCCGCGGGCAGCACCTCGATTTTCAGGTCTCCGCCCGTCATGTCGTTCACTTTTTTGGCGTAGTCGAGCGCGTACTCGTGAAAGATGTCCTTGGTGGGCCAGGTCGATTGCCAGCGCCATGTGATCGGACCCGTCTGGCCCTTGGCGATCATCGGAAAGCCGAGTGCTGCGGTGCCGGCGGCGACACCGGTCGCGGCCTTCAGGAATTTGCGGCGGGATCCGTGCTTGCGGGTTCCCGGCAACGCCGGGGCGAGCGATTTGATTTTCATGCTTCCTCCTCAAGATCGGCGTCGTTGCGCCGTGCCGGGGATGGCGATTGTCATGGACCCCATGGTGCTCGCGGTGGGTCTCGCGCCTGGTGCGGCAACGCCAGCCCCCCGCTGTGCGGGCAGTCTATACCTGCCGGATCGGAAACGTCCATGGTCTTTCATCGCCTCGAGACCCGACGCCTGAGCGTTTGTGGAGAACAGGCGCCGCGGCCGACTCTTCCGGGTCAGGATCCCAGTGGCCGGCGTTCCCGCAACGCCTGTGCCAGTGTTCCGGCATCGACGTACTCGAGCTCCCCGCCGACCGGCACGCCGCGGGCAAGGCGGCTCACCTTGAGCCCGCGGGCGCCGAGCAATTCACCAATGTAGTGCGCCGTGGCCTCGCCCTCGTTCGTGAAATTGGTGGCGAGGATCACCTCGCGGACCACGCCGTCGGCGGCGCGCTTCAACAGCCGGTCGAGGCGGATTTCCTTGGGGCCGATGCCGTCGAGCGGCGACAGGCGCCCCATCAAAACAAAGTAGAGGCCGCTGTACGCCTGCGTGTGCTCGACCATCAGCAGGTCGGCGGGCGTCTCGACTACGCACAGTTGCGCCGCGTCGCGTTTGGGCGAGCGGCATAGCGAGCAGACCGCATCCTCGGTGAACGTGTTGCAGCGTTCGCAATGGCGGATCGATTGCGCCGCATGTTGCAGCGCGGCAGCGAGCGTCCGGGCGCCGTCGCGATCGTGCTGCATCAGGTGCAATGCCATGCGCTGCGCTGCCTTCGGCCCGACCCCAGGCAAGCAGCGCAACGCACGGGCCAGCTCATCGAGGCTCGACAACGGCTCCTGCGCGGGCACCGGCCGCGCGTCAGCGACGCGCTCCATCAGAACGGCAACTTGAATCCGGGCGGAAGCGGCATGCCCGTGGCCAAGCCCGCCATCTTTTCCTGCGTAGTGCTCTCGGCGCGCCGCACGGCGTCGTTCATCGCCGCAGCGACCAGGTCCTCCAGCATGTCGCGGTCGTCGGCCATCAGCGATGGATCGATCGTCACGCGCTTGACGTCGTGACGGCAGGTCATCACGACCTTCACCAGCCCGGCGCCGGCCTGGCCTTCGACCTCCGTCGATGCGAGCTCGTCCTGAGCGCGCTTCAGGTTGTCCTGCATCTGCTGCGCCTGTTTCATGAGACCGGCAAGCTGGTTCTTCATCATTGAATCGGCTCCGTCATTTGGTGGTGCCGTCGGGCGTCAACGGCCTGACCGTATCGGTCTTCACCTGGCCGTCGAATGTCGCCAGCAGGTCGCGCACGAACGGCTCGTCGCGAAACGCGGCCTCGCCCTTGGCTTTTGCTTCGGCACGTTCGCGCTTTTCCGTCGCCGCCAGCGAGGACTCGGTGGCCGCACCCACTTCGAAAGCCAGCAGCAGCCGGCGGCCCGTCGCCAATTCCAGCGCGGCCTTGAGCTTGTCGGCGTAGACCTTGTCGGCAAGATGCTTGTGCGCGACGGGCAGCGCAAGTGTCAATGCATTGTTGTTGACGGTCTTGAGTTCCGATTGCGCGGCAAGCTGCGCGGCCATGCCGGTCAATTTGAGCGATGCGATGAATCCGGGCCACGCCGCCGGGTCGCCGGGAAGCGCAACCACCGGACCGGTTGGCGTTTGCGCCTTGGCAGATGCGGACGCCGGCGGCGGCATCACGGCCGCAATGTTGGACGCCGGCTGCGCCTCGCGAACCGGCGCCGCCTGTCTTGAAGTGGGCGCGGTGGCCGCCGCGCGCTCGCTGCGCGGTGCCGCGGCCGGTGCGGCGTCGGTGGCGGGCTCGAAGGCCAGCAATCGCAACAGCGTCATCGCGAAACCTGTGGCCTCGTCGGGCGCCAACGCCAAATCCGCGCGACCCTGCGCGCAAATCTGGTAGGCGAGTTGCACCGATTCCGCCGAGAACCGCGACGCGAAAGCCGTAATGCGCTCCGCGTCGTCGTAATTCGTCGCCGCGGCCGGCACCGCCTGCGCGATGGCGATGCGGTGAAAAAGCGACGCCAGCTCCTCGAGCGCCGACGCCGCCGCAAGTCCGCGCGCCGCGAGCGCGTCGCTCTCGGCCATCAATGCCGGCCCGTCGCCGGCCGCGAGCGCTTCGGCGATGCGGTAAACGTAATCGCGATCGACCGCGCCCAGCATCTTGCGTACGACGCTTTCCGACACGGCGCCTCCACCGTACGCAATGGCCTGGTCGAGCAGCGACAATCCGTCGCGCAGCGACCCGCTTGCGGCGCGTGCGATCAGCGCGACGCCCGCGGGCTCGAAGGCAATGCCTTCCGCGCCGAGGATGTGGCCGATGCGATCGCCGATCAATTGGGGCGGCAGCGGCTTCAGGTTGAACTGCAGGCAGCGCGAGAGCACCGTGACGGGGATCTTCTGCGGATCGGTGGTGGCGAGGACGAACTTGACGTGTTCCGGCGGCTCTTCCAGCGTCTTCAGCATCGAATTGAACGCCGCCCTCGACAGCATGTGCACTTCGTCGATCAGGTAGACCTTGTACCGCCCCACCGTGGGCGCATAGCGCGCGTTGTCCAGTATTTCGCGCATGTTGTCGATGCCCGTGTTCGACGCCGCATCGAGTTCCATGAGATCGACAAAGCGGCCCGTGTCGATGTCCACGCATGCCGCGCAGGTCCCACAGGGCGTGGCCGTCACGCCATTGGTGATGCAGTTCAAGCTCTTGGCGAGGATTCGCGCGATCGTGGTCTTGCCGACACCGCGTGTGCCGGTCAGCAGATACGCGTGGTGCAGCTGGCCGCGAGAAAGCGCGTTCGACAGCGCCGTGACCACGTGCTCCTGTCCCGACAGCTCCGCGAACGTCTTCGGACGCCACTTGCGGGCTAAGACCTGGTAACTCATGCGTGAATGGGTGGCGAGCCGTGATCCCGGCACGTGCAGGAATTCGCTGTGGCTGCTTCCTTCCGGACCTGACCAGATTCACGACCCTGCAATGCGGGGCGACCCGCCATTGATCGGGTGCGCGTTGCGCAGAATCCACATTATAGCCGCGATTGCCGCGCCGAGCCGGCGCCGTCTCCGCCGCGGAAAACACGGTCGCTATAATCGCCGGAACGTCCTCCACCGTGGCATTCACCTATCGCGAAACCGTTGCCGGCACCCACATCCGCCCGCGGGAATCTGCGTCACGCAAAAGCACTGTTGGCGATACCGGTGCTCGCTGCGGCGTGCCTCATCGGCTGCCAGCCCGAACCGCTGCCCCCGCCTTCCAAGGAAGACAAACTGGTGGTCGCGGTTCGACCCGGGCCCACGTCGTGGTATCCGGGTCCCGATGGTCAGCCGTCGGGATTCGACCGCGACCTGCTGGCGCGATTTGCCGAAGAGCGCAAGCTCGAACTCGCCGTCGTGGAAGTCGGCAGCGCCGCAGCCCTGCTGGCCAAGGTTGCGGCCGGCGAAGTGCACATTGGTGTAGGCGGCCTGTATCGTCCTCCCGCGAGCGTGCCCCGCGATGCCAGCGCCGACGACGGCCCGCGCGTGCTGTGGACGACCGGCTTCTATGCGGTCGAGCCCGTCCTCATTTACACGACCGACGGTTACCGGCCGAAGGATTGGAAGGACCTCGCAGGCGCGGGTGTCGGTTTCGTCGAGGGCACCGGGATCGAATCGTCATTGGCCCGCGTCCGCCGCGAACATCCGGAAGTCGAATGGAAACCGATGGCCGTGCCATCGGCAGAGGCGCTGATCGCCCAGGTTTCGGATGGCACCCTCGACTATGCGATCGTCCCCTCGATCGACGCGGCGGCGTCGCGCAATATCTTTCTCGACTACGACGTTGGCTTCACCGCCGGAGCGAAGCGGGACCTGGCGTGGGCGGTGGCGCCGCCGCATTTGAAGTTGCGCGATGAACTCGATGCCTTTCTCGCGAAGGCGCAGCGCGACGGCTTCCTCAAACGCCTGGCCGACCGCTATTTTTCCAACACGCGCCAGGTCGAGCGCATCGACGCCGGCGTGTTCCTCGAGCGCATCAAGACGCTGCTGCCCGAATACCGGAACCTCTTCCAGCGCGCGCAGGTCGCCACTGGCGTGGAATGGCGGCTGCTCGCGGCAATCGCCTACCAGGAATCGCAATGGGATCCTTTCGCCACCAGTGAGACCGGCGTGCGCGGGCTCATGCAAATCACGGAGGAAACGGCGAAGCATCTGGGCGTTGCCGACCGGCTCAATCCGGCGGCCGCCGTCGTGGGGGCCGCGAAGTACGTGCAGGACCTCCGGTCAAAGATGCCCGCCCGCATCGCCGAGCCCGACCGGACATGGCTCGCGCTGGCGGCGTTCAATATCGGGATCGCCCATCTCGAAGACGCGCGCATCCTCGCGCAGAAGCAGAAGCTCAACCCGGATCTGTGGAGCGACGTGAAAAAGACGCTGCCGCTGCTCGCGCTGCCCGAATACTACGAGGAGGCGAAATACGGCTATGCGCGCGGCGGCATGCCCGTTGCGTTCGTCGACCGTGTACGCGCGTATTACGACATCCTGGTCCGCCAGGAACCGTTGTACGAGCCAAAGTTGCGCGCATTTCCGTTCGCGACGGCGCAATGATCGCCTAAGATGCGCGCATGACGCCGACAATCCCGAACCTGGTCGCACTGCTTCTGTTGGCGGTGGCGACGCGCGGAATCGCTGCGCCGCCGGCAACGGTCTTCGTCGATGACCTGACGTGGACAGAATTGCGCGACGATATTCGTGCGGGGAAAACGACTGTCATCGTCCCGATCGGAGGCACCGAGCAGAACGGCCCGCACATGGCGCTGGGCAAGCACAATGCGCGGGTGAAAGCGCTTTCGGAGAAGATCGCGCGCGCCCTCGGCAACGCGCTGGTCGCGCCCGTCGTCGCCTACGTGCCCGAGGGGAGCGTCGATCCTCCGACCGCGCACATGCGCTTCCCCGGGACGATCACCGTGCCCGATGCGACGTTCGAGAAGCTGCTCGAATCCGCCGCGCGCAGTTTCAAGCTGCACGGCTTTCGCGACGTCGTGTTCCTGGGCGACCACGGGAGCTACCAGAAGGACCTGCAGGCCGTCGCCGACCGGCTGAATCGCGAATGGGCCGCCACCTCCGTCCGCGCGCACGCCATTCCCGAGTATTACCGCGTCACCGAAACCGTATACGTGGAGGCCCTCAGGAGCCGCGGTTACTCGGCCGAGGAGATCGGAAGCCACGCGGCGCTCGCAGACACGTCGCTCACGCTGGCCCTCGTGCCCGACATGGTGCGCGGCGAGCAATTGCAATCGGGCGCGAAACTTGGCCGTGCCGACGGGGTCTACGGTGATCCGCGCCGGTCCACGGCGGAATTGGGGCAATTGGGTGTCGACGCGATCGTCGCGCAGACCGTCGCGGCGATACGCAAAGCTGTTTCCCGAAACTAATGGTCCAACGTCAGGGATTTCCTTGAAGCAATCATTGCAGCAGGTCGTGGCGCCGCTCGCGGTCGGTTTGGGTCTCGCAATCCTCGCGCCCTCCTTCGCACAGATTACGGCGGGTTCCTCCGCGGCCGCCACGGCGCCCGTCGCAACGATCCCCGGCATGCCGCCGGTGCCCGATCCCGCCAACCTGTACAGCGAGACGACCGCCGGCAAACTGAGCCCTGCGCTGGCCGGTGATTTGGCGCGGGTCTACGTCCCGAACCTCCAGTCCAACGACGTCTACGTGATCGACCCCGCGAAGTTTGAGGTCGTCGACAAGTTCCGGGTCGGCTTGAATCCGCAGCACGTGGTCCCGTCGTGGGATCTGCGCACGTTGTGGGTAGCGAACAACGCGGAGAACACCAAGCGCGGCAGCCTCACGCCGCTGGACCCGACGACGGGCAGGCCCGGCAAGCCGATTGCCGTCGACGACCCTTACAACATGTATTTCTCGCCGGACGGCAAGTCGGCGATCGTCGTCGCCGAGGCGATGAAGCGGCTCGATTTCCGCGATCCGAAGACGATGCAGCTCCAGTATTCGATCGACGTGCCGCGTTGCGCGGGCATCAACCACGCAGACTTCGCGATCGACGGCCGGTTCGCGATCTTCACCTGCGAATTCACGGGCACCGTCGCCAAGATCGATCTGGTCGAGCGCCGTGTTCTCGGATACACGCAGGTGATCCAGCCCGGTCGGCCGACGAAAACGGTCAAAGGCCCCGACGGCAAGGACGAGGTCATCTGCACGACATGGAAAGGCATGCCGCAGGACATCCGCGCCTCACCGGACGGCAAGCTCTTCTTCGTCGCCGACATGATGGCCGACGGCGTGCACGTGGTCGACGGCGAAACGTTTCGGCAGGTTGGCTTTATCGAGACCGGCAAGGGCACGCACGGCCTCTACCCCAGCCGCGACGGGAAAAAACTCTACGTGGCCAATCGCGGCTCGAACAAGATCCACGGGTCACCGAAGGGCAAGGGCAGCGTCTCGGTCATCGATTTCGCGACGCGCAAGGTCGTGGCCAACTGGCCCGTTCCCGGCGGCGGCAGCCCGGACATGGGCAACGTCAGCGCCGACGGAAAATGGCTGTGGCTCTCCGGCCGCTACGACAACGTGGTGTATGCGTTCGACACCGGCAGTGGTGACGTGAGGATTATTCCGGTCGGCACGGAGCCGCACGGCCTCACCGTGTGGCCGCAACCGGGCCGCTATTCGCTCGGGCACACGGGCAATTTGCGCTAGCAGCCGTTGCAAAGCGTTGGCGAGCTAACGTTTCAGGTGTCAACGCTTCAGGTGTCATTCCGAGCGGAGCGAGGAATCTGTTGTGATGTTTGAAAACAGATTCCTCGGAGCGTTGCTCCTCGGAATGACACCGACCAAGAAGGACCAGACTGACCCTACAGGCGGAAGATGTGCGCCTTGCCGCCCATGTACGGCCGCAGGACTTCCGGCACTTCGATCGAGCCGTCGCCGCGCTGGTAGTTCTCGATCACGGCGACGAGCGTGCGTCCGATGGCCAGCCCTGAGCCATTCAGCGTGTGCACGAATTCGGTCTTGCCCTGCGCATTGCGAAAGCGAGCGTGCATTCGCCGCGCCTGGAAGGCCTCGCAATTCGAGCACGACGAGATCTCGCGATACATCCGCTGACCGGGCAGCCAGACTTCGAGGTCGTAGCACTTCGCCGCGGCGAATCCCAGGTCGCCGGTGCAAAGCGCAATCACGCGATACGGCAGTCCGAGCCGCTGCAGAATGACTTCGGCGTGGCCAGTGATTTCCTCCAGCGTTTCGTAGGACCGGTCGGGGTGGACGATTTGCACCATCTCGACCTTCTCGAACTGGTGCTGGCGGATCATCCCGCGCGTGTCCTTGCCATAGCTTCCCGCTTCCGAGCGAAAGCACGGCGTGTGCGCCGTCAGCTTGATCGGCAGCGCCGGCAGCGGCAGGATGCTGTCCCGAACCGTGTTGGTTAGCGTGATTTCCGACGTCGAGATGAGGTACTGGGTCTCGCCGGTGTCACCGCCCTTCCTGACCGCGAACATGTCGGCCTCGAACTTCGGAAGTTGCGTCGTTCCCACGAGTGTTTCGGCATTGACGATGTAGGGCGTGTAGCACTCCGTATAGCCGTGTTCGCGCGTGTGCGTGTCGAGCATGAATTGCGCGAGCGCGCGATGCAGGCGCGCAAGATCGCCGCGAAGGAACGAAAAGCGCGCCCCTGACATTTTCGCGGCCGTGGCGAAGTCGAGCAGCCCCAGCGCTTCGCCCAGGTCGGTGTGGTCCTTCGCGGGAAAATGAAATTCGGGATGCGTTCCCCAGCGCCTGATTTCGACATTGTCGTCGGCGGATTTTCCGACCGGCACCGACGGATGCGCGAGGTTGGGCAGGTTGAGCAGGAAGTCGCGCAATTCCTTTTGCACGCTTTCGAGTTCGTCTTCCTGCCGCTTCAGCGCGTCGCCCAGGCCCGTCACCTCGGCCATCAGCGACGCCGAATCGCCGCCTTTGCCCTTGGCGATGCCGATCTGCTTCGACAGCGCGTTGCGCTTCGCCTGCAAATCCTGCGCGTGCGTCTGGATGTCCTTGCGCCGCGCTTCAAGCGTCTCGAAGCGTGCGGCTTCGAGCACGACGCCGCGTTTACGCAGCCCGGCGGCCACGCCCGCAAGGTCGCTGCGAAAGAGATTGATATCGAGCATTCGTCAATTATATCCGACGCTTGCGCGATTCCCCGTGCGCACGTTCGCGAGTGAAACGTCAGTTCTGCTTTTTGTCTTTCGCCCGTCGGTCGCGCAAGCGCAGCTCGTCCAGCTTTTCGCGGATCTTCGCCTCCAGGCCACGCTCGGTCGGCGTGTAGAACGTCTGCGGCGTCATGTCGTCCGGAAGGTAGTGCTCGCCGGCGGCATACGCGCCCTCCTCGTCATGCGCGTATCGATACCCTTTGCCGTAGCCCAACCCCTTCATCAACCCGGTCGGCGCGTTGCGCAGCCGCAGCGGCACGGGCCGCGAGCCGTCCTCGTTGATGAACGCTTTCGCCAGACCGAAGGCCACGTACGCCGCGTTGGATTTGGGCGCGGCAGCAAGATAGAGGACGCATTGCGCGAGGGCCAATTCGCCTTCCGGTGTTCCGAGGCGTTCGTAGGTTTCCGCGGCGTCGAGGGCTACGCGCAGCGCGCGCGGATCGGCGAGCCCGATGTCTTCGCTGGCCATGCGGATCAACCGTCGCGCGACGTACAGCGGATCGGCGCCGCCGTCGAGCATCCGGCACATCCAGTAGAGCGAGGCGTCGGGATCCGAGCCGCGCACCGACTTGTGGAGGGCGGAGATCTGGTCGTAGAACGCCTCGCCGCCCTTGTCGAAGCGGCGCAGGCTGCGCGAGATGGTCGCCTCGAGAAAGGCAAGGTCGACCGAATCGCGATGTGCCTCCTTCGTGGCCACACCGAGCTGCTCCACGAGATTGATGAGGCGTCGGCCATCGCCATCCGCGTACGCGATCAATGCGTCGCGTGCGTGATTGTCGAAGGTGATTCCCGGCATCGCGACCGCAGTTGCCCGATCGAGAAGAATGGCAAGATCGTCCGCCGACAGCGGTTCCAGAACGTACACGGTGGCGCGCGACAGCAACGCGCTGTTCACCTCGAACGACGGGTTCTCGGTGGTCGCGCCGATGAATGTCAGGATGCCGCGCTCGACGAAGGGCAGGAAAGCGTCCTGCTGCGCCTTGTTGAACCGGTGGACCTCGTCGACGAAAAGGATCGTCGGGCGGCCGGATTGCGCCAGCAGCGCCTCCGCGAGCGCGACGGCGTCGCGGATTTCCTTCACACCCGCGAGCACGGCCGAAATGGCGATGAATTCCGCATTGAAGGCATCGGCCATCAAGCGCGCCAGCGTGGTTTTGCCCACGCCCGGCGGACCCCACAGGATCATCGAATGCATCTTGCCCGACGCAAAGGCCAGGGCGATCGGCTTGCCCGGCGCGAGCAGATGCCGCTGGCCGATCACCTCCGCGATCGACTTGGGACGCAATCGCTCCGCGAGCGGTTCCGCGGCGCTCGCAATCCTGGTGGGGGCGAAGAGATCGCTCATGAACGGGACATCGATGGGCGCGATTATGAGGCGTAGCGTCGCCGATTGCACGCGGGCTTGGCACCGCGGGATACACTCCCGCACGAGACACCGATGCGCGAACCTCAAGCGGCCCGTGGCAAGTGGGCCCTTAAGTCGGGATTGCGCGCAAATGCGGGAATGCGGGAGGCTCCAAGTTGAACATACGTGACAATCCGGTGAAAGCGAGGCTTGCCGCGGGAGGACGCGCGTACGGAGCGATGATATTCGAATTCTTTTCGCCGGGATTGCCGCAGATCTGCCGCAACGCCGGCGCCGAATTCGTGCTGTTCGACATGGAGCACACGGGCTTATCGTTCGAGACGCTCAAGACCCAGATCGGGTTGTGTCGCGGCCTCGATCTCGTGCCGATGGTGCGCGTGCCGCGCAACGAGTACCACTTCATCGCGCGCGCACTCGACGTCGGCGCCATGGGCATCATGGTCCCGATGGTGGGAAGCGCCGACGAGGCCCGGCACATCGTCTCGTGCACACGGTATCCGCCGGCCGGCCGCCGGGGCGCCGCGTTCGGCTTCGCTCACGACGACTATCAAGGTGGCGATGTCGTGGAAAAAATGGCGGCGTTGCATGCGCGCACGATGGTCATTCCGCAAATCGAAACCGACGAGGGTCTGCGCAACGTCGAGGCGATCGCTGCCGTTCCCGGCGTCGATGCGTTGTGGCTGGGGCAATTCGACCTGACGAATTTCATGGGCATCCCCGCCGCGTTCCAGCACCCCGACTATCTCGCCGCCGTGGCGCGCATCGTCGCCGCCTGTGAGGCCCACGGCAAGGCCGCGGCGTTCATTGCCATGGATGATGACTGGGCGCGCGATTACGTCGCCAAGGGATTCCGGCTCATGGCCTACGGCATCGATCAACTGATGCTGCAAGGCGCGTTGCGGCATGGCCTCGACGTGATGCGCGCCGCAGGCCAATGACGTGACGCAAAAGTTTCGCGTCGGCATCACGCGCGACATTCTCGACTCCCGCGGCGAGCCGGCCTTCGGCCAGGCCGCGTTGCACGTGCTCGACGAGGCGCCCGACCTCGACTGGGAATACCTGCCGCAAACGGTGACCGAGGTCAGCGCCGATCTTTGCGCGCGCTACGACGCCATCTACGTCAACAGCCCGCGCGTTCCCGCGGCCGCGGTGGCCCGCGCCGATTGCAGGCTGCGGGTAGTCGCGCGCCACGGCGTGGGCTATGACTCGGTCGATGTCGCCGCGATGACGCGGGCCGGCGTGCTGGTGACCAATACACCGAGCGCGATGCCCCGCCCGGTCGCGACCGTTGCGCTCACGTTCATCCTGGCGCTCGCCGGGCGCCTGATGCTGAAGGACCGGTTGACGCGCACCGGGCGCTGGCGGGAGCGGATGGACCACATGGGCATGGGCCTGACCGGCCGCACCTTGGGGGTCATCGGCGCTGGCGGCATCGGGCGCGAATTGCTGCGGATGGCGCGTACGTTCAACCTCGAGCCGCTCGCGACGGATCCGGTCGCCAACGATATCGAGCTTCGCTACATCGGTGCGCGCAAAGTCGAGCTCGAAACGTTGCTGCGCGAGTCCGATTTCGTCGTCGTCTCATGTTTGCTCAACGACGCGACGCGCCACATGATCGGCGCCGCGCAGTTTGCGCTGATGAAGCCTGCCGCGTACTTCATCAACGTCGCACGCGGGCCGATCGTCGACGAGCCGGCGCTGATCGACGCCTTGCGCGCACACCGGATCGCCGGCGCCGCGCTCGACGTCTTCGAGCAGGAGCCGGTCGATCCAGCCAATCCGCTGCTCACGATGGACAACGTGATCGTGACGCCGCATTCGCTGTGCTGGACCGACGAGTGCTTCCACAACATGGCGGCGACGGGCTTGCGCAGCATCGTCGATGTGGCACGCGGCCGCAAGCCGGAATTCGTCGTCAATGCCGACGTGCTCGCGCATCCGCGGGTGCGCGCGTGGCTGGCCACCTGACCGGACCGCGCTCAGTCAGCCTTGACTCAGTCAGCCTTGATATTGGCGTCCCTGATCGTCTTCGCCCACTTGGTGATTTCCGCTTTCTGAAAGTTCGCGAATTGCTCGGGCGTCATCGGGATGAATTTCGCGCCCTCGTTCTCCAGCCGCTTCTGGATTTCCGGTGAACGCATCACCTTTTGCACTTCGGCGTTGAGGCGCGCGACGATCGCCGGCGGCATCCCGGCCGGCCCGAAGATCCCGATCCAGTTGCTGACCTCGAATCCCGGCACCGATTCCGCCACCGAAGGCACGTCGGGCAATGCCGGCGAGCGCGTGGTCCCGAGCACGGCGAGCGCGCGCAACTTTCCGGCGCGCACATGCGGCAGCACGGTCGGCATGGTCGCGAACATCATCGACGTCTGTCCGCCAAGCAGGTCGGTGATCGCCGGCACGTTGCCTTTGTAGGGCACGTGGATGATGTCGACCTTGGTCATCGACTTGAAGAGTTCGCCGGCCAGGTGACTGGTCGTGCCGACGCCGGCCGATGCGTAGCTCAGCCTGCCCGGCTCCGCGCGCGCGAGCGCGATCAACTCAGGAACCGTCATCGCCTTGAGCGCCGGGTTGACGACCAGTAATCCCTCCGCATCGAGCAGGTGCACGATCGGCGTGAAATCCTTCACCGGGTCGAACGGCATCGTCGGCAACAGGCTGACGTTGACCGCATGCGGTCCGATGCTGCCGATCACGAGCGTATAGCCATCCGGCGGCGACTTGGCGACGATGTCCGCGCCGATGTTGCCGCCGGCCCCGGTCCGATTGTCGATCACCACGGGCTGGCCCCACGCTTCAGTGAGCTTTCTGCCGACCTCGCGCGCAAAGAGATCGGCGATGCCGCCGACCGGAAACGGCACGACGATGCGGATCGGCTTGTCCGGATACGCCGGTGCCTGGGCCGGCGCGAGGACCGACACCGGAAGCATCGCTGCACCGATCAGCAGCGGGATCACTTTGTGCACGAAGGGAACCTCCTCATCGGCCAGCCGATCGAAGGGGATATCCGTGTCGACCGGTGGCTGGACAAAGGCAATGGGCCGATGCGATCATTTTTCCTTCCGGCCCGCAATCGAATCGGATGATGCCATGCCCAAGCTCACGCTGCACGTCAACGGCGCGACCCGAACTGTCGACGTCCGCGATTCCCAGGAGCCGCTGCTCTACGTCCTTCGCAATTCACTTGCTTTGACCGGCGCCAAGTTTGGCTGCGGCCTCGGCCAGTGCGGCGCGTGCAAAGTGATCGTCGATGGCGAAGCCGTCCCATCGTGCATGATGCCGGTCGCCAATGCCGTCGGCAAAAAAGTCACGACGATCGAGGGGCTCGGCACACCGGACAAACCTCATCCGCTGCAAACCGCGTTCATCGTCGAGCAGGCGGCGCAATGCGGCTATTGCGTAACCGGAATGGTGATGGCCGGGGCGGCGCTGCTCGCGCGCAAGCCGGGCATCAGCCGCGCCGAAGCGCAGCAAGCGCTGGCCGGCAACCTGTGCCGCTGCGGCACGCACGAGCGGATCCTGCAAGCGATGATGCGCGCGTCGCAGAGGACGGCGACATGAATCAGAGCTCGCAACGTCAGGGCAATTTTTGCAGCGTGCTGCGGAACCCGCGCCGCCGCGAATTCCTGCAGACGAGCGGCGCGCTCGTCGTCGGCTTCACGCTTCCGTCCGCGGGGTTCGCCCAGCGACAGCCGCGTGCCGATGCCGCGCTCGGCAAATCGCTCGACACGAATGAAGTCGACGGATTCGTCGCCGTCAACGCCGATGGCACGGTGACGATCTATTCGGGCAAGGTCGATCTGGGCCAGGGCCTGCGAATCGCGATTCCGCAAATGGCGGCCGAGGAACTCGGGGTCGGCGTCGATCGCATAGTGATGATCGAGGGCGACACCGCGCTGACGCCCGACCAGGGCGCCACCGCCGGAAGCAGCGGCATCATGCGCGGAGGCGTCCAGATCCGGCAAGCGGCGGCCACCGCGCGCGAAGCGCTGATCGGGCTGGCCGCGACCCGCACCGGCCGGCCGATCGCGGAACTCGATGCCGTCGACGGCGAGGTGCGGCCCAAGTCCGGAGGCGCCGGCGTCCGCTTCGCCGACCTTGTCAGCGACAAGCGCTTCGCGATCAAGGTCGACGCGAAGGCCAAGCTGCGCAATCCCGCGTCTTATACGGTCGTCGGCAAACCGATTGCGCGACCCGACATTCCCGCCAAGGTGACCGGCCGACACACCTATGTCCACGATTTCAGGATCGACGGCATGCTGCATGCCCGCGTGGTGCGTCCTCCGGCCGTGGGCGCGTCGCTCGTCGCTGTCGACGAAGCGTCGATCAAGTCCATCCCCGGCGCTCGCGTCGTGCGCGTCAAGGATTTCCTGGGCGTCGTCGCGAAGGACGAATGGGACGCCGTATCCGCGACGAAGTTGCTGAAGGCGCGCTGGTCGGAGTCGGCGCCGCTGATCGGCACCGCGGCGGTGCGCGACTTTCTGCGCGCCGGACCGTTCGAGGCGGACGAGACGCTCGTCAAGAAAGGCGACGCAAAGGCGGCGCTGGCGGCTGCGAAGAAGGTCACCGCCGAGTTCTACTGGCCGATGCAATCGCACGCGTCGCTGGGTCCGTCGTGCGCGGTCGCCGATGTGCGCAACGGCAAGGCAACGGTATGGTCGGCGTCGCAGGCCACGCATCGCTTTCGCGAGACGATCGCGCGCGCCCTCGCATTGCCGAAGGACGCAGTGCGCGTCGTCTATCTCGACGGCTCGGGCTGTTACGGGATGAACGGCCACGACGATGCCGCGGCCGATGCGGCACTGCTGTCGAAGGCGGTCGGGCACCCGGTGCGTGTCCAGTGGTCGCGCCAGGACGAGTTAGGCTGGGATCCGAAAGGGCCGCCGCAGTTGCTGGCGATCGAAGGCGCAGTCGGCGACGACGGGAAGATCGATGCCTGGCGCACGCAGATGTGGATCCCGAAGGCGACGGCGAGCCTGCCCAATATGCCGCTGCTTTCGCTCGATGCGGCCGGCATTGCGCAAACGCCGGGAATCACGACCGGCCTCATCAGCCAGAATGGCGACCCGCCGTATGCGGTCGCGCATCAGGAAGTCGTCGTCCACTGGCTTGCGACGTCGCCGCTGCGGCCGTCGAACATCCGCGCACCGGGCAAGATCGCCAATTGCTTTGCAGTCGAAAGCTTCACCGACATGCTTGCGACCGCGGCGCGCCGCGATTCGGTCGAGTTCCGGCTGCAAGGGCTGTCCGATCCGCGCGGCATCGAGGTCGTCCGGCGCGCGGCGGCGCTGATCGGATGGCAGCCGCGGCCTTCACCGGCGCCGGTCGCGACAGGCGCGGGACGCGGCTTCGCGTACATGCACTACAAGCACAACGAAACCTATGTCGCGATGGCGATGGAGGTCGACGTCGACAAGGCAACGGGCGCGATCCGCGTGCGGCGCGTCGCGTGCGCGCACGATTGCGGCCTCGTCATCAACCCCAGCGCGCTGCGAGCGCAGATCGAGGGCAACATCCTGCAAACATTGTCGCGGACACTGTTCGAGGAGGTCGCGTTCGACCGTTCGCGTGTGACGAGCATCGACTGGATGAGCTACCCGATCCTGCGGTTCCCCGATGCTCCGGACATCCTGATCGACATCGTGGACCGGCCGCAGGAACCGCCGCTCGGCGCGGGCGAGGCGTCGGCGACACCGGTGCCCGCGGCGCTGGCCAACGCGGTGTTCGATGCGGTGGGCGTGCGCCTCACAACGGTGCCGTTCACGCAGGAGCGCGTGCGCACAGCGCTTGGCTAGCCGTTCGTTGAAATTCGCAAGCGGACCTACATCTTCGGTGTCTTCCCGAGCGCAGCGAGGGATCTGTTTTGCGTTGAATCAGCGAGTGACACATTGAAACTTCCAACGGACCGCCAGCCTTGTTGAGCGCCGCCGGGCCGCCCCAAGGCGCGAATAGCTCCCCCTCCGGGGGCAGCGCAGCGGCCGAATTGGCCAACGAGGCCGCAAGCGTGGGGGCTCATTTCACGTCGCCGATCACATCCGCACCCTTCGGCGGTGAAAATCGGAACAGGTCCGGCGCCAATTTAGGATTGCGCTCGACGTTGGTAAAGCGCACGACACTCTTCTGGCCGAAGGCATCGACGACGTCCAGCGCTGCGAGACCCTTGGCGTCGAAGCCGATCCGGATCTCCGAGAACGCCGCATCCTTTGCAACGGGCGTCGCGCCGAGCCACTCGAGGCCATCGGCTTCGGGAAGATCCTTCCACGTGAATGCGCTCTCGACCTCCTGGCTGCCGGAGAGGAGCGCGGCGGGTGTTCCTCCCAGCGCGTCGCCCGCTTTGCGCACGATCACCTGGTTCAAGTCCTCGTCGTAAACCCACACGCGCTGGCCGTCACCGACCAGCAACTGCTTGTAGGGCTTCTCGACGTTCCAGCGGAACTTGCCGGGGCGCGACAATTCGAATGTGCCGTTGGCGCTCTTCATCGCGCGGCCGTTCTTGTCGACGACCGTCTGCGTGAATTGCGCTCGCGCCGTCTGCGTCTCGCGCACGAACGCCCGCAGCCGGTCGAGCGTGGCCGCCTCGGCCTGCGCAACGACGCCAACGGAAACGAGCGCGGCAAGACCGGCGAACATGCGGATGGAAAAGCGGATCATCAACGAGGTGCTCCGGGTTCCGTGCCTGGAATATTGGCGACACAATTGCCGACGGGATCGAGGATTATATAAGTGTGCGTGAGTCCGCCGCGGTCTTTGTGCCCCGCCCTGTCGTAATACTGGTGGAAATACATCCGCCACGCGCCCAACTCGTACTCCGGATCGGCGTCGCACCCCGAGACAAACACGCTCGGCCCGCAGAAGTCGGAGGGCAGCATCGTGCGCGCACGCGCAATGGCCTGCGCCTCGGTCAGCACCGGCGCGGTCTTCGGGACATTGCGCGGGCACAATTGCGGCCCTTCGCGATACACCTCGACCGGACCCGCAGCCGCGCGCGCCGCGGCGAGTGCTACCAGCGCAACGACGACACCTCGCATCGTCAGGATTCGCCCTTGCCCGCCGGCACCAGCACTTCGCGATTGCCGTTCGTCTGCATCGGCGACACCAATCCCGCGTTCTCCATCTGCTCGATCAGGCGCGCCGCGCGGTTGTAGCCAATCCGAAGATGGCGCTGGACGAGCGAGATCGACGGCCGGCGCGTCTTGAGCACGACGGCGACCGCCTGGTCGTACATCGGGTCCGATTCCGCGTCCGCACCTTCGACCGAGACGCCCTCCTCGCCATTCGCGCCGGCGACGCCGCCTTCGAGCAGACCCTCGATGTATTGCGGCTCGCCCAGCTGCTTCAGGTATTCGACGACGCGATGCACTTCGCCGTCCGACACGAACGCGCCGTGCACGCGCAGCGGATACCCGACCCCCGGCGGCATGTACAGCATGTCGCCCTGCCCCAGCAACGCCTCGGCGCCCATCTGGTCGAGGATCGTCCGCGAATCGATCTTGCTTGCGACCTGGAACGCGATCCGCGATGGAATGTTGGCCTTGATGAGCCCGGTGATGACGTCGACCGACGGCCGCTGCGTGGCGAGGATCAGGTGGATGCCGGCCGCGCGCGCCTTTTGCGCAATGCGCGCGATCAGCTCCTCGATTTTCTTGCCCGTCACCATCATGAGGTCGGCGAGTTCGTCGACCACCACCACGATCAGCGGCATTTCTTCCAGCGGCTCCGGTGATTCGGGCGTTGCGGACAGCGGATTCAATTCCTTCTTGCCCGACTTCCTGCCCTCGATGATCTTGGCGTTGTAACCGGCGAGATTGCGCACGCCGAGCATCGACATCAGCTTGTAGCGGCGCTCCATTTCGCCGACGCACCAGTTGAGCGCGTTGGGCGCCAGCTTCATGTTGGTGACGACCGGCGCCAGCAAGTGAGGAATGCCCTCGTACATCGACAGTTCGAGCATCTTGGGATCGATCAGGATCAGGCGCACCTGCTTCGGCTCGGCCTTGTACAGCAGCGACAGGATCATCGCGTTGACCGCCACCGATTTGCCGGAGCCCGTCGTGCCCGCGACCAGCAGATGCGGCATGCGCCCGAGATCGGCGACGACGGGCTTTCCGGCAATGTCCTTGCCGAGCGCCAGCGTCAGCACCCCCGGCGTGTCGTTGTACGTCGTCGACGCGAGAATCTCGACCAGCTTCACGACCTGCCGCCGCGGATTGGGCAATTCGAGCCCCATGCACGACTTGCCGGGAATCGTCTCGACGACGCGGATCGACACGACCGACAACGCGCGTGCGATGTCCTTGATCAGGTTCACGATCTGCGCGCCCTTGACGCCGACCGCAGGCTCGATCTCGTAGCGCGTGATCACCGGCCCCGGGTACGCGGCGAGCACCTTTGCGCTGACGCCGAAGTCCGCCAACTTGCGCTCGATGAGGCGCGACGTGTATTCGAGCGTTTCGTTGCTGACCGCCTCCTGCGCCGAAGGAGCGTCCTCGAGCAACGCCAACGGCGGCAACGGCGAGTCGGGCATGTCGGTGAAGAGCGGGCGCTGCTTTTCCTTGACGACGCGTTCGGATTTGGGCACGAACGCCGCGGGCGGCACGACGACGATCGGCGCGCGCTCCTCCTCTTCCTCGCGCAAGTGCGAGACGAATTGCTCGCGCTCCTGCATCGCCTCGTCACCGATCTTGCGGTCGACGGCCGCTTCGCGCCGGCGGCGAATCCAGCGCGCAAAAATCTCGATGCCCCCGCCGATGCGCTCCATCACCCGCAGCCACGAGACGCCGAACAGCAGCGACGAACCGACGGCGAACAGCACCAGCAGCAGCAACGTCGCACCGTTGAATCCGATGCCACGCGACAGTCCCTGGCCGATGGCGTCGCCAAGCACGCCACCCGGGGCCAGCGGCAGCGATGCGGGCAATTTCCACATGCGGATCGCCTCGAGCGCAGCGCTGGACATGAGGACCAGCGCGAATCCGAGAATGCCGAGGGCCAGCGGATGGTCCGTTTCGTTTTCGGGCCGCACTACACGACGATAGCCGGCGACGACCAGCACCACGCCGCCCATCACCCACCACCACGCGGAGATTCCAAAGAGGTAGAGCAGCAAATCGGCGAGCCACGCGCCGATCACTCCACCGCGATTGGCGAGCGGCGCGCCCGTGCCGGAGAACGACCAGCCGGGATCCGATTTCGTGTACGTCGCGAGGATGAGGCCGAGGTAGAGCAACGCGGCCACGATAAGGAACCACCACGATTCGCGGACCAGCCGCGCGAACCTCGGCGAAAGCGCGGGCTCGGCCGTTCGCAGCCGGCGGTTTACGGAATCGTTTCTCTTAAAAACCATGGGGTTGCAGCCAATACCTCACGGGCCGCATTATAACCGGTGGCAGGCCCGCGCGGGAACCGCTTGGGAAGGAATTCAGGGTCGGGGACAGCTCGCCTTGCACCTCGCCGGGGATTCCCCCACATACGATAAACTTCATCGCTTTTTTGCATCGCGAGAATGTCATGTCCGCCAAGCACGCCCGCCTGATGATCTTAGGCTCCGGCCCGGCCGGTTACAGCGCCGCAGTATACGCCGCGCGCGCCAACCTTTCGCCGGTCCTTATCACCGGTCTCGCGCAGGGCGGGCAGTTGATGACGACGACCGATGTCGACAACTGGCCGGCGGACGCCGACGGCGTGATGGGACCCGATCTCATGGCGCGGTTCCAGAAACATGCGGAGCGTTTCGACACCGAACTCATCTTCGACCACATTCACACGGTCGAGCTGGGCACGAAGCCTTTCCGGTTGATCGGCGACGCGGGCGAGTACACGTGCGACGCGCTCATCATCGCCACGGGTGCCTCGGCGCGATACCTGGGCCTGCCTTCGGAAGCGGCGTACATGGGAAAAGGCGTTTCCGCGTGCGCGACGTGCGACGGATTCTTCTACAAGGGCCAGAACGTCGTGGTCGTCGGTGGCGGCAATACGGCCGTCGAAGAGGCGCTCTACCTGTCCAACATCGCCAAGCAGGTCACCGTCGTCCATCGCCGCGACAAATTCCGCGCCGAGGCCATCCTTGTCGACCGGCTGATCGCCAAGACCATGAATGGCGGCAACGTGCGGATCCTTTGGAGCCATACGCTCGATGACGTGCTGGGCGACGCCACGGGGGTCACGGGCGCGCGCCTGAAGGACGTAAAGAGCGGCGCGACGCAGGATCTCGGCGTGCACGGCGTATTCATCGCGATCGGCCACACACCGAACACGCAGATTTTCGAAGGCCAGTTGAACATGGCTGGCGGCTACATCAAGGTCAAGGGCGGCAGCGAAGGCGACGCCACGGCAACGTCGATTCCCGGCGTATTTGCGGCGGGCGATGTCGCCGACCACGTTTATCGTCAGGCGGTGACGTCGGCCGGCACCGGCTGCATGGCCGCGCTCGACGCGGAGGCGTATCTCGAAGGTCACTGAAGTCTGCAGTGAACGCCGCGAGGCGCAACGATGGCGAAACTCTCCGATTTGAAGTCGCTGCTCGACGCCGCGGGGCGCAAGACCACGCCCGCGCCGACATCGACTGCCGGCGTCACCTCGAAGGCGGCGCCGGTCGCCGCACCGGCGCCCTCCCAAGTTTCGATCAAGCGCGCGCTGGCTGCAGGCAAACACGCCGACGCCGACGTCGATCTCACGCGCGTGTTCGCCGACGTGCAGAAGTTGCCGCCCGGAAATCGGGCGCGCATCGACCGGCAGCGTCCGCAACCGATCGCACGCCATACGCTCGCCGACGAGCGCGACGTCCTTGCGGCGGCCAAGTATGGCGAGAAACCCGCACCGCAAACGTGGGACGCCGGGCAGGAATTCGAGCACGAGCAGACGTTCGTTCGCCGCGGTATCGGCGCCGATGTCGTGGGCAAGCTTCGCCGCGGCCACTGGTCCGTTCAGGCCGAGCACGATCTGCACGGATTGACCACCGACGAGGCGCACGACTCGCTCGCCGACTTTTTAGTCGAGGCCCGCGGCCAGGGCCTGCGCTGCGTGCGTGTGATCCACGGCAAGGGACTCACGTCGCACAATCGTGAACCCGTGCTCAAAGGCAAGGTGCGGCGCTGGCTTGCGCAATGGGACGACGTTCTCGCCTACGCCGAGGCGCCACAACATGCTGGTGGCGGCGGCGCGGTGCTGGTGCTCCTGAAAGGCAAGTAAGCGGTCCGATCCGAGGAGTCGACCGGACAGACCGATTGCCCGCGGAACGACCCGGCGTGCTATTTGCCGCTCGGTGCGTTGGCGCTGCGCACCAGCGCCATAACCTCGTCACGGTAGCCGCGGATCCAATCGCTCACCGGCACCCACTCGCGGCCCTTGACCTGGTACACGCGCAGGTAACCGCCACCCTCGTGATCCTGCGGCGTGATGTTGAGCGGCGAAACGAACCCCGCGAGGTCGAACTTGCGGATCGACTCGTAGCCCTTGCGCACCTTGTCGCCGGTGAGCGGCAGACCGTAATTCTGGATGGCCTGTCGCACGCCTTCCACGATCAGTGCCCCGATCTGCACTCCGCGGTTGTAATAGACGCTGCCGACATACTTCGGCGGCTCCTTGCCCTCGTCGCGGTACATCTTGAGGATGTCCTGGATCACGGGGAAGTTGCGCCCGACGCCCGCGTACTGCAATCCGAGATAGCCCTGGGCGATGTCCCAGCCAGCGGCCTCGACATCGGCCTCGCCGGCGCCATAAGCGAAGCTCAGCACCCGATTCATCGGAAAGCCGACTTTCTTGAACTCCTTGATGGAAACGGAGGCCGGCGTGTTGAACAGGCTTCCGATCACCCAATCCGCCTTGAAGTCGCGGGCGATGGCCGTCACTTCAGGCTCCATCTCCAGGCCGGGCGGCTGCACCGGGTACGTGCGCAGGACGTAGCCTTCCTTGCGGGCGACCTCCTCCAGCATCGGCAGGCCGTCGCGCCCGGCCGGGTTGTCGTAGAAAAGAAAGGCGATCCTCGTTCCCCGTTTCGCGCCGTTGTCCTTGATGTACTTCATCGCTGCCCCGGCCTGCGACCAGTAGGAAGCCGTGCCCGGGAAGATGTACGGCCAGACCGTGCCGTCGATGGCGTCGCCGCGGCCGGTGCCCGTGTTGAAGGACGGGATCTTGTCCTCCATGTAACGCGGCGTCAGCGCGAGCAGGATGGGCACGCCATAATTCATGACCGTCACCACACCTTCCTGCTTCAGACGCTCGTAGGCCTCCACGGCCCGCGGCACCATGTAGCCCGACTCGAGCTCGGTGTATTCGAGCTTCTGCCCCAGCACCCCGCCCTTGCGGTTGACGAGCGCGATGTAGTCGGCGACCCCCGGGCACAATTCGGCGCCGATCACCCCCGCGCCGCCGGTACGGCCGCAGATTCCGCCGATCTTGATCCCGCTCCCCGGCTCGGCGGCGGCCGCGCACTGGCCGATAACGAGCGCAAGGACGCCGGCAAGGAAGCAGGTCAGGCGCATGTCATTTCATCCGGTCGCGAGTGACGGTGTATGAACCGAGCGCGCGATCGAGCGTCACTCGATGACTTGGTCCGCGCGCAGCAGGATGGACTGCGGAATGGCGACTCCGAGCGTCTGCGCGGTCTTGCCGTTGATGATGAGCTTGAACCGCGTGGGCAACTCCACCGGAAGATCCGCCGGCTTCGCGCCCTTGAGAATCTTGTCGACGAAGGCGGCGACCCGGGCGAACACCGCATGCCAGTCGTCCGTGAACGCGATCAGGCCCCCATCGTAAACATAGCCTGGAGCGATCGAAGCAAGCGCCAAGCTGTGCTTGAGCGCGAGGTCGGCGACCCACTTCGAGTTGAGCAGGCTGCTCGGCGGGACGATCATCATCGTGTTGCCCTGCTTCTTGATGGCGGCGAAGGCCGGCTCCACTTCGGCGTAGCGTTGCACCTGCACGGCGTTCACGGTGAGGCCGAGAGTCTTCGCGGCGGTCTGGATGTAGCCGAGTATCACCCGAGGCTCGGGGTCAGTCGAGTCCCAGAGCACCGCCACGCTCGTCGCGCGGGGAAAGATCTCGCGCAACAGCGACAGCAGCTTGCCGCTCAACTCGCGACGGGCGTTTGCGAGTCCGGTGACGTTGCCGCCCGGCCGGGCGAGGGTCGCGACCAATCCGCGGTCGACGGGGTCATCGACGCCCGCCATGACGATGGGGATGGCGGTGGTCGCTTTCCTGGCAGCGAGCGCCTCCGGCGTGCCGGGCGCGACGATCACATCAGCGGGCAGCCGCACGAGTTCCGCCGCGACCACAGACAGGCGCTCGCTCCGCCCCTCTCCGCCGCGGTACTCGATGCGAAATGTCTTCCCTTCCTGCCAACCAAGCGCAGTCATCGCTTGCACGAAGATGCCGAGGTTCTCGGCTGCCGAGCTGTAGTCGAGCCAGCCGATGCGATACGGCTTCGTCGCCGGTTGCGCGCCGAGGTCGAAAGGCACGCACGCGGAAGCGAGCGCAGCGGCGAGCAGTTCACGCCGACGCATGGGACCCGTGTCCGCATTTTCGGTCGTGGTGCACCCCGCTCCCCTCAACCGCCTCTGATCGGTTCATGATCGCCCGGGCTGTCGCGACCCGTGAGTTTGCCACAGGGATGGGCTGCCGGGCGCCGGCGTGTGGGGCCGGGAAGGCGTCTTCCCATAACTCTGTCCGTTGGGTCAATCCGCAGACCACTCCGACCGACCGGTCATGGCCGCACGGATACAGTCGAGGTTCTCCACGATTTGTGAATGGGTGCCGGATCAAATGCGGCTTGGAACAATGAGTGCGCCGCTACATCACGCGGTGCGTGAGCGCCGGCAATTGTTTGCGGACTTCCGCGATCCGCTCGGGGTCCACGTCGCCGACGACGATGCCCGGCCCCTCATCCTGTTCCGCCACGATCGCGCCCCACGGATCGACGAGCATCGAGTGTCCCCAGGTGCGCCGGCCGTTCGGATGCAACCCACCTTGCGCGGCGGCGAGAACATAGCATTGGTTTTCGACGGCGCGCGTTCGCAATAGCAACTCCCAGTGCGCGGCGCCGGTCGTCGCGGTGAAGGCTGCGGGCACGAGCAGCAGCGCGCAATCGCCGAGCGCCCGGTACAACTCGGGAAAGCGCACGTCGTAGCAAATCGACAGGCCGATGCGCCCGCACGGCGCGTCGAACGCAACGGCCGCGTTGCCCGGCACGATCGTGCGCGTTTCGTCGTAGTCCTCCGTGCCCTTCGCGAACCGGAAGAGGTGAATCTTGTCGTAGCGGGCGACGCGCGCGCCGTCGGGCCCATAGACGAGACACGCGCTTGCGACGTGGCCAGGCTCGCCGGTGTCGATAGGCACACTGCCGCCGACGACGAACGCCCGATGCTCGCGCGCCATGCGCGCCAGGAAATCCTGCTGCGGTCCGGCGCCATCGCGCTCCTTTGCGGCGAGCTTGTCGCTGGCGTGTTTGCCCAGGATGCCGAAATATTCCGGCAACACGATGAGGTGCGCACCCTGCGCAGCCGCCTCCGCAACGAGCGGTTCCGCCTGCGAGAGATTGTCCGCGACGTCGCCGCCCGAGACCGTCTGCACGGCAGCAACACGCATTCGCGCGCTCACTTGACGATCACTTCGGAGGGTGGAGGGGCTGCAGCGACACGACCATTCACGCGCTCGACGACCGGATCGACCCATGAGCCGGTCACGCGGTAGTCATAGCTGAACAACTGGTCGATCGGGTTGTTCATCAACTTCTGCGCGAGCAGCGCGCCGGCGCCGACGGCCGCGCCGACCAGCGGATTGGCGATGAACAGCACGGCGGCGCCGGCGGAAACGCTGGAGCTCAGCGACGGCTGCACGCGCACGGACAGGCGCTGCGTCTCCTTCGCGAGGTCGACATCGCCTTTGATGGCGACCGCCGCCGCGGGCCCGGCGAACTTGAGGTCGTCCGTGTGCATTTGCCCCTTGTCGATGCGAAAGTCGCCGGTGATGTCGTCGAAGGCGAAGCCCTCGCTGAAGACATCGCGGAAGTCGAGCGTGATGCGCCGCGGCAGCGCCTGCAGCGACAGCACGCCCAGCAATTTGCCGATGCCCGGGTCGATCTTGGTGAACTGGCCGGCGCCGGATTGCAACGTGAAGTGGCCGCTCAACGTCGGATAGTCGAAATCGTTCGGCGCGCCGGTCCATTGAAGCTGTCCGACGATCTTGGTCGGCGCGTTGCGCACGGCCTCGGCGTAGCCGAAATGCGCGAGGTAGCCTGCCGCGTCCGTCACGTCGACGGTCACGTCGATGTCCGTCTGCTGGCAGTCTCGTTTCACACGCCACCAGCCATTGGCGTCGATGCGCCCGTCGGTGTTGGCCAACGTGAGTTGCTGGATGCGCCAGTCGGTGCCGTCCGGCTGCGCGACGAGCTCGAGCTTGCCCAGGTCGTGCCCATTCCTCACGAAGGTGTTGGACACGATGTTGAGTTCGGGCCAGGGGTTGGCGGCGTCCTTGGCCGCTTCGGCGTCGCCGCGCACCGGCTGCAGTTCGCCCGCGCCCGGGGGCACGAACCGCGTCAGGCGCGCCGTGACGCGACCATTGGGAAGCGCGGGCGAAGCTCCGCGCCATGTTGCGTTGCCGTCGACTTCGCGGCCGTGCATGGCGAGTTGCCAGTCCTCGCCCGCGCGCTGTGCCGTCACTTTGAAATCGTGAAGGACGCGTCCGAAGACTTCGAGTCTGCCGGCGTCGAGCTCCGCGCCTTCCATCTCGAGCGCGTGCGCGCCACGGGGCGGGACGTCCGTGCGCAGCTTTTCCTTCGCGTACAGCGTCAGCCATTGATCAAGGTTGATATCCGCGATCTGCCCGCGCACGAAGACGCCTGGGAGAATGGGAAGCTCGGCGCGCGCGGCGCCGCCGCCGAACACGAGCAGGACGCGATCCGCAGTCGTCGCGTTCCTTGCGGTCGCGCGGTGCACGACGGCGCGGATGTCGCCGCGATAGTCAGCCGTAATGAGGTCTTCGTTCGCGTGGCCCGCGACCTCGTGACGCTCGATCTTCAGCGGTGCGGCGTCGGCCGCGACCTTGCCAATGGGCGCCGGCAGTTCGACGATCGCGCCTTTCATCGAACTTTCCAGCGTCCAGGCCAGGGCCTTCGCCTGCGAGGTGACGTTGACCTGCCAATCGGTATTTCCCGAGACATGAGCAAGCAGCGGATGGGTGAAGTCGTGGCGCAGCGTTGCCAGATTGGCCGTGCCCGAACCCTTGACGCTGACGTGCCCTTCGGCATTCGAAATGGCGATCTTCGCCGGTCCGCCGAGGGCCTCGAACGTGAGATCAGTCGCGCGGAATTCCTTTTCCGTGAACGCAAAACGGCCGTTGAACTTCGTCAACGCCGGAACGTCCGGAAAATTGAGATCGTTGTCGGTGAATTGATAGTCGCCCGCGACCTTTGCGCCACCTTCCTTGCCCAGCGGCAGCGAGAATTTGAGGAGCAGCTTGCCGGAGCCCTTGGCCTCCGCGCCCTCGGTGGCGTGGTCGATCCATCCGGACACCGGGCTGCTCGCGATGAAATGCAGGAACTCCGACGTGGGACCGGTTGCGTCGCCGGCCAGCGTGAGCACCGGAACCGGCGCAGCCAGATTGGCAATTTCCGCTTTGGTCGGGCCGAGCTTCGCACCGAGGACCGTTCCTCGCGCGCCGTCGATCGTCATCCGCGCGCCTTCGAACTTGAGCTCGGCGTCGAGTCCTTCGATCGGAGGCCACTCCGGCAGATACGCGAGCGTCCCGTCCTTCACCTTGAATGCGATGCGGAATTTTCCGCTGCGGTTGTCGGCGAACGGAAAATCGTTCAAGTCACCGCTCACATTGACGCTGACGTCGCTGGCCGTGCCGTGCTTGATGCTGGTCCGCAGCCACTCCCGCAGATGGGGATCGAGCAACAAGGGGATATAGCGCATCGCCTCCTGCGCGCCGGCCGGCGCCACTTGCGCGCGCAGGTCGAGCGATCCCGGACCCGTCGGCCTCTCGGTCCAGGCGCCGTTCGCGGTCCCGGTGAGCGGAGCGCTCGCGAACTGGATATTGTCGAACGCAACGCGCCACTGCCCGTCCTGCTTGTTCCATTTCACGGCGCCACCCAGCGCAGTCAGCGCGAGCGGCTCGCTCCACAGCTTGGGCGCATCGAGCGACAGATCGCGGCTGTCGAGGTTCGCGCCACCGTGCGTCTGGTCGAGATCGAAGCTGCCCGAAATCCCGGTCATTCCCGGATGGCCCTCGACCGCGGCAAATCCAAATCGTTGCAGCGTGCCGCTGGCCGCATAAGTTTCGGGCACATCGGACGTGCCGGACCAGCTGAGCTTGCCGTTGACCACACTTCCGCGCGGCGCGAACCGCACGAGGCTGCGACGCCAACCTTCGGGCAGTGGCAAGTGCGCAGCAAGCGCGGTGAGCGGCTCGGCCTCGAGCCGATCGATGTCGAGGCGTCCGCCGGTGATCGCGCCGTCCGCGTTCTCCGTGAGGGCCAGATTGAACGTGGTCGGATCGAGCGACTGGCCGTCGCGCGTCTTGAACGCGAGTGCCTTGGCGGCTACGCTGCGCGTGCCGGGCTGGCTCTTCCAGTCGACGTGGCCGGCGAGGGTCGTGAGGTCGAGCCGCGGCAGGTCCGGGCGGAGGCGCGTGCGGACGTCGGCCAGCTCGAAGTCCGCCACCATGCCGGTCGGACGGCCGCCTGCGAAGTCGAACCAGACCCGCAACGCACCTTTGCCATTGTCGACATCGATCGGAAGAGGAATCCACTCGCGCCACAACGCAATGTCCGCATAGTCGAGCCGCACGTAGAAGCGGCCGCGCGCCTCACGCCAATCCTTGAGCGAGGCATCGGTCACATCGCCGCGGAAATCGAGCGGGGATGCGAGCGTGGCAGGCGGGGTGCCGACCAATCCGAAGCGGTGGCGCCCCAGGCTGTGCTCGAGACGAAAGTGCACGTTGTCGAGAACCAGTTGCGGCGCATGGCGCAGTTCGTCCGTCCACGTCAGCAGCGCGTTGGAGACGACGATGTTCCGCTGCCTCAAGAACCAGTCGGTGAACCTCGTGTCGTCGGTCTGTTTTTCCGGATCGATTTCGATGCCGGCCAGATGCAGGCGACCGCGTACGTCGCGGCGAACGGAGAGCTGCGGCCGGTCGATGGCCAATTCCCGGAGCCGGATGTCCATGAACGGCAGCGACGTCCATGACACCACCAGGTCGACGCGCGGCAGGTCGACCAGCGGCGCGTCCGAAAGATGGTCGCGGTCGTGGATCTGCAACCCGCGAATCGTGAGCCGCGGGTTCCACCCTTCCCAGCCGGTGTCGATCGCCGCGATCGTCAGCGGCTGCCCCAGTTCAGCCGACAGCGCGGCGACGATGCGGCCGCGATAATCGTCGATCCGCGGAAACACGACGAAGCGTACGACCAGGATCAGCACGCAAAACAACGCAAACGCCGCGGTGGCGGCAACGCTGACGAAGCGGAAGAAACGAGCGGCGCGTGAACTGACCAATGAGGTGACCAACGAGGTGACCAATTTGGAACCGTTAAGGCGCCCGCGTCCGACAGGCATAATGAGCGGCCGCCGGATGGAATTGTAGCCGAACGCGCTCGTGTGCCCACGCGCCGGCAGGCGTCGCCTCCATGGACATCACCCGAGCCTTGGCATTCAGCCGTTACGCCGCGCGGGCGCTGGCCGCGGATCAGGAGCTCGCCCAGTTCCTTTCGCAATCGAGCGCCGCACCCTTCGCCTGGGACGACGCACGCGCGTCGCTCGGTCAAGCCGAAGCGGGAGACGATTCCGAAGCGCTCGCGGTCACGCTGCGCGACATTCGCCGGCGGGTCTTCCTGCACACGCTGGCGCGCGACCTGACAGGGCAGGCGCCGCTCACCGAGGTCTGCGGCGCGATGACGCTTATGGCCGAAATTGCCGTCCGGTCGGCCGCGACATTCCATGCGCGGCGGCTCGCGCAAAGCCATGGCCAGCCCTTGAGCGACGACGACGGAACACCCCAGTCGCTCATCGTGATCGGGATGGGCAAGTTAGGCGGCGGCGAGCTCAATGTCTCGTCGGATATTGACCTCGTCTTCGCCTACCCCGACGACGGCGAAACCACGGGGCCGCGCAAACTCGCCAACCGCGAGTTCTTCGACCGGCTGGGCCAACGCGTCATTGCAGCGTTGCACGACGTCACGCAGGACGGCTACGTGTTCCGTGTGGACATGCGGCTGCGACCGTATGGCGAGAGCGGACCGCTGACCACAACCTTCAACGGGCTGGAGGCGTACCTCGTGACGCAGGGCCGCGCGTGGGAGCGCTACGCGTGGCTGAAGGCGCGGACACTGACAGGCGACCCACGCGGCGAACTCGACGATCTGGTCGTTCCGTTCGTATTTCGCAAATACTTGGACTACGACGCCTACGACGGGCTGCGCGATGTCCATCGGCAGATTCGCGACCAGGGCCTTCGCCGCGATTACCTCGCCAACGTGAAGTTGGGCGACGGCGGCATCCGCGAGATCGAGTTCATCGTGCAGGCGCTGCAGATCGTCCGCGGCGGCCGCGAGCCGGATCTGCGCGTAAAAGGGACGTTGCCCGCGCTTGCCGTACTCGAAGCGCGCGGCCTGCTGCCGCCGACGGCCGCCGCCGCTTTGCGCGACGCCTACGTCTTCCTGCGGCGCGTCGAGCATCGCCTCCAGTATCGCGACGACCAGCAGACGCATCAGCTTCCCGCGGACGGCGGCGAACGCGCGCTCCTGGCCGAAACGATGGGGTTCACGGCGCTGCGCGATTTCGATCGCGAGTTAGCCCGCCATCGCGCGCAGGTCGGCGAGCAATTCGGCCAGATTTTTGGCGACCGCGAGCGGGGAGGCGCGAATGGACGCGACCTCTTCACCGGCCTCTGGGAGGAGCCGCAGGCCACCCCTGCGGCCCGCGACCGTTTGACGGCCGCCGGATTCGCCGATGCCGATGCGCTGGTCGCAACACTCGCCCGCGTGCGCACCAGTGGCCGCTACCTGCAGCTGCCGGCGCAGTCGCGCGAGCGCTTCGACGCATTGATGCCGCAACTGCTCGCCACGGCAGCGGCCGAGCCGGGCAGCGCGGGCGCGCTACTCGTGTTCGGCCGGCTGCTGACGTTGCTCGAGGCCGTCAGCCGCCGCAGCGCCTATCTCGCGCTGCTGATCGAGCACCCTCCGTTATTGCCGCGCATCGCGCAGCTCATGGGAGCGTCGGCGTGGGCCGCGGAGTACTTGACAGCGCACCCTCTGCTGCTCGACGAGCTCCTCGACGCGCGGGTTCTTCTGGCCGAACCGGACTGGAATGCATGGCGTGACGAGCTCGCGCGCCAGATGTCGGCCTACGCGGGCGACACGGAACGCGAGATGGATGCCCTTCGCCACTTCCGTCACGCGCAGACGTTCCGCCTGCTCGCGCAAGACTTGGGCGGCCGGCTGACCGTCGAGCGCCTGGCGGACCACGTCTCCGCGTTGGCCGACGTGCTGCTCGCCGCAACACTCGACGCCTGCTGGCGGCAATTGGCCGGTCCGAGTGCGCCGCCGCCGCGCTTTGCGATCATCGGCTACGGAAAATTGGGCGGCAAGGAATTGGGCTACGCATCCGATCTCGATCTCGTGTTCCTCTACGACGTCGATGCGGGCGATCCCGACGCCGAGGCCCACTCGGAGCGCTATGCGCGCCTCGCGCAGCGGCTCATCACGTGGCTCACGAGCAACACCGCGGCCGGACAACTCTACGATACCGATCTGCGATTGCGGCCTGACGGCGCCGCCGGCCTGCTCGTTTCGAGCTTCCCCGCGTTTCACAAATACCAGCGTGAAACCGCGTGGACTTGGGAACATCAGGCGCTGACCCGCGCGCGATTCGTGGCGGGCGACGCGCAGCTCGGCGCGGCCTTCGAAGCCCTGCGCGACGCGATTCTGCGCCTGCCTCGGGAATCGGGGCCCTTGGCGGCCGAAGTCGCCGGCATGCGTCAGAGGATGTCGGCGGGGCATCCGAACGCCACAGCGCTCTTCGACGTGAAGCACGATGCGGGCGGCATGGTCGATATCGAATTCGCCGTGCAGTTCCTGGTCCTGGCGCACGCGCAGCGTCATCCGGCGCTGACGCGCAACGCGGGCAATATCGCGCTGCTCGGAATGGCGGCCGATCTTCGACTCCTGCCTCGCGCGCTCGCCGACGAAGCCGCCGAAGCCTATCGCGTTTACCGTCGCCTGCAGCATCAGGTCAGGCTCACGGGCGCGCCGCATGCACGCGTGGAACCGGAGCCGCAGGCCGCCCATCGCTCGGCCGTCGCGGCACTTTGGGAAAACGTGTTCGGGACGGCACGAGGACTCGCAGAGGTTGCGCCGCCGGGGACTCCAGGCGAAATCGGCTAAAATTACGGTTTGCCCTGGCTGCAAGCTTCGAGGAGAACCCGCAATGTCGATGGCCGACCGCGATGGATTGATCTGGTATGACGGCAAGATGGTGCCGTGGCGCGACGCGACCACGCACGTCCTGACGCATACACTGCATTACGGCATGGGCGTCTTCGAGGGCGTCCGGTGCTACAAGACCGTCGACGGGCCCGCGATCTTCCGGCTGCGCGATCACACCGACCGGCTGTTCCGCTCGGCGCACATCTTCGGCATGAAGATCCCGTTCACCAAGGAAGTCATCGACGCCGCGCAACTCGCGTGCGTGCGCGACAACAAGCTCGACTCCTGCTACCTGCGCCCGCTCGTCTTCTACGGCTCGCACGCGATGGGCGTGGCCGCGCGGTCCAACCCGGTGCGCGTCGCCATCGCCGTATGGCCGTGGGGCAGCTATCTCGGCGCCGAAGGCATGGAGAAGGGCATTCGCGTAAAGACCTCGTCGTTCACGCATCACCACCCCAATATCACGATGTGCAACGCCAAGGCGGTCGGCAACTACACGGTATCGATCCTCGCCAACCAGGAAGCGCTGCACGACGGCTACGAGGAGGCGATGCTGCTCGATCCGCAGGGTTTCGTCTGCCAGGGGTCCGGCGAGAACGTGTTCATCGTCCGCGACGGCAAGCTGCATACGCCGGACCTGTCGAGCGGCGCGCTCAACGGCATCACGCGCGACACGATCATCACGTTCGCGAACGAGCTCGGCATTTCATTGACTGAGCGGCGGATCACGCGTGACGAGGTCTACATCGCCGACGAGGCGTTCTTCACCGGAACGGCGGCCGAGGTGACTCCGATCCGCGAACTCGACAACCGGACCATCGGCGCCGGCTCGCGCGGCCCGATCACGACCAAGCTGCAGGCGATGTACTTCGATGCGGTCCACGGCCGCACGCCCGCGAAGAAATCCTGGCTGGCGAAGGTCTGACGATGAGCGATGCGAGTGCGCCGGCCCCGGTCTCGGTCAAGCCTGCCGACCTTCCCGTGTTCTGCCCCAATCCGGCGATGCCGCTGTGGTCGTCGCATCCGCGCGTCTTCCTCGATATCGCCGAAACCGGCGAAACGATGTGCCCGTATTGCGGCACCCGCTACAAACTCGATGGTGGGCCGCTCAAAGGCGGCCATTGACACCGTTGACAAGTCGTCGGCCGCGGTCGGGTGTCATTCCGAGCGGCTTAAGGGAATCTGCTGCTTGTCCCGAGGAACAGAGTGACGAGGGATCGCAGATTCCCGGTCGGCCAGCCAATGTCCTCTTATGGCCGCTGAGCGCATCCTGATCGTCGCTCCGTCTTGGGTCGGCGACGCCATTCTTTCCGAGCCGCTGGTCGGGCTCTTGCGCGAGCCCTTCGAGGACCCGATCGTCGACATCCTGGCGCCGTCGTGGTGTGCGCCGGTTTATGCCCGCATGCGCGGCATCCGCCGCATCGTCGAGACACCGTATGGGCATGGCAAATTCGACCTCGCCAGCCGGCGCAAGCTCGCGCGCGAATTCAAGGCCGAAGGGTACACGCGCGCGTTCATCCTCCCCAATTCGTGGAAGTCCGCGCTCGTGCCGTACCTTGCGCGCATTCCGAAGCGAATCGGCTATGTCGGCGAAGCGCGTTTCGGCCTGCTGACGGACGCGCGCAAGCTCGACAAGAAAGGCATGCCGCGGCTGGTCGACCGCTTTGCCGCGCTCGCCGCAGTGCCCGGCACGCTGGTGCCAATGTCACCGGCACCGGTTCTGGTCCCGGACACCAACAACCGCGCGCGCGCCATGCGCGCCCTCAACCTCAAGACCGACCGTCCGGTCATCATCCTCTGCCCTGGCGCGGAATTCGGCGCGGCCAAGCGCTGGCCGCCGAACCAGTTCGCCGATCTGGCCGGGCTGTTCCTGCGCGACGGGCTGCAGGTGTGGATCGTCGGCTCGCCGAACGACAAGATCGCCTCCGAAGCGGTGCTGATGGCGGCGGGCGACAACGCGCCGAAGATCCGCGATCTCACCGGCCGCACCGACCTTGGCACTACGATCGACATCCTGTCGTCGGCATCGCTCGTCGTCAGCAACGACTCGGGACTCATGCACGCGGCCGCGGCCGTCAGCGCGCCGCTGGTCGCGCTCTTCGGCTCATCGTCGCCGGCTTACACGCCGCCCTTGTCACCGGTCGCGCGCATTGCCAAGATCGACATCGTATGCAGCCCGTGCTTCAAGCGCGAATGCCCGCTGGGGCACTTCAAGTGCATGCGGGAATTGAAGCCGGACATGGTCTACAATCTCGCGCGAAGCGCCCTGCCCGCCTACATTCCGCCGTTACCGCGGTAGCCACCATGGCCAAGGCCCGTATCATTCCGATCTATACGTCGCCGCAGGATGCCGCGGTCGCGTTCTATCAAGCGTTCGAAGCGCGCGACCTCGACGCAATGATGACCGCGTGGGCCGATGACGAGGACATCGTGTGCGTGCATCCGGGCGGTTCGCGCATGGTCGGCTACGACGCGGTGCGCAGCGGCTGGGAGCAGCTCTTCTCGGGCGACGCCAAGCTTGCCTTCCGATTGGACGAGATCGTCGTGCTGGAAACGGTGGGCCTCGCGATGCAGAGCGCCATCGAACACGTGACGACTTCCGATGGCACCGTGCGCGGCACCGCGGTGGCGACCAACGTTTTCCTGCGCACGCCGTCGGGCTGGCGGATGGTCTGCCACCATGCGTCGCCGATGGCGGCGGTGGCCGTAGCCGCGCCGAGCGGGCCGCTGCACTAAGAACGTCGACGCCGCATCGATTACCTGCGTAACGTTGCCGGGCCCGCATCGCAGGCCGCCTCGGTCAATGCAAGTGCGCGGCGAGCGCCGGCGGACGGGGCGGCTCCCGGTGCAAGCGATCCGCATCCTGGAGCAAATCCACGACGCGATCGCGGGTCGGCTCGTCAAGGCCGGCATGCAGCGCGCGCAAGTAGCCGTTGCGATCCACAAGAAATTCGGCATGGCCGCAGGTCGAGTCCCGCTGCAGTCGCGCTGGCGCGTTCAGGAACAGCGCGTAGGCGGTGACCACGCTCGCGTCGCCTATGGCCAGCATCGCCGGATCGACGCCGTCCGCGGCCTTTGCCGCCGATGCCGAAGTGGGGCACGGCAGCGCGATGACGCGAATCCCGGCGGACGCAAGACGCGACCGTCCCGCTGCGAGCACCGCGAGACGTGCTTGCGATGCCGGAAGCGTGTACACCACGAGCAGCACCGCGTCGCGGCCGCGCTGCCCCTCGAGCGTTTCCTGGTCGCCGCGTCCGATCTCGAACGTGAAGTCCGGTGCGGCAATCGGCTGCCATTTTTCGACGCTGGCCGTCAGATTCCGCGCCGCTTCCGCGTCTGCGCGCGCACGCAGGAAGCCGACGAGCTGCCACATCTGCGTCGGCGTCAGCGCATTCGCGAAACCGGGCATCGGTGTCCCTGGAATGCCGTGCGTCAGCCGCCAGAAGATTTCCCCGGGCCGGTGATGCAGCGCGTGCGCCGCGGTGAGATTTGCCGGCCGCACCGGCAGCGACGCTGCGGCGGGCCCTTCGCCGTATCCATCGGCGCCGTGGCAAACGGCGCAGTGCGCCGCGTACAACGCCGCGCCCGCCGCAATCGATGAGGCCGTATAGCGCAGCGGTGATCGCGCGTAGGTCGTCGGGTACGCGGGCACGATGACGAGGTAACCGCACAAGACGAGCGCCGCGGCGCCCACGGAGGAGCTCGCCGCGAGCATCGCGCGCTGACCGCGGCGGGCGGCACGTACGGCGACAACGACGGCGCCAATGCATACCAGCAGCAACTCAACGGGCGCAAGCCCAGGTTCTCCGTGCTCGTCGACCGCGCCGAAGTCGATCGCGAACGACAGCGGCCAGACGATCTCGGTATGTGCGCCCGGAATCGCGATCCCAAGCGCGCCGACGATGAGCGCGATCGCGAGCCCCGATGCGGCCTCGATCCTCGCATTGCGGGCGATACGCCGCATCGCCGCGATCGTGCGCGGGTCGGCCGTCCCCTCCGCCGCGGCAGCGACGCGCGGCATCAGGCGGAAGCGATTTCCCGCGGCGAGCGCGACCATCAGCACAAACAGCGCGAGCTTCAGCAGCAGCAGTTGGCCGTACGGCGTGCCGAAGAGCGCGGCCGGCGTGCCGACGAGGTACCACGCATTGAGACCTCCCGTTACGAGCAGCGCGCCGACACACGCGATGGCTACGGTCGAGAATTGTCGGGTGGCCCGCGCCGCGATGACGGCCGCCGCGGGCGTGCCCGCGCGCGCGGCGCGCACGAGCATCAGGGCCAGCGGCGGCAGCGCACCGAGCCAGGCTCCCGCCGCGAGCAGGTGCAAGAGGTCGGCACACAGATGAATGGAGCCGTCTTGTCCCGGCGTCGCGGCGGCATGCCCCATCCACGCCATCGTCGCCAGCAGGCCTCCGGCGAGAGCGGTACGCGCGATGTCGCCCGCCGCGGGCGCGCGCACGTCCAGGACGCGCCGTCCGGGAACGAGCATTGCAGCGGCGACGAGCGCGATGAGCAGGCGCAACGCCGTCATCCTTCCGAACAGCGTGTCGCGGAGGACGGCGCCCGCGGCGGGGCCCGTGACAGCCTGCGCGATGGGCAGGTCGCTGATCACGGCGGCATGGATCGCAAGCCAGACGAGGCTCGAAACAATCGTCGCGACGACGCAGGCAATCTGCAGCCGCAACACATGGCGGCGCAACGCCCGCCACTCGTGCAGGCCCGCGTCCTGCGCTGCGCGGAGTGCCTGGCGCGGTACATAGTTCAGAAACAGCGACGCGCCGAAAAGAAACATTGCCGCGGCGTACGCCACGGCGCGGACTCCGACTTCCGCCGCGCTCACCACCGTCACCACGGCCGGATAAGAGCGTAAAGCGTCATGGCGCGACGTTGAAGGTGAAGTCGCCCTCGGTCACGTGGCTGTCGATGGACAGCACTCGCCACACAACGCGATAGGTGCCGGGCGCAAGCGGCGGTACAGGCAGGCGCAACAGCGTTCGATCGGACGGATCGACGGCCTTGTCCGACGCGGCGAGCGCGGCACCCTTCGCATCGAGGACCTTGATCGTGCTGAAAGCAGGCTCGATCTCCTGCGTAAACCAGATCCTGATGGCCTGTGGTGTGCCGTGGACCGTGCTGCCGACGGCCGGCACGGCACGGTCCAGGAACGCATGCGCGTGCACACTCGACGCGAACGCGACGAGGGTGGCCAGACACATTGCGGCGAGCGCGCGTTGTCGCATTTGGCTAGTTCCCGAACAGCGGCTTGCCGATCGACTTGGGAAAGATGTCGTCCAAGTAGAAGTGCAGCTGCGCGATCACCCCGGTCTTGCTGCCCGTGCGCGCGTTGACGGGAATGACTGCCTCGATGCCCAACTGGATCGCTTGTCCCGCCCACAGGATGCCCGGGTTGATCGTGCCCGTGGTGCCGCTCGAACCGCGGTTGAGCGCGGTCGAAAAATTGAACTCGACGATCGGAATCATCCGGTTCAACGGCGCGCCCCAGCCCATGTCTTTCACGAACGATTGCAGGTACGGAATGCTGTACTCGAGCGCGAAACCCCAGATGAGGTTGTTCGGATTCTTCTCGGTCACGAGATCGCCGTCATCGCTGACGGTGCTGATCGAGGTCCGCGACGGAATCGACACGCCGAGTTGACCCGTCAGCGCAAACGGGCGAAAAAAGGAAGCGCTCTCGGGCAGATCGCCGAAGCCCTTGCCGAAGAAGAGCGCGGGCGTGACCGTGCTGAACGGCTCGGCGCCGATACGCGCCGACCCGCTGTGGCCGATGTCCCAATCGATGCCCGCGGAGGCGATCGCTTCGTGCTCGGCGTTCTGGTAGAACTGGTACTTGAGGCTCAGCGCGAAGTTGTCCCAGCCGTTCTGCGTCGTGCCGCCGTCGGGTTTCAAGTTGACGTACGTCCCGCCGAAACCGATGCCCAGATCCGGCGTGATCCGCTTCGTATAGTCGAACGAGAGCTCCCTTTGCATCGTCGCCGGCTCTTCGTCGCTGCCCGGCATTTTTCTTTGCTGATACGTCGGCAGCGACAGTTCGTCGGCGACGAAGGGATCGTCGATCGTCAACGTCGCGGGAAAGAAGCGCCTACCCACGACGCCGTGAGCCGAAGCGGTACCCGCAGCGAGCGAGCCCGCGCACAGCGCCAGAGCGAATGCCATGAGGCGAAACGTCGTGCGCGCGCACGACGTGGAAACTGGCGTGGATGCGGCCATCGCAAATTCCTCCTGCTGTCGTTCAGCCTCGAGGCGGCCCGGAACGTCGGCCGACGCCCGCGTCGGTCTTGCTCTACGCGCCGCGGCGGCAGCCGGCGGCCGATGCAGCCGTCGAACCGGAATTGCTCGAGTGCTTCAGGCGTTGTTTGCGGGAGGACCGCGAACGGGAGGGAGTTGTGCGATGGATGCCGCGAGTCTCGGCATCGCGACCGGCGCCGGCTGCACGGGGCAAGGCGGCACCACCGCAATCGCACCAATGGCAGGCGGAAGAAGCGCGCAGCGCGAAAGGTGCGCGAGAACCTGGCAGGGGAAGCATTGGTGATCGGCGGGATGCAGCGGACTGCCGGGGATGTCCGACGCATCGTGCTCGTGCGGCCCATCGTTGCCGTGAGCCACGTGCGTGTCATGGTGCTGGCCGATGATTCCGTGGCCGGCGACGAAATCCGCCGCGATCCACGGCAACGCGCCAAGCGACGGGAAAATGAGCGCGATCAGCGCGAGCGTCGCTATCCTCCGACGCCAGCGCGCGCGCGGATGCATTGCGAATCCAGGGCCGCTACGCATTTGCGTGCACTGTATCACCCGGACGGCGCGGGTTGCACCCATCTTCGCAACGAGCTACGCGGTTCCTCCGACGGTCAGACCGTCGATCCTGATCGTCGGCAGGCCCACGCCGACGGGGACGCTCTGCCCTTCCTTGCCGCACGTGCCAACACCCGCGTCGAGGGCGAGATCGTTGCCGATCATCGACACGCGCGTGAGCGCTTCCGGGCCGTTGCCGATGAGCGTCGCACCCTTGACCGGATACGACAGCTTGCCGTTCTCGATCACCCACGCCTCCACCGCCGAAAAAACGAACTTGCCGCTCGTGATGTCGACCTGGCCGCCGCCGAAATTTGCGGCGTAGAGGCCTTTCTTCACCGTCGCGATGATTTCCGCCGGATCGCGCTCGCCGGCCAGCATCATCGTGTTCGTCATCCGCGGCATCGGCAGGTGGGCGAACGACTCGCGCCGTCCATTGCCGGTGGGTGCGACGCGCATCAAACCGGAGTTCAGGCGATCCTGCATGTACCCCTGGAGGATGCCGTCTTCGATCAGCACCGTGCGCTGCGTCGCGTTACCTTCGTCGTCGATGTTGAGCGATCCGCGCCGCCGTTCGAGCGTGCCGTCGTCGACGACGGTGACGCCCTTCGCCGCCACCCTCTGGCCCACGCGTCCGGAAAAGGCGCTGCTTCCCTTGCGGTTGAAATCGCCTTCGAGCCCGTGGCCGATCGCCTCGTGCAGCAGAATGCCGGGCCAGCCATTGCCCAGCACCACCGTCATGTTGCCGGCGGGCGCATCGCGCGCCGACAGATTGAGCACTGCCTGGTCGACCGCCTCCTTCACATAGCGATCGATGACTTCGTCGGTGAAATACGAATAATCGAAGCGCCCGCCGCCGCCGGAATAGCCCTGCTCGCGCCGTCCCTTTTCTTCGACGATGACGGTCAGCGACAGCCGCACGAGCGGCCGCACATCCGCGGCGACGACGCCGTCGCTGCGCGCGATCAGGATCGTCTCGTGCTCGGCCGCGAGAGACGCCATGACCTGCGTGACGCGAGGGTCAGTTGCGCGCGCGCGGCGCTCGAAGCGCTCGAGCAGCGCCACTTTTTCGCTTTCCTCGAGGCTGCCGACCGGGTCGTCCAGCGAATAGAGCGTCCGCGCGCACCCGCGCTGCGACAAAGGAGCAATCGCCTTTCCGCCCTGACGTGCGATCGCGCGGACCGCGGCCGTCGCCTCGTCGAGCGCCGTAAGCGAAATGTCGTCCGAATAGGCGTAGGCCTGCTTGTCGCCACTCACCGCGCGCACGCCCACGCCGCGATCGATGCTGAACGTCCCGGACTTGACGATGCCCTCTTCCAGGCTCCAGCTCTCGAACCGCGAATGCTGGAAATAAAGGTCGGCGAAGGTGACGTCGTGGCTGTGGATGTCGGCGAGCACGCGCGAAAGCGCTGCCTGGTCGAGCCCCGAGGGTGCCAGAAGCAGTCGTTCCGCGTCGGCCAACAGCAGGGCGGAAACGGGAGGTACGGAAAGGTCGGTCAAGGAGGAGCCCTAACAGTAAGGTGCATTGTTCGCGAACGCGACTCAGGCACCAATTCTACTCTGGGGGCGGCGAGGGTCTTGTTCAAGCCGGGCGTGGCGCCTGTGCCAAGGCGCTGCCCTGCCCGAGATACGTCGCGGCGACCTTCGGGTTCGACGCCAAGTCCATGCTCGGGCCTTCGAGCGCCAGCTCGCCAGTCTCCATGACGTAGCCGTAATCTGCGACCTGCAGCGCGGCGCGCGCGTTCTGTTCGACGAGCAGGATCGACACGCCCGTCGCCTTCAGCGCCGAAATGATGTTGAATATTTCGCGCACGACGAGCGGCGCCAGGCCCAGTGACGGCTCGTCCAGCATGAGGAGCACGGGACGGCTCATCAACGCGCGTCCCAATGCCAGCATCTGCCGCTCGCCGCCGGAAAGCGTCCCGGCCAGTTGATCGCGCCGCTCCGAAAGCCGCGGGAAACGCACGTAGACATCGGCGAGCGTGCGTGCAATGTCGGAATCGCCACGGCGCGCGCGTGCGAAGGCGCCGAGCTCGAGGTTGTCGGCCACCGTCATCGACGCGAAAAGGTCGCGCTTTTCGGGGACGAGCACCAGTCCGTTGCCGACGCGCTCTTCGACGGACAGCGATCCGACACTCTCGCCTCGATACCGGACGTCGCCCCGTGCCGGGAGCGTGCCCATGATTGCAGCGAGCAGCGTGGTCTTGCCCGCGCCGTTCGGCCCGATAACCGTGACGATTCCGCCCTCTTCGACGGCCAGCGAAATGTGGTGGACCGCCTCCACCTTGCCGTAGGAGACCGAAAGGTCGTTGATCTCGAGAAGCGCAGCCATCGTCAGACGACTCCGCCCAAATAGGCCTCGAGCACCGCTGCGTTTTTCTGGATCTGCGCAGGCTGACCTTCGGCCAACTTTTCGCCGAAGTCCATGACGACGAGCCGGTCCGTGAGCCCCATCACGAAATCCATGTCGTGTTCGACCAGCAGCACGGTCATGCCATCGGCCTTCAGCGAGCGCAGCAACGCAGCGAGTTCCTGCTTCTCCAGGTAGCGCAATCCCGCCGCGGGCTCGTCGAGAAGAAGCAGCACCGGATCCGCGGCGAGAGCGCGCGCGATTTCGACGATCCGCTGCTTGCCGAGCGGCAAGCTGCCCGCCGCGGTGAATGTATGGTCGGCGAGACCCACACGCGCAATCGCCCGCGCCGCCTCGGCCTTTGTGCGGGCCTCCTCGGCGCCATCGAGCGACAACGCTGCGCGAAGAATGCCGGTCGAGCCGCGCAGGTAGGCGCCGAGCGCGACGTTGTCGAGCACGGTCATCTGCGGAATGAGCTTCACGTGCTGGAACGTGCGGCCGATGCCGCGGCGCGCGATTTCGTAGGGTGCGGCGCCGGCGATCACCTCGCCCCGGAAAACGACGTTGCCGGACGTCAGCGCCAATGCGCCGGAAATGAGGCTGAACGTCGTGCTCTTGCCCGCGCCGTTGGGACCGATCAATCCCAAGATTTCCCCGCGGCGGATCTCGAACGAAAGGTCGTTGACCGCAACCAATCCGCCGAATTGCTTGCGGGCTTTCTGCACATCCAGCAACGGTCCGGGCCGCGCCGCGTGGTCACGCGCGGCAAGCGGTTCTGCTGGCGGCACCGGCGGCGGCTTGCGCGAAGGCACCAGGCGCTCGATCCACGGCCACAGTCCATCGCGCGCAAACTGGAGCAGAAGCACCATGAGAACACCGAACACGATGAGCTCGAAATTGCCCGAACGGCCGAAAAGCCACGGCAGCACGTCCTGCAGCACCTGCTTCAGCAACGTGATCACCGTGGCGCCGACGACGGCGCCCCAGACGCTGCCGGCGCCGCCCACGACGGCCATGAAGAGGTACTCGATGCCCTGCGTGATGGAAAACGGCGTCGGATTGACGAAGCGCTGCAGGTGCGCGTACAGCCAGCCGGAGATGCACGCAAGCAATGCCGCGTAAATGAAAATCACGATCTTGAGGCGCGCGGCGTCGACGCCGAACGCTTCGGCCATCGCGAGACCGCCTTTCAACGCGCGCACCGCGCGCCCCGGTCGCGAATCGAGCAGGTTGTCGGTGGCCCACAGCGAGGCCAGCGCGATCCCCCAGATCAGGTAGAAGTAGCGACGTTCGCTCTTCAGTTCGAACCCGAAGAGCGACAGCGCCGGAATGCCGCTCATCCCGGTATGTCCGCCCAGCATTTCCAGGTTGCCGAACACGTAGAAGAGGCTCATGCCCCAGGCGATCGTCGCGAGCGGCAGGTAATGGCCTTTCATCCGCAGCGTGATGAAGCCCAGGAACAGCGCAACCGCCGCGGTGATCGCGAGCCCGATGACGAGCGCGAACCACGGGGAGGTTCCATATTTCGTCGTCAGGTACGCCGTCGTGTAGGCGCCCAGCCCGACGAACGCGGCCTGGCCGAACGAAGTTTGCCCCGCGACGCCGGTCAGCAGAACGAGCCCCAGCGCGACGATGCTGTAGAGCCCGATGTAGTTGCCGAGCGTCACCCAGAACTCGGGCGCGGCTTGCGGAACGAGCGCGAGCGCGATGGCGAACGCCGCGAACACCGCCCGGGATCCGCGCAGCGTCATTCGTCCTCCTCGTGGTGCGTCGTGGTCAGGCTGCGCCACAGCAGCACCGGGATGATCAGCGTGAACACGATCACTTCCTTGAACGCGCTCGCCCAGAACGACGAGAACGACTCCAGCA
>Ga0070708_100000130_pt1 | contig 51144 bp, 44 predicted proteins | sample KBSK5503metaG_FD_65469 | JGI IMG/M metagenome (GOLD analysis project Ga0070708, IMG submission 65469) | Corn, switchgrass and miscanthus rhizosphere microbial communities from Kellogg Biological Station, Michigan, USA - KBS K5-50-3 metaG | ecosystem: Host-associated > Plants > Roots >... | reverse complement strand
GAGGAACACAAACTACGAACGCAAGGGATCAACGACGGGAGAGTTTGACGGCGCCCTGGGTTGAATTCGGAAGAGCATCGGATTGCAAATAATTTCTTGCGGTGCGGTCGGCCTTCAAATAGGCGTCCCAAAACGCCAGCGATGCGGAATTCGTGTAACCGAGAATCGACTCGCCCCGAGCAGCGCGCGCGGGCAAGCGCGTCTTCGCGCTGATGAAGGACATGTGGCTCGCGCCCTGGATAAAGACATGATATTTATCGCCGGGCTGGCTGCGTTCAAAGGGGATCTTTCTCCATTCCGGGTCCTGCTCACCAGCTCCCCGGTCGAGCGAACCCGTCATGCTCAAGAGCGGGATGGAGACCCGGTCCCAGGAGTGGTCGTCCAGCCCAAATTCGCCGGGCCCTTGCGGCGAAAGCAGGAGAACGGCTTTCACGCGCGGATCGGCGAAGTTTGCTGCGCGATGGGTGGGGAGATCGACGAGCGCGCCGGCGATAGCGTCCGCTGTGAACGCGCCCATGGAGTGGCCGCCGACACCGATATGTTGTACATCGATTTTCCCGTTTAGCGCGGGGATGCGCTTTTGCAAGGCGGGCAGTGAATCCAGAACAAAGGAAACGTCCAGAGGACGGCTTTGCCAAAGCGCGGGTCTTTTCAGCGCATCCCGGATGGCCTTCAGAAAGTTAATGTCCTCTTCGCCGCTGTTTCGTCGTTGCAACGTCGAGTCATCGTGCGTGGGCTGGAGTGTGATGTAGCCGTACGTGGCCCAATGCCGGGTCAGAGCATCGCAACAAGATTGTGAACCGCCGGCCCCGTGCGAAAAGACGATGACGGGATACGGACCTGGCTCGTTGGGATAAAAAATGCGCAGGTGGAGATCTTTGTTGCGTTTAGCATCGTGCAAAACGGTGTCCGGCACTTCGGTGACGGCGTTCGGGCCGTCGGCAAGTCTGTAAGCGCCAAGGATCGCGGAACTTGCAACAGGGCTTGCATTGGAGGCCGCTCCGGGGAGTTCGGAGGAGCCTGAAGAGTTGACCGCAACGTTAGTCGGCGAATTTGACGGCGAAGAGAGTGACTCTTGTTGCGCAGCCTTGGGAAGCGTAAAGCCTTTGCCGCCGGTCGGCCGGGTGATGAAGTAGGCGGCGACTCCGCCGAGAAGCGGAATGAGAATGACGTTGGTGAGGCGGCGACGCAGGCGGCGACGGTGAATGTAGTCGCGGTGAAAAGCGGGGAGTATCCGATGTCGGGGAGCCGTGGTGTACATACCCTGAGCCTAACTTGCGTGAATCCGAACGGACGACGGAGTTAACGCAGCACCGAAATGGAAGTTGCTCAACAATTTCCGGAGGGCCGGGAAGAATCCTGATCGAGAGAACCTCTGAAAGTCGTGAGTCGAGCGAGACATGGGCCACACCTGCGTACAAGTGAGACAACGCCTTCCAGAACCACGGGCTGAGGAGTCCCTGGAGGAAAATAGGCTGAGCGGTACTTCCTGTTGGAAGCGACGCCTTTACTGTAGCAAAAAATGATGCGCTGTTCTACAGCGGACAGGAAGACCTTGACTTTTAATCGAGGCAAGCTATTGTCGGCGTTCCACGATTTGGTGCGCAGACAAATGGACAAAAACCGGGAGACACGAATAATGCGGAGAGGGTACAGCCGGGTGATTCTGAGATTTTGGTGCGCGATGTTCCTGGCGGCGCCGTTTGCGTTCGGGCAGGCGCAAAAGCCCGCCAGCAAGACGTACGTTCTGAAGGCAGCCCGGATGTTTGACGGCAAGAGCAATGCGCTTGTGAAGCCCGGGCTGGTGGTCGTGACGGACGGGAAAATTGCGGGCGTGGGCCCCAGCGCCGCGATTCCCGCGGGAGCGGAGGTCATCGACTTTGGAGACGCGACCCTTCTGCCGGGATTTATCGACGCGCACACGCACCTGACCGCGATGTACAGCGAGGACTACAAACAAAGCGAGCTGGATCAACTCCAAAAAACGATTGCCGAACGGGCGCTGGACGCCAGCGCGAACGCGCGCGTCACGCTGATGGCGGGCATCACGACGGTGCGAGATGTGGGCTCGTCGGATTACCTGGACGTAGGGTTGCGAAACGCAATTCGTGATCGTGTCATACCAGGCCCGCGAATGCTGGTGTGCGTTCACGCATTAGGAGCCACCGGTGGCCACTGCGATGGCGAGGCCGGCTATCGAGCGGGGCTGTTTGGCCACGAGGCCGGGCCGATGGAAGGCGTTATTAACGGGCCCGAGCAAGCGCGGTATGCCGTGCGCCTGGATCACAAGTATGGAGCTGACGTAATTAAAGTCTGCGCGACGGGCGGCGTTCTGTCGCTAACCGACGACGTGGACACGCCGCAACTCACGCAAGAGGAATTGAACGCCATCGTGGACGAAGCCCACGCGTTGCGCCGCAAGGCAGCGGCGCACGCGCACGGAGCGGAGGGCGCAAAACGCGCTATTCGTGCGGGCATTGATTCGATTGAACACGGAACGTTTCTCGACGACGAGGCGCTGGACATGATGAAGGCTCACGGGACTTACTACGTGCCCACGCTGCTTGCCCCTGAAGGCATACAGGAGCAGATAAACAAGGGAACGTACATCCCGCCTCCTATTCTGGCCAAAGCGAAGGCCGCGATTGCTTCAGTCCATCAGACGTTTCAGAAAGCGCTGGCGAAAGGCGTGAAAATCGGCATGGGTACGGACGCTGCTGTCTATGCACACGGACGCAACACAGAAGAATTTCATCTCATGGTGGATCTGGGGATGAAGCCGATCGATGCCCTGAAGGCCGGAACTTCCGCGGATGCCGATTTACTGGGGCTGGCGGACAAAATTGGCACGCTCGAAAAGGGCAAGCTAGCGGATGTCCTGGCGGTGCCGGGCGATCCCGTGGAGAATATTCGACAGACGGAACACGTCTTTTTTGTGATGAAGGAAGGCGTGGTTTACAAGAACGATCGCGCGGCGGCGGCGCACTAAGTTTTGAAGAAGACCCTGCGAGCCCGCAAACAGAGGAATTGTCATGGCTGATCTTCCCAATACCGTTGCAACAGACTTCGCCTGGTACTACGAATTCATTGCGGCTCACGTTCACAAGTGGGTCGACCCTTTAACGCAGGAGCAGTTCTGGCACAACCCGTTCACTTACGGCAACAGCATCGGCCACCTGACTTTGCACCTGACGGGCAATCTGAATTACTACATCGGAGCGCGGGTGGCGAAATCAGGATACGTTCGCGACCGCAATAGAGAATTTACGGAAACCGGAAAACCAGACAAAGCAAGAGTGTTGGAAGCCTTCGACCAGACCATTGCCATGGTTGTGTCGACAGTCAGAGGGCAAAAGCCCGAAGATTGGATGGCGCCTTATTCAGCCGAACTCGAACCTGAAGCTGCGGAACGCTTTATGATTTTTCTCCGATGCGCCGGCCATGCTTATCACCATGTCGGACAGATTATTCTCCTGAGCAAAGAGCTAACAAGAGAAACCGAGCCGCGATCCGCATCTGCCTAAGCCAAGGCACCGCAAGATCTGCCCGGCCGGCGCAGCCTGGAGCACCCGCGATGCAGAGGGAGATATCGAAGAGCAAGGCCGTGATCCTTATCGCTCTCTCCGGGCTGGCGGCCGTTATATCCGCGCTGGAGTTGCATGGCTGGCATGTCTATCTGGCGATGGGACTCGTTGGCATCGGACTGGCCATTGGATTTATTCGTTGGTCGAAAAAATAAAATATTGAGTGACTGAGTTCGAAACGAGTCTCAAGGAGAAAAATAATGCGCAAGGCGTCTTGGGTTGCCCTGCTGATCACGACGACATGTTCACTGACCGTGTGCTTTGCTGCTCAGCAGCCTGCGCCTGCAACCACAGCATCCAATTCTACGACGCCCACAATTGACCAGTCGCTGGAAATGAAGGGCGCGTTCAGCCCTGAGATTTCTCCCGATGGAAAGCGCGTAGTCTATGAAGTTTCTCGGACGAATTGGGAGGACAACGCCTTCGAGCGCGATTTGTGGATCGCCGACACCGAGACCGGCGAAGGGCACCAACTGACGGCCTCGAAGAAATCGAGCACAAATGCGGCGTGGTCGCCCGACGGCAAGTGGATTGCCTTTCTATCCGACCGGCCCGGCCAGATCTCCGGATCGCCGGAAGGCAAAAAGCAAATCTACGTTATTTCAGCGGACGGCGGCGAAGCCCGGCAGCTTACAAAGGTGGAAACCGGCGTGAATATCTTCGCGTGGTCGCCGGATTCGAAGAAGTTGGCTTTCACCGCGGAAGATCCGGAGTCGAAGGCAACAAAAGACCGCAAGGAAAAGTATGGCGAGTACCAGGTAGTCCACGCGGACTACAGCATGTCCCACCTATGGATCTTGGAGATTCCCGCAGTCGAAACAGAAGCTCCTCCCGAACCAAAACGGCTGACCGAGGGAGCGACGTTCAGCATGGGTGAATTTGCGTGGTCCCCGGATGGCACGCGCATCGCATTCAGCGCGCAACACGATCCGGATCTGATCTCCCTCGGGACCGCGGACATCTATGTGGTGGCGGTGAACGACGGCAAAGTGAAAAAGATTGTAGACACGCCGGGGCCGGAACGAAATCCGCACTGGTCGCCCGACGGAAAGCAAATCGCCTTCGAAACGGCGGCCGGGTCCAAGTATTTTTTCTACACAAACGTGAAAATCGCAGTAGTGGATGCCGATGGCGGAACGCCGCGAGTACTAACGGACGCGTTTGACGAGGATCCGGGACTGATCGCGTGGGCGGCGGACGGCATTTACTTCGCGGCGGAACAGAAAACCTATGCGCATCTGTTCCGGCTGAACCCGGAAACGAAAGCAGTTGAGAAGCTCAGTTCGCCGGATCATCTCGCGGCGTTTTCATTCTCCTTGTCGAAGGACCACAAACAAGTGGCATACCGTGCGGGGCTAGAGAACGAGTTTCCGGAAATATTTACGGCGAGCGTGGCGCCGTGGCAGCCGAAAAAACTCACGACGCTGGGCGACCAAGCGAAAGGATTCAAGATTGCGCGGCGCGAGGTGATTTCCTGGAAGTCGACCGATGGAACATTGATTGAAGGCGTGTTGCTGAAGCCGCCCGACTTCGATCCCAAAAAGAAATATCCATTGCTCGTAGTGATTCACGGCGGACCAACCGGTGTGGACCAGCCGATTCTGAATCCGGACCGGTACTACCCGATGGAGCGGTTCGTTGCAAAAGGCGCGTTGATTCTGCGGCCGAACTACCGGGGCTCGGCGGGGTACGGAGAAAAATTCCGCTCGTTGAACGTGAGGAATTTGGGAGTGGGCGATTACGCCGACGTGATTTCGGGAGTGGATGCACTCATCGCGAAAGGCTTTGTTGACAAGGATCGCGTGGGCTCGATGGGTTGGAGCGAAGGCGGATATATTTCGGCGTTCATTACGGCTTCGAGCGACCGCTTCAAGGCCGTGTCGGTTGGCGCCGGAATTTCCGACTGGGTGACCTATTACGTGAACACAGACATCACGCCGTTCACGCGGCAGTATCTGCACGCGACACCTTGGGACGATCCGGAAATTTACAGAAAGACTTCGCCGATCACCTACATCGCGAAGGCAAGGACGCCCACGCTGATTCAGCAAGGCGAAAACGACCGGCGCGTGCCCATTCCGAATGGATATGAACTGCGTCAGGCGCTGGAGGATCACGGCGTGTCCGTGAAGATGGTGGTTTACAAGGGATTTGGCCACGGAATCACGAAGCCGAAGCAGCAGCGCGCGGTGATGGAAGAAAATGAAAAATGGTTTGCAAAGTATATCTGGGGCGAGGAACCACCGCCCGTCGCTGAGCCCGCGAAAACGGAGAAGCCCGAAAAAAAGTAAGCCAAGAGGGCGAGCGCACCCTACGTGACACTTTCTTTCGTGGTTAAAATGGCATGAACACCGCATGACATCTTCTTCTGAACCTCAGAATCCGGTGCGTGCGATCGCCCGGCTTCGCCGCTGGCTTCCTGTCTTTTTTGTTTCGGTTTTGGTTTCTTTGCTAATTGTTTCGCCGTGCTTCTGGCTCGGGAGCCCAACAGGCCATGATTTCCAGTTTCACGCCGCCTCCTGGCTGGACGCAGCGGGCCAATGGAAAGAAGGAATTGTTTATCCGCGATGGACGGAATGGGCAAATTTCGGTTTCGGTGAACCGAGATTTATTTTCTATCCGCCGTTCTCGTGGATGCTCGGGGCGGCGCTGGGATCTGTCCTGCCGTGGAATGCAGTGCCGGCTGTTTTCATCGTGCTGGTTCAAACGCTGGCGGGATTGAGCGCCTTTGCGCTGGCTCGACGCCTCCTTTCGGAGAGGTCCGCATTGTTCTGCGTGGCTTGCTTCGCCGCAAATCCCTACGCTCTGGTGATTATTTATGTGCGTAGCGATTTCGCGGAGCTGCTGGCAAACGCCTTCTTTCCGCTGCTGTTCTTCCTGGTGTTCCAACTTTGCGAGCCGCTGGAGAGTCCAGCGCAGACTGAGCGAGGGCATGCGCGCTGGACGATCGCCTGCTTTGCCGCCGTGTTTGCCGCGGTATGGCTTTCCAACGCGCCGGCGGGAGTGATTGCCAGTTATAGCTCGGCTGCCGTGTTTGGTTTTGCCGCGCTGACGCGAAGGTCCTGGAAGCCGCTTATTCGTGGCGCGGCGGGGCTGGCGCTGGGGTTCGGCCTGGGGGGATTCTATCTCTTGCCTGCGGCTTACGAGCAGCGCTGGGTGAACATCGCGCAAGCGCTCTCGACCGGTTTGCTGCCATCGGAAAACTTTCTCTTCACGGTGATCAACGATCCGGAGCACACGCTATTTAATTGGATGGCCTCGAGTACCGCTGTTTTGCTTATCACTTTAACGGGACTGGCGGCAGTAGCAGCTCGCAGAGCGCAGCAAGAACGTGACGGCGCATGGGATGGCAGAGTGTGGCGGACCATGCTGTTGCTCGCGGGATTAGCGACGTTTTTCATGATGCGCTTCACCGCCATTCTCTGGGAACTGCTGCCCAAATTGCGCTTCGTGCAATTTCCGTGGCGTTGGATGTCGCTACTTGCCGTGCCGTTTGCGGTGTTTCTTGGAAGCGCGATGGGCCGCAAGCGCTGGGGATGGGTATGGGTGGTGGTGACGTTTGCGCTCATCAGCGGGTCGGGAGTTGTGCTCGCGAAAAGGGGATGGTGGGATTCCGAGGATATTCCAGGCTTGCGCCGAGCGATCGCGCACGGAGAAGGTTTCGAGGGCACGGACGAATACGATTCCGCGGGAGACGACCACACGAACATTCCGAGGAAGTCGCTCCAGGCGATGGTAATGGACACAGATTCCATGCCTGGGCCAGTAAGCAAGCCCAAGTTACAGGTGGATCGCTGGAGTCCAGAAGACAAAGAGGTTTCCGTCAGCACGCGCGAACGGTTTTTTCTTGGGCTGCGTTTGTTGAACTATCCCGCGTGGCGAGTGGAGGTGAACGGCACGACGGTCACGCCCGAGAGCGGCGAAGATTACAACCAGATGATTGTGCCCGTGCCAGCCGGAGAATCTCACGTGCGCGTGCAGTTCACGAGGACTCGGGACCGTACGGTCGGGGACGGGCTTAGCTTGGCGAGCGCACTACTCCTGCTCTGGCTGGTCGTCACTGGTATCCGGCCCAGGCGTGCAGGTCTTGGGGCGAAGAGTGAGTGAGACTTGGCACGGGCCCGATTGGCGCTCGAGATAGCAGCAGGACCCCCCCTGGGGTTTTACATAAGTGTTCATTCTAAAGGGAGTTAAAGTCTTTTGTTTCGCTACACTTTTGTAAGTGTTGATTGTAAAAGAGTTATTTTCTTGTCTCAGACCTTTTGACCGCCAGGCGAGAATTCAGCTGCCCGGGTCCTAGAAATGAAGAAACGGCAGCCTGAGCTGCCGCAGTTCAGGGATTTCCCTAGAAAAATACTACTTTAGATTCGACGGAAAGTCAAGTACTTATCGGTGCTAGTACCGTCTGGTTATTCGAATAGCGGCGGGCCAACTTCCGATAAGCGTTTATGAAGCGCTAGGAGGCTTGGTGGCCGCGCGACTGAGGATTCTCGAATTGCCAATCAAACGTTCAGAGTTGTCCCACCAAAGCGCACCGAGGCATCGCTACGTTGTGACTGTCCCTTTATTCGATGTGTGAGCCTTGACTCGAACTGGCTTGCGCTCTAGACTCTTGCCTATCTCAGGTTCCCAGCCTAGGAATCTATCTATGAGCCACCGCGTGCGTATTTTCGTCGTGCTGGCGCTCGCATTGCCATTTCTGGTACCGGTCACAATGGCGCAGAAGCCCCCGGCTCCCGCACCTACGCCTCCACCACCGCCAAGCCGTCCTGCGAATTCCCTTCCCATGAGTTCGGAGCCGACTCAACCGACAGGGGACCTTGTAATGTATCTCCGAGGACGCGTTGCAACCAACGACGGCACAGCTGTTCCAAACGACATGTTGATTGAGCGCATTTGCAACAACAGGGTGCGCCAGCAGTTGTATGCATCGCTGGGCGGCGATTTCAGCATGCAATTGGGATCGAGGGCCGATACTTTCCTTGACGCAAGCGCAAGCGGCGAGCCGACTTCGCAGGCTGGCGCGGCTGGCAAGGACACGGTTATGGGAATTTCACGACGCGAGTTGAGGAATTGTGAGTTACGGGCCTCGGCCTCTGGTTTTCACTACGGTGTCATCAGCCTTGTGGACCTCGATACCTTCGGCGGCAGCGTTGACGTGGGCGTTATTGTGGTGCAGAGAGCTACGAAGATTAAAGGCGCGACGCTGAGCGCCACCCCTTACAGAGCGCCCGGAGATGCCAGAAAAGCTTATGAGAAAGGCCTCCAGGCCGAGAGGAACGGCAAACTTGCCGACGCACACAAATATTTTGAAGCAGCGGTGGAGATCTACCCCAGGTACCTAAATGCCTGGTTTCAGTTGGGCACGGTTTTACAGAAAGAACACCAGAACGATGCGGCTCGCACAGCGTATACGCAAGCCACGACTATCGATACCAAGTTCTTGCCGCCTTATCTCTCGCTCGCGTTATTGGCCTACGAAGCAGAAAACTGGACAGAGGTCCTTAAACTTACTGGTCACATCCTGGATCTCGATCCGTTGAATGAGGCGGCCGTCAGCGGCTACGTCCTGGATCTCGATCCGTTGAATTACGCCGAGGCCTATTTCTTTAACGCGGTCGCAAATTACAGGCTGAACAAAATCGAAGCCGCCGAAAAGAGCGCGCTGACGGCGGAACATGTAGACCTGCGCACTCATTTTCCAGAGCTGCATCTCTTACTGGCCGAAATTTATGCCCGAAAAAACGATTACGTCACTGCAATCTCCGAGATACAGACATATTTGCAGTTAGCTCCGCATGCGAAAAACGCGGATCAGGTCCGGGAGCAGCTGGCAAAATTGCAGAAGCTGAACGGCTCAGTATCGACCAGTGATAAACCTGATTAAAGGTGAGTATCGCCTCTTTAGACTTGCGCGTTACCGCAAGCACCAGGCTACGATTAAAACTCATTGTCTCGTTAACTTCCGATAAATCGAATCATCGAAAACTGCCACACGACCGAACGGTGCGGGGTGTGTACGAGAGTTAGCGGCGGTCGACGGTGGGGTGGCGGACGTCCTGGCCCTGGACGATGTAGATGACGTCTTCGGCGATGTTGGTGGCGTGATCGCCGATGCGCTCGAGGTTTTTGGCCACGAGGATGAGCTCGAAGGCGGGAAAGACCACGCTGGAATCTCCCATCATGTAGGTGAGCAGCTCACGGAAGATCTGGTCGCGGTAGTGGTCGACCTGATCATCGGTGGCGAGAACTTTTGTCGCCAAATCGACGTCGCGGCGGACGACGGCATTGAGCGCGTTGCGGACCATTTCTTCGGCAAGCTCGCTCATGCGCGGGAGATCGACGTAGGGCTTGACGCGGGGATGGCGGAGGATGCGCTGCGCGGATTGCGCGATGTTCACGGCCTGGTCGCCGATGCGCTCGAGATCGTTATTGATGCGCGAAACGGCAAGGACAAATCGCAAATCGACGGCCATCAGTTGGTGGAGCGCGAGGAGCTGGACGACGCGGTCATCAATCTCCATCTGCAGCTCGTTGATGGCATCTTCTTCATCGAGAACGCGCTTAGCAAGTTGTTCGTCGGTTTCCAGGACCGCATGGACGGCCTGATGGACGGCGCGCTCGGCGAGACTCCCCATCCACAAGAGGCGCTCCTTCAACTCGTTCAAATCTTTTTCGAAGTGGCGTTCCATGAACTCTTTTCCCTCAGGCAGTCAAATCGGTGCTCATATCGTAATGCTTTCTTACCTCGACGCATCATCCAAAGCGGCCGGTAATGTACGCCTCCGTGCGCGCGTCGCTCGGCGTTGTGAAGAGGTGCGGCGTGGGACTGAACTCGATGAGCTGGCCGATGAGAAGAAAGGCGGTAAAGTCGCTGATGCGGGCGGCCTGCTGCATGTTGTGGGTGACGGTGACGATGGTGCAGAGATCTTTCAACTGAACGAGCAGCTCTTCGATTTTCGCGGTGCTAATGGGATCGAGAGCGGAGCAAGGCTCGTCGAGAAGGAGAACTTCGGGCTCGACGGCGAGCGCGCGGGCAATGCAGAGGCGCTGCTGCTGGCCGCCGGAAAGATCGTAGGCGGACTTATGCAGCTGGTCCTTCACTTCGTCCCAGAGGGCGGCGTGGCGCAGGCTTTTCTCGACGGCTTCCGCCATTGGCAGCTTTGAGCCATTGATGCGCAGACCATAGGCTACGTTTTCGAAGATCGATTTGGGGAAAGGATTGGGACGCTGGAAGACCATGCCCACGCGGCGCCGGAGCTGGGTAACGTCCTGGGAGAGAATGTTTTTACCGTCCAGCAGGATTTCGCCATCGAGGCGGGCATTGCGGACGGTTTCGTGCATGCGATTGAGCGTCCGCAAGAGGGTGGATTTGCCGCAGCCGGAAGGGCCGATGAGCGCTGTGACCTTGTTGGTGGCGATGCCCAGATTGATGTCGAAAAGGGTCTGCTTGCTGCCGTACCAGAAATTGAGCTTGGAGACGGTCATGCGCAATTCCGCCGGGGCCATGCTTTCGCGGGTCGCGGCGTTCATTACCGGTGGAGTTATGTTTACGGACACTGCTTGCCTCACAGAAGCGTGCATGGATTATGCCCTCGGAACCGAGATGCCTCGCGACAAGATCGCCCGGGCAACAATGTTAATGACAAGAATCAAGGCAAGCAAGACGAGTCCCGCGGCCCAGGCCTGCCGGTGCCAGTCGTCGTACGCTGAGAGGGCATAGTTCCATATCACAACCGGAAGCGAGGCTGTGGGCTGGTTCCAGCCATGGCTCCAATAACTGTTTCCCAAGGCCGTGAAAATGAGAGGGGCGGTCTCGCCCGCAACGCGCGCGAACGCCAGGAGAATCGCAGTGAGGATGCCGCGATAAGCTGCAGGCACGACTACCGTCGCGATTGTTTTCCACTTGCTGGCGCCCAGAGCCATCGCGCCCTCACGCAAGTTGCGAGGCACGCTTAGAAGGAACTGTTCCGTGCTGCGCAAGGTGATGGGAATCATCATGATTCCGAGAGCAACGCCGCCCGCGAAAGTGGAGAAATGCTTGAAGGGGTGGACGACGAGGGTAAAGGCAAAGATGCCGATGACGATCGAAGGAGCCCCATTGAGCAAATCCGCGGCGTAGCGCACGACAAAAGCCACCTTACTCCCGCTGAATTCCGCGAGGTAGACGGCCCCCAAAAATCCGATGGGGACACCGAAAAGCGTGGCTAGAAGAAGCAACTTGGCGCTGCCAACGATGGCATTGGCCATACCGCCACCCGTTTCGCCCACGGGAACCGGCAATTTCGTGAAGAAATTCCAATTGATCGAAGTACCGCCGTGGTAGACGAGATTTCCCAATATGAAGAAAAGAACAGAGACGGCAATGAGAGCGCAGCAACAGGTCATGGTGAGCATAAAATTGCTCACGAATTTGCGCCAGCGCAGGCGAGGGTTCATGCGTTCCCCATTCCACTGCCGCGCTGAGACGTTGTGGCGATTAAGATGCGCGCAAGGCCATTCAGGATAAAAGTGAGCAGAAATAAGACCAAGCCCAATTCAATGAGGGATTGGGTGTAGAGGTCACCGGTTGCTTCGGTGAATTGGTTGGCGATCACCGAAGCGATCGAATCGCCAGGGGAAAAAAGCGATGCACTGATCGTCGGAGCGTTACCGATGACCATGCTGACAGCCATGGTTTCGCCGAGCGCGCGGGCCAGAGCGAGGAAAATCGAGCCCAGGATGCCGGTGCGGGCGAATGGAACGACGACCTTCCAGGTCGATTCCCATCGCGTCGACCCTAGCGCCAATGCGGCTTCACGCTGGTCGCGAGGCACGGAGAGAAGCACCTCGCGCGAGACAGAAATGATGTAAGGAACGACCATGATAGCCAAGACGACGCCGGCAGTCAGGAAACCTATACCATAGACCGGTCCCTTAAAAAACGGGAGGAAGCCCAAAGTATTCTTAAGGACAGGCGCAATGAACCGGCGCATCAGAGGGACGACGATGAAGATGCCCAGAACGCCATAAATTACGCTGGGAACCGCGGCAAGTAAGTCGATAAAGAATTCCAGAGTGTCGGAAACTCGAGCAGGCGCGAGCTCCGCGAGAAAAATAGATGCCCCGATGCCGAGCGGCACAGCGAGGAACAGGGCAACGAACGAGGTGACGACAGTTCCATAGATGAAGGGCAGCGCGCCGAAGTTGTCGAAGACGGGATCCCAAACTCGAGTGACGAAAAAAGCGAGGCCAAATTTGTGACGTGGAAGAACCGAACTCACCCAAAGTTGGTAGACCAAAAGTACGGTGATGAGGACAACCGAGGCAGCAAACAAAAACGTGATCAACCGCGCGATTTCATCGCCCTCGCGCAAGCGGCTCAAAAAGGAGCGCGAACCCGCAACGGGGCCCGCGCTCGGAACGATTGTGCTAGCGGCAGACATTTTGTCGAAACAAAAACTACTGGACGCTGTTGAGTGCCTCTAGCTCTTTTGCGACCACTTCCTTGGGAAGCTTTGCGTAGGAGAGCGCCTCCGTATAGTTCTGCCCATCAGCCAGCATCCATTTTACGAAGGCTTTGACGGCATCGCGTTTGCTTGCATCGGGGAATTTCGAGGGAATGAGCAGCCAGGTAAAGCTGGAGATTGGATAGGCGGTTTTGCCCGAGGCGTCCGTGATGGAAACGCGGAAGTCCGCCGGCATGTTCTTCGCTGCGCCAGCCGCGGCAGAGGTAACGCTGGCGAGGTCAGCCTTAACGAATACGCCAGAAGAATTTTTCACACTGCCGTAGGGCATCGAATTCTGAACGGCGTAAATCAGCTCGACATAGCCGACGGAGCTGGGTGTCTGCTTGACCAGCCCGGACACACCTTCGTTGCCCTTGCCGCCGAGGCCCACAGGCCAATTGACCGAAGTATTTTTGCCCACCTTGTCTTTCCACTCCGAACTCACTTTAGAGAGATAGTCCGTCCAGATATACGTTGTACCGCTGCCGTCGGAGCGGTGGATGACGACGATGTCATCACCGGGGAGAGTTACTCCCGAGTTGGGACTGGTAATCGCTGGGTCATTCCATTTCGTGATTTTGCCGAGGTAGATGCCTGCCAGCGCCTCTGGCGTGAACTTCAATTCTCCGCTAACTCCGGGGATATTGTAGGTCGGAACGACGCCGCCTAGCACGGTCGGGAAATGAAGGACGGCAAAACCATGCTTGTCTTGGTAGGCCTTAAGCTGCTCGTCTGTCATGGGGCCGTCGGAAGCTCCGAAATCGACAGTGCCTTCGGTCACTTGCCTAATTCCGCCGCCGGAACCAATGGACTGGTAGTTGATCTGAATGTTTGGGTCTTTCTTGTGATACTCACTGAACCACTTAGAATACATGGGGTAAGGGAAGGTGGCGCCAGCACCGGTGAGAGACAGAGGGTTATCTGCCCAAACTATGCCAGCGAAACCAAGGACAGCCAGAAGGATACCTGTGATTCTTTTCATCCGTCATCTCCACACGAAAGATTTGTGTCTGCCCGGGGGAGTTCAGTCTCCTGCTTTCGTGTTACGGCATTGTTACAATCAATGCAGAGTTTGTTGATTTATTTGACGCGGAAAGGTCTTATCTTAACTTGCTTGTATGCAAAGACTTATGGCGGGGGGGCTTCATCCAGGGAGGACGCGCGAGAAAATAAGGGCAGCTCGGTGAAGAGCTGCCCCTTTTCCGTCCGCAGAGAAAACGAAACGCTAAGTTTCCCGATTTACGGGATGTAATAGCGGAAGGAGGTGAACACCATGTTGTCGATCGCTTTAGGCTGCAAGCCCACAGCTGTCGGGGTGTTATTGTTGCCGCTCCAGGTATTCTTCACAAGATAGGAATACTGGATGCCCCACTGCAAAGTGCCCTTCGGCCCTTTGTAGAAGCGGTGCCAGAAACCCACACTGCCCTCCTGCATGTTTCGAATATCCCCAGTGCAGGTACCGGGAATCGCCCCGGGCGTGTTCTGATTGCCGGGTATCACCTCGGTGCTGCAACCGGAGTTGTTGTTGAAGGGCGAGCCGTAACCCACGCTCTTGATGGTAGTCACGCCGCCAACCGTAGTAGATGTGTCGTACCAGGTGCGGTAGGCGTACTCAATTCCGTAGTTGAAATAAACATCCAGCTTCGGGTTCGGGTGGAACTCCAGCGTGCCGAGTGCATTGCCGCCACGGATCGGAGCGAGTGTGCCGTTGGGCCGCGCAGTGACATCCGAAAGCTGCGCCGAACCGTAACGTCCAATGCCATCACCGCCCATCACGTGGATGCCGAAATCGCCGTACTTGCCGAAGACCGGCGCGCGGAGGTTCGCGCCGATGCCGCCGCCCGTGCGCGAATCGTTAAAGGCGCCGACCGAAGAATTCGCCGTGGACCCATCAATTGAGCACGGAGTCGCCACTGCGATCCCCGCCCCGCAAGGATAAACCCGCGCGCGGAACGTGCTTATCAGCCCAAAAAGTTCGTAGTGGCCCCACCCGGGTTCGAAGGCCGCCTTGAAGATGAAGTCCGGCGTCCGGTTCGTCGTGTAGCCGGTAGTGTCGAACGCGTTGTAGAGTCCACCGCTCGCGCCCGGTGCGTTAATGAAGAAAGTACCCGCGGGAACGCCGCGCCCGCCAAACGTCGTCTGTGCGTTTTCCACGGAGAAGCCCAGCGTGAACTTATCGTTGAAACTCTTGGTGATGCGGAAACCGTACTGCCGCGCCCACCCGAAGCCGACATTGTACTGGTGGTCAATCACTATCGGCGTAGCTTCCGTGCGGTTCTGCAGCCCTTTCTTCGTCTCCGTTACCAAGCTCCACATTTGGCCGCCGGTGAAGGTCCAGCCGCCATCTAACGCAGCCTGGCCCCAAATCTGCCGCTGGCGTAGCGCATAGCTGTTGCTCTGACGGTTATTCGAGGTAACCGCCGCCGACAGGAAATCCGTTTCATAATACCCGGTGAACTTGGCATGATCGATTTTGCCTTCGACCAACATGGTGATGCGCGACGGCCGGCCCGAGGCGTTGAATTCGGACACTTTGCTCATGCCCGCCCCGGAAAACGGTACGGTCGTAAACGGCGTATTGTCGTCGGCGCTCAAGGCTCGCTGCCGCCAAACGCTTTCCGCCGCAAAGAAACCGCCGGGAGTAATCGTGATGCCCTTGATGTGGATGGCCGTGGGTGCTTCTTCTGCTTTCTTTGCTTCCGCTTGCTCGGTGGCCACCGTAGTTTTCAGCGCCTCGTTGCTGGCCTTTATGTCCGCCACCGTCGTGTTGAGCGTAGCCGCCGTGGTTTTCACTTCGGCGGTGGAGTTGACCGCTTCCGTGGCCTTGGTGCTGGCTTCCGCTGCGCGTGCGTTGGCCGCTGCGGCCGCGTCGCGCGCTTCGTCGATTTGACGATCGCGCTTGGCGAGCTCTTCCTTCAATAAACTCAGTTGTTCCTGCTGGGCCTGAAGAGTCTGACGGAGCTCTTCAATCTCGGCAGCGATCGCCGAATCGGATTTGTCCGCCTTTTTGGCGGCCTTTGCCTTCGCCGGCTGCGCAGGTTTGGCGGGCTGCGCATCGGTGTCCTTGGGAGTATCCGCGAGCGCGATACCGCACGTCAGAAACAGCGAAAGTGTGAGTGCTGCTATTTTTTTCATTTCTTCTCTCTTTGGGGCAAAATTCAAAAACGTGCCGATGAGGATGCGTACCACCCAGCGGGAGAAGGTAAAGGCCGCGTTTTACGGCTACGTCAACCGAATATGAATATCCAGTAACAGAATGGGAGAGGCGGACGTAACTCGTTGGGATAATTAAGGTTAGAGAATTGACAGTGGGTCAACAACCACAACAAGCTGCTTCTCTTTGCCAAAACTGGAGAATTTCGGCAAAGCGCCATACATCTACTAGTGGATTGAAAACTGTGCTCATTTTGCGCCTTCCAAAACGGCCTGCCGCCCCGCGGTGTGGTAGCAACTACTTCGGCGAAGATATCGTAAAGGCGAGCACCAATTGCGTCAAGCTATATTGGTATTTCGCGTCCGTGTCCTCGATGTCGGCTTCCGTTTTTTGCAGCTCAGCCTGCGTGAATTCGACGATGGAACCGAGACCCAGATTGTACCGGGACTGAGCCAAATCGAAAGCGAGGCTGGCTTGCTCGCGGAGTTGCTGTGTTACGGAAAGCCGCTGGAAGGCCCATTGGGAGTTCTGCCAGGCGTTTCGGACATCCCTTGCAATGTTGTTGCGAGTATCAAGCAACCTCTGCCGATCGACTTCCGTCTGGAGGTCGGCAGCTTTGGCGCGGGCATTGTAGAGAAAACCGTTGAACACGGGGATGTTGATGTTGACACCGACGGCGCCGTACCAATTGGGAATGTGATCGTCGCGGACGGGAGCTTCGCCGACAACGCCGAGGGCGTTCACAGTTGGCCGCCAGAGATCGTGCTCGGCATTCCCGAATTTCTGCGCAGATGCGACCTCAAATTGCAAAGCCTTGAGCTCCGGACGCTGCTGTAAAGCTTGTTGAATTAGGGGAACAACGTCCGGAACTGGAGCTGTGACCGGTTTGGCGTCCTCCACAAGCTGAAAATTCTGCTGGTCGGCATAACCTAGGATTGCCGAAAGCGTGGCTAAGGAAGTTTGGTAGTTGTTCTGCGCTTCCAGCAGAAGCAGCTTGGCGCGGGCGAGCTCTACATTCGAAAAGCTGAGGTCGATCTCCGATTTGAGCTTGGCATTCGTCAAAGCCTGCACTTTGTCGACAAGAGTCTGGCGGGCACTTACCGTTTCTTCGGCGACGGTGACAAGAGCTTTGGTGTCCAGGGAGTTGTAGAACGCCTGATCCACAACCAGGAGAATATCCGCCCTGGTAGCTACCGCATTTTGATCCGCGGCCTTCGCTTGATATTCCGAACTCGAGAGCAAATTGGTTGTGCGGCCGAAGTCGGTGATCAACTGGTTGACGCTGGCGCCCTCAGCCGCGCGCGGAAAAAGAACGGGATTGTTGAGAAAGCCGGCGGCGAGGCGGCTGCCAGGATTGGAATCGGCAGCGGTAACGCTGAGAGAAGCATTGGGCAGCAGGGCGGAGCGCGATTCCCGAACGATTTGTTGGGCCACCAGCGCGCGCAATTTCCCGATGGTGATTTGCGGATTGTTCTTGAGAGCAATCGCTTCCGCTTCCGTAAGAGAAAGAGTCCGCGGCGCGGATTGCGCCTGGGCGAACCAGTAAGAGGGCATCAGCACGAAGATTGCCGCCCATCGGAGCGCATTCCGAATCACGCCGCCACCTCCTGCGCCGACTCGTCTTTACCCGCATACAGAAGGAGGTAAGCGGCCGGAACCAGGAAAACGGTCAAAAACACGGAGACCATCAAGCCTCCGATGATGGCCCGCGCCAACGGAGCGTATTGTTCGCTTCCTGTTCCCAGCTTCAAGGCCATCGGAATCAGACCGATGACCGTGGCCAGCGAAGTCATGAGGATGGGCCGCAAGCGAATCCGGCAGGAGGAAATAATGGCTTGACGAACGGACATGCCGTCTTCTTCCAGCCGGTGTGCGAATTCCACGATCAGAATGCTGTTAGAAACCACGATTCCGACCATCATGATGATGCCCATGAGCGACATGACGTTCAGCGTCGTGCCGGTCAGAAGCAGAGTGAACAGAACTCCCATCACTCCTGTTGGAACCGCCAAGAGAATCAGGACGGGATCGAGGAACGAGCGGAACTGAGCGACCAGGATCAAGTAGAGCAGGACCAGCGAAAGCAGCAATCCCAATCCAAAACTCCGGAAGGAGGCTTCCATGCCTTCGACCATTCCCCGAACGTTGACGCGAACCCCTTCAGGAAGTTTCGTTTTCGCGATGATGCCGCGCACCGAGGTGGCGACCCGGCCCAAATCCTCGGTTGAGGGACTGACGTACACGTCGAACACACGCTGGATCTGGTAGTGATCGATCTCCGTGGGCGCATTGAAGCGCGACACCTTGCTAACGGCATCCAGAAACGCCGGAGATTTCGCATCTTGCGAACGAAGGGGAATGCCCCTCACGTCGGAGAGGCTCTGAATATTCTCTTCGGGATACTGCACGGTCAGCATGTAATCGTTTCCCGTCTTGGGATCGATCCAATAGCTCGGAGCGATCATGCCGTTGGAAGTGAGTGCCGTAATGACGTTGTCGACGACTTCCTTCTGGCTCAAGCCGAGTTCACCTGCGCGCATGCGGTCCACGTCAAGATGAAGAGAGGGGTAGTCGATGTCCTGGGGCACATAGACTTCGCTGACACCCCGGGATTTGCGAATTTGGCCTGCTAACTGCGTTGCGGTTTGATAGGCGGCTTCGAGATTGGACCCGCTCACTTGAACATCAATCGGAGCAGGCAGCCCCTGATTCAGCACCGCGTCCACAATTCCGCCGGATTGGAAATAGGTGGTTAATTCGGGCAAGTTGGCCTGGATTTTTTGACGCACTTTATCCATATATTGAAAGCTGCTGACCTTGTGGTCTTCATTCAAAGCCACTTGAACGGTCGCCGTGTGCGGCCCCGCATTGCTGGTATAGATGGACGAAAACCCTGGAATCACACCGACATTGGAAACAATCAGATGCAAATCTTTGGGCGGCACAACTTGCCGGATGAGATTCTCAACGCGAGCGACCTCTTGATCCGTGATCTCCACGCGTGTGCCCGAAGGAGTCTTCACATTGATGACAAACTGTCCCGCATCCGTCCGGGGGAAGAACGCCTGGCCTATCAAAGGAAAGAGCAGGAGACTGAGCGCGCACGCTGCCAGAATTCCGCCGCCAACTGCCCTGGGCCTTGAGAGCGCGTTTCGGACATGCGCTTCATAGAGCTCGAGCAAGCGATTAAAATGCGCGGCAAACCAATCGTTGAAGCGGTCTCCCCAGCGTGCGCGGCGCGTCCCGTGCTCCTCGGAAGGTTGCTCGCCCGATGGCGCATCGGTGGTGTGTCCGTGAGCCGGGGCCTTGATGTACCGGGCGCAGAACAAAGGCACGACGGTCATGGCGATGACGTAGGAAGCAAATAGTGCAAGCACAACGGCCAAAGCCAGAGCCGAGAAGAGAAACCGGCTGACACCGTACAGAAAGGTGACGGGGAAAAATACGACGGCGCTAGTCAATGTGGCCGCCAGGACGGCCATGGCAACTTCTTGACCGCCTTTCTCCGCAGCCACTTCGGGTTTTTCACCAAGCTCGAGATGACGGAAGATGTTTTCAAGAACGATGACGGCGTTGTCAATCAAACGGGAAAAAACCAGGGCAAGCCCCGCGAGAATCATCGAATTGATGGAGCTGCCGCCGAAATAAAGAGCAATGATGGCGGTCAGCGCCGACAACGGAATCGACAAGAACACAGCGACGGTGGCGCGCAGGCTACCCAGGAAAACCAGGACCATCAAAGCGGTCAGAAGCAATCCCACACCACCCTCATGGAGCAACGTGTCGATGGCGCTTTTGACAAACAAGGACTGGTCGAACACCAGACGTGGTTCCAATGCCTTGGGAATGTCAGTGAGGCGGGCGAGCACTTTCCTGACCCCATCCACAACCTGGATCGTGTTGGTATCGCCCCCTTGCTTCAATACCGGCAGGTAAACGGAGTGCTGTCCGTCCACGCGGACGACGTTGGTTTGGATTTGGTGACCATCTTCGGCACGGCCTATATCCGCGACCGTGACCGTGGATTGGCCCACTGTCTTGATCGGAAGGGTGTTGATTCCTTTGACGTCGCGGAACTGGCTATTCGAGTAGATGTTGTAATCATAAGGGCCGATCTTCGCGTCTCCCGCGGGGAGAATCAGATTCGCGTTGTCCACTGCTCGAACCACATCCATCGGACTGAGCTGGTACGCCTGAAGTTTTTCCGGGTCCACGTACACCATGATTTGCCGGTATTTGCCGCCGAACGGAGGGGGGACCGAAGCCCCAGGCACAGTGGCAAGCTGGTTTCGGACCTGAAATTGGCCGAGGTCGCGCAACTGCGTTTCACTCAGTCCTTTGCCCTTCAGGGTAATCAGGCAGACGGGAAGGCTCGAGGCGTCAAACTTCTCGACCACGGGCGGCAAAGTTCCCGGAGGCAAACGGCGCAGGTCCGCCATGGCCAGGTTGGAAATCTCGTTGACGTCCGAATCACTGTTCGTCCCCGGCTGGAAGAAAACTTTGATGATGCTGACTCCGGGAAGCGATCTGGATTCCATATGCTCGATACCGCTGCCGAGAGTAAAAAATCTCTCAAACCGCCCCGTAATCTCAGTTTCGATTTCTTCCGGAGGCATTCCCGAATAGAAAGTAGCGACAACAACTTCGGGGATGTTGATGGTGGGAAACAAGTCCACTGGCATGCGAACCAGGCTCGTAATGCCAACGACCGCGACCATCAGGCAGACGACAACGATGAAATACGGGTTTCGAATCGAAAATCTCGACATCAAGCTCCTCCGCTAGTCTGGGCTATGGAGATAACCTTGGGTTGGACCGCCATTCCGGGTTGGAGCTGGCTGCGGTTCCCAATCACCACAAGATCCCCTTCCTCGAGGCCTGAGAGGATTTCCACCTGGTCAGGTGCCTCGACGCCGATCTTTACCGGGCGCTCTTCGAGTTTGTTGTTCTTGTCGATCAACAGGACGGTGATGCGGTCTTCCGCGCGGGTGAGAGCTTGGACCGGAACAGCGAGTGCGTTCCGTTCATTATTTAGAACCAGCGAAGCACTCGCGTACATGCCGGGAACCAGTTCGCCACTCGGATTCGGAACGTCCACTTCCGTGTGCATGGTTCGTGTGGCCATATCCACCTGATCCGCAAATCGAGCCACTTTACCCTCGAACTTCTTTTCCAATGTCGAGACACTCACTTCCACCGGGCTTCCCAATCGGATCCTGGAGACAGCGGATTCGGGGACGGGAATGACGAGGCGTAACAAGTTATCCTGAGCTAGCGTCACGAGAGGCATCGACTGAGTCTGTGAAGAAATTCCCGATTGAATCATGGACCCAGTGTCCGCGTACCGTTTTGTGATCACCCCGGCGAACGGCGCCTTGATCTGGGCATAGGCGAATAAAGTTCTGACTCTTTCGCGGTCTGCTTGTGCCACCCGGAGCTGCTGATCGGCAGTCGAGAGAGTGGCTTTCGCGGTTGCCACTTGAGCTTCGGCAACGCGATCGCGGCCCACGGCGTCGTCTACCTCTTGTTGGGCTACCAGCCCCGGCCTGGTCTTGGAGACGTCCACGAGCCGTGAGGACGCCAAGTGTTCGACCTCGTGCGCGGACTGCGTGCGCTCCAGGTCTGCTTGCGCCCGCCGGATTTCTTCCTGGCTCTTGCTGACCGAGGCTTCGGCAGTCTGGACGTCGTCTTGAAGCTCAGGAATCTCGAGGACGGCGATCAATTGCCCTTCTTTAACGCGATCGCCCACATCGACATAAATGCGCTTCACGTAACCCGAAACTTTCGCGTGGACATCGATTACTTGATAGGGCCGAAATTCCGCGGTTACGGCGAGAGCCCGCGTAAGGTCCGTGCGGAGTACTTTTGCCGCCGCAACGGTTGGCGCCGCGATAGAATCTGGTCCGTCTTTGGCGGCATTGGACGAGCAGGAAACGATTAGAGAAGCGCTCGCAACGTAGCACACGAGGCTGAGCGTTGTCCCCAGGTACAATCCGGCTCGACGATCGGCTTTATACATGGAATTGCACCACCCTATTTCCTGAACCGGCCGGTACTCGCCGCTTTCGGTTCGGTGTTGAGACTCCGGAACACTTCGCGGAGCTTTTCCAGTGAGAAATCAGCGGACCTGCAAATGGCAATGGCACGTTCTTCCTTCTCCTGAATATCCCGAGCGATGTTGGGGATATTCGTCGCAATTTCGAATGGAACTTTCAGAATTCCGTGTTGGTCTCCGTGGAGCAAGTCCCCCGGTTCTATTTTCAGGCCGCCAATTTCAACCGGGGTTCCAAACTGAAAGATGTGAGCATAGGCGTGGGAAACGGCCACGTTTCCGGCAAAGAACTGAAAACCGGTGCTTCGCACTTGCGGCAAGTCGCGCACCGCGCCGTTTGTGACTACGGCGACGCACCCCAGGGCGCTCAGAATGTTGGCGTGCACTTCGCCGACGAAAGAGCCGAGTCCGGGACGTTTTTCAACGTCTTCGACTACCACAACGCGCGGTGGCGGAATTTTCAGTATGGCGTTCCACCAATCGGTGCGGTCGAAATAGTTGGGGCCGTGCATGGGCGGTACCGAGGTGCGAACGCGCGCGGTGGCGGCGTAGCCAATCGTCGGCGGAAATTCCTGGAACATGCACCGGATACTCGCGTCGGCGAAGCCGGCGTTTCGCAGGCGCACGTCGAATGTCTCTATCGCGTTCGAGACCGCGCAAGTGCCCAGGCGGCGAAGCGACTCCAATTGCTCGGGAGCAAGGACGTTTTTCAACGCATGACTCCTCTTCTGCAAAATACGCAGAACCAGTCTGAATGCTAGATCAACGGGGAGGAGGAATCAGGAAGCAGGCGGAGGCCGAAACCAAAGGCTCGCGCACAAAAACTGCTGAGTAGTACTAATTTGGGGGATTACAGGCAGGGTGTTCAGCTCGGACAGAACGGGCAGCAAATGAAAAGACTGCGTCGTTGCGCAATCTGCGAAGTCAAATAAATCCTGGCCGGCCGCGGGAGCAAGCCGCTGCAGTTCCGAAGAAGCAATCGTGGCTCGGTAACTTGGGGGGTGATGCACGTTCAAACCGGTGGCTGAGCCCAGAGCCACCAGGAACGGATTGCATAGAAGCAGAATGGCGAGTAGCAGGCACACCCACACATGCTGCTTTGAAACAGCAAGGGCATGGCGGATATCGATAGGCTTCTGCATCTTCGACATGCTTTTCACGATAATAGGAGTGCGTCGCCGGGTCAAGGGATGCCTCGCCGAACGTGTCCAGATCCTATCAAAGGGGAAGAAGGGGGACCGGAGCCAGGGGTGCGCCGATCCCCGCGGTGGGATGTGGTACGAAGCTTACACGCGCTGAGTATCGCGGTCCGGAGTCACGTTCGAATGAAGGGCTTGTGAATTCTCCGTGACTTCTGCGCCGGCCAATTCTGTCTGTTCCGTGCCGTCAGAGCTCAGCGATAGGCCGCGGCCATGGCGGACATCGAGCCCGCGAACCCAAAAGATGATGTCTTCGGCGATGTTCGTCGCATGGTCGGCAATACGCTCCAAATGCCGGGTGGCAAGAATGTACTGCATTCCCGGACTGACGAGAGCGGCTTGCTGCGTCATGCTTTGCATAAGCTGGTCGAAGATGCGGTCGCGATATTGATCGACGACATCGTCACACTGGAGGACCTGCCCGGCCATTTCCACGTTGCGAAAAATGAGCGCTCCAAGACTTTTGCTGACCATGCCGCGCACGGCCGCGGTCATGGGACCCAGCTCTTCCGGCAATTGCGCAGCCGGCATTTCGCGGAGGGTGATGACGCACTCTGCGAGATTCACGGCAAGGTCCCCGATGCGTTCGAGATCGTTCGTGATCTTGAGAGAGGCAACGATGAGGCGCACTTCGTCGTCCGAGAACGAGCCGCGGCGGAGCAGGCGGACAGCGTGCTCATCGATGACAATTTCCATTTCGTTGATGCGCGGCTCGAGGAGAAAGACTTCGCCGGGAAGAGAAAAAGTGCGCGAATCGGTGACTCCGACGATGGCTTCGAGGGCGCGGTTCATCGCGCCTTCGACGGTGCGAGCCATCGAGACCAGATAATTCACAAGGACATCGTAAAGGACAGCTTCTGTCGGTCCCGCGGAACTTGACATGATTTCCCTTCCCGAGAAGGGTGTTTCGAACCGCACTCCTGCTCGTAGCTGATATTTTCCCTAAGAATTCGTTACGTTTTGTTCACAGAGAGATGAACATGCGGATAAATTGACGGGACGGGGTTTGGTTGTGAAGACGGGCAATAAGAGGCGGGGATGCTAAGCAGACTACGGGCCCCCTCCATCATCGTGCCCGCTTAGACCACCCGGGATGGATCGCGGGGTCGTAAGTTTGGGATCATACACGGGCACGGAAAAATGGAATTGCGAACCCTGGCTCACTTCGCTTTCCACCCACAGCCGGCCTCCATGCACGTCGACCAGATGTTTGGCGATGGCCAACCCGAGACCTGTACCTCCGGCTTCCCGGGACCGCGCGACATCGACGCGGTAGAACCGCTCGAAGATTCGCGGCTGGTCGGCTTTGGGGATGCCGATACCCGTATCTGACACGGTAACGATAACTTCGTCTTCTCCGGTTTCCGCGCTGACCATAATTTGCCCGCCGGGCAGTGTGTACTGGATGGCGTTGTCCAAAAGATTTTGCAGAACTTCGGCAAGCCGCCGGCGATCTCCGGCGATGTCCGGCAAGCGCTGCGGCATGTTCACGGAGATTCGCAAATCTTTTTCCGTGGCGCGGCGTTGGGCCGTCTCGAGGCAGCTTTCGATCAATTGCGAAACGCTGAGGCGGCGAATCTCGAGCTCCAGCCGTTCGGCGTCCATCTTGGAAAGCATGAGCAGATCTTCCGTTAAGCGTGCCAACCGGCGGGAATGTTCGAGAATGATCTCCAGGAAGCGCGTTCGGTTTTGCGGATCGTCGATGGCCCCCGCGAGAAGCGTCTCAGCAAAGCCTTGAATTGCGGTGAGCGGGGTTCTCAATTCGTGCGACACGTTGGCCACAAAATCGCGGCGCACTCGCTCGAGCTTGCGTAGTTCAGTTATGTCGTGCAGCACCACGACGGCGCCGGTCGTCTCTCCGGCGAGGACGGCGGCAACCGTGATGGCGAAATAGTGCTGCCGCAGCGTTCCGGTGACAATTTCCGATTGCACGCGCGGCTCGCCACGCAGGACTTTGCGCACGGCTTCGACCAGTTCCGTCTGCCTCACCACTTCCACCAATGCGCTTCCGGACGTCGGCGGCACATCCAGTCCGAGAATTTCCGCAAAGCCAGGATTCGCAAACACCAGCCGCTCCGAACCGTTCACTACCGCGACGCCTTCGACCATGCTTCCCAGAATCGCGGAGGACAGGTTGCGCTCTTCCGTCAGCGTGCGGATGGTGCGCTCCAGTCGAGCGGCCGTGCGGTTGAGAGAAATGCCGAGCGCTTCCAGGGCGTCGTCCGAACCGTCGCGCGGCAATGGCCGGAAGTCGCCATCTGCCACGCGCCGGGAGAATTCCCTAAGCCGCTCAACGCGACCCGTAAAGCTGCGAGAGAGCAATAAGCAAATTCCGCCAGCGATCAACAAAATGAAAAACGAGGCGACCCACAGCCTGTGACGGAAGGAACTCAGAACTTCATCGACGGTCTCGACGGGAAGCGCAAATCGCAAGATATAGGTCGATCCCGCGAATGTGTTCTGTCTCACGGCATAATAGAGAAGATCACGGTTGATGGTGACGCTGTGCCGAATGGAACGCCCGTCTCCTTTTGCCATCGCTTCCAGAATTTCCGGGCGGGTGGCGTGGTTCTCCATGGTCTGGGGATCGGATTGCGAATCTGCAAGCACGTGGCCATCCGCGGTAATCACCGTGACGCGGGCGCCGCTGGCGGCCATTTGCGCGACCCAGTCGCGCAAGGCCGAGAGGTCCTCACGACGTCCCGCGGAATCGGGCGCCCATTGGGGAGGATGCGCTTGCGCGATGCGGGCGATCGCGGTGAGTTGTTCGAACCCCGTGCGTTCGTAGTCGTTGCGCAGTGATCGTTCGACAAAGAAGTCCACGGCGAGCAGGACGCCCACCAGGAGTGCAAGAAACGCGAACGTGAATTTCCAAAATAGATTAAGACGCACGAGTTTCGAACAGATACCCCGCGCCGCGCACGGTCTTCAGAAATACGGGATTCTCCGGGTCGTCTTCGATTTTTTCACGCAAGCGGCGGACATAAACGTCCACGCTGCGCGGAGTCACGAAGCGATCCGTTCCCCACACGGCATCGAGCAGCTGATCCCGTGTGAAGACCCGGTTTGGGCGCGAAGCAAGGTAGTAGAGCAGCCGGAATTCGAGCGTGCTAAGCGAAACGGGCTTCCCCGAATGGCTCACGCGGTAAGCCGCCGGATCGATGGCCAGCTTGCCGATCTCGATGACGCGTGGCGAATCAGCGGGCGGCTCGGCACGGCGGAGCAGCGCTTTGACGCGCGCCAGGAGCTCGCGCGGGCTGAACGGCTTCGTCACATAATCGTCGGCGCCCATTTCCAGGCCCACAACGCGGTCGGCTTCATCGCCGCGCGCCGTAAGCATGAGAATCGGGAGACGATTTAATGCCTCGTCCCGGCGAACTTCCCGGCAGATGTCGAGCCCGGAAAGTTTCGGGAGCATGAGATCGAGAAGGAGCAAGTCAGGTGGCGTCTTCTTCAGCGTGCTCAGGCCAGTGCTGCCGTCAAAAGCAGCGCTGACCTGAAAGCCTTCGTTGGCGAGGTTGTAACGAACGAGTTCGACGATGTCTTTGTCGTCCTCGATGATTAATACGCGCTTCATAAAGTTGGCACGTTCCACTCGCCGGCTTGGCGGCAGTTTACCGTACGCCGGAGAAATGCGATAGGACGTGGAAAGGTTTGCATCACCGCGAGATTGGCGTAACACGGTTTATTGTTGCAAGGCTCGTGTAACGCGGGGATAACATGAATGTGAATGGAGTGTGAACGCCGGTTAAGCGCTCAATTTGCGCCGGCGGTCGTGAATGCCAACGCCAGAAGCGTTTTTTGCTCGAGCTCGTGCGCTTTGGCTGAACCGGTGGCAGGGCTTGCGCTGGCCGAGCGTTTCACCGAGCGCACCTGTAGGCCTCTGGCCTGTGCCAGTCGCTCGAGACGCGGCAGGATATAGAAAAGCGCGCCCATGTTCGCGGGCTCTTCCTGTACCCAGACAATTTCGCGGGCACTGGGATGTTCCGCTAGCGCGGCGTTAATATCCGTCCGCGGCACAGGATAGAGCTGATCGAGGAAAAAGATGGCCGTGGTGGTGTCTTTGCGGCGGCGGCGCTCTGCACGAAGCTCGTGGCCGACTTTGCCGCTGGCGATGAGAATTCGCTTTGCGTTTCGTACTTCGTTGTCCGGCACGAGTGGCAGGAACCGCGGCCTCGTGAAGTCTTCAATGTTCGAGCTGGCATCCGGATGGCGCAGCATGCTCTTTGGCGTGAAGACGATCAACGGTTTGCGCCACGCGCGGCGGGCTTGCCGCCGAAGCATGTGGAAATACTGCGCCGCCGTGGAAGGCTGGCAAATCTGCAGATTGTCTTCCGCGGCCAACTGCATGTAGCGCTCGATGCGCGCGCTGGAATGCTCGGGGCCTTGCCCTTCGTAACCGTGGGGCAGCAAAAGCACGAGCCCGCTGGGCAGATTCCACTTGTCTTCGCTGGCGCTCAGGAACTGGTCGATGATCACCTGCGCGCCATTCGCAAAATCTCCGAACTGCGCCTCCCAAAGCACAAGAGCTTCCGGATAGTCGCGGCTGAAGCCGTATTCGAAGCCCACGCAAGCCGCTTCAGAAAGCGAGGAGTTGTAAATCTCGCAAAAAGCCTGCTGGCGGGAAAGATGCGAAAGTGTGAGGTAGTTGTGCTCCGTCTCCGTATCGATCAGCACGGCATGTCGCTGATTGAACGTGCCGCGCTGGCTGTCCTGACCCGTTAGACGAACGGGATTGCCTTCGAGCACGAGCGAGCCCAGGGCCAGCGCTTCCGCAAAGCCGTAATCGACGGCGCGCTTGCCGTGGCCCATCTCGGCGCGCTGCTCCAGAAGTTTTGCGACTTTCGGATGGATGTGAAAGCCCGCAGGCACACGGACGAGAGCGTCCGAGAGCTCCGCGAGTTTATCGATCGTCAATCCCGTGTCAACTTCGAAAGCCGGATCGTACTTCCCGCGTGTGTACGGAGACCAATAGTCCGGCAGCTTGCGCAATTGCGGGATTTTCGTGAGTTGCCCCGCTTTTTGCTGCTCTTCTTCATATTCCTTCTTCACCGTTTCGACGACCAGCGATGCGTCGACGCCAGTCTGCTCGGCGTAAATCTTCCAGAGCGGACGGTGGTTCTTTATGCGTTCGTAGAGAAGCGGCTGCGTGATGGTGGGATCATCCACTTCGCTGTGGCCGTGACGGCGGTAGCCGATGATGTCCACGACGACGTCGCTGCCAAAGGTGGCGCGATACTCCGCGGCAAGTTTTCCGATGCGCACCACTGCATCGGGGTCTTCCGCGTTCACATGAAACACCGGAACGCTCTGGCGTTTGGCAATGTCTGAAGCGAAGCGGGAAGAATGCTCTTGGGGGGGCTGCGTGGTGAATCCGATCAGATTGTTGACGACGATCTGCACCGTGCCTCCCACGGTGTACGCCTTCAGATCCGCAAGATTAAGCGTTTCCGCCAAGACGCCCTGACCCGCGAAAGCCGCATCGCCGTGCATCACGATGGGCCAAACCTTGTTCAGCGTTTCGCGCGAACGGTCAATAATGGGTCCATCCGCTCCATGGCGCGTCTGCTTGGCGCGCGCCCGGCCCATGGCCACCGGATCCACCGCTTCGAGGTGGCTTGGATTTGAAACCAGATGCATGTTGATGCTCTTGCCCGTCGTAGTCGTGTAGTTCCCCGTTGCGCCGACGTGATACTTAACGTCGCCCGCGCCCAGCACGCTTCGCGGGTCCACGTCTTCAAATCCTGCGACCACTTCGTATGGCGTTTTGCATGCCGCGTGCACCATTACATTTAGACGGCCGCGATGGCTCATGGCCATGATGCAGTCCACGGCGCCGAAATCCCCAGCGGTATCAAGGATGGAATCCAAAAGCGGAATCAGCGACGTGACGCCTTCGAGAGAAAATCGTTTGGTGCCCAGATAACGGGCCTGAAGAACTTGTTCGAACAGGTCTGCGCGGACCAGACGCTCGAGAATTTTTCCCCGGTCGACCTCCAACTCAGGACCCTCGAGGCGCTCCGCTATCCACCGCCGCCTCTCTGGCTCGGGGAGGTGCATGAATTCCACGCCAATGGTGCCGCAGTAGATGCGCCGCGCTTCTTCGGCGGCCTCGCCCGTGAGCGCCTCCAGATCAGGATGCTTCAGCGGATGAAACACATCGAGCGGATCCAGCCGAGCTTCGTAATAGCCCCAGCGCCGAAAAGCGTCAAAAACGCGTTCGCGCTGTTCATTACTCGCAGCAGTTTTCTTGGAACCCTTGGCAGGTTTTGCAGGGCGCTCCAACGCCATGATTGTACGGTCGGCCATAAATCCATCTCTTACAACCATCTATTTTGCCACAGAAAGTGATTCGGCGGTTTTTTGGGAGCCGCCCCGGAATTTCCCATAAGGTGTCACCGATGTTCAGCGAAGGCCAATTTGTCATCAGCCAAAATGGGGCTGTTTTGCGCGGATTTTTGACGGAGACTCCTCATCAGGAAAGGCTAGTCCCCGTTCCTCGAAAATGCCTAGGATGACGAATCGCGCGCCTTACCAACTCTCGATACGCCGTGTTCCAGCTAAAGACAGCGATGCCGCCTGGAAGATCATCGAGGAGTACTACGAGGCCGCTGGAGTCATCGCGCGGGATGCCAAGGACGATTTCGCGCGCATCTACTTCTGTAGCGACGCCGGCGTTTGGTTAGCAATCCTTGAGGATAATGTCGTCGGATGCATAGCGCTTCGTCCCCTCCCGGCCATCCCGGGCAGTGGCGAGGTTAAACGCCTATATGTCCAACCCCAGCATCGAGGAAGCGGAATCGCGGCCGCCCTGTATCAGGCTTTGGAGCTCTTCGCACGCGAGTGTGGCTATCAGTCGCTTTATCTGGATACGGCAGACGAAATGGTCGCGGCCCAGCGGTTCTATTCCGCGTTAGGATACAAATCGGCTCCGCGCTACAACAACAATCCCCAGGCCACGATTTTTATGCGGAAACATTTGCACGCTCCATCCAGGTAGTCTCTCCCGTCTAAATCTCTCAACCTTGTCTTGCGCAGTGCGTTAAATCTCTACAACGCGAGGACGATCGATTCCAGCTTGCGGGCGATTTCCTCGGGGGATATATCAGGATTAAATACGATCGCCGGGCCGATCCGGACCGTGATTTCGCCGAAATGCGCAAGGCGCCGGCGTTCGCGCTTCATTTGCCACACTCCATCAAGTCGCATCGGAATAATCGGCAGGCGTAGATTTTCTGCCAGCAGCCCGATGCCGCTTTGAAAAGACGCCATGCGCCCCTCTTCGGAATTATTTACCTCGCCTTCGGGGAAAACGAGGATGCTGTAACCGCGGTCGGCGGATTCGCCGGCAAAACGGAAACTTTCGCGAAAGTCGGAGTGCTGCGGCAATGGAAAAACATTGAACAACAACGTTACCAGGCCGTAGCCAACCTGATAAGCCCAGCGCTTCGCAAAAATCCAATCGCGCGACGGCTGGCGCATCCTCCGCAGGGACTCGCCGCCCATGGCGGTTGCAACGCGATGGCGAAAACGCCTCGGAAGCGCGGCCAGAATCAGCCCAATATCGGCGCGCCGCGTGATGTGGTTTGAGATGATGAGCACCGGCCCTCGGACCCCGCGAAGATTTTCCCGGCCAAAGACATCGGGATGTGCAAGAATTTGCGTGGCAGGCCAGACCAGCGCGTAGTAGACGGCCAGCCGGAGCCAGCGCACCCCCGCGCGTTGCGTCCAGCGCGGATATGCATATCCCATGTGATGCGCCCCTGGTTGTTGCAGAAGGCGCTCCACATCCGCAACGGTTTTCGCTTCGGCAAAGGACGTCTCGTTCAGCTCGACCTGAAAGCGCTCCTCGAGCGCGCTCATCAGCTCAACGCGGTCCAGCGAAGTAAGCCTCAGTTCCTTCTCCAATTTCCGCGAGCCAGGCTTCGCGTTCGTAAAGTTTGCCAGCAATTCGTCCAGCCCGCCGCTTGTCCCCTTCGCAACCTGTGAGCTGGCGGTTGGCTCCGCGGCACGCGCTGCCATGAGACTTAGCCGCGGCTTGCCGGTCGGCGTGCGCGGAAAATCCTGCTCAGGCCAAACGAACCACCTTTGTGCGCGCTGATATTCCGCTAGAGAAGCGTTTGCGTGCTCGACTGCTTCGCGTGCTTCCCATGCTTCCGGCGCAGCACCGTTTTCCATCAGCAAGATCGCGAACGGTACGGCGTTGCCATTCTCTTCGCTCGGAATCACCACGCAGTCCCGCACGCCCGGCTGCTGGCGCAGCGCTGCCTCCACATCCTCGGGATAAACATTTAAGCCGGCCGGTGTGACGATGACGTTCTTCTTGCGGCCCTTGAACCGCAGATTTCCTTCGGCATCTAGCTCGCCAATATCTCCAGTGCGCAACCAATTCTCTTGGTCTCGCACGTTTTGACGCAGCGATCCTCCTTCCCAATAACCGCTGGCCACGTTTTCGCCGCGCACGAGAATCTCTCCGTCCTCGGCCAGTTTGAATTCTCGCCCCGGCAAAACCTTTCCAATCGATCCCTCCGTGGCGCGAAACGGATGGTTCAAGCTGATGAGCGACGCCGTCTCCGTCATGCCGTACCCTTGCACGACCGCGTATCCCACGCGCTTGAAAAACTCTTCCGTCTCCTTTGGCAACGCCGCTCCACCAGAAATGAACGCCCAAAATTTCCATCCGAATCGACGATGAATGCGGCGGAATCGCCAGGCGCGCCGCAAAAACTTCTTCCCGTTTGCAGCCTCGAAATTTCTCTCCAGCCAGCCACTCTGGCCGCGCGCCTCCAATTCCCGCTCGATCGCCGTATGCAATGCATCGAGCATCCTCGGCACCGCGATAAGCGCCGTGGCCCGCTCGCGCTTCACGGTTCGAATGATCTCCGCCGGCTTCGCCGAGTGCTCGAAGACCACAGTCGCCCCCAGCAGCGGCGGCACAAACAGCGCCATGAACTGCCCGAAGACGTGGCTCAGCGGCACCAGTGTGACGAATCGCAAGGGATGCAACCAACGCGCATAGTTTCGGTAGGGATCTATCCCGCGTTCGAGCGGCTCCAGATTCGCCAGAAAATTGCCGTGCGTAAGAACCACGCCGCGCGGCTCAGCGGTCGTGCCCGAAGTGAATAGGATTTGCGCGATGTGATTTCGTGTGATTGCTTCGTCCGCGAGGCTCTCGTACAGAGCCTTGCTGTTTTGACCGCTCGCAGGCGAGGAACTCACCATCACTCCAGGCCTGGCTGTGTCTGCCAAATCCTCCAGTACAAGCCTCGCGATGGCGGGGTCCAGAACAGCCTTTTCACGCGAAGAGAAAATCAATTTGACGCCCGCATCGCGTGCCACTCGCCAGGCAAAATCGAGCGCAGCGCCGTCATCCATCGGCACGGCCACTGCTCCGCGCAACAGGCATCCCCAGGATGCCGCGGTCCATTCCGCGCTGTTCGGTCCCCAGAGCAAAACGCGATCGCCCGTTCGAACGCCGCGCTCTTTCAGCTCTGAAGCGCAAACAACCGCCACGCTCGCGAGTTTTGCGTAAGTCCATGTTTCGCGGCGATAACCGCGCCGCTGCACAAACGCAATATCACCGCCGTAGCGTTCGAACTCGCCGAATAACGAAAGGAGATTTTCCCGAGACATAGTCGCTGGGGCTCTCGCACCTCTGAGACAGCCTGATTCTACGCCTCTGTGAAGATTGCAGACGCCGGCGTATCTAGATCATTTGCACGCCAAGTGCCGTGTTTGGCGCAATCTCTTGCTGGTACTTGCGTTAGTTCCCTTCCTTGGCCGCTGATCCAACGTTTCGCGGCCCCGCATGCCACCGCCGCCATCGCACCAATTCCGTTATCCTGAAAATAATCATCGCGCCGGAGAAAATCGCAGCGCTCACAAATACATAAACCAAGCACTGATTCACGATGTGGGCTACCTGAGCGTATTTACCTGCGGCATCCGCCGCCGGGTTGGCAACCATCACCCAGCTTCCAGCCTTTATCGCAAACCACATGACCGCCAGTCCCCCGGCCTGCAAAATCACCCGAGCTATCGCGCGAAATTGCGTCCAGTCCGGGCGCACGAGATTTATGATGGCCCGGACTATCTCTAAATCCGTGAGCACCACGATTGGAAAATAGATTTGATGCCAGATAGGCGCAAGGTTAAATAAAGCCGCGGCGGGGCCAAATATCAGGAATGGATGGCTCTGTACCGACGACCACCACACCAGCGCAACAGCTAACGCCACAATGATGGACACGGACTCAAAGCGCGACACCTCGCGCATGTGACTCCCCATCCGCGCCTGCCTCATACACGCCTGCCCCATCCGTACCTGAAAGTCCCGCTCAATGTTCAGGTCCAGACGGAACTTTCCGCCCATCCCTTTGATGTGCCAGCGATCCGGGTGCTTCGTCAGGTGCTTCTCGACCACCGAAAAAATCAGCGTTACCACGCCAAATTGAATGAAAAATTGCAGGGTGCAAGTTGAGACCATGTCGCCGACCGAAATCTTCTGCCCAGCGAGCCTAAGCGCCAAAAAAATGATCCCAACAATAAGAAACGTAAGTCCCAGGTTGAACGACAGAACCTTTACGTAGAACGGATACAGTACTGGCCCGATGATCTGCCGGCCAAACGCAACCGACCGGTGGTCTTGCCGGTACCGCGCCGCAAGAAGCCAGGGGTTACCGCGCTTCTTCAGCAAACCTTCCTGCTCCTCTTCCGTCAGCGGCCGTCCGAGCACTTTTTGCCGCTCTTCCATTTCGGAGCGGATGTCTTCCGACAGTTCGCTGATGATGTCCGCACGCTGCTCTTCGGGCAGCGCCTTTGCCACTGCGTTCAAATAACTCTCAACCAGGTCCATGACGCACTCCTTCCTGTTTCACAACATTCCGTTCAGCGACGTGCTGATGCTCTGCCACTCCGCCATCAACTGCTTGAAAATCTCTTTCCCATCTGCCGAAAGCTTGTAAAAGCGCTTATTCCGCTTGTCTTCCTCACGCCATTCGCTCACCAGCAACCCGTGACTTTCGAGCCTCCGCAGCAGCGGATACAGCGTGCCTTCATCAATCGCCATGCCCCGCTCGCTCAGCGTCTTCCGCAGCGTGTAGCCGTAGTGCTCCTTGCGGAGCGCCGCCAATACCGCCAGCACCAAAGACCCGCGCCGCAGCTCCAGCCGCAGATTTTCAAAGAGTTCGTGGTTGTCCGTACCGGGCGTCATATAGTGTATGCCACACACTGTACGATACACAGTATAGACTGTCAAGCACTTTTTTAAACTTTTTTTGATTCCAGCTAAACCTCATGTTTCCTGAGATTTTCCGTGGCACAGACCTCTCTGTGGCACACACTTCCGTCTGTGCAGCCGTAGGAAGCCGGGCTATATGCGCCGGAGGGACGATCGAACGACTGCGCAAAAGGTAGTGCATCAGTTTCCATTTAGCCGACCATCTGCCCGGAACCCCTGCTCCCAAGCGCGTTCGTCGTACAAACCTGGGCCGAGGCTGGCCCTTGACATACAATTCGGCTCTGCCATAGTCTAACTATGTCAGGGGTGATGCTTTGCATCGAGACGAAATTCCTCCGGGAACGCTCTATCTGCTGATTCTGAAAACGCTGGGGCGCTCCGGCGAGATGCATGGATATGAGATCGCCAATTCTATTCAGCGGATATCGGATGACGTTCTCCAAGTCGAAGAAGGCTCGTTGTACCCCGCGTTGCAGCGGATGCTCATCAAGGGATGGGTGACCGCGAAGTGGGGCACGACGGCTGGCAACCGCCGCGCTCGTTACTACCAGCTGACTGCAGCAGGCCGCAAACAATTGGCCGTCGAGATGTCGCAGTTCGAACGCGTCATTGGCGCGATCACGCGTGTGATTGAAGCGGTCTGAAAGGAGTTCTGTCATGAACTGGCTGCGCGAAGTCGCAAGACGACTCCGGATGCTCGTGCATCGGAGCCAATTCGATGCGGACCTCGAAGAAGAGATGCACCTGCATTTGGAGTTGCGACAACAGGAACATTTCGAGTCGGGCATGACCGCAGACTCTGCTCGGGCCGCTGCTCGGCGCCGGTTTGGCAACGCAACGTACCTGAAGGAAGAAAGCCGCATCGCGTGGGGCTGGGAATGGTTCGAGAACTTGGCGCAGGATGTTCGCTATGGCGCGCGCATTTTGCGCAAGTCCCCGGGCTTCACGGCTGTCGCCATCCTCACCCTCGCTCTCGGCATCGGCGCAAACACAGCGATATTCAGTGTGATCAATGGAGTGCTGCTCAGCCCGCTTCCCTACAAGAATCCGAAGCAACTCGTAGTCATAAAGGAACACGATTCGCTCCCGAACGTGATCGATATCCAGAGACAGACGCGCTCATTCTCACAGGGGGGCGGAATCAACGTCGAGAAGATGGATTACATAGGCGCAACCGAACCTGTGCAAGTCCGTGTCGGGCTTGTCAATGCGGGGTTTCTCGAAACGCTAGGCGTGCAGCCGGTGCTGGGCCGGATCATTTCGCCTGCGGAAGATGTACAAGGCGGGCCGCATCTCGCCATGGTAAGCAACCACTTCTGGCAAGACTACCTTGGCAGCGATCCACATGCGGTGGGCTACACGATTCAATTGGGCGGAAACTCTTATACGGTGATCGGCGTAATGCCCGCGAGCTTTGCTCCACCAGCGGAGCATGCCGACGTTTTCGTTTCACTCATCGTCCGCGACCCGGGAGCGGGCGCTGAGCGCGATTTGCACTTCCTGCATACCTACTGGCGACTGAAGGAAGGCGTTACGCTGGCGCAGGCGCAGGCCGATATGGCCGCGATCGACCGTCGGCTCGCGGAGCAGTATCCGGCCGAAGAAAAAGAACGGAAGAGCCAATTAGTGCCGCTGCATGAATGGCTGGTAGGAGACGTGCGGTCGGCACTGCTGGTGCTCTTCGGAGCTGTAGGCCTGGTTTTGCTGATTGCGTGCGCGAATTTCGCGAGCTTGCTAATGATGCGGGCGGTTGCGGAGCGCCGGGAACTGGTGATTCGGGCGGCCCTGGGCGCGGGCCGCGGCCGGCTCATCCGGAAAACGCTGACAGAGAGCGCACTGTTGTCGGTCCTCGGCGGTGCGGCCGGATTACTGTTCGCGAAGTTAGGCACGAGCATGCTCCTGACCTTGAGGCCGGAGGAACTGGCCCGGCTGAGCGGGATTCACATGGATACACGAGTGCTGCTGTTCGTCTTCGTGGTCTCAGTGCTGACCGGCATCGTGTTCGGAATGGCGCCGGCATGGATCGCGGCTCGTGCGGACGTTGCCGAGGCTCTGAAAGAAAGCGGGCGGAGCACAACCGCCAGCACGATGGGGCATAGCATACGGAGAATCCTGGTCACATCAGAACTGGCGGTTGCCTTGGTGCTGCTGGTGGGAGCCGGTTTGTTGATCAAAGGATTTTCAAGGTTGAGCTCGATTAACCCCGGTTTCAATTCCGCGAACGTAATGACGATGTATCTCCAATTGCCCAAGACGCGATACGGCGAAATCCCCAAACAAACCCAGTTCCGCCGCGAGTTGCTCACTCGTTTGAACTCCCTACCGGGCGTACAGGCAGCGATGGTGACAGATATACCGCTCGGCGGGAATTATGTGGGTCACCGTTTCGTCATCGCCGGACGCCCTCCTGTGGCCGTGGGGGGTGAGCCCAAGGTGCAAACCCTTTCTGTGATGGGCGATTACTTCCACGTGATGCAGATTCCCCTGCGCGCCGGGCGCGACTTCACCCCCTTGGACCGCGAAGGACAACCCCTGGCGGCAATTGTGAACGAGGAAATGGTGCGGGAATTTTTCCCACACGAAAACCCAATCGGCATGCGTATCCGCTGGGCGGGCGATACGGGGCCACCACAATGGATGACCGTCATCGGCGTCGCGGGCGACGTGAAACATTCAGGATTGAATCAACCGACGGATCCCGCTGTGTATACCCCTTTTTCGCAGAACGACGAGGCCTGGAGACGATTTATGATGCTCGCCATCCGGGCTCGGGATGTGTCTCCTGGCCTCGTTGAAGAAGTGAAGAAGCAGATCTGGAGCTTGGACGGCCAGATTCCGGTGAGCGACGTGTACGCCATGGACGAGCTAATAGCTGTGTCGCTTGCGCAGCAGCGCTTCAACATGCTGCTCCTCGGACTTTTCGCCGCGCTCGCGTTGATCTTGGCTGCGGTGGGAATTTACGGGGCGATGGCCTATGCCGTGAACCAGCGAACGCATGAGATCGGCATACGCACAGCGCTGGGAGCGCAGCGACGCGACGTACTGCGGCTCGTTATGAGAGATGGAGCGAAAATCGCGCTCTTCGGCATCGCCTCCGGGATTGCAGGAGCGCTTGCGCTGACTCGCCTAATGGCCAGTCTGCTTTTCGAGGTGAAACCGACGGACCCCGCGACATTCGCGGGTGTCGCAATCCTGCTCGCTCTCGTTGCGCTCGCGGCTTGCTACATCCCGGCGCGCCGCGCAATGCGCGTGGATCCCATGGTCGCCTTGAGATACGAGTAGTCCGTCGCGCGAGTGACTGGCAACCCTTCCTTAGAACAAGCTCGCATGAACGTGTAGGGCCTTCTGAAGCCTTCAGACGCACGCATGTAGACGCACAGTCCGCAAGTCTGATTTGTGGACATTAATGGCGATTCTTCCCGAGTTACGGGCCACCCGGAAGTAACTCGGATGTCTCATAACGCAATAATTTGAAACTGACGCACTGCCTCGCAAAAACCAACCGAGCAGAAACCTTAGGAGTTAAGTACAATAGAACCTTGCTGGGAAATCTCGTGTACGCCCGGCTGCATAGAACGTACAATCAAACGAGGCCAATGCCGGTTCCTATTTCACAGATGTGGACGGTTGCAACGTACGTCCTCAAGCAGAAAATTGCTGGACGCAAGCGCTATCCGTTTGTCCTGATGCTCGAGCCGCTTTTCCGCTGCAACCTGGCTTGCGCCGGGTGCGGCAAGATTCAGTATCCCGCGCACATTCTGAAGAAGGAATTGAGCCCCGAGGAGTGCTTTAAGGCCGTGGACGAGTGCGGCACCCCGATGGTTTCCATCCCCGGCGGCGAACCGCTGATGCACCCGCAGATCGACAAGATTGTCGAGGGCTTGGTTGCCCGCAAAAAGTACATCTATCTCTGCACCAACGCGCTGCTTCTCAAGGAAAAGCTGGACCTCTTCAAGCCGAGCAAGTACTTAACCTTTTCCGTGCACATGGACGGCCAGCGCGAACACCACGATTTTTCCGTTTGCCGCGAAGGCGGTTACGATCTGGCAGTTGACGGAATCAAGGAAGCTCTAAAACGCGGCTTCCGCGTCACAACCAACACCACGCTCTTTGACGGCGCCGACCCCAACAGCGTCCGCGCTTTCTTCGATGAAATGATGGAGTTAGGCGTCGAAGGCATGATGCTTTCACCGGGCTATTCCTATGATAAAGCCCCAGATCAAAAGCACTTCCTGGGTCGGGCACGCACGCGGCGGCTCTTCCGTTCCATTTTGGCTAACCGCAAAAAGTCCTGGCAATTCAATCAATCTCCCTTGTTTCTCGAATTCTTGATGGGCAAACAGCAGTACGCCTGCACTCCGTGGGGGATGCCCACCTACAACGTCTTCGGCTGGCAAAAGCCCTGCTACCTGCTCCAGGACGGCTATGCGGATAGTTTCCAGGAGCTCATGGACGCGACCGAGTGGCAAAACTACGGCACGGAATCCGGCAATCCTAAGTGCGCTAATTGCATGGTGCATAGCGGCTACGAGGCCTCCGCGGTGGATCACACGTTTAGCGGCCTTCGCGGTATTTGGGACACTGCAAGAGCTACCCTCTCCGGCAGATACAAAGACCCTGACGCGCTCGCCTTGTTGCATGAACCTGCAAAACCCGTGCATGCCTACAATCCGCTGGTCCAGATCGCGAAGGACAAGTCGCAACTCGAGGAGACGCGCGCTTGACGGGTCCGAGACACGCTGACCGCCCCTCCCACACGGAACCTCCTCCGCAGAATCCCGATACTCTGGAAGTCGCTCCGGGAAGAATGCGCGAGGCCGTCGAGGGATGGCTCCCCGAACTCGCCACCGAAGAGGAGTTGCGCGAAGCTCTGGAGAAAGCCTTCGACTATCGCGGCGACGTCACCCTAACCACTAAAGACGGCAAGAAGTTAGAAGGATACATTTTTGATCGTGTGTCCGGTCCGACGCTCGCCACCTCGTTCGTGCGTGTCCTGCCTAAGGATTCGAACCAGCGCCAGAAAATCGCTTACGCTGAAATTGCAGTTCTTGCCTTTACGGGCCGGGACCCCGCCGCCGGAAAAAGTTGGGAAGCTTGGGTGCGCAAGTATTGGGAAAAAAAGGCATCGGGTGAGACCGGTTTGAGCTTGCAACCGGAGTCGCTTGAGTAGCAGGATTTGCCTAGTTCAGCGCCGTTCCCTGGCCGCTACATTCCTTCTAAAGCCTTATTTTTCAGTAGCGTAGACAAAGAAACGTGTTTGCTCCTCGCCCGCCTCCGGCATGGACAAATGGGTCATTTCATGGTACTATTTGGCTAGCGTTTGTTGCTCTTGTAATACCTTTGGACTCGTTCGAAGGGGCTGCAAGGTCGGTCTTCGCGACCTTTTTTGCGGGCTGGAGGCTGTCGCGGGGCTTGGGAGAACGCGGGTGTTGGCTCGCCCGTAGCTAACCAGGATACGGACCGAGAGAAGCAAAGCAATTCCAGGTCGCGGACCCAGCCATGCCGGGTTAGCGCATTCGAGGTTGTGGAAGTGAAGGAACAAGGAACAGTGAAGTGGTTCAATGCTTCGAAGGGCTATGGTTTTATCCAGCGTCAAACCGGTGAAGATGTTTTCGTGCACTTCTCCGCGATCATGATGGACGGATACAAATCGCTCAACGAAGGCCAGGCAGTGGAATTTGAAGTAAAGAAAGGCCCCAAAGGCCTTCAAGCAGAAAACGTATCCGGCGTCTAGCCTGTGTTGCATTTGGGTGCCCTCGTTTTGCTCGAGGGCACCGCACTTGACGAGATTCGAATCGAGTTTCAACAACGCAAAGTGTGGTCAAGGAGGATGATGTGCAAGTGATGGCAGAAGGACAAACCGTTAAGCACGAGACGTACGGCCTGGGCATTGTCACGGCGTCCGACCAGGAGCGTACTGCGATTGATTTCGACGATCACGGACCCAAGTTGTTCGTTACCAGCATCATGGTGGCCGAACTCATCGGTGAAGCCCCTGCCACCCCGCCGAAGACCAAGCGCCGCCGCAAAGCTTCCACCGCTGCGAAGGCCGCCAAGAAAGCCGCTGCTGCTACTGCCGCCGCTGCCGTAGGTCGCGCCTAGTTCCTTCTCGATCCGCTCTTGAAGTCTGGAATTCCCCTTCGCCAATCAGGCGCAGGGGTGTGTCCAATGGCATCCCCGGCCATGATCGCATTGTTTGTGATAATGTCAGCGTCATGAAACGCGGACTCTTCATCGCCGGAATCATCCTCTTCCTGCTCGGCATAGTCGCCCTGCTGCATCCGAACTTCGACTATCACAAAAAGGAAGAGGTCGCAAAAATTGGACCGATCACAGCAACGGTTGATGAGCCGAAGACAACCAGCATTCCTCCACCCGTGACGGTGGCGCTGCTAGTTTCGGGCTTGGTACTCATCGTTCTGGCCGCAAGATCGAAATAGCAGTTCTGCAATCCGCATTCCCGTACTAGGCTGGCGCCTGTCTCTCTCTAGCAGCGTCCGAAATTCTCCTGATAAATTGCGAGATGAATAGAAGTTAGCTCGGAGCCCATCTTATTTGTGGGCGGATTCGGTTTGCTCGAAGGCGTGATAGGAGGAGCGGACCAGCGGGCCGGCTTCGACGTGCTTGAAACCCATGGCTTGGCCCAAAATTTTGAACTCGGCGAATTCGTCGGGATGAACGTAGCGAACAATGGGAAGGTGCTCTCGCGTGGGCTGGAGATACTGGCCCAGCGTGAGGATGTCCGTGCCTTGCGCGGCGAGGTCTTGCAGCGTGGCAAGCACTTCTTCTCTTTCTTCGCCAAGACCAAGCATCAAGCCGGTTTTTGTCGGCACGTCCGGATGCGACTGTTTTGCGCGGCGAAGCAGCTCGATGGAACGCTCGTATAGCGCGCCTTTGCGGACCTGGCGGTAGAGGCGCGGCACGGTTTCCGTGTTGTGATTCAGCACGTCAGGCCTGGTCGCAAGGACGACGTTCAGGGCGTTCCAGTCGCCGCGAAAATCCGGAATGAGCACTTCGACTTTGCAGCCAGGAACGCGGCGGCGAATTTCTTCAATGGTGCGCGCGAAAATGTGCGCGCCGCCGTCGGGTTGGTCATCGCGATTGACGCTGGTGACGACCGCGTAGCGCAAGCCCATTCGGGCAACAGCTTCGGCAACGCGGAAAGGTTCTTCTTCATCGGGCGGGCCCGCGGGTTTGCCGCTCGGCACGGCGCAAAAGCCGCAAGCGCGCGTACAGATGTCTCCCAGAATCATAAAGGTGGCGGTGCCATGGTCCCAGCATTCGCCCATGTTGGGGCAGCGCGCGCTCTCGCAGACGGTATGAAGGTCCAGCGTGCGCATAATGCGCTTCAGATCCTGGTAGCGCTCGCCGCCAAAGAATTTTACACGGAGCCAGTCCGGACGCGGATGCGCCCCCGGAGATGGCACCAGCATCGGCGGCTGATTGGAGATGATGTTGAACGGTGTGACCATTAGGGCTGCTCGAGTTGTCCATTTTAGCCGCATTCCGGCAACGGTACAAATGGGGAGGATGGTTGAAGGTTGAAAGTTTAAAGTTGAAAGAGGACGCCTCGACGCGGTCGGGGTGAGCGCCGTAGGCGAAGTTGACGCAGAGAAGACTGCGCTCGTGTGTGATGAACGGTGGGAGGCTCATGGGGCGGTGGTGACCTCGGCGGAATCGCCGGTCTGATGGTCTTTGATTTGGAAGCGCAGAAATTCGTGCACGGCGGCGACGGCGGCGGCGTTCTTCGATGTGATGCGGATGCGCGCGCCGTGCTCGGTGTTTTCCAGTTTGTACTGAATGGCTTCGCGCAGGCGCTTCATGGTCTCCGCGCCGGGAGGATTTTGGGAGTGGATGAGCATAGGCGCGGAAAAATCGCCCTCTGCAAACATCTTTGCAATGTGGCCGAAGTGCATGCGGATTTCATCGCGCGTGGCGGTGTCGCCGGCCGCGTTGGCCTGGACGTCGATGGCGCCGCCGTCCGGATAGAGAATGAAATGGTGGGTGGCTTTGTCATGCGAGAAGCCCATGACGTGATCGCCGCGTTCGACGACGCCTTGATGATGGTCGTCCTGCGCGGCAGGTTTGTCTTGGGGATAAACGTTCAGGGTTGCAAGGATCAGGAAGGCTGCGGTTTGAAACAAGTTCATTGCGGGAATCCTTTCGGATGAGAGTCTGCGTGGTTGGACGCGCGAGGTACGGAAGGGTGTGGAAGAGATAGGGGAGGGCCCCCCCTCCCCGGTTTTTTCGGAAGTGTTCATTCTAAAGAGTTTTAAGTCCTGCGTTTTGGAAGTGTTCATTCTAAATAACTTATGGGCGGGTTTTATGTAAGTGCGGATTATGCAGAACTTAGTGATTAGTGGTGAGTGGCGAGTGGGGAGGAAATTCGGCCGAGAAAAACCTGACCGGAAGGATCTTTGGCTTGAGATGTGACCCCGGGTGTTTTTTGTAAGAGTGGCAAACAAAGAGGTTATGGTGGACATGGCGCGTAAGAGTGGCAGTGAAAGGACTTAAGGTGGCTGGATTTTCAACAAGCTGCGGGTGGCCTGTAAGAGTGGCAAGGAAAGGAGTTAGAGGAGCAGTGGCGAGTGATGAGTGCCTAGTGGCGAGACCTGAGGGGGAGAATCCTTGGAAGGAGCGTGGCGGGTTGATTTGCGAGCGGAACATGAGGGAGGGTAGCACGGGATTGGCGAGGAGGTAAAGTGAATTGCAGGGAATGGTCGAAATTGGGGGTTGAATGGCGATTTGCAGAGGCTGAACGGCGTTGGACTCGCAGAGGTCTGAGGTCAGATGCAGTACGTTTCTTGCTCAATTGGGCAAGGCTAATCGCAAAAGGTGCTGCCTCGATTTGCTGTGCGATTTATGATTGCTAATGCAGCCAAAAAAACATATTGGAGGCTTCATGCGGACCTTCCTTGCGACTACGCTCGTTCTTGGGCTCATGATTGGACTCTTAACGGTACTTCCGGCCCGTTCGCAGCAAGCGCAGACCAATCCGGCGGCCCAAGCCCCGGCGGACGTGGCCAAACCGGCCGCCAATTCAGCAGCATCTTCCAATTCGCAGGCCGACGCGGACAAGGGCAAAGAGTCAACCATTGTCTTCTTCCGGGAGAGCCGCTTTACCGGGTCTGCTCTGAAGCCTTCTATATTTGTGGACGGCAAAGAGATGGACCGCCTCGCGAATGGCCGCTGGTTTTCCGTCCATGCCGAGGCTGGTAAACACCAACTGCAGTCCAGCGCCAAGAACGAACCTGCAACGGTGATCGAAACAGTGGCAGGCGGAACGACCTACGTGCAGATGGTGATCTTGACGGGGAACTGGCGCGGAGGTGGAAGGCTGCTACAAGTAGACGCCGGAGACGCGCAAAAAGTAATCGCCAAGTTGAAGCCGCTCCACGATTAAGGAATGAGAAGGGCGGAAGAGTCCGTCCATGAGCAAGGCGGTTCGAGCTGAGGCGAGACGTTAAAGTGCTATAATTCCGTTTTACGGGCTAGAGTTTTCAGCGGGTGCGGGACATGAACGGGAAAAAGGTCGAAGAGATCGAGCGCGCGATCGGAACGCTGACACAAGAGGAGTTGGAGGAACTGCGGCTGTGGCTCGATGAGTACGCAGGGCCGAGACCGCTCGATCGCCGCATCGAGGGGGATCTGGCGGCGGGGCGGCTGGACGAGGTTGTGCAAAGCGCCCTGGACGATGAAAAGCGCGGAAGAGTCCGTCCGCTTTAGGTAAATGGAACACCGCGCCACGGAAGGGTTCTGGCGAGCTTATGAAGCACTCCCGCTAGAGATACGAAATCGCGCTGACAAGCAATTTGGTCTGTTGAAGAGTAATCCGCAGCATCCTTCTCTACAATTCAAGAAAGTCGGAGAATCCCGCGGTCAAGAAGTTTGGTCGGCGCGGGTCACGCTGAACTATCGGACTCTAGCTATCACACGAGCTGGTGGATTTTTGTGGTTTTGGATCGGTGATCACAAAAGTTACGATGCGTTGATCTGACTCGGTTTGGAGTGTTTGCCACCCTAGATTGTTTCCGCGCTAATCGTAAGTTTTGGCCCGTCAGGATATTTCTTGTTCAGGGCCGAGGCCAGCTTTTTGATCAATTCTGTTCCTTTGGCTACTCCATCGTAGTCGTGCTCATCATCTCTTTGGTGCTTTTCGGCCAATGTGTTGTAGGATTTCCGTACCTGGCCATAGCATGTCTGGAGCACGGCTTCTGAGATAGTGTCGGGATCTATCTTCAATATGTCGGTCTGAATGATCCGAGCATGTTGGGACGCCACGCAAACGAAATACATGCAAACGTAAAATCTCAGATTTCGTCTGTGGAGCGGCTCCCCGTCCAGAATTTTATCAAGATATGCGTCGACTTTCCTCTGGATTAAGAGGCATTTAACGTAGACGTTCAGATCATATTTATCCTCTCCGAATACGGCGTCGTATGGGTATTCGGGTTTATCTCCAAAATAATTTCTTGGCCGGCCCCTGGCATGATCCGGCCTTCCGATCAGGCAAGACAACATTGCCTGAAGAAGCTCGACGATGCTAACGATTTTGCTGATTGGCTTACCCTGATCTCTGTAGTGCCCTTTTCTTCGATCGTAATAGAGGCCGGATTTTTGAAAGACCTCCTCAATCTGCCGATGGATTGGATCCGTCGCTCTGAGCGCCTCGACTGGCATCTTGTTTTGATTGTTGGTAGATCGAATTACTCTGTCTCGCGTAGGTTCGTGTTCGAGCTTGAGCACACGTACCAATATCCTTCGTCCGTCATCTCCTGGCGGTTTGTTCGAGCGATAGTAGTCGTAAATTACCCTCGACGTCTGGAGACCGTTTACGATTTGCGGGTCGTGGATTTCTATCTGTAAGTGCCCAGCGTTGCTTGTATCGCCTGCAAGCACGGTTATCCCATTGTTCAAGAGCCAAAACTCCGGCGACTCTTGCGATTTCTCCAGAGTACTTAGAATTTCTTTGTTAATCGGTGTTTTCGGCCAAAACCCTCGGACGTTTGAGTCAAAGATTCTTTTGCTGAGCTCCCCTCTTTCCTGGTCTTTGAGAAAATCGTGGTAATCGGAGAGTTTTACGAGCCCGACGAAACCTTCCGGCGTATCGAGCGGCTGCTGCACCCATTTTAGGATTTTTCTGGTCTTCGGTCTGCTGTCGATGAAGTTCCATAGCCTCGTGGCGTTGACGAAATCGAAGGAGTATTGAGCCTTGTCAAAGTGACTCTTTACAACTGCCCCCAGTTTCTTCTCACTGATGGCGCAATCTTGGTTAGGTTCTACGTCCTTCTTCGTGACGTAGAAGAATTGAATTTCGAATTCTGGCAGGCCTGCTCCAATGAGTTCCTTGTAGCGATCCTTGAAAAGGCGCATGAGCTTCAGTACGCCAGGCCTATATGTCTGGTGGTATTGCCCCTCTTTGCGGCTCAAATCAAGGAGATCGTCTGCAAAGTGAGTTAATTTGTCAACTGCCACCGGGGAGAAGCCATCTCCTTCTTTGATCTGGAAGAGAAGAAGGGCGGTCTTCATAACTGTCGTTGGGTCAATTACTGACGTCGAATCCATGACAAGTTCGCGGTTAACAAAAAAATACAACGCGTCTATGCCGCCGTCTTTTGAGCCACCTACCATTCCGCTCTGGAGTTCTTCGTCTGAGTCGACCCAATCTCGTAGATAATTTTCTAAGCAGTAGTATTCGAATGCGTTGAACTCCTTAGAAAGTTCAGCTGCCCTGTTCTGTTTCCACGTGGTGAAATTTGCCTCTAGGACCAACTGCTGATTGCCACTCATGCCGCCTCCAACAAAGTGAACCTGCTACTATAAACCACATTCCTGAGCATTCCACTGGTCCGCCATTAACCATTGTTGTACACATGGGTGGATGGCGCATGCATGCTTAGCAATGAGATTCGAGGTGGCTTCTGGCTCCCACCGCTTTAAGTATGGCCAATAAAAACAGGATTTCGTGTCACCCAACCGAGCGATTGATGTACTCGTGTGGAGTGCACATCACGTTTACGGCGGCGCCCCGCGACTGAACTCATGCACCTACGCCAAACTAAGGGCCGTTAGAGAAATCCAGCAAAGAGGAGGAGAGATTTCTCTCTGCGCAGGCCGACCACTTCGCAGGAGCAAAGTGGAAAGAAAAAACGTCGGCCTGCTCCGTTCGAAATGACCTTGTGGGGTGGGGCCGACTGGTGGGGCGTTAGGAAGATGCAGCTTTCTTGCGCAGGGGCTTGGCCGAGGCTTGCGCTTCGACGGATTTGCGCACGCCTTCGACGTGCAGTTCGCCACGTTCGAGAAGATCGAGTATCTGGTTTGCGGTCAGCGTATCTTTGCCCACTGAGAAGATTATCTGGCCGTCGGCGGTTTGCATTGGGAAACCGACAGCTATCCCACGTTGCCGCAGCAAGTGGACGGCCTTCACAATGTCGTCTGTTAGTTTTGCGAAATTGCTCAGGGCAAGCTCTCTGCGTCGACATCATTGCGGAAACGGAGGAGCCAGTCCAGGGGGCAGGACGGTGTGCCCACAGGTTTTGCACAGTTTCTCCACTTTTTAGCCCGGCGTGGGCCTGTCCTGCGCTGACTGAGGAAGAGAGATTTCATCGCGCTCGTAGACAGGTCAGGAGGCAGAGAGATTTCTCACTTCGTTCGAAATGACGTGCAAAGAGAGCCGGGAAGAAAAAACGTCGGCCTGCTCCGTTCGAAATGACGGTGCGGGGTGGCTTTGCCCCCCGGTGTAAAGATCCGGCCACGCGCTAGCGCTGGCGTCTATGGCCGCGCGCCTCGGTGATAATCCGGTAGCAGATTCAGGGCATTACCTTATGCGAAATCTTGGTGGGACCGCCCCCTTTGCTGGTGAGAAGGAGGTTCGGTCGATGAGGAAAGCAGACGCAGGGCTTGCGGACAGAGTGATAGAACGAATTCTGGAACTCTCCGCGGATGCACAAATCGAGAGGCGGAAGATGGCTAAGGACACACCGGAGTTTCGGAATTTGGCCGGAGCGATAACGGCGTATGGCAAGGCGCTTGGGGTTCTCGTGGCAGCGCGAAGGGAAGAGGAGATGTACGAAATCATCCGCGAGCTGAGTTTGTCGGAGCACGTTTCAGAACGGGCGCATTGAAATGGGGAAGACGTAAAGTCGGAGTTGAGGCTCCGACCCCGAAAACAGAGGACAGAGTAGGTACGGCACGACTGAAGTCGTGCGCCTACACAAAGCGCCTACACAAAACAAATGGCAATGAAAGAGATTACTTTGCGGCGTGGCGGGCCAGGCGGGCGGCGAAGCCTAGCAAGAGGATGCGCTTTTTGGGATCCATCTTGGCGAGATTGCGCTGCAATTGGCTGAGTTCGAGGGCTTCTTTTCTGGAGTAGCCCCAGAGGCCTTTGTCGTCGTCGCTGACGAGCTTGCGGGGCTTGGGCGGTTCGTTGCCTTCGTACATGACTTTGTAGAGCGGCATGTCCAAAGCACGCGCCCACTTTTCCAAGGTTTCGACGGTCGGGACAGTGTGGCCGTTTTCGACGCGAGAGACGTAACAGCGGAGAAGGCCGGTGGCTTTCTCGATATCGCCCTGGCTGAAATCCTTTTCTTCGCGAAGCGTTTTGAGTCTTTGTCCTATTTGCATGATTAGAGACTACACCAAATTGGGGGCTAGTGGCTAGTGGTAAGAGGCGGGTGGTCTGGCTGAGTAGTAAGACGGAAACGAGGGGAGCGCGGTAGGAGAGCGGGCTAAAAAAGTTGAGGGCGCAACAAGCGATTAAGCGAGTTGCGCCCTCTAAATCGAGCCGTAAAGTTTCAGGCTTCCGTTCAATCCAGCGACGCAGAAGCCTTGCGGCTTGTTGCGCCTTCCAAACTGATGCGTACCACCTACGAGCTTTACGATTAGGGGCAGCGTCACAACAGCGGTTAAGCCGCTGCTACCTCCGCGCCACACCGCAATGCCCACGAACTTTTCGATTTAGCCCAGCGCCGCGAAAGCGGTGAAGCCCCCGCGACGTCCAAACCAAACCGCCAAGCCTCAGAAATTTCGGATTCGATCCAATGTTGCGATGGCGGTTAAGCGATCACAGGCACTGAACCAAACCTTACATTTCCGAGCATCCTTCTTCAGACTGGCGCCGCAATCGCGGTTAAGCGTTTGCGGTCACCGCTCTGACGAAGGAGTCCACGAACTTCCCGGTTCCGATCAGAATCGCGACAACGGTTAAGATATCGCGAGGTCTGAACCGAACCGTAAAGTCTGTTACGCTTCCGGTTCAATCTGGTGCGGAAGATAAACTTAGTTGTTTTCGGCGTCAATGGAAATCGGGAAAAATGTCTGTGCAAATGTGTGGATGAGTGTGGAAAAAAGAAGAGAGGGAAATAGCCCAGCTTCAAAACAAAATTGGGGCACCGGCCAGAGAGGCGAGCGAAGGATCAGTCAAGAGAATAATAGAGAAAGTGGACGCCGACGCCGGACATGCCAAGGTTACCGAGGGGCTCAACATGCGCTACGCGGCCGATGAATTTGCATTGGAGTGGCGGGAGGGAATTAATTTCCTCGGGAACTTTCAGGCGAAGCTCAAGCTTGACTCCTTCGCGAAGCTTGAGGCCGGTCGCAAAATAGGCGCCGCTCTTGGAAATGTTCATGGTCTCCGCATGATGTGGCTCAGCCGAGCTCTCCACGGCGAGCATGATCTGCAGTTGGACGCGCTTGATAAGCCGTGCCGCTGACCGGCGATCGATTTTCACTGTAGCTTTCCCGTGGCTGGGGACACACAAGAATTCAAATCCTGAGGCGGTATTCAGTTTACGGAAATTGGGCAAGGCGTCAATCAAATTGTTGAGCGGGGAGCAAGTGAGCCGGGCGCCGAGTGCAATCAGATTGCGGGCAACTTTGAGGAGGGATTCGACAGGCAGCTTGACCGCGACGCACGTGAGATCGACTTGTCATTTGATTTTGGCGATGCGGCCGGCGGTTGGATATTTTTGGAATTGGGCGGAGTCGTGACCGGGAATGACGCGGTCGGGATTTCCGCCAGCAAGCTGAATCATGCGCTCCTGATTCTTGATGTTGGCGGCGTGATAGGCTTCGGTGAAAGTGGCGCTGGCTTTGTGTTCGGCCAGGTTGCGATAGAGATAGCAATTGTCGGAAGCGAGGACGAAGGGAGGATTGCCATCGATGGCTATGTATTGAGATGAAAAGGTGTGGTGACCGCCGGTGTAAGCGCGAATGCCGGGGAAAATTTCGACGTTGTCGCCATCGACGAGGCGGAGACGGCCTTCGGTGTTGAGCTTGACGAGTTGCTGGACGTCTTCCGGATCAATGCCGCCGTGATCGCCGCCGGGCTGCCAGGCATCGTTCGTATAGTAACGATATTCCTCTTTTTGAATCCAGACCTTGGCTTTGGGAAAAAGATCGATGCCGCCGAGATGATCCCAGTGCGCGTGGCTGATGACGATGTCGGTGATTTCAACGGGTTGGACGCCGGCGAGTTTGACGGCCTCGTCGGGGCGGATGTAGCCGGTCGCTGGGAAATATTTGAGGAAAGTGTCGCGGTGATAGCCGCTGTCGAAAAGAATGTTGCGGCCGCCGCCGCGAATGAGCCAGATGACCATGGCGATTTCGATTTTTTCGCCTTTGGGAGCGCCCATGACGAGGCCGGCGACTTCATCCTGGGCGGAAGAGTAGCGAATGGCCTGAATGGAGTAGTCCGGTGTGGCGGCGTTTGCAGAAAGGGACGCGAACGCGACGATGAGTGCGGCTAGAGCGATGAGCAGGATCGATGGGAGCCAGGCCAAGCGTTTCATAGAGGTGTACTCCTCGGAGGCAGCGAGGCGACATTGTAGCGCGAGGCAGTGCGAAATGGACCGAAGAACTAGAGAGCGGTGGGCAAGCTGGATTTCGAATTTTCAGGCAATACCAATGTGGATTTGAGAGCGCCTGCCTAACGAGAAAAAATAACGGAGCAAATATGATTAGCGAGGCTGGCGGGAAGAGCGGACGAAATCGCGCAGCACAGTGACGTTCGGACCATAGGCGCCGATGCGGCCTGCGTCCACGGGAAGGCCGAGTCGCTCGGCGAGATCGAGATCGACGCCGGCATCATCGAGTTCAGACAAACTGAAACCTTGGGCGGGCAACACGCGGTTCAAACCGGTGGGATACACTGGCCGGGGCGGGCGGTGACGCTGCCAGGGCCGGCGCGCCAGTTCATAAAATTGCTGCCAATCGCGTTTGTGCCACGTGGTCATCGTTCTCTTTGCTTCGTCCTCTTCATCCGCTTGGATGCACGGAGCGGACAGAAGGTTCTTCTCGAGTTCGTCAGGCATCGCTCGTCCCACCGTGGGCGGCGAAAATGGGCAATCCCTCCAAAGAGGGGCGGGCCGCCAGGCGCTCAACATACAGCACATTCGGCCGCGTGCGACATTTTCGTTGCCTATTGTT
>Ga0070708_100000128_pt1 | contig 51683 bp, 45 predicted proteins | sample KBSK5503metaG_FD_65469 | JGI IMG/M metagenome (GOLD analysis project Ga0070708, IMG submission 65469) | Corn, switchgrass and miscanthus rhizosphere microbial communities from Kellogg Biological Station, Michigan, USA - KBS K5-50-3 metaG | ecosystem: Host-associated > Plants > Roots >... | reverse complement strand
GCCGTCAGGCGCGTCGGAAAACGTCGCCGCGACCTGCTTGAAGTCCGTGCCGGATTTGACTTGCGCGAGCGCCTCTTCGGCGCGCTTCTTCCGCGCATCGATCTGGTCGGGTGACGCCTGCTCCGGCACCGACACCAGGATGTGGGAAATCTGGTATTCCATTTCCCCGCCCGCCTGCGCTGCGATCGTCGCAAGGTACGCGTCGAGCTCGGCGTCGGTGACGGACAGGTGACTGTCGACTTCGCGCTCGCGAACGCGCTGGATGGTGATCTCGCGCCGGATGTCCTCCCGGTATTTCGAGTACGGAATCTTCTCGCGCTCCAGCACCTTGCGGAATTCCTCCGGCGAAAGCTTGTTCTCCTGCGCGACGCGCAGGATCGTGCGCTCGACGGTCTGGTCGTCCACGCGAATGCCGGAGTCCTTCGCGAACTGCAGCAGCGCGCGCTCGGTGACGAGCCGTTCCAATACCTGCCTGTCGAGCGCGTCGGGCGCGGGAGTCGGCACCTTGGCGTCGCGCATCTGCGCCACGATGATGCGCTTTTGCTCGTTGACGTCGAACTGTGTCACGGCCTCGTTGTTGACCACGGCGACGACGCGGTCCAGGGGCACGGATGAGGTGCTCGCGCTTGGCCGGGGCGCGGGCGCGGGACGCGCGGCCGGCGAACGCGATTCCGCCGAAGGGGGCCCGATCCCGGGCGATGTCAGCTGCGCGACGGCAACACCTGCGGCGCATGCGAGCGCCAGCGCGGTCATCGAAAGAGTGAAGGTGCGGCGGGCCATCGGAAAGCGTCCTCAATAATCGGGCAGCGGATAGAACGAGGGGTCGCGCACAACGTTTGCGGGCTCGTTGGTGCGCAGGTAACCCGGCACCGTCCGGCGCAGCAGATCGAGGGGACTTGTGCCGACTCGTGCCAGGCCGTTCAACTCGAGCTGGACGAAAACGGAACGGGTCGTCTGCTCGGAGGTCGTGGTCAACTGCTGGCCCACGACCCGCACGACCCAACATCCACCATTGTACTCCAGGCCGATGACCGCCTCCAATGTCTTGTGGTCCGGGATCGAGTAGTTCCACGCGCCCACCATGCTCCAGTTGTCGGAGATCGGCCATTGTCCTGAAAGGTACGTCTGTTTCAACTCCGACTGGCCGCCGGTCTGGTCGATGAGCTCCTTCGAATAACGATAGACGAGCGAAAGCGCGCGCCCCGCGCCCGGCGTGTAGCGAACGCCGGCATTGAACCGGTCGAAATCGCTGGTGCCGAAGTTGTACTGCATGAGTCCGGTCAGCGCCCATGTGTCGGAGAGCCTGCCTTCCACACCGAGAAGAAAATCGGACGACCCCGACTGCTGTGGCGTGGCGCCCAGCGTGACCCGCTGGTTGGTGAAATAGAAGAGCTGGCCCAGGCCGACGCGCAACCGCTCGGCACCCGTGTCCGGATCGAGCAACCGCGAAGTGACGGCCAATGCGAGCTGATTGGCGTCACCCACCCGGTCGTAGCCGACGAAGCGGTTCTCGATGAAGAGCTGCGCAAAATTGAAATCGTCCTGCACCGTGTCGAACACCGGCAACTGGCTTTGCTGCCGGAAAGGAATGTACGTGTAGAAGGCGCGCGGCTCGAGCGTCTGGATGAATTTGGTGCCGAACACCGTCCAGTCGCGCTCGAAGATCAGCCCGGCGTCGACGCTGGTGATCGGGACGACGGCGTTCGGATGCGTCGATGGCACGCTCGGCGTGGGCTGGTTGAGATCGTACTGCCACATTTCAACGGCGGCGTGCGCGTTGATGAACCACGAGCTGCCCTGCCGGATCCAGCGCACGGATGGCAACAGAACCGCGCGATCGCCGGTGGGAACAAGCGACGACTGCGTGAAGTGCGTGTACTGCGCGCTGCCGCTCCACGTCAGGCCGGCCCAGTCCGTCTCGCCCATCGTCGCCTTCACCTGCGGCAGCATGTTATACGGCGGCGTCACGGGGGCGGCGGGGTCTTGCAGCGTCTGGAACGATTGCACGAGAATTGACGCGCCGAAATTCCCCCAATTGGCGTTGAGGCCGGCCTCCTGCGGCAGCGTTTTTTGCGACGTGACCGCAATGCGGTCGGAGAAGTCGGCGAAGTAGTTCGAGTCCGAGACGCGGTTGTAGTTGAAATAGCCCGTGAGCCACGGCTGCAACTGCTGGTTGTGCTTCCACGAAAACGCCCAGCGCGACGTGTCGGCGACGCGATCATAGGGAAGGATTTCCGCGATGATCTCCCCCACCGCCGGCTCGAACAGGTACCGGCCCTCGCCTTCGATCATCAACCCCCGCCGCGTCATCAATCGCGGAGTGACCGTCGCATCGTAGTTCGGGGCGAGGTTGAAATAGTACGGCGCCGCGAATTCGAAGCCGCGAATCTGCGACGATCCGGCCAGAGGCGTCAGGAACCCGGACTTGCGCTCGTTGGTGAGCGGAAACTCGAGCCACGGCGTCGCAATCACGGGCACGTCGAAGAAATAGACCTTGGCGCGGTGGGCCGTGCCGACCGAGCGCAGCTTGTCGACCTCGATCTCGTCGCCGATCAGGTACCAGTCCCGGTTGGGCGCGACGCACGTCGTGTAACTGGCCGAGCTCGCCTCGAAATTGTTCGGCCCCAGGAACCGGATTTCGGTGGCCTCGCCGTGGGCGCCGATCTCGCCGATGTAGTAGTTGGGCGACTTGAAGTAACCGGTCTCGGTGTCGCGCTGGAATTTCACTTCCGGCCCCGTGATCGTGTCGACGCCGCGGCGCAAAGTGACGTTTCCCTTGCCTGTAATTTCGTCCTCGATCAGATCGTAATGCAGGGAGTCCGCGAGCACGGTTTCGCGGCGCGAGCGCAATTCAACCTTGCCGGAAGCGTCGACGCTTTCGCTCGAAACGCCTTCGATCCGATCGGCGCGCAGGAAGATGGCGCCGCGGTCCTCGTCCCCCGTGTCCGCGCGCTGCGCGTCACTGCCGCGCTGTGGAGACGCCGCACGCTTTACACCCGGCAGCGGCGTCAACAGGGGCGGTCCCGGTTTGGCCGCTGGCGGCGCGGCGGTTCCCGCAGCCGGTTTCTTCACCGGGCTTTCGATATCGGGCGCAAGTTTCAGTTGCGGGTCCGGCAGGTCGCCTTCCGCCGCGCTCACGCCCGTCGCGAGCGTGGCGCTCGCCAATGCGGCCAGCCAGGGCCGCGAAAGGGAACGGCGTTTCATGAAAGCGGACGATCCGGTTTGCTAAGATGCCCGCATTCTAGCCCCGACCGAACAGCGCGCGCCGCGACGCGCAATCCGCACGCGGTTTCCCGCTGCGAATTTCCCCGCCCGAGAGCCCACGCGCAGCCGATGACCGACCCCGCCGCCGACCCGCGTCTTGCCATGCTCTGCGAGTGGCTCGCGTCGACCCTTGAGCCGCGCGAGTTCACACTGGCCCCGGCGTCGGAGGATGCGAGCTTTCGCCGCTATTTTCGCGTGACACCGGCGGCAGCGGTTGCGTTTGCCGACGGTGCAGCGACGCTGATCGCAATGGATGCGCCGCCACCTTCCGAAGATTGCCGGCCCTTCGTGCGTATCGCGGCGCTTTTGCGCGATGCCGGAGTGCATGCGCCACAGGTCATCGCGCAGGACGTGGACCGCGGTTTTCTCCTGCTGACCGACCTCGGCCCGACGACGTATCTGCACGCGCTCGATGCGGCGAATGCGGACGAGCTTTTTCGTGACGCCGTCGACACGTTGCTGCGATGGCAGCTCGCCAGCCGTCCCGGCGTCCTTCCGCCTTATGACGAGGCGCTGCTGCGGCGTGAGCTGGAACTTTTTCCCGAATGGTATGCCGGCCGCCACCTGCAACAGGTCCTGACGGCCGGCGAGCGCGCCGATCTCTCGCGAATCTTCGACTTGATCATCGCGTCGAACACGGCGCAACCTTCGGTCTTCGTTCATCGCGACTACATGCCGCGCAATCTCATGGTCTCGACGCCGAATCCGGGTGTGCTGGACTTCCAGGATGCCGTGTACGGGCCGATCAGCTACGACATCGCATCGCTGTTTCGCGACGCGTTCGTGAGCTGGCCCGACGAGCAGGTCCTCGATTGGACGATCCGCTATTGGGAAAAGGCGAAGCGCGCGGGCCTGCCCGTCACCGCCGATTTTGCCGCGTTCCATCGCGACTGCGAATGGATGGGGCTGCAGCGCCATCTCAAGGTCCTCGGCATCTTTGCGCGCATCCAGCATCGCGACGGCAAATCCGGCTATGTCGAGGACACGCCGCGCTTTCTCGATTACGTCCGCCACGTGGCCGAACGCCATCGCGAGTTGGCGCCGCTCGCGCGGCTGCTCGACCGCCTCGCGCGACAGAGGCCGGCCGTGGGCTGCGCATCCTGATGGCGGGCGCGATGATCCTCGCGGCGGGGCGCGGCGAACGGATGCGCCCGCTGTCGGACAAGACGCCGAAGACGCTGCTGGTCGTGGGAGGCAAGCCGCTCATCGTCTGGCAGATCGAGGCGCTGGCGCGCGCGGGCTTTGTCGACATCGTCATCAATGCCGCGTGGCTCGCGTCGCAACTCGTTGAGGCCCTCGGCAATGGCGCCGCCTTCGGTGTGCGCATCCGATGGTCGCTCGAGGCCGAGCCGCTGGAAGTCGCCGGCGGCATCGCGACTGCGCTGACGCTGCTCGCGCCGGGGCCGGTGCTGATCGTCTCGGGCGATCTGTGGACGCGCTTCGATTACGCGAAACTCGCGTCGCGCGCGCAGGCCATGGCGCAAGATCCCGCGCCGCCGCGCGTCCATCTCGTCATGGTGCCCAATCCCGCTTTCCATCCACAGGGCGACTTCGTCCTGGACGATGGGCGCGTCGCGCTGGAAGGAAAGGGTAAAATGACGTTCGGCAACATCGGGCTTTACGACACCGCGCTTTTCAGCGAACTTCCGCGGGGCGTCAAGCTCAAATTGCTGCCACTCTTCCGAGACTGGATCACCCGCGGATGGGTTTCCGGCGAGCGCTACGACGGTCCGTGGGCCAACGTCGGAACGCCCGCCGAAGTCGCCGCGCTCGACCGCAGGCTGGGACCCCGATCAAGGATCGCCGAATGAAGACGAAAGACAATCCGCTCCTCGATTTTCGCGGCCTGCCGCGGTTCGATGCCATCCGCCCATCGCACGTGACGCCGGCCGTCGATGCGCTGCTCACCGAGGCGCGCGCCGCGGTCGAGCGCGTTGCGACCGATCCGCAACCGCCGACGTGGGACCGCGTCGTGGAGCCGCTGGCCGACGCGCTCGACCATCTCGATCGCTCGTGGGGCGCCGTCCGTTATCTCAATGCCGTGGTCAATTCGAAGGCGTTGCGCGACGCCTACAACGAAAGCCAGCCGAAGGTCGTCGCGTTCTTCACGGACATGGCGCAGGACATGCGGCTGTTCGCGAAATACCGGACGCTGCGCGACGCGCCATCGTTTGCATCGCTCGATGCTACGCAACGCAAGCTGATCGACAATGAGATTCGCGATTTCAGACTGGGGGGCGCCGATTTGCCGGAGGACCGGAAGGCGCGTCTCAAGGCCGTGCACGAGGAATTGGCGGAACTCTCGACGCGGTTCGAGGAACATCTGCTCGACGCGACGAATGCCTGGTCGCTCTATGTCCACAGCGCGGCCGAACTGGCCGGCCTGCCCGGGGACGTCCTGGACGAGGCACGCGACGCCGCGCAGGCGGACGGCAAAGCGGGCTGGAAGCTCACGCTGCGCATGCCGTGCTATCTGCCGGTGATGCAGTATGCGCAGAATCGCGAGTTGCGGCGCCGGCTGCACGAGGCGCACGCCACCCGCGCGTCCGACCTGGGCGCCAACCCCGAGTGGGACAACGGTCCGGTCATCGATCGCATTCTCGTTCTTCGCCGCGAAATGGCCGACCTGCTGGGCTATCGCAACTATGCCCAGGTTTCGCTCGTGCCGAAGATGGCGCGAACCGCCAACGAAGTCGCCGCGTTCTTGCGCGACCTCGGCAGTCGCGCGAGGCCTTTCGCGGAGCGGGACTATGCCGACCTCGTCGCCTTTGCGCGAGACCGGCTTGGGATTGCGGACCTGAAACCCTGGGACCTCGCTTTCGCGACCGAGCAGCAGAAGGCTGCGCGGTACGCGTTTTCGGAACAGGAAGTCCGCCAGTATTTTCCGGAAGACCAGGTGCTGGCGGGCCTCTTTCGCGTCACCGAGACGATCTACGGTGTGCAGATCCGCGAAGCGCGCACCCCCACGTGGCACCCGACCGTGCGATTCTTCGACATCACCGACCGCACGGGCACGCTTGTCGGCCAGTTCTATTTCGATCTCTATGCGCGCGAAGGCAAGCAGGGCGGCGCGTGGATGGACGACGCGGTCAACCGCCGCCGCGCGGGTGCGGTGCTCCAGCATCCGGTCGCCTATATGACGTGCAACCTGTCGGCGCCCGTCGGCGGCAAGCCGGCGAGTTTCACGCACGACGAAGTCATCACGATCTTCCACGAATTCGGGCACGGGCTGCACCAGCTGCTGACGCGCGTCGACACGGCGGGGCTGTCCGGCATCCAGGGCGTCGAATGGGACGCGGTCGAGTTGCCGTCCCAGTTCATGGAAAATTTCTGCTGGGAATGGGAAGTGGTCGCGCACATGACTCGGCACGTGGACACCGGCGAATCGCTGCCGCGCAGCCTGTTCGACAAGATGCTTGCCGCCAAGAACTTCCAGAGCGGAATGGCGATGGTCCGCCAGCTCGAGTCCGGCTTGTTCGACATCCTGCTGCACGCCGATTTCGACCCGCAAACGCGAGGGCGGTGGGCCTCGCCCCAGGCGTTGCTCGACGCAGTGCGCGACGAGGTGGCCGTGGTTCCACGCGCCCGTTACGACCGGTTCATGCAGGGTTTCGGACACATCTTCGCCGGCGGCTACGCAGCCGGCTATTACAGCTACAAGTGGGCCGAAGTGCTGTCCGCGGACGCCTACAGCCTGTTCGAGCAGGAGGGCGTGCTGTCCCCGGCCATCGGCGCCCGGTTCCGGGACGAGGTCCTGGCCCGCGGGGGCAGCCGGCCGGCCATGGAGTCGTTCGTCGCCTTCCGGGGACGCCCGCCCCAGCTCGACGCGCTTCTGCGGCATAATGGCATGACGGTGTCATCGTGAAGGAGGCGTCCATGGTCGCGCTCAGGTACCGGATCGCGTTGGGGCTTGCGGCAATTACCGTCGCGGGCGGAGCCTTGGCCCAAGCCCAGGCCCAGGTCTACCGCTATACGGATACGGAGGGCCGGACCGTCTATTCGGACCGCCCGCCTTCCGGGGACGTGAAAAACCTGCAGACCAAGCGGATCGGCACGAATTTCATTTCCACCAGCGAGCCCGGCTATGCCGCGTCGCTTGCCGCAGAACGCTTCCCGGTCACGCTTTTCACGTTCCAGTGCGGTGACGTCTGCCAGAACGCGGAGTCGCTGCTCAACAAGCGCGGCGTCCCGTTCACGATCGTCAACGTGGAAGAGCCGGCAGGGCAGGCTCGCCTGATGTCCGTCACCAACGATTCCCACGCTCCGGTCATGATGGTCGGCGACAAGCTGATCGCCAAGGGCTACAACGAGGCGCGGTGGCAGACGATGCTCGACGAGGCGGGCTATCCTAAGACGCCGGCCCCGCGCCGCGCCGCCCCAGCCGTTCGCGTGAGCGATGGGTCGACGCCTGCGCCGGCGGCTGCGGAAGGGACGCGCACCGTCGATGCCCCGCAGCGCGGCGGCGGTTATCCTAAGTAACAGTGTGTAAGCGCATACTTACGATCTTCGCTGCGCCGGCAGCGGGTCAATAGGGTCCGTCCTTCGGTTTTCCGCCTTTCGGCCAATCGCCCGACTTGGCCGCAAAATCGGGGCGCGGCTCGCGCGTGAAATAGGCCGAGATGTCATAGGCGTCGCGCACCGACAGCGAGCCACCCGCGCCCAGGGGCATCTTGGTCTGCACAAAAGACGCCGCGGTGTCGAGCCGCGCCATTCCGGCGCCGACATTGAACGACGCAGCACCCCACAGGGGCGGAAAGACATAGGCTCCGCTGGCGCCTGGCGTTCCCTTGCCGTCGGCGCCGTGGCACGCGGCGCACTTCACCGCGTACAACGCTTTCCCCCGGACGGGATCCGGTGGCGCCGCCGGCGGCGTGACGCGCTCGAAGCCGCGGCCGGCAACAGCGGAGCCCACAGGCACGCCGGATGACAGCCACCACGCGTAAGCCAGCAGTCCCTTCATTTCCGCGCTGTCCAGCGGCAGGGGCTTGCCGTTCATCGAGCGCTGGAAGCAGTCGTTGAGGCGATCCGCGAGCGTTTCCACGCTCGCACTGCGGGCGACGTAGGCCGGGTAGACGCCCCAGACGCCAATCAGCGGCCCGCCCCACGCCTGTGTCCCGCCGTTGAGATGGCAATTGCTGCAGGTGAGCGAGGCCCCGACGTAGGGTTTCACGTAGGCCTGCGGATTGTTGAAGATGTTGCGGCCGAGGCGCACCGCGTCGCCCAACGGTCCGGCGGGAATCGTGCTGTCCGCGGGCGCGCGCAGCGTCGTCGCGCCGAACCCTGCCGACGCGGGCGCGGGTTGCGCGATGGCGGCGCGACAAAAGGCGGCGAGTAAGGCCGCGCAGCCGATCGCAATCCAATCGTTCCAGCCGTGGCGATTCAAAGGACCAGGTTCATCGTTGCCCCGGGCGATAATGCTACCCGATTGGTCTTTTGGGAACCGCCCGATGATCCTTGCCGCCTGGAATGTCAATTCGCTCAACATCCGGTTGCCGCGACTCGTCGAGTGGCTCGCAGCAAACAAACCCGACGTCGTCTGCCTGCAGGAGACCAAGCTCGAGGATCACAAGTTTCCGGTGGTGGACATCGCGGCCGCGGGTTACGCCGCGCACTTTGCCGGACAGAAAACATACAACGGCGTGGCGATCCTCGTCCGCGAGGGGCTCGCGGCGACCGACGTCGTCGCCGGCGTGCCCGGACGCCCGGACGAACAGAAGCGCGTCATCGCGGCGACCATCGCAGGCATTCGCGTCATCAATCTCTATGTGCCGAATGGGCAGGCCGTCGATTCCGACAAGTATCGGTACAAGCTCGACTGGTGCGGAGCGATCGCGGGCTATTTGCGCGATGTGCTCTCGCGACACCCGAATCTCGCCGTGATGGGCGATTTCAATGTTGCGCCCGAGGACCGCGACGTGCACGATCCCGCGCTGTGGGCGGGACAGGTGTTGTGCAGCGAGCCGGAGCGCGCGGCGTTCCGGCTCTTTCTCGCTGCGGGATTGAAGGACAGCTTCCGCCTGTTCGAGCAGCCGCCCAAATCGTTCAGCTGGTGGGATTACCGCCAGCTTGCCTTCCCCAAGAATCACGGCCTGCGCATCGACCACATACTGCTGTCGCCGCCGCTGGCCGCGCGGTGCATGTCGAGTCGCATCGACCGCAACGCACGCAAGGGTTTGAAGCCGTCGGACCACGCGCCCATCCTCGTGGAATTGAGGGACTGATCCAGAGTCGGGGTCGAGGGCCGCTGCGCTTCCTGCGGCGGCCTTTCGACCCCGGGTCCACGAGAAGTTTTCCCCAATGGTCTTCGCGTCACCGATATTTCTCTTTCTGTTCCTGCCGCTGACGCTGGCCGCGTACTTCGCGTTTCCGCGAGCATGGCGCAATGCCGTGCTGCTCGTCGCGAGCCTCGCTTTCTACGCGTGGGGCGAGGCGCGCTACCTGCCGCTGATCGTGGGCTCGGTCGTATTCAATTGGATCATGGGGCGCGTGATCGGCGGAACGCTCGAAGCCCGAGCGCGCAGACGAAGGCTTGCCGTGGCGATCGCCGGCAACCTGGCCGCGCTGGCAGTGTTCAAGTATGCGAACTTCACCGTCGCCAACGTCAATACGCTCGCGCCGGTGCTGGCGATCACACCTTTTGCGCTCGCGGCGATTCCGCTTCCGCTCGGCATCTCGTTTTTCACGTTCCACGCGATCTCGTACGTCGTCGACGTCTACAAGCGCAATGCCGAGGCCGAGCACAACATTCCGCGCTTCGCGCTCTACATCCTGCTCTTTCCGCAACTGATCGCCGGGCCGATCATCCGCTGGCGCGACATCGCTTCGCAACTGCGGACCCGCGAGCAGCGCGTTGCGGACTTCGCCTGGGGAATGCGCCGCTTCGTCCTCGGACTCGGCAAGAAGGTGTTGATCGCCAACACGCTCGGCCGCACCGCCGACGCGATCTTCGGCCTTCCCGCGGGCGAATTGACCACGCCGCTCGCCTGGCTGGGCGTCGTCTGCTACACGCTGCAGATTTATTTCGACTTTTCGGGCTATTCCGACATGGCGATCGGGCTCATGCGCATGTTCGGCTTTCGCATCCTCGAGAATTTCAACTACCCGTATATCTCGCGCAGCATCCGCGAGTTCTGGCGGCGCTGGCACATTTCACTGTCGAACTGGTTCCGCGACTACTTGTATGTTCCGCTGGGCGGCAACCAGCGCGGCGGGCGCCGTGCGTACGCCAACCTCGTCATCGTGTTCCTGCTGTGCGGACTGTGGCACGGCGCGAGCTGGCCGTTCGTCCTGTGGGGCGCGTGGCACGGCGCGTTCCTCGTCGCCGAGCGTGCGGGGCTCGATTCCCTGCTGCGCGGCAGCGGCCGCGCGACGCGCCTCATTTCCCACGTCTATGCGCTCGGCACCGTCATGGCGGGCTGGGTGCTGTTCCGTTGCGACACGCTGGCGCACGCGATCGATTACTTCCAGGCGCTGGGAGGCTTCGCGCAGGGCAAATCGGTGCGGCACCCGATCGCGGAATATTTCGATCCGCTGGTGGCCGTGACACTCGGCCTTGCAGCGATCTTCGCAACGCCCCTTGCGCCCCGAATCGGCGCGTGGCGCGATTCGGTTGCGGCAGCGCCGGGCAGGGCAGCAACGGCGATGCTCGGCGCGGATCTCGTCTGGTTGACGGCGGTCGGCGTCATGGCCAGCGCATTCCTCGCCGCCGGAACCTACAACCCATTCATCTATTTCCGCTTCTGATGGCCGCGAATCTCGATTCCCTGTCTTTGCCGCGCGTGCCGCCGCCTGCGCCGGACACGCATCCGCGACGCGACCGCATCGTTGCAACGCTCGCGGCGCTCGCGCTCGCGGCACCCCTTATCGCGCTGACATTCACGTGGTCGAGGACGATGACGCTGTTCGAGAAGAGGGCGATGGCGCCATGGCCGCAGTTCGAATGGGCGACATCGTTTCCTCCCGCGTTCGAGCGCGCATTCGCCGACCGCTTCGGCGGGCGCGATGTGCTGATCCGGTTGCACCATGCGTCGTTGATCGGATTCTTCGGCGTGTCCGCGCTGCCGACCGTCATGCCGGGACGCGACGGCTGGTTCTACTGGCTGGGCGAGGATGGCTTGTCGCTCGATCGCCACTATCGCGGCATCGCGCCGTTTCCCCAGGCAGACGTGGACGCAACCGTTGCCGAACTCATTCGCCGGCGCGACTGGCTCGCCGCGCGCGGCATTGCCTATGTCGTCGCGGTGGTTCCGGAGAAATTCACGATTTACCCCGAATACCTGCCGGAGTGGGTCGCGAAGTCCTCGCAGCCGTCGCCGTATGATCGCGTCGTCGCAGCACTTCGAGGCTCGGGCGTCGCCTTGATCGACCTGCGCCCGGTGCTGCTCGCCGCAAAGGCGCGCGAGCGCGTCTATTACAAGACGGACTCGCACTGGAATTTCAACGGCGCGATCGCCGGCTACGACGCGATCATGCGGGAAGTGCAGCGCGCGCTTCCGAAGGACCGGTTGGCCCATGTGGACGAGGCACGCCGGCCGGCTTACGTTCTGGGCGTGGATTTCTATAGTGGCGACCTGGCCGGCATGCTGGGACTTCCCAAATGGATTCGCGAGGACGACGTCGCGCCCCTGGGGAAAATACTGGCCGATGCCGGCAGCCGCTGCGCCAGGCGCACAGACGGCGACCAATTCCCCGGATTCGAGTTCTACGCGTGCGATCGGCCGGGATTGCCTCGCGCGGTCGTCTATCGCGATTCGATGGCGATCTCGCTGATTCCGCTTCTCGCGGAGAATTTCTCCCGTTCCATTTTCGCGTCGAGCCGGAAGCTCGATCAGGCGCTCATCGAACGCGAGAAGCCGGATGTAGTCATCGAGGAAATGGTCGAGCGCAGCCTGCACGCGCCGGGCGCATTGCCGATGTGATGCCGAGGCAGCGCTTCAGGGAGCCTTAGCCGTGCTCGCCCTTGCGCAATTCCGCTTCCAGGCCCAGTTCCTGGATCTTGCGCGTGAGCGTATTGCGGCCCCAGCCCAGCCACGCGGCGGCCTCCATTCGATGTCCGCCGGTATGCGCAAGCGCGCGCCGGATGAGCGTCTTCTCGAATTCCTGCTCGAGGCGATCGCCGACGTTGCGCTCTCCGCGCGCGAGAGCCTGTGCAAGCTCACGATCGAGCGCCTCCTGCCAGCCGACATCGGCGTGTCCGGCGGAGCCTTTCGGCAATTCGCGAACTTCCGGCGGCAGGTCGGCGACATCGACACGCTGTCCCGGCGCCATCACCGTAAGCCAATGGCAAATGTTTTCAAGCTGCCGGACGTTGCCCGGAAAGCTGAACCCCGACAACGCCCTCAGCCCATCATTGGTGAGCACCTTGGGGTCGACGGCCAGATCGCGTGCACTCTTCTGCAGGAAGTGGCGCGCCAGCGGAGCGATGTCGTCCGGCCGCTCGCGCAGCGGCGGCAGCCGCAGGCGAACAACGTTGAGGCGATGCATCAGGTCTTCGCGGAACAACCCCTGCCGCACACGCTCTTCCAGATTCTGGTGCGTGGCCGCGATGATGCGCACGTTCGAGCGCAGCGGTGAATGCCCGCCGACGCGGTAATACTCGCCGTCGGCCAGCACGCGCAACAGGCGCACCTGCAGGTCCGGCGGCATGTCGCCGATCTCGTCCAGGAACAGCGTGCCTCCGTCGGCCTGCTCGAAGCGTCCGCGGCGCAGCGCCTGCGCGCCGGTGAACGAACCGCGCTCGTGGCCGAAGAGTTCCGATTCGAGCAGGTCCTTCGGGATGGCGGCCGTGTTGATGGCGACGAAGGGTCCGGCCTCGCGCGGACTGTGCCGGTGCAATGCACGTGCGACGAGCTCCTTCCCCGTGCCCGACTCCCCCGTGATCAGAACGGTCGCGTTCGATTGCGAAAGGCGACCGATCGCCCGGAACACCTCCTGCATCGCCGGCGCCTGGCCCAGGATCTCGGGCGCTTCGGCGGCCACGGCCTGAACCTGTGACGTCGCTTGCGTTTCATTGGTTGCGCGCCGGATCAGCGCCAATGCATGCTCGATGTCGAAGGGCTTCGGCAGATACTCGAATGCACCGCCCTGGAAAGCCGCGACCGCGCTGTCCAGATCCGAATACGCGGTCATGATGATGATCGGGATCTGCGGATAGCGCTCCTTCACCTTGTTGAGCAGCACGAGTCCCGATTCGCCAGGCATCCTGATATCGGACACGAGCACCTGCGGCTGGCTGACGCCGAGCGCCTGCAGCACCTCGTACGCGGTGGCGAACGTCTTGAACGGAATGCCCTCGCGCGCGAGCGCCTTTTCGAGGACCCAGCGGATCGACCGGTCATCGTCGACGATCCAGACGTCTTTCAGCCCATCGTCTCGCGGCGTATCGTAATCGTAGGCGTACATCGCTAAAGGATTCCCTTGTCTTGGGGCAGTGCCGCATCCCGCGCCATTTCGAGCGGAAGCAGAATCGTGAAAGTCGTGCACCCCGGCACGCTCTCCCATTCGATCGTGCCGTTGTGCTGCGCGACGAATGTCTGGGCGATCGTGAGCCCGAGCCCGGTTCCGCCCTGGCGGCCGGAGACCAGCGGATAGAAGATCCGGTCCCGGATGTCCGGCGGGATTCCGGGACCGTTGTCCTCGATCGACACCGCGAGCGCTAAGCGAAAGCGCCTCTTCGAAAGCGTCACGCCGCGCGCAACGCGCGTGCAGAGGCGTATTTCGGGATTCGTCGTCGATGCGGACAGCGCCTGTGCGGCGTTGCGCGTGATGTTGAGAACGGCCTGCGTCAACTGTTCGGGGTCGGCTTCGAATTCGGGCAGGCTGATGTCGAAATCGGAGACCACGCCGATGGCGGGGAATTCCGCCTGCACGACGCTGCGCACGCGCACGAGGATTTCGTGGATGTTGGTGCGCCGATAGGCCGGCAGCCGATGCGGCGTCAGCAGCCGGTTCACGAGTGACTGGAGCCGGTCGGCCTCGCCGATGATCACTTGCGTGTATTCGATGAGGTGCGGGCGGTCCAACTCTCCTTCGAGCAGTTGCGCCGCGCCGCGAATGCCTCCCAGCGGATTCTTGATCTCGTGCGCCAGGCTCCGGATGAGGTCGCGATTGGCCTGTTGCTGCTCCTGCAGCCGCTCCTCGCGCGCGATCTTCAACTGCTGGTCGATATGGCGGAACTCGAGCAGCAACGACCCATCGCTCGAATCCACCGGCGAAACCGTGCAATTGAGATGCAGCTTCGGCTTTCCGCTGACGCCGAGCTCCAACTCCTGCTCGGTATAGGAGGCACCCCGCAACACGGCCCTGCCGATCGCCGCCAGCAGCGCCGGACAATCGCCAAAGAGCTCACGCGGCGTGTGTCCGACGAGCTTCGGCCGCGACAGCTCGAACAGGTTCTCGGCCGCCGGATTCGCGTAGCTGACGCGCCCGTCGCCGCGCATGAGCAGTACCGCGGCCGCCAGCATCTCCAGTCCGGGATATGCGGGCGTCGCGGCCACGGTCGACGACGACGGGAAGAAGCGCAATTTCACGGCCACGCAACGCGCAGGTGCAATTGACACCTGTGCCGGAGCCTCGTTGGATTAGCAAGTTCCGCGCCGGGGAAAGAACCCCCACGCTCACTGCGTTCGCTGCCCCCGGGGACGTCCATGCGAGCGGGGCGAGGCCAAGGCTCGAAGAGCGCGTCCGCGAGCATGGATGGCGGCCGACAGGTATGCGCGAAACACGGGCGCCACCGCGCGGAGGCCGCGGAGCTATTCGTATTACTTCGTGTTGCCGAGTTCCTTCTTGAGCGCCTCGATGTTGCGCTCGTGCAGATGCACCGCCTGCCGCAAGCGCGCGATGCGTTCGCGATACTTGTCGGCATTGGTCTGCTCTTCGGGCAGGGGGACTGGGGCTCCATTACCGTAGGCGACGCGCGATTCGGCGAGCAATTGCTCCTCGGTGGCGAGTTCGTCGGCGAGAACCTTGCGGCGCACGTCGTCGCGGCCTTTCTGCGTGCCGGGATCAACGCGCGGAAAATCGCCAGGAGTCGCGGTCCCCTTGGCGCCGTTGGTCGAACTGCCGCTTCGCTTCGGCAGCTCTTCTCCGGACAGGCAGGAAATCCTGCGCATTCCCTTTTCCGGAGGCAGGTTGGAAAACACGATGTTGCCGTTCGAGTCCATGTATTTGCATACCGAACCCTGCGCCAGCACCCCCGGCGCAACTCCGAGGAGGAGGCACCACGCAAGTGCAACGACGCACCGTTTTCCGGCATGGGAATCATTTCCGTGCATAGCGGCCGAGTGTACCTATCGCGAACGAGAAGCAAAAGGGGCGGGATTGCAGCCCGCCCCTCGCATCCACTTAACGTTCGCGCCGCATCCGGCGCTGACGCGGCGACCTTTTGGGGAAGTCTGTCGAACTTCTAAAGGCTGTAATACATGTCGAACTCGACCGGATGGGTCGTCATCCGGAACCGCGTGACTTCCTCCATCTTCAATGCGATGTAACCGTCGAGCATGTCGTTGGTGAATACGCCGCCACGGACGAGGAAATCCCGATCGCGATCGAGGTGATCGAGCGCCTCGTCGAGCGACGCGCAGGGGTGCGGAACCTTCGCGGCCTCCTCGGGCTCGAGATCGTAGAGGTTCTTGTCCATCGGATCGCCAGGGTGAATCTTGTTCTGGATGCCGTCGAGCCCGGCCATCAGCATCGCCGAGAACCCGAGATACGGATTGCAGGTCGGGTCAGGAAAGCGGACTTCGATGCGGCGGCCCTTGGGATTCGACACGTACGGAATGCGGATCGCCGCCGAACGATTGCGCGCGGAATATGCAAGATTGATCGGCGCCTCGAACCCCGGCACGAGCCGCTTGTACGAGTTGGTGCCCGGGTTGGTGATGGCGTTGAGCGCCTTCGCGTGCTTGATCACGCCGCCGATGTAATAGAGCGCCAATTCCGAAAGGCCCGCATAGCCGTCGCCGGCGAAAAGATTCTTCCCCGCCTTCCAGACCGATTGGTGCACGTGCATGCCCGAGCCGTTATCGCCGACGATCGGCTTGGGCATGAACGTCGCCGTCTTGCCGTAGGCGTGCGCGGTGTTGTGCACGCAATACTTGAGAATCTGCAGCCAATCGGCGCGCTTCACGAGCGTCTCGAATTTGGTGCCGATTTCGTTCTGGCCCGCGGCGGCGACCTCGTGGTGGTGCACCTCGACTTCGACGCCCATCTGCTCCATCGCGAGGCACATCGCCGAACGGATGTCGTGCAGCGAGTCGACCGGAGGCACCGGGAAATAGCCGCCCTTGACCGGCGGGCGGTGGCCCATGTTTCCGCCTTCGAATTTCTCGGCGCTCGACCACGGAGCCTCGCTCGAGAATATCTTGCAGTAGCTGCCCGACATGTCGACCGACCATTCGACGGCGTCGAAGATGAAAAACTCGGGCTCCGGTCCGAAGTATGCGGTGTCGCCCAATCCGGTCGACTTGAGATATGCCTCGGCACGCTTGGCGAGCGACCGCGGATCCCGCTCATAGCCTTTGCCGTCGGACGGCTCGATCACGTCGCACGTGATGAGCAGCGTCGTCTCGTCCATGAACGGATCGATGTTCGCCGTCGCGGGATCGGGCATCAACAGCATGTCGGAGGCCTGGATGCCTTTCCAGCCTGCGATCGACGATCCGTCGAAAGCGTGGCCGGATTCGAACTTGTCGTTGCCGAATTGCTTGGCCGGCACGGTGACGTGCTGTTCCTTGCCCCGGGTATCCGTGAAGCGGAGGTCGACGAACTTGACTTCCTTGTCCTTGATTGTTTTGAGCACGTCGGCGGGCGTTGCCATGCAAGTCTCCTGATGGGGGGCTGATACGCAATTTGGGCGCCGGACAAATAGCGAGAACCATGCCATCCGCCGCCGCACTGCAACCCGCGGTTTTCAGATGGTTTCCAGCTGAATCGGACACCAGTCGAGGCCATTTTGCACCAAGTCGACGCGCGCCGCCAGCGTGTTTGTGCAATATTGGTGCGGCGCTGCCGCGATGCAACACCGCTACGGATAGAACGGATACAGCAGATAACCTTCCTGCGTCGTCGAGCTGGCGTCGATGAAGACCTTGACCAGGAATTCCCGGTTCGGCGGCATCCCCGCAGCGAGGTCCGTCGTGCCTCCGACGTAGTCCGGCGGCGCGAGCACACGCCGGGCGACCGTCGGGATCTTGCCGCTCCCCTCCTGCGCACCGGTGAGCGACAGCTCGAGATAGGGATACGCAATCGCATACCGCGCCCGGTTGCGCAACGTCGCGGTCAGGATCAGCAAGCCCTGGTGCGCCGGATCACGCTGCAGGTCGGACGCGTCGATCGTCAGGGCGTCCGCATCGTTGAGCGGACGGATCGCGCATCGGGCCACTGCGCACATTCGTGTCAGCACAGGCCTGGTTCCGGGCCAGCTGGCGGCGATCGCGTCGCGATAATGAAATGCCGCTTGCGCGACGAGCGCCAGCACAAGAAACGGAATCAAGGCGGCGTAGATCCGGGTGCGCGGCCGCGCAGGCTTCTTTTTGTCCCAGGCAAAGCGGTTCTCGTAATCGACTTCCGGCAAATCGGGTTGTACATCCGGCGGCGCGGGTTCGAGTGAACGCGCGCTGCGCAACGTGACCGTCGGCGGCCCCTGCGCCAGTTCGTCGAATTCGCGCTCGGCGTCGGGCGCCGGCGCCAAAGAGATGAGGTGCTCGCGGCCGTTGAATACCGCCCGGCAATGGCCGCAGCGAACCTGCCCCTCGCGCAGGGCGAGCTGAGGTTCCGTCACGCGAAAAATCGTCCGGCATCCGGGACAGCGTGTATAGAGTTCGTTAGCCATGCGACTTACACCCGTTCCCCCGCGAGCAACACCCATCCGTCACGGACTTTCCACGGCGCGATATTAAACCAGGGCGCATAGGCTGCGACGATCGCGCCCGATTGCGACTCGAGGATGCCGGAAAGTGCAATGTGACCGCCGGCGCGCACGCGCAACGCGAGCGCCGGCGCGAGCAGCGTGAGCGGGTTGGCCAGGATGTTCGCAACGACGACGTCGAAACGCTCCGGCGCGAGCGCATCGGGCAGGACAAACGTCGCCGTGACGCCGTTCGCGCGCGCATTGTCTTCGCTCGCGCGCATCGCCAGGGGATCGACGTCGGTGCCGACGACGCGGCGGGCGTGAAGACGCGCGGCGGCGATCGCCAGGATGCCCGAACCACAGCCGTAATCGAGCAGCGATTCGCCTCCTCGCAGATGCGCGCGCAGCCATTCGAGGCACAGCCTCGTCGTCGGATGCGAACCCGTGCCGAACGCCTGCCCCGGATCGAGGTGCAGATTGAGCGCTTCGGGCTCGGGCGCTTGCGACCACGACGGCACGATCCAGAAATGCTCGGCGATCCGGATCGGCCCGAATTGCGCCTGCGTCGCGCGCACCCAATCCTGGTCGGCGACGACGAGCGTTTCATGCGGAGGGGCGGGCTTGGCAATAGCGTCGGCAGCGGCGCGGATTGCCGCGTGCGCGTTGGCGTCCGACGCGAAAAGCGCCGACAGCCGCGAAATCGGCCAAAGCTGCGCGCCCGGTTCGCCGGGCTCGCCGTACTGGGGTGACTCGTCGGCCGTGCCCGCTGCGGGATCGGAAACGTCGACCGACAGCGCGCCCGCTGCGAGCAGCGCGTCGGACCACATTTCGGCCTCGGCGGAGGACGCGTCGAAGCGCAAGGCGATGTAACTCACAGATCGCGTATGCGGCTCAGGGGTCCGCTCACGTCGCGACCTTCCGTTTGGCCATCCGCTCCTCGAGGAAGTGGATCGACGTGCCGCCGCGCAGGAACTTGTCGTCGAGAAGAAGTTCCTGGTGCAACGGGATGTTGGTCTTGATGCCCTCGACGACCATCTCCGACAGCGCGATGCGCATCCGCGCCATCGCCTGCTCGCGTGTATCTCCGTATGCGATCACCTTGCCGACCAGCGAGTCGTAGTTGGGCGGAACGAAGTAGTTCTGGTAGACATGCGAGTCGACGCGGATGCCGGGACCGCCCGGTGCGTGATAGGACGTGATGCGCCCGGGCGACGGCACGAACGATTCCGGGTCCTCGGCGTTGATCCGGCACTCGATGGCGTGTCCTTTCCTGACGATGTCGCGTTGCCGGAACAGCAGCTTCCTCCCTGCTGCGATGAAAATCTGCTGCTGGACGATGTCAATGCCCGTGATCAGCTCCGTCACCGGATGCTCGACCTGCACGCGGGTGTTCATCTCGATGAAAAAGAATTCGTCGTTTTCGTAGAGGAACTCGAACGTTCCCGCGCCTCGATAGCCGATCCGGCGGCAGGCATCCGCACAGCGCTCGCCGATGCGCGTGAGCGAACGCGGGTTGACGTCGGGCGCGGGCGCTTCCTCGATGATCTTCTGGTGCCGGCGCTGCATCGAGCAATCGCGGTCGAACAGGTAGACCGCGTTCTTGTGCTCATCGGCCAGCACCTGGATTTCGATGTGTCGTGGATTGGTGAGGAATTTCTCCATGTACACGGTCGGGTTGCCAAAGGCGGACTCGGCCTCGGCGCGCGTCAACGCCACCGCGGGCAGGAGCGCCGCTTCCGTGTGCACGACGCGCATTCCCCGTCCACCGCCGCCGCCCGCCGCTTTGATGATGACGGGGTAGCCGGTGGCCCTCGCCATGCGCACCACTTCCTTCGAATCCTCGGGGAGCGCGCCCTCCGATCCCGGCACGCAGGGCACGCCCGCCTTCAGCATCGCGGCCTTGGCGCTGACCTTGTCTCCCATCAGCCGTATCGTGTCCGCCCGCGGACCGATGAAAACGAACCCCGACTTTTCGACCTTGTCGGCGAAATCGGCGTTCTCGGAAAGGAAACCGTACCCGGGGTGGATCGCCTGCGCGTCGGTCACTTCCGCAGCGGCGATGATGGCGGGCGCATGCAGGTAGCTCTGCGCGGAGGGCGCGGGCCCGATGCATACCGATTCGTCGGACAGCCTGACGTATTTCGCGTCGCGATCCGCTTCCGAATAGACGACGACGGTCTTGATGCCGAGTTCCCGGCACGCCCGCTGGATGCGCAATGCGATCTCGCCGCGATTGGCGATCAGGATCTTGTCGAAAAGCTTGCCGGAGGCTTTGGTGGCCACGTTCTTGGGGAGCGGCATTCAGCGGCGATCGCGCGCTGCATCGATGCGGACTTGTGCGGCGCCGGCCGCGGGATGATTCACCCGAGGAGAAACAGTGGTTGGCCGAATTCGACGGGCTGGCCGTTCTCGGTCAGGATGGCCTTGATGACACCCGCCGCGTCGGCCTCGATCTCGTTCATGAGTTTCATTGCCTCGACGATGCAAAGCGTGTCTCCCTTTGCCACGGTGTCGCCGATCTCGACGAACGGCGCGGCCCCGGGTGTTGCAGATCGGTAGAACGTTCCGACCATCGGGCTTTTCACCTGATGGCCTTCGGGCTCCGCGGGCGCGACTGCCGCGGCCGCGGCTGGAGCGGGGGCCTGGGAGGCCGGGCCGAGAGGCGAGCCATGCACAACAGCCGGCGTCCCGGCAGCCGTCGCGCGGGTAATCCGCACGCGCTCCTCCCCTTCCTGGATTTCGAGCTCTGCGATGCCGGACGTTTCGACGAGCTCGATCAGCGTCTTCAGTTTGCGCAGGTCCACGCCAACCGTCTCCTCCTAATGACCATCCCCTGCGACAGCGAGAGCGCCCTCATAAATCAAGATCCCCCGCGTCCCCAACTGGTTCAGTTTTGCCCTCTTCGAGGACCGATTTTGATGGCTTTGAACGGCCGACCGGTCGCCAATCGCGGTCTGCCGCGCCAATGGGTCGTTTTGCCCGAGAACCGAACTTGGAATTTTCGAACAGGCGAAGTTTGCCGGAGATGACGGCAGATTGTCCAGCGTTAACGGAGGATCACAGCCGAACGATCGTCCGGTTCGATCGGCTGGCTGACCGCCGCTTCAGTTTCGTACCGCAATAAGCCTCGGCAAATCCAGCGGGGTGGATACTTGGATGATGATGAGCGATGATAACTACAAATAGTGTAGATTAGGTTGCGTTTGAGATTAATTCGGTAAGAATGAGGTCCAATTTCACCGAATTCAGCGGACCCATCTGCGTGTAGGCGATTTCGCCGTTCCGATTCACGATCACGGTGAACGGAAGCGCCATCACCCGGTTTCCCAGCCCTTTCGAGAGCTCCAGCGCCCCGTAACCGCCGACCAGCGATGGGTAGTTGAGATTCAGCTCGCGCGCGAATTGCCGTATTTTATCAGGCTGATCGATGGCGATGCCTACAAATTGAAGACCTTTGCCGCTGAATCGGGCTTGCGCCTTGACGAATTCGGGCATCTCTTTCCGGCAGGGTTCGCACCAGGTGGCCCAGAAATTCACGACCAGGACCTTTCCCTTCCATTGGTCGAGGCGCTGGTCCTTTCCGTCGACGTCAGGCAGCGTCAATCCCATCAGCGGGGCTGCGGAATTCTGGGGACCTTCCAGGCCAAAATAGAGGCCCGCGGCGAGTGCCAGCAATGCGCTGCCGGCGAGCGCGGCCCACTTTGCAGTTGATTTGTATCTACCCAATTTGATGTGAGCACTCACAGGCGCGATGTCCCGCCTGTGCCAGCTTGATTCCGGCAGAGCCTACTTGAACCAGGTTTTCTTCGGCGGGGTCGCGTCAACGAGCGTCCCGGGACCCGAACCGGGGGCGGGGAGCGCCAGCGTGAGCTTCTGCCGGGTGGGAGGGTAGCAGACCCCCACATCGGCGCACCCTTGCGAATCGGCCGCCAACACGACCGTTTGGCCGGCCGCGACGCCCGATACCGGCAATTTCACGACGAGCGTTCCGCGGTAGGTTTCGACCTTTCCGAAGAACTCGTCCGTCTTGACTTTGCCTGCCGGCAAGTCCGGCGAACCGAGGATTGCGGCTTCGGGCGTGACCGCGAACTTGAGCTTGTCGCGATACAGGTAGTAGCCATCGGCAATGGCGAAGCGCGCCTCGAGCGTCCGGGCGTCGAGCGCGCGCGCCGAGAATCGGAACGCCTGCTCCGGCGGCAGAAGATTGACGTCCGCGGCAAGCACCGCCAGCGGCCCGGCACACAGCAACGTCGCGACGATCCCGCGTCCGAGGGCAAGGCGCCGAAAGTCAAGACGCGACGGTTTCGGCGGCAAGCCAGTCGAGATAGGGGCGCGATCCATCGGTCAAGCTGACAGCGACGATTTCCGGAAGTTCGTAGGGATGGCTGGCGCGGATGGCGGCTTCGACGCGCGGATACAACGCTGCGCGGGTTTTGATCGCAACCGGCACCTCGTTTGCAGTTTCGATTTGCCCCCGCCAGTGATACATTGATTCCACGGGCGCGCCGACATTCACGCAGGCGGCCAGCCTTCCGGTCAGCAGAGCACGGGCCAGCTCCACGGCGGCGTTGCGATCGGGAAGGTGGGTCAGCACCAGAATGGCAAATGAGTGGCGGTTTGCGGCCACGGAGGTCCCATGCGATTCATCATCCTGGCGATTGTACTGGCATTCCCGATCGCCGATCTTTACCTCACGTCGCGCGTCGCGCGCTGGAGCGGCATTCCGCTCTGGGTCTGGCTCGGCGGATCGTTCGTTGCCGGGGCGCTTCTCCTCAACAATGAGCGCAGCGAATTCCGGACGAAGACCGTTGCGGCGTTGCACGGCGAGCAACCGGTGCTGCGCGGCCTGCTCGACAGCGGTCGTCGCGTGCTTGCGAGCCTGCTCCTGATGTTGCCCGGCATCGCCAGCGACATCGTGGCGCTGGTGCTGCTCGCGCTTCCGCTCAACCTGGGCCGGGCAGACGAAGCGCTTGCGGCCGGCGACGCGATCGACGCAGATTACCGCCGCGTGGATTGAAGGACCCCCACGCTCACTTCGTTCGCTGCCCCCCTATGGGGGAGCAATTCGCGCCTTGGGACGGCCCTGCGGCGCGAATGAACGACCCCACGCTCACTTCGTTCGCTGCAAGAACTCATTTCAGCCGGTCCATGATCGTCGGCTGCGCCTTTCCCGCTCGCCGGTAAGCCATCAGCATCATCAGTACGCCGACGACGAACATCGGCAGCGACAGCCACTGCCCCATCGTCAATCCGCCGGCTAAGAATCCCAGAAAGTTGTCCGGCTCGCGCGCGTATTCGGCAACGAATCGAAACGCGCCGTAGCCGATCAGGAACAACCCGGATACCGCGCCCATCGGCCGCTGCCTTTGTGCGTACCACCACAACAGCGCGAACAGCAACAGGCCTTCGAGTCCGAACTGATAGAGCTGTGACGGGTGGCGCGGGATCGAATCGACCTGCGGAAACACCATCGCCCAAGGCACGTCGGTGGGTCGCCCGACCAGCTCGCCGTTGATGAAGTTTCCGAGCCGGCCCGCGGCGAGTCCCAGCGGCACCATCGGCGCGACAAAATCGGTGACGTCGAGCCAACGCTTGCCGCGCGCACGGGCGAAGAACCACAGCGCGATGAGCACGCCCAGGAAACCGCCGTGAAAGCTCATTCCTCCCGCCCACACCTGGAAGATCTCGACAGGATGTTGCGCGTAATACAAAGGCTTGTAGAACAGCACGTAACCCAGCCGCCCGCCCAGGATCACGCCGAATACGCCGTAGAACAGCATGTCGTCGACGTCGCGCGGATGCCACCCCGTCAAAAGGTTGCGCCGCGCGCGAACCTTTCCGAGCGACACGAAGAGGACGAACGCGAGCAGGTACATGAGGCCGTACCAGCGCACGGCGACGGGACCCAAATGGAACGCGACGGGATCGAAATTCGGGTGGACCAGCATCGGTGGCGGAAATTAAGGCGGCTCGTCGTTGTCGTTGTCGAAGTCGGTGCGCGCGTAAGGCTGCGCTAGAATCTGACCGATTATACAAAGCGCCCCTGGCGCACCCTCCCGTCCGAGGATACCCGATGTCGTTCAACCGCCGCTCGCGAACCATCACCCAGGGCATTGCCCGCTCTCCCAATCGCGCGATGCTGCGCGCCGTCGGCTTCGGCGATGGCGATTTCGAGAAGCCGATCGTCGGCGTGGCCAACGGCCACAGCACGATGAATCCTTGCAATGCGGGCATCCAGCCGCTGGTCGATCGCGCGATGGCGGCGCTGCACGATGCCGGAGCGATGCCGCAGGTGTTCGGCTTTCCGACCGTCACCGACGGCATCGGCATGGGCACCGAGGGCATGAAGTATTCGCTCGTGTCGCGCGAAGTGATCGCGGACTCGATCGAAGTCGCCGTGCAGGGCCAGATCATGGATGGCATCCTCTGTGTCGGCGGCTGCGACAAGAACATGCCGGGCAGCATGATGGCGATGGCGCGCATCAACGTCCCGGGGATTTTCGTCTACGCGGGCACGATCAAGCCGGGTCACTGGAAAGGCCAGGCGCTGACGATCGTTTCTCCGTTCGAAGCCGTCGGCGCGTTCGCCGCGGGCAAGATGACGCAGGAGGACTACGACGGCATCGAAAGGAATGCGTGCCCGTCCGTCGGCGCGTGCGGCGGGCAATACACGGCCAACACGATGTCGTCGTCGTTCGAGGCGTTGGGGATGAGCCTCCTTGGCTCGTCGCAGATGGCCTCGCCGGACGCCGAAAAGGCCGATTCCGCCGCGCAATCGGCGCGCGTGCTCATGGAAGCCGTGAAGAACGATTTGAAGCCGCGCGACGTCATCACGCGCAAGTCGATCGAAAACGCCGTTTCACTGGTGATGGCAACCGGCGGCTCGACCAACGCCGTGTTGCATTACCTCGCGATCGCCTCCGCGGCGGAAGTGCCGTGGACGATCGACGACTTCGAGCGCGTGCGCCAGCGCGTGCCCGTGCTGTGCAATCTGAAGCCGTCGGGCCAGTATGTCGCCGTCGATTTCCACAAGGCCGGCGGCGTGCCGCAGGTGCTCAAGATGCTGTTGCAGGCAGGGTTGCTGCATGGCGACTGCATGACCATCACCGGCCGCACGATGGCGGACGAACTCGCCGGCATTCCCGCTTCACCGCGCGCGGACCAGGACGTCATCCGTCCGTTCGACAAGCCGATGTACGCACAAGGCCACCTCGCGATATTGCGGGGCAACCTGGCGCCCGAAGGCTGCGTGGCGAAGGTCACCGGGCTCAAGAAGACGTCAATTACCGGACCCGCGCGGGTGTTCGATTCCGAGCCGCAAGTGATGGACGCCATCATGGCCAAGGCGATCAAGGAAGGCGACGTCATCGTCATCCGCTATGAAGGGCCGAAGGGCGGGCCGGGCATGCAGGAAATGCTGGCGCCCACTTCCGCGTTGATCGGCCAAGGGCTGGGGGAATCCGTAGGGCTCATCACCGACGGCCGATTCTCCGGCGGCACGTGGGGCATGGTCGTGGGCCACGTCGCGCCCGAGGCATTCGTCGGCGGCGTCATTGCGCTGGTGCGCGAAGGCGATTCGATCACGATCGATGCCGCGAAACTCCTGCTCCAGCTCAACGTCAGCGACGAGGAAATCGCACGGCGCCGCGCGAGTTGGCGGCCGCCCGCAGCCCGCTACACGCGCGGGGTCATGGCGAAATACATACGGAATGTGTCGACGGCGAGCAAGGGCGCGATCACCGACGCGAGCGACGCCTGACGCCTCGCCCTGGAGCCGGTTAATCGCAATGGATGTGGATAAGGATCTGTTAACTGAATTGTCGACTTCGGCGCAGCGCGTGCAGCGGGCGCTGACGGCCGCGGGCATCGCGGCGACGATCACCGAACACGACACTTCGGCGCGCACGTCGGCCGAAGCGGCGGTCATCCTGGGTTGCCACGTGGGCCAGATTGCCAAGTCGCTCGTCTTCCGCGCGGCCTCGGGCACCCCGGTGCTCGTGATCGCCAGCGGCGCGAACCGCGTCGATGTGACGAAGATCTCGGCCCTCGTCGGCGAGCCCATCGGAAAGGCCGACGCAGCCTTCGTCCGCGAGGTCACCGGCTATGCGATCGGCGGCATCCCGCCGCTGGCCCACGCGCAGCGCCTGTCCACGTTCATCGACCGCGATCTGCTGGCGTACGATGTCGTCTACGCCGCCGGCGGCACGCCGCATGCACTCTTCCCGATTCCTCCGGCCGACCTCGTGCGCGTTGCCGACGGAATGGTGGCGGACACGCGAGTGTTTGCTTCTGATCAATCTCCGGGAGCGTGACATGAACCGTCGTTCGTTCCTGCTGGCCGCGTCGGGCGCGATGCTCTCGAGCTGTGCGTCGATGGGCGGCGATTCGGGCCCGACTGCAGCCGCGCCCGTTTACCGAGTCGGCGACCGCTGGATTTACAGCGGCCAGGATGGCTACCGGCTGGCGCCCATTGCCTGGACCGAGGTCCACGAGGTCATCGCCGTCGACGCCCAGGGCATCGCCATTCGGATCACGCAAAAAGGCCCGACGATCGACACCGTGCGGGTCGAGCGGCTCGCGGCGCCCGGCATCGTCGTGCAGGGCGCGCTGTTCGACAGCGAGACGCGGCGATTCAAGACGCCACTGACGCGATACCGGTTCCCGCTGACGCCAGGCGCTCATTGGGACCAGTTCATCGACAATTTCGACGAGACCACGGCCAAGGACGGCCAGATCAACAATTACATGACCGTCACCCGCTGGCAAAAAATCCGCGTTCCCGCCGGGGAATTCGACGCGGTCGTCCTGCGCAACTTCTCGCACCTCGACGATGAGACGGTCTTTCGCTGGCCCACCGCACTCAACTACGAGATCTGGTGGTCGCCCGCCGCGGGCGCGACCGTTCGCGAAAACAAGATCGCGACCTACCGGGAAAAGAATCAGGGACAGTTCACGGTCCAGCATCAAAGCCAGAATACGGTGCTCGAGCTCCAGTCCTTCAACCGCGCGTCCTGATTTGTCTTCGCCGCGCCCCGTCAGGCCGGACGGCCGCGCGCGCGTCGTATCGCCGCGGTGCGGGGCTTTTTCTGCGCATTGCGAAGCGCGGCACCGAGTGCGGGACGCAGCCATTCCCTCATCGCGTCCGGTCCTTCGACGGCTTCGTCCGGCGCGCGGTGATAGCTCATCGAGTACGCCTTGCCATCTCGGGTCGTATAGCAAAACGGATCGAGCTCGCGCTTGACATAGGCGGAGCGCGTCTCGTCATCGGTCTTGAGATAAAGGACGTCGTCGACGACGATCGCGACGATCAGCCCGTCGACATAAAGCCCGTGGCCGCCGAACATCGCGCGCGCGCTCGCGCGCCCGGCCGGGCGCATGAGCTCGAGGACGTGCGCGATGAAATCGGGCGTGTTGGCCATGCGGCCGATTCTACGCCGTCTGCACGGGTGGCTTCGCCTCTACAGACCGAGGCGCTGCCAGATCTTGGCGGTGAGCGACGCAGAATTGAGCGTGTAGAAATGCAGCCCCGGTACGCCGTCCTCGATGAGGCCCGCACAAAGCGCCGTGACGACGTCGAGTCCGAATGCTCGCACCGAGGCCGTGTCGTCGCCAAAGCTTTCGAGCTTCTTCCTGATCCAGCGAGGAATTTCGGCGCCGCAATTGTCGGAGAAGCGCGCGAGTCCGCTGGCGCTCTGGATGGGCATGATGCCGGCCACGATGGGCACCGTCACCCCACGCGCCGAACAGGCTTCCACGAAATGCCAGTACGCATCGGCATTGAAGAAATATTGCGTGATCGCGGAGTCGGCGCCCGCCTCGACCTTGCGCACGAAATTCGTGAGGTCGTCGCCGGAGCTGCGCGCCTGCGGGTGATATTCCGGATAGGCCGCGACGTCGATGTGGAACCAGTCACCCGTCTCCTGGCGGATGAACGCGACGAGCTCGTTCGCGTAACGAAAATCGCCGACGTCCGCCGCACCCGACGGAAGGTCGCCGCGCAAGGCGACGAGATGGCGAATGCCATGGCTTCGATACTGCGCCAGCACGTCGCGCAGCGATTCGCGCGATCCCCCGATGCACGAAATGTGCGGCGCGGCGGGGAGCCCTTCGTCGCGAATCTCCAGAACCGTCGAGAGCGTGCCCTCGCGCGTCGAGCCGCCGGCGCCGAACGTCACCGAGAAGAATGCGGGTTTCAGCGGCGCGAGTTCCGTTCGCGTCGCGCGCAACTTGGCCACGCCCTCCGGCGAACGCGGCGGGTAGAACTCGACGCTGTAAACCTTGCGTTTGTCGGGCACGTCAGGTCGTCTTCGACGGCACGAGTGACGACAGCACCCACGAAATGATGCTGTAGACGATCGCGCCGAACACGCCGGACCAGAATCCCGCGACGTGAAAGCCGGGAACGAACGAGCCCACGGCCCAGAACAAGAGGCCGTTGATGACGAAGATGAACAGGCCGAGCGTGAGGATCGTCACCGGCAGCGTGAGGATCACGAGCAGCGGCCGGACCAGCGTATTGACCAGGCCCAGCACCAGCGCGACGACGAGCGCGGTGGGAAAGAACGAATCGACGGTGATCGACGTAAAAACAAAGGGCAGCGCGATCAGCGCCACCGCGTGGATGACCCAGATAAGCAACAGGCGCATGGAATCCTCCTCCTTGTTGGTAAAGGTTGCGCGTCAGCTTCGCGCGCCGTTGACGTACGGCTTGACCGCGGCGAAGAGGGTTGCGCTCACCGGCGCGGGCAATCCGGCCTCCGCGGCCATGCTCGCCACGGCGCCCGAAAGCCACGGCGCCTCCAGGCGATTGCCGGCGAGCAGGTCGTTCAGCATCGATGAGTTCATGTTCTCGGGTAAAGCGTCGCTTGCCGCAAGTTGCTGCGCGACATAGTCATCCGCAAGCGCCACGCCGCGCGCTCGTCCGACGGACCAGCCTTCGCGCATCGCGGACTCGAAAACGCGACGAATGTCCGGGTCGCCGCGAACGGCGCCGATCGGCTTGCGGACGAGGCACGTGCAGCCCGAGAACGCGCTCAAGAAACAGAATTTTTCCCACAACGCGCGCTCGATATCCGCCGAAAGCTCGGTCTCGATCCCGGCCTGCGTGCAGGCATCGACAAAGGCTGCGGCACGATCGGCCGGCCCGCCTTCGAAAGCGCCGATGCGCAGCCGCGCCATCGTTCCGGTATGCGCGATAACCCCCGGTGCGCGGACCGTCGCGGCGATATATGCAACGCCGCCCAACACACGCGCCGCGCCGAGCGTGCGGGTCAGGATCTCCGGGCTCGCGAGTCCGTTCTGGAAGGGTATGGCCACGCCGCCCTTGGCCACCAGCGGCGCGATCTGCCGCGCGGCCGATTCGACATCCCACAGCTTCACGCAGAACATGATGACGTCGCAGGGCGCGAGCGTTGCGGGATCGTCGGTCGCCGCGGCGCCGCTGATCGTCGCGTTGCCGCGCGCGCTCTCGATTGCGAGGCCGCGCTCGCGAATCGCGGCCAGATGCGCACCGCGCGCGACGAACGCGACGTCGTGGCCGGCTTGCGCGAGCCGCGCCCCGAAGTAGCCGCCGACGCCTCCGGCACCGATCACCGCTATGCGCATCGTTTCACTCCGTTACCTCGTGCAGCCGTTTGCTTTGAGGCATCGCAAGATGAGCGTCGCGTCCCTCGCTTTGAGGCATCGCGAAATGAGCGTCGCGTCTCTCGCTTTGAGGCATCGCAAGATGAGCGTCGCGTTTCCCAGCGACGCTCCATCTTGCGGCTCAGTCGCATCCTAATAGCGATACGTATCCGCCTTGTAGGGGCCGCGAATGTGGACACCAATATATCTCGCCTGCCTGTCCGACAGCGCCGTCAACATGGCATTCAGCTTGGTCAACTGCAGCCTCGCCACCTTTTCATCGAGATGCTTCGGAAGAACGTAGACGCCGACCGGATATCGCTTGCCGCCGGTTTGCGCGTCACTCCACAGCTCGATCTGCGCCATCACCTGGTTTGCGAACGACGAGCTCATCACGTAGGACGGATGCCCGGTGCCGCAGCCCAGGTTCACGAGTCGGCCTTCCGCCAGCAGGATGATCCGCTTGCCGTCCGGAAAGATGACGTGGTCGACCTGCGGCTTGATGTTCTCCCACTTGTACTGCTTGAGGGCCGCGACTTCGATTTCGTTGTCGAAGTGACCGATGTTGCACACGATCGCCTGGTTCTTCATGCGCTTCATGTGCTCGTGCGTGATGACGTCGATGTTGCCGGTGGCCGAGACGAAGATGTCGGCCTTGTCGGCGGCATAATCCATCGTCACCACGCGAAAACCTTCCATCGAAGCCTGCAGCGCGCAGATCGGATCGATTTCGGTCACCCACACCTGCGCCGACAGCGCGCGCAGTGCCTGCGCCGAGCCTTTGCCGACGTCGCCATAGCCCGCCACGACGGCGACCTTGCCGGCGACCATCACGTCGGTCGCGCGCTTGATGCCGTCGACCAGCGATTCGCGGCAGCCGTACAGGTTGTCGAATTTCGATTTCGTGACCGAATCGTTGACGTTGATCGCGGGAAAGCCCAGCCGGCCTTCCTTGTGCATCGTATAAAGCCGTTTCACCCCCGTCGTCGTTTCCTCGGTGACGCCGCGTATGTTCGCCCTGATCCGCGAGTAGAACCCGGGGTCGGAGGACAGCCGCTTCGCGATCGCCGCGAAGAGGGCGGACTCCTCCTCGTTGCCGGGATGCGAGATGACCGAGTGATCTGCCTCGGCCTGTGCTCCAAGATGGACGAGCAGCGTGGCGTCGCCGCCGTCGTCCAGGATCATGTTCGGCGTGCCTGTCGTGCCGTCCTGCATCCGCCATTCGAAGATCCGGTGCGTGTACTCCCAATATTGTTCGAGCGATTCGCCCTTGTGCGCGTACACCGGCGTCCCGCGGGCGGCGATTGCGGCCGCCGCGTGGTCCTGCGTCGAATAGATGTTGCACGACGCCCAACGCACGTCGGCGCCGAGCGCCTGCAGGGTTTCGATCAGCACCGCGGTCTGGATCGTCATGTGCAGCGAGCCCGCGATGCGCGCGCCGCGCAGCGGCTGCTCGGGCGCGAATTCGCCGCGGATCGCCATGAGACCGGGCATTTCCGTTTCGGCGATGGCGATTTCCTTGCGTCCCCAATCGGCAAGCGCCAAGTCGGCGACCTTGAAGTCGGTGAACTTCTTGATATCGGTGGCAGCGTTCATGCGTCACTCCTTGTCGAGTGGCCTTGCGCTGCGGGGCGGGAGGCAATGGACTCGCTCTCGTCGTCCCGCGGGCGAAAAGCCACGGTTCAACGAGCGCGGTTGCAATGAATGGTGAACCCCGAGCCTGGCAGCGCGCGACGGAAATCGGTCGTTCCGTGGGCGGCTGTTGCAACGCTCCTCGGGGAGCGGCAAGCATTCTACCCGATTTGGCCGCTCCCGACGGGGACCGCGGATTCGAGTGTTGCCAGCAGCGCGTTGGCGAGACTCGACTCCCGCCGGTAGAACCCTTCGGTGTGAAAGGTCTCGGACAGCTTGAAGTGCTCGTAGTCGAGATGGTGGGCGAACTCGTGAACGAGCGTGCGCAGGAACGACTTGAAGGCCACGACCTGCTTGCGCTGCGCGGTGCGCATCCACGCCGTGATGCGCGCCGGCGTGACCTCCTCGTCCGGCTCGTAGAGGCCGTGGAGCTCGCCGTAGTCGTCGCACGGCCTCTTGGCCAGGACGCGGACGCGAACCGGCGGAACGTCGTATCCGGCGACAAGCGCATCGACGAGCGCCTGGCAGGCGCGCTGGACGGCGGTCCGGTCCTCGCTCAGCAATCCGGCGCGAATCGCCGCGACAGGCGCCGTCACCTCGGCACCGGCAGGAAGTTCGAGCGTCGGGATTTCGTCGCTCTCGCGATAAACGCGCTGGCGCGCGGGCGAGAGTTTGCTGTAATAGGCGAACGCCATGGCGGCAATAATGCAGCGAACCGCGAGCAAAGTGTTACAAGACCATGAAAAAACAGGGCCGCCCTGTACCAGGCGGCCCCGGATACGACACTTTGCGAATCAGTTCTTCTTGATCTTCTCGAGCATCTTGAAGATGCCCTTGGGCGCGCCGACGAACATGCGCTTGAAGGTCTTGGGAAGGCAACGACGCTCGAGCGTGTTGCGGCGGGTGCGGGAACGTTCGGCCATGGTGTTTCCTCAGGAATTCGATGGGCGCCGTCGCGGTCGGGCGTTGGCGAAAATTTGATATTTTACAGTAACTTGGAATTCTTTGCCAGCGGCGCCCCCGGTGGGCTAGAACCAGTTCTGCCAGCCTGCGGAATTGACCGTCACGTCGTAGCGGACTACCTGCGAGGGTGCGGTGTCCTTGTCCCACGACTGGCGGTAGGCAAATTCGAGTTTGGACGTCCCGACAGCCTTGGCCCGGAAACGGTAGGTGGTGGTCCCGCCCACACCCATCATGCCGGCCGGCAGCGGGTCGGGCGTGTAGTCCGGGCCGCCGATCAGCCAGACCGCCGCTCCGGGATCGCTCGTCAACACCCAGCCGAAACCGGTTGCGGGGTCCGCCGAGAGATTGATCACAAAGGGCGCGCCCTGGCGGACGGCGACGCTGCCGCCTCCCTGCGGCGCCACGGCGCCTTCGCGATTCAATGTCGAGCACGACGCGAGGGCCAGCAACGCGATGGCGGCGCAGACGCACAAAGCATTGCGGCGAATCTTCATTGCCAGGACCCTTTATTCCACCAGCGCTGCGACGCGCTTGAGGCCCGCCGCTGAACGCAGTATCTCGATCTTGTCGACATTTTCCCACGTGAACTCGGGCTCGTCGCGGCCAAAGTGGCCATATGCCGCCGTCTTGCGATAGATCGGCCGCAAGAGGTCGAGCATGCGGATGATTCCTTTCGGTCGCAGGTCGAAGTGCGCGTCGACCAGCTTGGCGATCTCCCTGTCCGGAATTTTTCCGGTGCCTTCGGTGTAGACCGTGACGTTGATCGGCTTGGCGACGCCGATCGCGTACGACACCTGCACCTGGCACTGCGAGGCAATGCCCGCGGCGACGATGTTCTTGGCGACGTAGCGCGCGGCGTACGCCGCGGACCGGTCGACCTTGGAAGGATCCTTGCCCGAGAACGCGCCGCCGCCGTGCGGCGCCGCGCCCCCATAGGTGTCGACGATGATCTTGCGGCCGGTGAGCCCGGCGTCGCCGTGCGGGCCGCCGATCTCGAAGCGGCCGGTCGGGTTCACCAGGAAACGCGTGCCCTTCAGCATCTGCGCGGGAAAGACCGGCTTGATGATTTCCTCGATCACGCCTTCCGCGAGCTGGTCCTGCTTTTCGTTCATCGACGGATGGTGCTGCGTGGACAGCACGACGGTGTCCACACTCACGGGCTTGCCATCCGCATAACGCACCGTGACCTGTGACTTGGCATCGGGACGCAGGAACGGCAGGCGCCCGTCGCGCCTGACTTCGCTTTGCCTTTGCACGAGCCGGTGCGCGTAATAAATCGGAAACGGCATCAATGAAGGCGTTTCGTCGCACGCGTAACCGAACATGAGGCCCTGGTCGCCTGCACCCTGGTTCAGGTAATCGTCGGAGGCGCGGTCGACACCCTGCGCAATGTCCGGCGACTGGCGGCCATAGCAGACCATGACTGCGCAGCCATCGGCGTCGAAGCGCAACTCGGGATCGTTGTAGCCGATCGAGCGGATCGTTTCGCGCGCGATCCGCGCGTAATCGACGCTCGCGGTGGACGTAATTTCGCCCGTCATGACCACGAGGCCCGTCGAAACGAGCGTCTCGGCCGCGACGCGCCCGACGGGGTCTTGCTCTAGAATCGCATCGAGTACGGCGTCGGAAATCTGGTCCGCGACCTTGTCCGGATGGCCTTCCGACACCGATTCCGATGTGAACAGAAACTCGCTCATTACCACTCCTCCTGACATCTGTCGGCACGGTGCGGACCGCGCCGTAGTCTCGCGCATACTGCATCGCAGGAACCGCGATTCTAGCAGTATCCGGAAATGCTTCGTGCTGCCACAGCTTCCGCCTGTCCGTTGCCGGAGCCGCCGATGAGCCGCCGGATCGTGCCGGCCTCCGCTTCGTCAATCGCGCTCGCGGCCGACCGTCTGCGCGCCGGAGAACTCGTCGCCTTCCCGACTGAAACGGTCTATGGCCTTGGCGCGGACGCGGGCAATTCCGATGCCGTGCACAGGATTTTCGCTGCGAAGGGGCGCCCAACCGAACATCCGCTGATCGTGCATCTGCCGAATGCCGCGCATGTCGAGCACTGGGCGCGCGAGTTTCCCGAAGGCGCGCGCCGCCTCGCCGCCACATTCTGGCCTGGACCGCTGACGCTGATCCTGCCGCGCACCGCGCGCGCCGCCGATGCCGTGACCGGTGGCCAGGACAGCGTGGGCCTGCGCGTGCCCTCGCATCCCGTTGCGCGCCAATTACTCGACGCGTTTGGTGAGCTTGGGGGCTCCGGCATTGCCGCGCCGTCGGCCAACCGGTTCGGTCACGTTTCGCCGACCACCGCGCAGCATGTTGCAGAGGACTTGGGCGATGCCGTCTCGATGATTGTCGATGGCGGGCCCTGCGACGTCGGCATCGAAAGCACCATCGTCGCGTTCACCGGCGGCGAGCCCATGTTGTTGCGCCCCGGCGGAATCGCGATCGAAGACCTTGTCAGAGTGTTGGGCGAAGCGCCGCACGCGCCGGATGCGATGGCGCCGCGCGCATCGGGAACCCTGGCGTCGCATTATGCGCCACGCGCGGCGGCGCGCATCGTCACGTCAAGACAATTGCTGCAGGAGGTCGCCCGACTTGCCTCGAGCGGCGAACGCGTCGCGGTCCTTGCCCGTACCGTTCTCCCGCCGGCCAATTTCGCCGGCGCGTGGATCGCGTCTCACGACGATGCGCCGCGTTACGCGCACGATCTCTACGCGAACCTGCGCGCGCTCGACAGACCGGGCGTCACCGCGATCCTGATTGAGTCGGTCCCGAATGGCGGCGCGTGGCTGGCGGTGCGCGACAGGCTGACGCGCGCGACCTAAAGTCCCCAGTCGTTGTGCGGCGGTGAGTCAACGGCGCGAGGCAAGGGCCGCCTTAGCGTCGCTGCGCTACACTCCACCGCATCGCGTTGGCTCCTTCCGATTGCCGCGAAGTGTTCCGCGTCGTCCTTGCCCCCGATTCGTTCAAAGGCTCGCTCAGCGCCCCGGAAGTTTGCGCAGCACTCGGCACGGGCTTTGCTCGCGTCTGCGCAGACGCCGACGTGCGAGCGCGACCGATGGCCGACGGCGGCGAAGGAACGCTCGACGCAATCCTCACCGCGGTCGGCGACGCCGGACGTCGTCACAGCGTGTGCGTGCGTGGCGCCGGCGGCGGAGCAATCCATGCGGACTACGGACTGCTCGCGTCACCCGACGGTCCCACGGCCCTGCTCGAAGCCGCGCAGATTGTCGGCATCACTGATCCGGCGGGAATGGCCGCGCCCGTGGGCACGCGCACGACGCGCGGGATGGGCGAGCTCGTCCGCGCGCTGCTCGATCAGCGCGTGCGCCGCTTCATGATCGGGTTGGGCGGCAGCAGCACCAACGATGGCGGCGCGGGCATGCTGATAGCGCTCGGCTTGTCACTCCTCGATGCGGACGGACGCGAAATTGCGCCCGGGCCGGACGGACTTGCCGCACTGGTGCGCGTCGATGCGTCGACGCTCGATCCGCGCCTCGCCGAATGCTCGCTCACGATCATGTCCGACGTCGACAATCCGTTGGCCGGAGTTCGCGGCGCCACCGCGATTTTCGGCGCCCAAAAGGGCGTGCTGAAGGAAGAGCAGCGCCGCTTCGACGATGCGATCGCGCACTTCGCGGAACTCGCTGAAGGTGCGACCGGCCGGCGCGCAGCCGATTCGCCCGGCGCCGGTGCCGCCGGCGGACTGGGCTTTGCGCTGCAATGGCTGGGGGGCACGTTTCATTCGGGCGCCGAGGTCGTCGCCGGCCTCATCGGACTCGACGCGGCGCTCGCCGATGCCGATTGGGCCATCACGGGCGAAGGCCGCAGCGATGCGCAGACGTTGCTGCGCAAGGCGCCGTTCGTCGTGGCCGAGCATGCGCGCAGGCACGCCGTTCCGGTCTCGCTCATTTCGGGGGCCATCGACCCTGACGCCCTGCCGGAACTCGGCAAGCACTTCGCCGGTTGCTTTGCGTTGCCGAACGGTCCCGCCACGCTCGATGAGTGTCTCGCGAACGCGGCCGATCTGCTCGCCGATCGCGCCGAACAGATCGCACGACTGCTGATCGCGGCCCGACCGCGCTAGCGCAACTCCGCGACACGCGCGAGCAATGCGGCGCGCGTCATTCCGGCATGCATCCGCGCCACGCCGCCCAATGCAGCGAGGTGCCGAACGGGCTGGCCCAACATCGGATCGTCCTCGATCAGCGTTCGCAATTCGCTCGTGGGGAGGTGCGTCACGCGGGCCATCGCGTCGGGCGCCATGGCCTCGATTCGCGCACCGGCAAGCGCGTCCAGCGTGGCCGCCTGCAACGCGTTGACAAAAAACGCGGCACTGTGGCCGCGGCCCGTCAGCAACCCGAGCACGGCGTGTCCTTCCATCCGCAGCAACGCAAGGCGCGCCGCATGCGCGGCAAGATATTCGGACACGCCGAGCGCCTCGGCGGCGCGCGTCGTCGCGTGGCCCGGCGAATCCTCGACGATGATGAGCGGCGCGCCGGACGGAAGGTGCTCGCGCAGCGCGGCTGCAACGGCCACGGCCACGGCAGGACCGAACGCGAGCGGCGCCAGCGGGCGCAGGACGTGGACATCGGTATCCGGGATTCGCCAGAGCCATCCGGATGCATCGGCCGCTGTCGCACCCGCAAGCATGGAAAATTCCTGCGGCAGCGCGACCGCCGAGGCGGGCGCAGTCCCCGCGGCTGCGAGCCTCGCCGCAAGTTTGGCGTCCCACGTTCCGAGCGCATCGCGGTCGAATCGAACTCGGTGTTGCGCCGCTGCACGGATCGCGGCGCGCACCGATGCAATGTCGTCGCCGGCCAGCGTACCGATGCCGGTCCGCGCGCGTGCGCCGGCACCGAACAACGTTGCCATGGCGCGAGCATCGCTTGCGTCGAGCTCTTCCGTACCCTGCGCAGTCTCGATCACGCGCGGGCCGGAAAGGCCAAAGCGTGCGTCCGGAAAGAACAGCAGATGCTCGCAAGCCGCGGCAAGCACGGAGGCGCCGCCGAACGCCGCACCGGTAACGATCGCAAGCGTTGGAATTCGGGCGCGCCGTACGTCGAACAGAGCGCGCAGCGCCCGCGCAAGTGCGAGTTCCGCGGCGTTGGCTTCGTGCAGGCGCACGCCACCGGAATCGATCAGCAGTACGACGACGTCCGGGCCTTCTTCGATTGCGCGCAGGAAAAGTCGTTGCAATGCCGCGCCCTGATTCGCGCCGACACTGCCGCCCAGGAACCGCGCCTCCTGCGCGATTGCCAGCGCCGACATCGCACCCACCCGGAGGCGTGCGCAGACCACACCGTCATCGGCGTCCGGCGCGATTCCCCAACGACCCAGGTGTGGACTCGGCCCGGCCGCGGCGAATGTTTCGAGGCTGCCGGGTTCAGCCAGCGCAACGAGTCGCGCCGGCGGGTCGAGGGTCGAGATTTGCGACACGCGTTGAGGAAGGCGGCCGCAACCGATCCGCCCTCGTATGGAATAATCTTCTGCCCAGAATAACATCGCCGTGCACGCTTCCGATGCCGTGGATCGGACGGCTTGCAAAATGAACGCCAACCTCTACACGCTCTTCGAGAGTCATTTCCCCAGCGGCGCGGAACAGCCGCTGCTGGTCATTCCGAACGGTCCGGTCATTCATTACGACGACATCCAGGCAATGTCGGCACGCCTGGCGCACGCGCTGGTGGCCATCGGTTGCCGCCCGGGTGATCGCGTCGCGGTCCAGACCGACAAGCATTGGCAGGTGCTTGCACTTTATCTGGCCTGCCTGCGCGCCGGCCTCATCTATCTGCCGCTCAACACCGCTTATCAACGCGGTGAACTCGGCTATTTCTTCGCCGATGCCGAGCCGCGGGTCATCGTCTGCAGCCCCGAAAATCTGGGCCTCGTGGCAACGCTCGCTCGCGGCGCGACCGTGCTGACACTCGATGCGCACGGCGGAGAACTCGCGGACCGCGCGGCATCCTGTCCGGCGACCTTCGAAACCGTCGTTTCGCGTCCCGACGATCTCGCGGCGCTCGTCTACACGTCGGGCACCACCGGCCGCTCGAAGGGCGCGATGCTGACCCATCGCAACATTGCATCCAATGCGCTGGCGCTGGTCGAAGCGTGGGGTTTCACGCGAGGCGACGTTCTGTTGCACGCGCTCCCGATCTACCACGTCCACGGCCTCTTCGTGGCGATTCATTGCGTGCTGCTGTCGGCCTCGCGCATGCTCTGGTTACCCAGGTTCGACGCCAGGGAAATCGCCGGTTTGCTCCCGCGTGCAACGGTGATGATGGGCGTTCCGACGTTCTACTCGCGGCTCCTGAGCGAGCCCGCGTTCTCGCGCGAGAGCTGCCGCACGATACGGCTGTTCGTGTCCGGATCCGCGCCGCTGTTGCCGGAGACGTTCGATGCGTTCCACAAACGCACCGGGATGACGATCCTCGAACGCTATGGCATGTCCGAGACCGGGATGTGCACGTCGAATCCGTTGCTGGGTGCGAGGGTCGCCGGCACGGTGGGCCGGCCGTTGCCCGGCGTCGAGGTGCGTGTCGTCGCAGAGGATGGCGCGCTGTGTCCACCCGGGAACATTGGCATCGTCCAGATGCGCGGGCCCAACGTGTTCGCCGGTTACTGGCGGATGCCCGAGAAAACGCGCGAGGAGTTTACCCACGACGGATTCCTCAAGTCCGGCGACCTGGGCGAATGGGTGCCCGACGGTCCGGGGAAAGGCTATTTGCGCCTCGTCGGCCGCGCCAAGGATCTCATTATCACCGGCGGGCTCAACGTCTACCCGAAGGAAATCGAGGAGCGGATCGACAGCATGGAGGGCGTCATCGAATCCGCTGTCATCGGCTTGCCCGATCCCGATTTCGGGGAGCGCGTGACCGCCGTAGTCGTCGGCCACTCAGGACATGCACTGAGCGAGGCCGGGATTATCGCCGCGCTTAAACGGGAAATTGCATCTTTCAAAGTCCCGAAATCCGTTCACTTCGTGGACGAGTTGCCGCGCAACGCAATGGGGAAGGTCCTCAAGTCTGCGTTGCGCGAACAATTTTCTTCGGCCTGAATAAATCGCGCTTCGATTCAACGTGCGGTAGCGTGAGCCCGCACCCGGTTGGAGCGCTCGCGCGGAAAAACGAAGCGCGACGCTCAACCGGCCACGGCCCCACGGCGGCCTTACGGCACCGCGTTCGTCTGGGTTGCGGTGTCGTACCCGAATATCGACGCTACGTCGCCGCCTGCCATCACGCTCACAGCGCAGTACTTGAATTCCGGGATTTTGCCGAACGGGTCGAGCACGGGATTCGTCAGGAGATTGGCGGCGGCCTCGTAGTAACAGAACGGGATGAACACCGCGCCGCGCGGCGTGCCTGCATCCGCACGCGCCGCCAGCGCAATGCGGCCGCGGCGCGACGCGACGGTGATCGTACCGCCCGGGCCGACTTTCATTTGCGCCATGTCGGCCGGATGGAGCGACGCGACCGGCACGGGTTCGATCTCGTCCAGCACTTCGGTGCGCCGCGTCATGCTGCCGGTGTGCCAGTGCTCGAGCTGCCGCCCCGTAATCAGCACGAACGGATAATCCGCATCGGGCGGTTCCGCCCCCGGGATGATCTTCGCGGGGACAAAGCGCGCCTTGCCGGTGGGCGTGGGAAAGTCTTCGGTGAACACGACGCGCTCGCCGGCGTCGCCTTCGTTCTCGCACGGATACGTCACCGCGTGCTCGGCTTCCAGGCGCTCCCACGTGATGCCCGCAATCGACGGCATCGCCTCGCGCATTTCCGCGAACACGTCGCGCGGATGGCTGTATTTCCAGTCGAGTCCCAGCTCGCGCGCCATGTCGACGATGATGCGCAGGTCCTGGCGTGCCCCTCCGGGAGGACTCAATGCCTGCCGTCCGAGTTGGACCGAGCGGTCGGTGTTGGTGAATGTTCCGGTCTTTTCCGGGAAGGCCGAAGCGGGAAGAATCACATCGGCGAGATAGCCGGTCTCGGTCAGGAAGATGTCCTGCACGACCAGCATTTCCAACTCTGACAGCGCGCGGCGCGCGTGCGCGACATCGGGATCGGACATCGCCGGATTCTCGCCCATGATGTACATGCCGCGGATCTTCCCCGCGTGCACGGCGTCCATGATCTCGACGACCGTGAGACCCGGCTTCGGGTCGAGCGTGCGGCCCCACAGCGTCTCGAACTTGGCTTTCGCCGCGCCGTTGTCGACGCGCTGGTAGTCGGGATACATCATCGGGATCAGGCCGACGTCGGACGCGCCCTGCACATTGTTCTGGCCGCGCAGCGGATGCAGCCCGGTGCCCGGCCGTCCGACCTGTCCGGTGAGCATCGTCAGTGCGATGAGGCAACGCGCGTTGTCCGTTCCGTGGACGTGCTGCGAAATGCCCATGCCCCAGAGGATCATCGACGCGCGCGATGTAGCGAAGAGGCGCGCGACTTCGCGAATCGTCGGCGCCGGAATGCCGCACAGCGGCGCCATCGCTTCCGGGCTGAAGCCTTCGACATTCGCCTTCAGCGCATCGAAGCCCAGCGTGCGATCCGCGACGAAACTCTTCGCGACAAGGCCCTCTTCGATGATCGTGTGCATCATCGCGTTCAGGAATGCGACGTCGGTGTCAGGCTTGAACTGCAGGAAATGCGCCGCGTGCCGCGCGAGTTCGGAGCGGCGCGGATCGGCCAGGATGAGCTTCGTGCCGTTCTTCACCGCATTCTTGATCCAGGTGGCTGCGACCGGGTGATTGACGACCGGATTGGCGCCGATCAGGAACACGACCTCGGCCTGCAGCACATCCATCACCGGATTCGACACGGCCCCTGAGCCGATCCCTTCGAGCAGCGCCGCGACGCTCGACGCATGGCACAGCCGCGTGCAGTGGTCTACGTTGTTGGTGCCAAAGCCGGTGCGCACGAGCTTCTGGAACAGGTACGCCTCCTCGTTCGAACCCTTGGCCGAGCCGAATCCCGCCAACGCGCTCGGACCGCGCTCGTCGCGAATACGGCGAAGCGTCCCCCCCGCCAGCGCCAGCGCCTCTTCCCAGCTCGCTTCGCGGAACGCTGTCAACGGCGCGGCGGGATCCATCGTGAACTCGGCCGTCTTCGGCACGCCCGCCTTGCGGATCAGCGGGCGCGTAAGCCGCTGCGGATGATGGACATAGTCGAACCCGAAGCGGCCCTTCACGCAGAGGCGGTCGTGGTTGGCCGGGCCGTCGCGTCCTTCCACGCGCACGATAGCGTTGTCCTTGACGTGATAGGTGAGCTGGCAGCCGACGCCGCAATAGGGGCACAGCGACGAGACGGTGCGGTCGGTCGGCGCGAGATAGGCGTCGTGCGCCGGCGCGAGCGCACCTGTGGGACACGCCTGCACGCATTCGCCGCAGGCAACGCACGTCGACTCGCCCATCGGGTCGCCCAGGTCGAACACGATCTGCGAATGCATGCCGCGAAACGCATAGCCGATGACGTCGTTGACCTGCTCCTCGCGGCACGCACGCACGCAGCGCGTGCACTGGATGCACGCGTCGAGGTTGACGGCCATGGCCGGGTGGGAAACGTCCGGCGCGGGCTGCTTGCGCGCGGCAAAGCGCGGGCGGCCGATGCCCAGCGCGCGTTTCCAATGTTCGAGTTCGGAGTCGGCCCGGTAGAGCTTTTCGGGAACGTCGGAGGCGAGCAGTTCGACGATCATCCTCTGCGCATGCAGCGCGCGCTCACTGTTGCTTGCAACCTCCATGCCCGCGGTCGGGACTCGGCAGCACGAAGGTGCGAGCACGCGCTCGCCCTTGATCTCGACCATGCACGCGCGGCAGTTGCCATCGGGCCGCATGCCTGGCTTGTGGCACAGATGCGGAATGTCGACGCCGTCGCGCAGCGCCGCCTCGATGATCGTCTCGCCGGCGAATGCCTCGAGCGGCTTGCCGTTGAGTTGAAATGCGATTGTGGGGAGCGCGGCATTCACGACAGTTCTCCCGGGAAATATTTTATGACGCATGCGATCGGATTGGGCGCCGCCTGCCCAAGTCCGCAAATGGAGGCATCGGCCATCGCGCGCGACAGTTCGTCGAGCAGGCCCGTGTCCCATCGCGGCTTGGCGAGCAGCCCCACGGCCTTCTCCGTGCCGACGCGGCAGGGCGTGCACTGGCCGCACGATTCATCGGCGAAAAAGCGCATCAGGTTGAGCGCCGCATCGCGCGCACGATCGCGCTGGGACAGGATGATCACGGCCGCGGAGCCGATGAAGCAACCATGCGGCTGCAGTGTGTCGAAGTCGAGCGGCACGTCGCCAAGCGACGCCGGAAGGATGCCGCCGGACGCGCCCCCGGGAAGATACGCGTAGAAGGTGTGGCCCGGGAGCATCCCGCCTGCGTATTCGTCGATCAGCTCGCGCACGGTAATTCCCGCGGGCGCGATGTGCACGCCGGGCTTCGCCACGCGTCCGGAAACGGAAAACGACCGCAACCCCTTGCGGCCGTGGCGCCCATGCGCGGCAAAGCCTTCGGCGCCTTTTTCCAGGATGTCGCGGATCCAGTACAGCGTCTCCATGTTGTGCTCGAGCGTCGGCCGCCCGAAGAGGCCCACCTGCGCGACATAGGGCGGGCGCAGCCGTGGCATGCCGCGCTTGCCCTCCAGCGATTCGATCATCGCCGACTCTTCGCCGCAGATGTAGGCGCCCGCGCCGCGGCGCAGATGAATGCGCGGCAACGGACATGGGGGATCGGCTTCGAGCGCCGCAATCTCGCGCGCTAGGATCGCGCGACACCCCGCGTATTCGTCGCGCAAATAGATGTAGACCTCCGCGATGTCGACCGCCCACGCCGCGATCAGCATGCCCTCGAGGAAGCGGTGCGGGTCGCGCTCGAGGAAGTATCGGTCCTTGAACGTTCCCGGCTCGCCTTCGTCGATGTTGACGGCGAAAAGGCGCGGCGCGGCTTCGGCGCGCACGATCCGCCACTTGCGGCCGGCGGGAAAGCCGGCGCCTCCAAGACCGCGCAGGCCGGAGCTCTCCACCGCAGCGATGACATCGTCGAGGGAACGCTTGCCGCCGACGCATTCCAGCAATGTCCGATAGCCGCCCTGCGTCCGATAGTCGGCGTAATCGATGTAGGCCGGAATGTCCGCCTCGATGGCATTCTTGGCGATCATCGCGAGAATGTCGCGCACCGTTGCACGATCGACCGGATTGCGTCCGACGACGGCGACGGGCGCATGCTCGCAGCGTCCGACGCACGGCGCACCCAGGACGCGCACGTCGCGGCCACCGGATTTTTCCAGCGCGGCGCGCAACTCGTCCGCCCCGGCCATCTGGCACGACAGCGTCTCGCAGACGCGCACGGTGAACTGCGGCGGCGGCGCGTCGCCTTCCTTGACCACGTCGAAGTGGTGATAGAACGTCGCCACTTCGTAGACCTCGGTCATCGCGAGCTTCATCTCCTGAGCCAGCGCGACGATATGCGCGGCCGAGATGCAGCCATAACAATCCTGGATCCGGTGCAGGAATTCGATCAGGAGGTCGCGCCGCGGCGGCGAATCGCCGAGCAGCGCCTGCACATCGGACAGCGCAAGCGCGTCGACGGCGCGTCCTTTCATCTGGCCGCGCGCGCCGCGCCGGGTCAGCGCCGACGTGTCGACAATCGCTTGCTTTGTCGTGTTCCGGTTCATCGTGACCCGTCAGGACGCGAACGCGCGCCCGCCTTCAATCGAGGAAATCGCAATGTTTCTCCACATGGGCGGCGAGGTCCAGCGAGTGCTGGCGCACCAGGCGCTCGGCCAGTTCCGTATCGCGGGATTCGAGCGCCTCGATGATCCGCATATGGTCGACGATCGATCGCGCCGCGCGGTCGCTCTGCGAGATCGTCATCCGCCGGATCGCGCGCACATGGATGAAGAGGTTCTCGATCGTCTGGCCCATGAGATGCGACCCCGAAAGCCCGATGATCGCCTGGTGGAATGCGATGTTCGCCTCCGAATACTCCTGAATATGCTCCGCCGGCGTTTCGCTGCGGAAATTGTCGAACATGTGGCGCAGTTTCCCGATCTCGTCGTCGGAGGCGTTGAGCGTCGCCAGCCGCGCGGCCATGCTCTCGAGCGCCGCCCACATTTCGATCATCTCGAGTATCTGCTTCTTGGTCTTGCGGATGATGAACACGCCGCGGCGCGGTACAGTGCGCAGGAAGCCTTCCTGCTCCAGAATTGTCATCGCCTCGCGGATCGGCGTGCGGCTGACGCCCAGCGCCTGCGCCAAGGCGCGGTCGTCGAGCCGGATTTCTTCGCGGTGCGCATAGATGTCGGCATCGGTGATCGCCTGTTTTAACGCGACATAGGCCTGGTCGCGGAAGCTGGCGGCTGCCTTGAGCGGCCGCGTCTTGAGGGGCAGGGCCAACGGCGACTGGACGGTGGCGGTCATCGGTCGGACGGGTTGAGTCCCGCGCTGGACGCGCGCTGGCGGATCAATGCAAGGACGACGTCGATGGTCGGCGTGGCAACTTCCGTCAAGCGGCCCAATTCCTGCACGACGCCGACCAGCGGCTCGATCTCGAGAGAGCGCCCGCCTTCCAGGTCCTGCAGCATCGACATCTTGTGGGCGCCGACCGCCATTGCGCCGTCGAGACGCCGCTCGAGGTCGACGCGAACGCGTACGCCGATCTTCTCGCCGACGGCCTTCGCCTCCGCCATCATCGCGCGGCACACGGCGCGCGTTTCCGGATCGCCGACAATCACGTCGAGCGTGGCCATGGTCAGCGCGCTGATCGGATTGAAGCAGACGTTGCCGCAGAGCTTGAGCCAGATCTCGTCACGGATGTCGTCGCGAATCGGCGCCTCGAGTCCCCCGGCGACCATGACCTCGTGCAGGCGATCCACCCGCGGCGTGCGCCTGCCGTCGGGCTCGCCGATCGGAAATCGTCGGCCGTGCTCATGGCGGATGACGCCAGGCGCGGCGATCGATGTCGCCGGCAGCACCACGCAGCCGATCGCCCGCTCGGCTCCCAGTCTGTCCCGCTGGGCTCCGCCGGGATCGACGCTGGCAAGGGTGGTCCCGCGCAGCGCGGGGACGTCGCCGTGAAAGTACCAGTAGGGAATGCCATTGCTCGCCGTCACCACCGCGGTATCGTGGCCCAGCAGGGGCTGCATCGACTCGACCGCCCCGGGGATCGTGTGTGCCTTGAGCGCAATGATCACGAAGTCCTGCAGGCCCAACTCCGCGGGATTGTCGGTACAGGCGATGTGCGCGACCTCTTCCGCGCCGTCGATCCATAGCCGGATTCCGCGATCCCGGATGGCCGCGAGATGCGCGCCACGCGCGACCAGACTCACATCGGCACCCGAGCTTGCCAACTTGACTCCCAGAAAGCCGCCGATCGCGCCAGCGCCAAAGATGCATACCTTCACGCTCTTGCCGCCATGAACGATCCACGTGGGGAGGCGCGCCAGGGCCCCGGATGCCCAACGTCGTCTGGACACTTCACGGGGCGCCCGCCAAAATCGCAAAAAACGCCAAAAAGGGCTTGATGGCTTCCGCTGATATACTACATACTAAATAAAAAATATTCCAATATCGGCGGGAGCGGTAGAGACCTGCCGCGCCAATGACCGGCGGGGGCATGAGCCCGCCGCCGGGCGTTTCAAGGAGGAGGAACCTGTGATCGCAACCGCCGAAAAACCTGAAAAGCGTTCCGTTTTTGCGTCTCCCTGGATCCAGCTGATCGTCGGCGTCATCTGCATGGTGATGATCGCCAACCTGCAGTACGGCTGGACATTCTTCGTTCCCGACATCCAGAAAAAATTCGGCTGGGATCGGGCGTCGATCCAGGTCGCATTCACGCTGTTCGTGCTGTTCGAAACGTGGCTCGTGCCGATCGAGGGCTGGTTCGTCGACAAGTACGGCCCGCGGATTGTGATTTTCGCCGGCGGCGTACTGTGCGGAGTTGCCTGGATCATGAATTCATTTGCCGACTCGCTGGCCATGTTTTACGCGGCACAAGTCATCGGCGGCATTGGCGCGGGCGGGGTCTACGGTACGTGCATCGGCAACGCGCTCAAATGGTTCCCGGGGCGGCGTGGTTTGGCGGCAGGGATTACCGCGGCAGGCTTTGGCGCCGGCTCGGCGCTGACGGTCGTGCCGATCATCGCAATGATCAAGAACAGCGGGTTCCAGTCCACGTTCTTCAATTTCGGCCTGGGCCAAGGCATCATCATCTGCATCTTCGCCTTCGTGATGTTCGCGCCGAAACCGGGCCAGGTCCCCGAGGTCGCCAGTCAGGCCGCGGTCTTCCAGAGCCGCCGCCAGTTCGCGCCCAACGAGATCATCGGTCCGAATTCGTGGTGGATCATCGGCGCGCTGATCGCCTTGGTGGGCGGCCTCGGAATGTGGGCTGCGGGCGCCGCGTTCTATATCCCCCTCGCACTCGCGGCCGTGATCTTCCTGCTGGGTGGTTGGGTCGTCGTGAGCAAGGGCCAGCCGGTCTTCATGCTGATGTACCTCATGTTCGTCCTGGTCGGCGCCGGCGGCTTGATCGTCACCGCCAACCTTGCGCCGATCTCACTGGACCTCAAGGTCTCCACGACGCCGGTGACGGTGCTGTGGCTGACGATGCCGGCCTTGACCTTCGCCGCCACGATCGACCGCATACTGAATGGGCTCACGCGGCCGTTCTTCGGCTGGGTCTCGGACCACATTGGCCGGGAGAACACGATGTTCATCGCCTTCTTCCTCGAGGGCCTTGGCATATTCGCGCTGTACAAACTCGGCGCCGATCCGTTCTGGTTCGTCGTGTTGAGCGGCATCGTGTTCTTTGCCTGGGGGGAGATCTACAGCCTGTTTCCGTCGACCTGCACCGACACGTTCGGCACCAAATTCGCCACGACCAATGCCGGACTTCTGTATACCGCGAAGGGCACGGCCTCGCTTCTGGTTCCCTACGCAAGCAGCATCCAGAAGGCGACCGGGAGCTGGGACCTGGTGTTCATCATCGCGGCGGGAGCCAACATCCTCGCCGCTGTTCTCGCCATCGCAATCCTGAAGCCCTGGCGGCGCAAGGTCGTGGCGGCGAACCAAGCGACGTCGGGGCCTGTCCCCGCCGCCGCCTGACCGACCGCGCAGCGCCGCGTCTTTCGGCGTTGCCGGATGTTTGAACCCGACCCGGGCCTAAGGACGGTGCCCCCGCATCGCGAGGTCCGGGCCCCGCCGACACTGTCGGGTGGCCATCCGAGCCGGCGCCCGCCATCGCGCCGGCGGCGTGAATTTGAAAGGACGCTGCCATGAACGAAGCCGTAACCAGGATCCCCGAAAGGACGACGGCGCAAGACGCGCCGAAAATCGCCGGCGGCGGAGAAGTGGATCGCCAGGCACAGGAAACCGACGGCTTTCAGCTCGTCATCGATGCCCTCAAGCTGAACGGCATCGAGACGATCTTCGGCCTGCCCGGCATCCCGATCACCGACCTCACGCGGCGCATGCAGAAGAACGGCCTGCGCGTTATCTCGTTCCGGCACGAACAGAACGCCGGCTACGCGGCCTCGATCGCCGGCTTCCTCACCGGCAAGCCCGGCATCTGCCTGACCGTTTCGGCGCCCGGTTTCCTCAACGGTGTCACGTCGCTAACGCATGCGACGGTCAACTGCTTCCCGATGATCCTCATCAGCGGCTCTTCGGAGCGCGAGATCGTGGACCTGCAGCAGGGCGACTACGAGGAACTGGACCAACTCGCGATCGCCAAGCCGCTGTGCAAGGCCGCGTTCCGCGTGCTGCATGCCGAGGACATCGGCGTAGGCGTCGCGCGCGCCATCCGTGCTGCCGTGTCCGGCCGTCCCGGTGGCGTGTACCTCGACCTGCCGGCGAAGCTCTTCCCGCAGGCGATGGACGCCGTAGCCGGCAAGAACTCGTTGATCAAGGTCGTGGATGCGGCCCCGCGCCAGATCCCCGCACCCGAGGCCGTGAAGCGTGCAGTCGATCTGCTGAAGAGCGCTTCGAAGCCGCTCATCATCCTCGGCAAGGGCGCGGCCTACGCGCAGGCCGATGCCGACATCCGTGCGCTGGTCGAAAAAACCGGCATTCCCTACCTGCCGATGTCGATGGCCAAGGGCCTGCTTCCCGACACGCACGGCCAGTGCGCGTCCGCCGCGCGCTCGTACGTGCTGCCCGAAGCCGACGTCGTGATGCTGATCGGCGCGCGCCTCAACTGGCTGTTGTCACAGGGCAAGGGCAAGACGTGGGGCGGCGTCACTTCGAAGTCGTGGGGCGGCCAGAAATTCGTGCAGATCGACATCTCGCCGCAGGAAGCGGACAGCAACGTGCGCATCGATGCGCCGCTGGTCGGCGACATCGGCTCCTGCGTATCGGCGCTGCTCGCGGCGATCAACGCAACTGAGGGTTCGAACTGGGCGAAGCCGCCGGCGGAATGGATCGACGCCATCAACGAACGCAAGACCAGGAACGTCGCCAAGATGGCCGAGACGCTCGCGAAGAATCCGTCGCCGATGAGTTTCCAGAGCGCGCTCAATGTCGTGCGTGACATCGTCAAGGCGAACCCCGATGCCGTGCTCGTCAACGAGGGCGCCAACGCGCTCGACTTCACCCGCAGCATCGTGGACATGTACAAGCCGCGCAAGCGGATCGACGTGGGCACGTGGGGCATCATGGGCGTCGGCATGGGTTATTCGATAGCCGCCGCCGTCGTGACCGGCCAGCAGGTGATCGCGGTGGAAGGCGACAGCGCCTTCGGCTTCTCCGGCATGGAAACCGAGACGATCTGCCGCTACAACCTGCCGGTGTGCATCGTCATCATGAACAACAACGGCGTGTACCGTGGCGACGAGAAGAATCCGACCGGCGGCCCGGATCCGTCGCCGCTGGTCTTCGTCAAGGACGCCCGCTACGACAAGATGATGGAGGCGTGGGGCGGCGTCGGCGCTCACGTCAAGACGCCCGACGAGTTGCGTCGCGCAATGGAAGAGGCGATCCGCTCGCGTCGGCCGACGCTCATCAATGCCGTCATCGACGAGGGCGGCGGCACTGAAAGCGGCCGCATCACGAGCCTCAATCCGTCCGCAAAGAAGAAACCCTAGGGGAATGCGATGAGCAAGGCACTGGACGGCGTTCGCATTCTCGACTTTACGCACGTGCAATCGGGACCGACGTGCACGCAGCTTCTGGCGTGGCTCGGCGCCGACGTCATCAAGGTCGAGCGCGCCGGCGAGGGCGACATCACGCGCGGGCAGCTGCGCGATATCCCGGGCGTGGACAGCCTGTACTTCACGATGCTGAACCACAACAAGCGCTCGATCACCGTCGACGCCAAGAATCCCAAGGGCAAGGAAGTGCTGGAAGCGCTGGTGAAGAAGTGCGACGTTCTGGTGGAGAATTTCGCGCCCGGCGCGCTCGACCGCATGGGCTTCACGTGGGAGCGCATCCAGCAACTCAATCCGAAGATGATCGTGGCGTCGGTGAAGGGCTTTGGTCCGGGCCCCTACGAGGACTGCAAGGTGTACGAAAACGTCGCGCAATGCGCGGGCGGCTCGGCGTCGACGACCGGATTCGACGACGGACCGCCGATGGTCACCGGCGCGCAGATCGGGGACAGCGGCACCGGATTGCATCTGGCGCTCGGCATCGTCGCCGCGCTCTACCAGCGCAAGACCACGGGCCGCGGCCAGAAGGTGCTCGCCGCGATGCAGGACGGCGTGCTCAATCTCTGCCGCGTCAAGCTTCGCGATCAGCAGCGCCTCGCGCGCACCAAGGTGATGGAGGAATATCCGCAATATCCGAACGGCAAATTCCTCGATGCGGTTCCGCGCGCCGGCAACGCGTCGGGGGGCGGCCAGCCGGGGTGGATCCTGAAGTGCAAGGGCTGGGAGACCGACCCCAACGCGTACATCTATTTCATCACGCAGGCACCGGTGTGGAAGGACATCTGCGAAGTGATCGGGCGTCCCGAGTGGCTGACCGATCCGCGCTACGCCACGCCGAAGGGCCGCCTGCCGCACCTCATGGAAATCTTCGGCCAGATCGAAGAGTGGACGAAGACCAAGGACAAGTTCGAGGCGATGGACATCCTCAACAAGCACGATATTCCGTGCGGACCGATCCTGTCGATGAAGGAAATCGCCGAGGAGCCCTCGCTTCGCGCCACGGGAACGGTCGTCGAGGTCGATCACCCGAAGCGCGGCAAATACCTGTCGGTCGGCAACCCGATCAAGATGTCCGACAGCGCGACCGAAGTGACGCGCTCGCCGCTGCTGGGCGAACACACCGACGAAGTCCTCGCGGAGCTGGGTTACGGCAAGGACGACATCGCCGCGCTGCGCGCCGCCAACGTCATCTGAACGTTCGTGAACCGTGACGCGGCTTCGCGTCCGGATGGAATCGATATCAAGGGAAGAGGCGAATGGCGAACAACAAGACGGAAGTCAGGCGCATTATTGATTCGGTCAAGGCCGAGGGCCGCACATCGCTGACCGCGCCCGAAGGCAAGCGCGTGTGCGACGCCTATGGTATCGCCACGCCGAAGGAAGGTGTCGCGACATCGGCGGCTGAGACCGCGAAGCTCGCGGCATCGATGGGATTCCCCGTCGTCCTCAAGATCGTGTCCCCGGAAATCCTGCACAAGACGGAGGCCGGTGGCGTGATCGTCGGCGTGAAATCGGCGGCGGACGCGGAAGCGGGCTTCGCCACGATCATGGCGAACGCGAAAAAGTACAACGCCAAGGCCACGCTGCTAGGCGTGCAGGTGCAACAGATGCTGGCCGGCGGGCAGGAAGTGATCATCGGCGCAGTCACCGATCCGGCATTCGGTAAATTGGTAGCGTTCGGCCTCGGCGGCATTCTCGTCGAAGTGCTGAAGGACATCACGTTCCGGTTAGCACCCGCGTCGCGCGACGATGCCTTGTCGATGCTCGACGGCATCGCCGCCGCCGAGATCCTGAAAGGCGTGCGCGGCGCCGACCCGGTCGATCGCACGGCGCTCGCATTGATGATCGAAAACGTGTCGCAACTCGTGGCCGACTTCCCCGAAATCGCGGAGATGGACCTGAACCCGGTGTTCGCGACGAAGAGCGGCGCAATCGCGGCCGACGTGCGCATCGTCGTCGACTTCGCCCCCGCGCCGGAACGGTATCGGCCGAGCCGGGAAACCATCGTCCACCAGATGAACCGCATCATGAAGCCGGACGCGGTGGCGGTGATCGGCGCATCGGACGAGACCGGCAAGATCGGCAATTCGGTGATGAAGAATCTGATCAACGGCGGCTACCAGGGAAAGATCTACCCGATCAACCCGTCGGCCGACAAGATCATGGGACTCCCTGCGTACAAGAGCGTGAAGGACGTGCCCGGCGATATCGACATTGCCGTGTTCGCCATTCCC
>Ga0070708_100000127_pt1 | contig 51711 bp, 47 predicted proteins | sample KBSK5503metaG_FD_65469 | JGI IMG/M metagenome (GOLD analysis project Ga0070708, IMG submission 65469) | Corn, switchgrass and miscanthus rhizosphere microbial communities from Kellogg Biological Station, Michigan, USA - KBS K5-50-3 metaG | ecosystem: Host-associated > Plants > Roots >... | reverse complement strand
CGGCCCGTGATACACCGCGTACATGCTCGCCATGTTCGCGAGCAGTGCCTGGGCGGTGCAGATGTTGCTCGTGGCCTTCTCCCGGCGGATGTGCTGCTCGCGCGTCTGCAAGGCCATTCGCAGCGCGGGCTTTCCCTGCGCGTCCTGGGAGACCCCGATGATCCGGCCGGGCATGTGCCGCGCGTTCTCGGGCCGGGTCGCAAAGTACGCCGCGTGCGGTCCGCCGTAGCCCAAGGGGACCCCGAATCGCTGCGCGCTTCCCACCGCCACGTCGGCGCCGAGCTCGCCCGGCGACTTGAGGAGCGTCAGGCTCAGCAGATCCGCGGCGATCGCCACCAGAGCGCCCTCCTTGTGCGCGCGAGCACAGAACGAGGTGTGGTCTTCGACCAGGCCATCGGTCGAGGGATATTGGAGGAGCGCCCCGAAGACGTTCTTCTGGAGCTCGAAATCGTGGTGATTTCCAACCGCCACCTGGATTCCCAGCGGCGCGGCGCGCGTCCGCACCACTTCGATCGTCTGCGGGTGGCATGCCTCCGAGACGAAGAAGACGTCCGCCGAGATCCCCCCGTGAACGGCGCGAAGCATGGTCATCGCCTCCGCCGCCGCGGTTCCCTCGTCCAGCAGCGAGGCGTTTGCCATCGCCAGGCCGGTCAAGCCGGCAACCATCGTCTGGAAGTTCAGCAATGCCTCCAGGCGCCCCTGCGAGATCTCCGCTTGGTACGGCGTGTATTGGGTGTACCAGCCCGGATTCTCCAATACGTTTCGCAGAATCACCCCGGGGGTGATGCAGTCCGAGTACCCCATCCCGATGAATGATTTGAAGACTTGATTCTTGGCGGCGATCGCCTGGAGCTCTTCAAGCAGATCGAACTCGCCCCGCCCCTCATCAAGCCGAAGCGGTTTCGCAATCCGGATCTGGGCGGGGACGGTCGCTTCGACCAGCGCCTCGAGCGAGCTGAGCTCCAGGGCGCGCAGCATGGATTTTACGTCCGCCTCGTCTGGCCCGATGTGCCGGTCGACAAAGGTGTCAGTGCGCTTCAAGGGAGCGGGCATCGTTGGGGAAGTCCTCGTCTGTGTTTTGGTCGACACTTCAAATCTATAACGGTCTTGGCGGCGGCGGGTAACCTGCCACCTGCCTTGGATCCCGGGGCTAATGGCGCCCGCTTACTCCGCCTTCGCCTGGACCAGTTTCTCGTACGCGGAGGCGTCCATCAGCTGATCCACCTGGCGTGGGTCGCTCGGTTCGACCTCGATCAACCATCCGGCCTGGTAGGGATCTTCGTTGACGGTCTGCGGCGAGCCGGTCAGGGATTCGTTCACCTTGACCACTTTCCCGCTGATCGGCGCGAACAGCTCGGAGACGGCCTTGGTGGATTCGATCACGCCGAACGGCACCCCGGCGGTGATCGAGCTGCCGATCTTGGGCAGCTCGACATACACCACGTCTCCCAGCTCTTCCTGGGCATGGGAGGTGATACCGACCACGACCGACTTCCCTTCTTTTCGGGCCCACTCGTGTTCCTTGGTGTACTTCAGATTCTTGGGATATTCGGCCATCGAGATGCTCCTGGGCGCTTCCGCGCTTCAATGTTTCTTCAAGAACGGCGTTTTTACCACCTTGGCCTCTACCGGTCGGCCCCGAATCTCGACCGCAAAGTTCAGTCCTTCCGATGCCAGTCCGGTCGGTACATAGCCCATCCCGATTGGCTTCTTCACCGACGGGCCGAAGGTGCCGGAGGTGACCTCGCCGACCCTCTTTTCGCCGCTGACGATCGGATAACCATGCCGTGGTACGCCCGCCCCGGTGAGCTCGAATCCAACCAGCTTTCGCCCCACCCCCTCGGATTTCTGCCGCTCCAGCGCAGCCCGTCCGATGAAGTCACCCTTGTCCAGCTTGACGATCCAGCCGAGCCCCGCCTCGAGAGGCGTGTGGTCATCGTCGATGTCGTTCCCGTAGAGCGCGTATTTCATCTCGGTCCGCAAAGAGTCGCGCGCCCCAAGCCCCGCGGGACGGAGGCCTTCCCCTTCCCCCTCTTCAAGCAGCGCGAGCCAGAGAGCCTCGGCTTTTTCGGGTGAGCAGTACAGCTCGAACCCGTCTTCCCCGGTATAGCCGGTGCGCGATACGATGCAGGGAATGCCCGCCACCGTCCCCTCCGAGAAATGGTAGTTGCGAATCGGCGAGAGGTCGGCGGGGGTAAGGCGCTGGAGGATGGCCGACGCTCTAGGCCCCTGCAAGGCAAGCTGGGCGAAGTCGTCGCTTCGGTTCACCGGCTTGACCCCGACGACGCGCTCGCTCATCCAGGCAAAGTCCTTGTCGCGGTTGCTGGCATTGATGCAGATGAGGATCCGCTCTGGCGAGAACCGGTAGGCCACCACGTCGTCGACGAAGCCGCCCCGTTCGTTCAGCAGACCCGAATAGACCGCCTGGCCATCCGCGCACCTCGACAGGTCGTTGGAGAGCAGCCGGTTGGCGCTCTCCAGAGCCCCCTTACCGGTGAACTCGACCTCACCCATGTGGGAGACGTCGAAGAGACCCGCGGCCCCGCGCACCGCCTCATGCTCGGCGATGACCGAGGTATATTGCACCGGCATTTCCCAACCCGCAAAATCAACCATCCGGGCGCCCAGCTTGCGGTGAGCGTCGTACAGAGGCGTTTGCCGGGGCTTCATGGTGTCTCCTGGGGCGCCAAGGACGCGCGCGGACTATAACGACGGTTTGGGGGCAATCAAGCAGTTCGGAGGCAAAGGCAGAGCGAGCGTCGATGAAAATAAGAAATCGTCTGAACCCTTCAAAGCCCTGCTTCTCATTCGAATTCTTCCCTCCCAAGACCGAGGAGGGGTGGACGAACCTGCGCCAGACGCTCGAGGAGCTCGCGGGTCTGGAGCCCGGATTCGTGTCGGTCACCTATGGCGCCGGGGGCAGCACCCGCGATCGAACGCTCCAGCTCGTCAGCGAGATCAAGGCGACCACCGGGATAGAGGCCATGGCCCACCTGACCTGCGTGGGCCACACCCGGGAGGAATTGAACGAGGTCGTCGACCGGCTGCTCGAATCCCGGATCGAAAACGTGCTCGCGCTCCGGGGAGATCCCCCCCAGGGGCAGAAGAGCTTCGCCCCTGTTCCAGGCGGATTGCAGTACGCATCCGATCTGGTGGAGCTCATCCGGCACAAAGATCACACCCTCTGCATCGGCGGGGCGTGCTATCCGGAAGGGCACATCGAGGCCTCGTCGAGGGATGAGGACCTGACCAACCTCAAGCGGAAGGTCGATGCAGGGCTGGATTTCGTGATCACCCAGCTGTTCTTCGACAATGCTTTTTATTTTGATTTCGTCGAACGGGCCCGTCGCGTCGGGATCAACATTCCGATCGTCCCCGGCATCATGCCGATCACCAATCTCGAACAGATAAATCGGTTCATCCGGTTGTGCGGTGCCACCGTGCCGATGCGCCTGTCCCTTCAATTGGAGAAGGTGAAAGATGATCCGGATGCGATCGCCCAGCTGGGTGTCGCGCACGCCACGGTGCAATGCATGGAGCTGCTCGGCCGCGGGGCCCCCGGCATCCACTTCTACACTCTGAACCGCTCTCCCGCGACGAGGATGATCGTCAGCGCGCTCCGCGCCCGGGGCTGAGCCCTCTCCTCGAGCCCCGGCCGGCGCGACGCCTAAAGGGCCGGCGCGGGAAGCTGGCCGGCCACCTCGAAATCCGAGCGCTCGAAAGTAAAGGAGGCGCTCGGCGCCTGGAGGGCATGCTTCTGGGTGAAGCTGACCTTCTTTTGCTCCGAGACGCACAGCCAGGTCTGGGGCGAACGCGGGTGGGCACGCGCGAATGCCTTCGGGCTGAAGAGGGCCACGTTCGCCCCGTTATCGGTGGCCCTGGCCGAGATATATCGGAAGGCTTCCACTCCCTCGGAGCGCATCGCCCGGCCGAGTGCCTGGCTGACCTGGTAGCTCGTCTTCGACGAGATCGCCGCGCGGTGGGCGTCGAAGGGCGCGCGGGCCAGATCGACCCCTTTGCGCGTATCGACTTCCACCCGAAAGGCGGTCTGCTCGACCGCGATCGGCGAGAGGTCGACCTTCGGACCGCTCAGGAAGACAAATCGATAGTACGCCTTCTCCGCGAACACGGTCCGCAGCTCTTCGGAGCCGTACCAGATGCCCGGCTCGCTCCTCGCGCCGAATCGCGACCCGTGCCTCAAGGGCGGGTATCGGAAGGGGGTAAAGAGCAGGAAGTGCAGGCGATTCAGTGCGGGATCCCTTGGCAGCGCCGGCTTGCCGCGGTCGATCATCTCCTCGAGCAGCCGCTGCTCTTCCAGGGTATCGACCAGCTTGAGCGTCGAGATCAGGTGTTGCGCCTCGACGACTCGCCATGGTTTCGACTGAAGGCGGCGGAAGTTAGAGATTCCCCCGCATTGCGTCCAGATATTCGACGACATGCACCAGGCCCGGCACGGTTTCGATCAGGCGAACGGGCGCTTCTCCCAGATGGACGTTTTCCGCGTGGAGCCACTTCCGGCTCTTTTCCTGCGACCCTCCCATCAGGGCGTCGAGGCTTCGAAAAACGCGAAGGAAGAGGACGGCGATCTCGCCTTCTTTGCTTCTCGGGTCGATGACCCGCGATCCTTTCCCGGTCCTCGACAGCGATGCCGGGCTCACCCCGAGCACTCCCGCCAGATCCTTTTGGCTTAGCCCCAGGATCTCCGAAGCGCGCAGCACCGCCCGCGTCAGGATTGCGGGGGCCTGAGCCTGGGAAGCGGTCTGGGAGATGTCCTGTCTCATTTCAATTGAAACAATAACCTCATATCATTTCAATTGCAAATGAGCCAAATCAAGGGCTTACCCCTGGGTTGCGGCACGGACGGTGTTGTGGAGGAGCATTGCGACCGTCATCGGTCCGACGCCGCCCGGGACGGGGGTGATGAACGAGGCGCGCTCGGAAGCCGCCTTGAATTCCACGTCTCCCAGGAGCTTCCCTTCCGGCGAGCGATTCATCCCAACGTCGATCACCACCGCACCTTCCTTGATCCACCTCCCCTTGATCAGCTCCGGAGAACCGGCGGCGGCGACCAGCAGATCTGCTTGGGGCACCTCTCTCTCGAGATTGCTCTTGCGGTGGCAGATCGTCACGGTGGCGTCGGCGGCGAGCAGAAGCAGCATCATCGGCTTTCCAACGATGTTGCTTCGACCGACGACCACCGCCCGCCTGCCGCTTGGCGCAAACCCAATCTCCTCGAGAAGCTTCATCACCCCCTGGGGCGTGCAAGGCCTGACCCCCGGGCGTCCAAGCAGCAGCTTGCCCGCGTTCAGCGGATGGAAACCATCCACGTCCTTGCCCGGATGCACCGCGGCGGTGATCTCCTCGGGGTCGAGGTGGGGCGGCAGCGGCAGCTGCACCAGGACCCCATGCACCTCGGCAGACTCGTTGAGCTGCGCAATCCGGTCGAGAAGCTCCCGGCGGCTCACCGAGGCGTCATAGTGGTATTCCCAGTCCTTGAGGCCCATCTCCTGGGCCGCTTTCCGCTTGGCCCCGACGTAGATCTTGGAACCTGGATCTTCACCCACCCGCACCACGGCCAGCCCGGGGACGATGCCCTTGGACGCGCGAAGTCGCGTCACCTCCTGCGCGAGCTGGGCCCTGATCTTCGAGGCGACTGCTTTCCCATCGATGAGTTGTGCCATTTCGCCGCGCAATGTACGCCAAAGCCGACACCGAAGCTTGTGCGGCTGATATGGTCCGGGGGAACGGATGTACCGCTGGTTGCGAGCATTGCTGTTTCGGATACCGGCGGAAACCGCCCATCGGCTCGGCATGAGGGTGCTCCGATTCCTCGGCGCGGCGCCTCGCCTGAGCCGCTGGACCAGGGCCCGGGCGACCCGGAGCTCGGTCGACCTTTCGCTCCAGGCCTGCGGCCTCGAATTCCCGAACCCGCTCGGCATCGCCGCGGGCCTGGACAAGAACGCCGAAGTGGTGCCGGGTCTCTTCGGTCTGGGCTTCGGGTCCATCGAGGTCGGGACCGTCACGCCCCGGCCGCAACCTGGAAACCCCGAGCCCCGGCTGTTTCGAATCCCCGAGCATCAAGCCCTGATCAACCGAATGGGATTCAACAACGTGGGCGCCGGGGAGGTCGCCACCAGGCTTCGGCAGCTCACCTGGCACCCCGGTCCAATCGGGGCAAATCTGGGGAAGAACCTGGATACCCCCATCGAGCGGGCGGTCGAGGACTACGTCTACTGCGCCCAGATCCTTGCCCCCGTCTGCGATTATCTGGTGATCAACGCCAGCTCTCCGAATACCCCTGGCCTTCGCGGCCTACAGGAACCGGAACGGTTGACGGCGCTGCTGGCGGAAGTTCAATCTTCCTTGGAAAAGAGCGGGACGGCCAAGCCGCTGCTGCTCAAGATCGCACCGGATCTGTCCGAGAACGCGCTGGACGCGATCGTGGACATCGCCACCGCGAACCGCATTCAGGGATTGATCGCAACCAACACCACCAACCAGAGGCCCTTCCACCATCGGTTGAGCTCCCAGCCCGGGGGTCTGTCCGGCGCCCCCCTTCGCGCAATGGCGACGGAAGCGATCAAGCGGCTCTATACGCGGAGCGCTGGACGGCTGACCGTGGTCGGCGTGGGCGGCATTTTCACCGGCGTCGACGCCTACGAGAAGATTCGGGCCGGCGCTTCCTGGGTGCAGATCTACACATCCTTCATCTACCGGGGCCCGGGGGCGGCCAAGGCGATCCTGCGCGAGCTCGAAGGCCTGCTGAAGCGGGACGGATTCGGGTCGGTCGCCGAGGCCATTGGAGCGTCCACGCGCTGCTGATCGACGGAATCGGGCGATCCGGACTCCCCTTTCGCCATCAGGGTGCCAGCCGCTGTGCAGGCGGCGGTTCACCGCGCCCTGCGGACTGCCCCCACAAGACATCCGCCGGCGACTGGGTGAGGCGTTGATAGAGCTGTTCGTGGCCTTCCGCGAGGCGGGCAAGGCTCAGCTCCTTTTCGACGAAGGCTCGGCCTGCCCTGCCCATTCTGCGGGCGACGGCGGGATGTTCGGCGATCTGGGTCAAAGCGGCGGAGAGGGCGAATGGGCTTTCCGGTGCGATCACGATGCCTCGCTCTCCATCCGCCACCAGCTCGGCGTTTCCGCCGGCGTCGGTGACCACCATGGGAAGACGGGCGGCCATGCCCTCGATGATCGCATTCGAGAGCCCTTCGGCCGTGGAACACAGGACGCCCACCGTGCAGCGGGCGGCGACGGCGGGCACATCCGTGCGGTGGCCGAGGAAATGGACGGCCGCGCCCAGGCGAAGCTTCGCAGCCAGCGCCTCCAGGCCTGACCGCCGCGGGCCATCCCCGACCAGGAAGCCGTGGAGGGAGGAGCCCTGGGCACGGGCATGCGCCAGGGCCACGAGAAAGTCCTCCTGGCGTTTCACCGGATGGTTCATGTTGGCGATGAGCAGAGCAACCGGCGCGGCGCCGGTCTCGGGGATGGGCAAGGTTGGCTCTTCTTGAAGTCGCCGGTCGAAGCGGACGAGGTCGATGCCGTTTCGGATGACGGACACCCGGTCCGCGGCGATGCCCTCTCGCGCGATCAGCTGCTGCCGAATCGCTTCGGCATTGGCGATCACGTGATCGGCCATCCTGGTGAGGCGAGCCAGCCCGGCGCGGCGAAGCGGCCCATGCCAGTGGCCCAGGTCCAACCGACCGACGACCACCTTGGAGCCGGCGAGCTTGGCTGCGGGAACCGCGAGGATGGTGGTAAAGAAGTCGTGAGCATGAACGAGCTCGACCCGCTCGCGCCTGAGCCAACGCGCGGTGCGGGCGATCACGCCGGCGATGAGCGGGTGAGCGAGAGACGAAGGCGGTGGAAAATGCTGCGGGACCAGGCCCAGCCCGCGAACCTCGTCCAGGAGCGGCCCCGCCAATTGGAGCACCGCAACCCGGAAATCGAAGCGGTCGCGCAGGCAGCGGAGCAGCTCGACGACCTGGCCCTCGGCGCCGCCGAGGTAAAGGGAGTTGACGAACTCCGCCACCCGAATTCGGTGAGGTGCGATGCCGGACAGCTCGTTCATAAACCCCTGCCGTTCGGCTCGTGCCTAGCAGCTCACGTGCCAGCCGATCGCCTGGGAGGCGGCACGTTCTTTCGAACTCTTGGCCGCCTCGCCGCAGAGGCCAACCGCCTTGCCTGAAATACCTACAGACCGGGATTGCCGCGAAGGGGCAAATTGACCAAAGCCTGCGGAGCGACCCCCTGGCCGCGGCGATAGCCCGGACCGAGGTCCGCGGCCAACTCGAACAGCGTTCTTTCCACCTGGCGGCGAAGCTCACCCCCCGCCGGGGCAGGCACGCCGGCCGTCAGAACCGAGTGCACCTTCTCGACCGCGCCAGCTCTCGGCGAAGCGGACGACGGATCGGCCTCGATCAGCTTTTCCAGGAATTCTTCAACCCGCTTTGGGTCGACCGGGGAAACGTTGACGCTGGAATCGAGGAGGGCGTTCGCCGCAATGGCCGCAAACAGGCGATCGACGCCCAGCTCGCGAAACGGCACTTCAAACAGAGCCAGGGCCCGCTGCGCTTTTTCGGCGCTCCCGCCGAGCAGCGCGCCGAGGAATTGGATCTGGTGCTCGGCGCGCTCAATCGCGAGCTCCGCCTGGTGCAGCTCCGATTTCGACCTGAATCCGATCGGCTCCGATGCCTCCGTGGGCGGAGCTCGCGCCGGCCGCTTTTGCCGCAAAGCCCTGAGGACCCGCGCCTCCTCCGGAAAAACGAGCCATTCCCCCTCCGGGCGAGCCAGGGGATGGCGGGCGAGCCGGTCCACCTGGAACTTGAGTTTCAGCGTCAGGGAGAATCCGGTCCGAAAGACCGCGGCGAGGCCCTTTTGTTTGAGAACGGCGGCCGCGCGATGGAGATCCGGCCCAACCAGATGCTCGAAGCCCAGCGAGAGATAGTCGCGAACCATCTCCGCAACCCGGCGGCCGGCAACCGGATCCCCCGGCTCCGCGGCTTCTGTCACCAGGGCCGAGTTGGACAGGTAGCGCAGCTGCTCCTCGAGCTGCTCCTTCTCGTCGTCGGTCAAGCCGCCGAAGGCAGCGGCCAGATAGTCCGGGCGGGGACCGGTCAACTCATCCCCCGCGCCTTGAGGTTCAGGCGCACCCGGCCCGGGGTCGGCGACGGCAAAGATCGCCGCCGCTTGATCGAGTGGCGGAAACCCGAGGTCGGCCAGCCGGGACATCCGGAAATGGAAGGCAACCTCTTCGAGCTCGGTGGGAAGCTCCCAACGAATCGCCTCGAACAGCCGGACCGCCTCAAACGGGTTCTCCGCAATCAGCTGCGAAACGAGCGACCGCATCGCCGAGAGCTCCGCACCCTCGACGAGGAACTCGACCAGATACTTTCCCTCGGGCGTCTCGAGCGTCACCCCGGCGGGATCGACGTCCGGAACCTGCTCCTTGTCGTGAAGACGGGTTGAGCTTCGCAGGATGAGCTCGCAAACCTCCAGGTCCAGTTGATGAACCTTGGCCAGAAACTCCGGGGGTTCGTCACCTCGAGCGGCGCGCAGCCAGCTGATCGCGCGATGAACGTCGAGACGATCTTTGGTCCATGCCCCGAGATCGATGAAGGCGCGAAACTGCTCCGGCGAGGCGAGTTGAACGATTTCGGCCGAGTTTGCCAGACCGACCTCGACGATCGCCGCGTAGAGATCCTCGGCAGGAACCGACCGCACCAGCTCCATCGCGTCCGGGGCATCGATCAGCGCTTCGAGTCGATCTGTCGCGCTCAGCTCCGCGAGTCGTCGGCGAAGCTGGGCACGCTCGAAGCCGAGGTCCTTGCCGTTTCCCGATTCGCCGTCCGACACACTCCGTCACTAACACGGAGCGACGAGAGCGGCTCAGTTAATACCGCCGCCACTCTAGGCGCCTTTCAGGGTGTTCAAGAGTGCTTCCCACACTTCCTCGACTCCAGTCCCTTCGACCGCCGAGAACATCACTACCCGATCGGGGGTCAATCGCAGCGCCTTGGCGATTTCCGCCAGCTTTACTTTCCGCTTGTTCTTCGCAAGCCGATCGATCTTCGTCGCCACGACGAGGACGCGGGGCTTCAGCTCGGACAGGTAGTCGAGCATCTGCTGATCCGCCGAGGTGGGCCCGATCTCCGCGTCGACGATGGTGACGACGATTTTCAGGCTCTCGCGCCGCTCCAGATACGTCTCGATCATCTGGTTCCAGCGGGCCCGCTCCGCCCGACCGACCCGGGCAAATCCATATCCGGGAAGATCGATGATGCGGACGTGCTCGGTAACTCCCTCCGCCTGGAGATCCACCTCGAAGAAATTGATCGTTCGCGTCCGTCCCGGGGTTTTCGAGGCGCGAACCAGCTTGCGCCGGCCGGCAAGCGCATTGATCATCGAGGACTTGCCGACGTTGGAGCGGCCGACGATGGCAATCTCGGGAGCGGAGTCGTCCGGGTAGTTCCCCGGTGACACCGAGGTGGTCAAGAAACGCGCATCGAGGATTTTGATCACGGCTAGCGCTTGCTTGCCTCAGCGCGCGCATCCGCCCGCTTGGCTCTTTCGGCAGTCCAGTGATCGACGAGCTTCAGCTTCTCGACAAAGTCGAAGGCTCGCAGCGAGGGACTGGAGGCATCGTGGCAGGCGCGGCAGCTCTTTTCCGAGGGATCTTGGAGACCGACCAGGCGCACCAACTCCGCATCCTTCATCACGTAGGAGCTGGCATAGAATTGACCGCCCCCGTGACAGGTCTCGCAGCTCACGTTCGAGACGTTCTGGTCGTTCAGGTTCGGCGCGTGACAGGAAAGGCAGCGCGCATCCTTCTGCTGCTGGGCGGAGAGCGAGTCTCGCGCCCGCGAATGCTTCGACTGCTTCCAGGCGTCGTACGCCTGCGCATGGCAGGCCTTGCAGCTGTCGGGTCCGGTAAAGTCCGCGGCTCGCCCTGCCCCGCTGGCCAGTAGCACGGCGAAACAGAGCATCCGCAAGCGCATCGAGCCGCCTAGGTAACAGAAGGCTGCCCGGCGGGGCAAGGCCAGTGAGCGAATCGGTGTGGTGGGTCGCCCCTCAAGCCCCTTGAGCGTTCGCCCGTAAATCCAGTAGTAGAGCGCCAATGGGCAATTTCGCGGTCCCGGCCAGGCTGCTCGTCTCCAAGGCTCGGCGATGACGTCTCCTTCTCGACCGATTCGCGGCGTGCGCTGATGCGGGTCATCGGCCTGACCGGAGGTATCGCCACCGGCAAGAGCACCGTGAGCGCGATCCTTCGCGATCTCGGCGCGGCATTGATCGACGCCGACGAAATCGCGAGGCAGGTGGTGGAGCCGGGCTCGGCGGTTCTTCCCGAGATCGAGCGCCGATTTCCCGGCGTCGTCGGAAAGGACGGCCGGCTTGACCGAACGACGCTCGCCGAGCGCATCTTCGGCAACCCGGAAGACCGGGCGGCGCTCAACGCCCTTCTCCACCCCCGGATCCAGCAGGCGTTCGTGGAGAAGACCGCGGCGCTCGCCGAACAGGGCGAACAGCTGGTGATCTACGACGCGGCGCTGCTGATCGAAAATGGTCTGCATGAAAAGATGGATGGGGTGATCCTGGTGACCGCGCCGCGAGAAACCCAGATCACCCGCTTGCGGGAGCGCAACGGATTGACCGCGGCACAGGCGGAGGCTCGGCTTTCCTCGCAGATGCCGCTGGGGGAGAAGTTGCGCTTCGCCGATTGGCTCATCGACAACTCCGGGGACTTGGCGACGACCCGGGCGCAGGTCGAGCAGCTCTGGAGTTCCATTCGCCTGGACAGAGCCGGTGGCGCAAACCGATGACCGACGCGGACCCCAGTCGCCCCGGCCCATCTTCGCCGAGTCACTACCTGATTACCGGCTTCCCCGACCTGCTCGCCCGGGGGATGGTGAAGCAGATTCTCTCCGTCAATCCCGACGCGCAAATCACGCTGCTCATCCCCCCGGACCTCCTGGCGCAAGCAAAACCGCGGATCGCGAGCCTGCGGGGCCAACGGATCGAAGTGCTCACCGGTGACATCACCGACATGCACCTCGGTTTGTCGGGGGACGAGTACGTCCGGATCTGTGCGAGCGTGACGGACATTTTTCACATCGGCGGCAGCTCCGATCTGAGCATCCCCAGGGAGATGATCTGGCGGGCCAACGTCGAGGGGACGCGCAACGTGATCGAGCTGGCGAGGGACTGCGCTCGCTTGAACCGCTTCAACCACTACTCGACCAGTTACGTGTCCGGCGATCGGATCGGGGTGATTGCCGAGGACGAGCTCGACCTCGGACAGGGATTTCGAAACGCGTACGAGGAAACCAAGTTTCACGCCGAGAAGATGCTTCAGCGAATCAACGGCCTGCTGCCGATCAGCATCTACCGGACCTCGAGCATCGTGGGCGATTCGCAGACCGGCGAAATCGATCGGTTCGAGGGACCCTACTACCTTGGCATCCTCCTGGTGATGTCCCCCTTGATGGTGGCGCTCCCCCTCCCCGGCGATGGTGCCGCCCCGTTGAACGTCGTGCCGGTGGACTTCGTCGCCCGGAGCAGCTGGGCCCTGTCGCGCGATCCGCGGGCGGTGGGAAGGACGTTTCATCTCGTCGATCCGAATCCGATGTCCGCCCGGCGAGCCTACGAAATCATCGCCGAAAAGGAGAAGAAGCGGCTGCCCAGGTTCAGCGTCTCCGCCAGGGCGGCCGAGGTGATGCTGCGCCTGCCCATCCTCGAGAAGCTGTCGCGGCCCCATCGGGCGGCGATCAGCTACGTCAATCACCTGGCAATCTACAACTGCGGCAACACGCTCGAGCTGCTGGATGGAACCGGCATCCGTTGTCCGCCGCTGACCAGCTACCTGGACAAGCTGATTGCCTACGTCCAGGAGCAATATCGCCGGCGCAGAGAGGAGAACGCCGAGGTGGAGGATCCACTCGATCAGCCGCCGCGGATCCGGATCTGAGCAATTCACCAACGGCGGCAGCAAACGGTTTTCGGTTGCTCCCTGAGGCACCGCGCACTACATCGGGGCCGCCAGGGGAGGAAAAGGACGATGGCCAAGCAATTCAAATCGGGCGACACCTTCACCCATGTTCGAGAGTGCGACACCTATCGTCCGATCTACTACGCGGCCGCCTCGGGAGACTTCAATCCGATTCACCTCGACAAGGCCGTCGGCGAGATGGCCGGCCTCGGCGGGGTGGTGCTCCATGGCATGTGCACGATGGCCTGGGCGGTGGAAGCGGCGATCAAATACCTCGGCGACCCGGGCAAGCTGCGCAAGGTGAGGGTCCGCTTTTCGCGACCGGTGGCGCCGGACGACACGATTACCTTCCAGGGCAAGGTGACGAGCGTCGACAACGGTCGCCTGGTGGCGGAAATCCTGGCCAAGAACCAGCGCGGCGAAGAAGTCCTCAAAGGGGCGACGATCGAGGCCGACGTCGGCTAGGTCCACTTTTTCGGAACAAGGGGAGTTGGAGCGCGAGGAAACGATGCCAATCGATCCAAGGTTCGTTGGGAAGAGGTATGGGCCGTTCCGATACGAGATAGGCCTCGAAAAGATGCGCGAGTTTGCCCTGGCGGTGGGCGGCGGCATCCCCTCCCCCAGCTTCGGCTCGATCCCCGACGATTTGAATCCACTGTTCTACGATGAAAACGCGGGCAAGAGCGGGCCTTATGGGAGCGTGATCGCCTTCCCGACGTTCGCGGTCACCTTCGCCATCGCCCCTTTCGCCGCGGCGGTGAGCGATCCCGAGCTGCAGATCAATCTCTTGATGCTGGTGCACGGGGAGCAGCAGTTCGAGTTCTTCGGCCCAATGAGTCCGGGCGACGTGGTCACCACCACCGGTTCGATCTCCGAGATCTTCGAAAAATCGCAGAAGGACTTCCTCGTCTTCGTCAGCGAATCGAAGAATCAAAAAGATGAGCTGTTGGTTCGCGCCACCTGGACCGCGGTGATCCGGCGCTGAGAGCGCATCCGCCAAGGGCCCGAATCGATCTTCAGGCCAAAGAGATCACGCCCTGCTCTTTGAGGTGGACCAGGATGCGCGCGGTGTCCAGGCGAGACATCCCGGATACCGCGAACAGATCCTCCAGGCTCAGCATTCCGTCGATCTGCGCGAGCACGAAACCGGCCCGGTGGTCGAGGTTGAGCCAGATGATCTCGTCCTGCTTCAGCAGCACGCGGGGCATTGCATCCATCCGCCCCAGCTTGGATTCCAGCATGCCGAGAAGCTTGGCCTCGGTTCGTTCCCGGAGCCGTCGAACGTCGATTCGATCCGGTGCGATCCGCTGGGCCCTGAGGATGAGGTCCATCGCACCGGAGTGGTCGTCGAGGCCGATCAGATCCTGAGCTCCTTGAAGAAGCGTCTGCACCTCGGCATCGCGGACCTCGGCCGGGTGAGCCGGATCGGGGGTGGCGAAGGCCGGCTGGGATCGCAAGGCGCTGCTCACCAGCTCCATCGCCGGCGCCGAGCCGGGCTGGACCTGTGCCCCGCTCGCACCCCGCGGAGGGGTTGCGCCTCGGCCCCATGCCCCCGGGGAATCGCCGGGCTCTTCGGCGTTCTGCGGTGGGCGGAACACGGACTGCGACTCGGGCAGGATCGCCGCCAGGCCCCAGTCCACGTCCAACCCGACGGATCGGCTTGGGCCGTCTCCCCGCAGGAACGGATTTCGAGCCGCGGCCGATTCATCGACTGCGGCGTGATCGGTCGCCTGTTGGGCCAGCGGAGTGGAAGGCGGGGCTTCCAGCAACTGCTTGGCCCGGACGTTGGTGGGATCGAGAACCAGCGCCTGTTCGAAGAGGCGGCGAGCGCCGTCGTGATCTCCGCTGATTCGAAGCCAGACCCCGGCCTCGACGAGCTTTTTTGCCCGGTGCGCGCTCATGACGCCCGAGTGCCAATTCTCTGGAGCCACCCCTTGAAGAGATTGAGGGTGCGCGTCAGCTGGTCAGTCGACGCGACCATCGCGGAGATGCTCTTTCCTTTGAGCGCCTGCTCTCCCTGCGTCAGGGTCTGTTCCGCTCGCCGAAGCGCGTCCATCCCGAAGTCGGAGCCGTTCATCGCGGCCGTGACTTTTGGCAACAGGGCTCGAACCTCCCGCATCGTGTCTTTGAGCGCGCGCTTGCAGTCGGCCAGATCTCCGCTTCCCAGATCGTCGATCAGATCGCCGCCCTGCTCCTCCAGGATCTGGTCCAGCTCCTCGCGACTCAAGCCTCCGGAGGCAATCACGGTGATCGACTGCTTGATCCCCGTCTCCTTGTCCTTTGCGGAAGCGGACACGATTCCCTCCGAATTGATCTCGAAGGTGACCTCGATCTCCACTTCGCCGCGCGTCGCCTCCCGCAAGCCGCTGAGCACAAACTCGCCGAGCAGCTCGTTCTCCCGGGCGATCTCGCTCTCGCCCTGGAGCACCATGATCTTCACCGTGGTCTGGCAATCCTTGGAGGTGGTGAAGACCTCGGTCATCGAGGTCGGAACGGTGGTGTTCTTCGGAATCAACTTCCGCGCGTACCCACCGGCGATCGCCACTCCCAGGCTCTGCGGCGTCACGTCGAGCAGAAGGACCCGCGAGTCCTCGTTGATCAAAGCGTTGGCCTGAACCGCGGCGCCCAGCGCGACGACCTCTTCGGGGTGCACCCCTTTGCAGGGCTCGCGGCGAAAGTAGTTCTTCACCTTGGCCATGATCCGGGGCATGCGGGTCATTCCCCCGACCAGGATCACTTCCTTGAGGTCGTCCGGACGGACCTTCGCTTCGGCGAGGACCTGCTCGCAGATGACGATCGTCCGTTCGCACAAGTCCTCGGTGAGCTCCTCCAGCTTTTCCCGGGTCAGGGCGCGCTGTAAGTGCAGGGCGGATCCGCCCCCGGACGGCGTGCAGATGAAGGGCAGGTTCACCTGCGTTTCATTGACGGTGGAGAGCTCGATCTTCGCCTTCTCCGCGGCGTCCTTGAGGCGCTGCAGCGCCATCCGGTCCTTTCGCAGGTCGATTCCGTGCTCCTTGGCGAAACCGAAGACCAGGGCCTCGACGACGCGGTTGTCGAAGTCCTCACCCCCGAGAAGGGTGTCTCCTCCGGTCGCGGCGACGTCGAAGACGCCCTTGCTGATCTCGAGAACCGAGATGTCGAAGGTCCCTCCCCCCAGGTCGAACACCGCCACCCTGCCGCTGACGTCCTTTCCGAAACCGTAGGCGAGCGCGGCGGCGGTCGGCTCGTTGATGATTCGCAGCACGTCCAGCCCGGCGATCTTGCCCGCATCCTTCGTCGCCTGCCGCTGCCCGTCGTTGAAATAGGCGGGGACGGTGATCACCGCCTTGCTCACCGGCTGCCCGAAAAATGCCTCCGCATCCAACTTCAGCTCGCGCAAGACCGCGGCGGAGATCTCCGGGAGGGAAATCATCTTTCCGTCGAGCTGGACGCGGATGTCGTCGTGGTCGCCGCAACCGACGGGGTAGCTCAGCGTCTTGAGGACCTGCTGGACGCGCTCGGAAGAGTATTTTCGCCCGATCAGCCGCTTCGCCGCGTACACGGTCCCTTCCGGGTTGGTCACCGCCTGCCGTTTGGCGATCTGGCCGACGAGCTGCTTGCCGGATTTGGTCACCGCCACGACGGAGGGAGTGAGGTTCTGCCCCAGCCGGTTCTTGATCACCGCCGGCTGACCGCCCTGGACCGTCCCGACCACGCTGTTCGTGGTCCCGAGGTCGATTCCGATCACTGGTTCAGGAGGCATCGAATGGCATCTCTAGAAGGGCCAGCGGGACTTCTTACTCTGGCGCTTCTTCGCTTCGGGGTGGTTGGGGTTGAGCTTGATGCCCTCTTCGCGGTGGCGGTTCGCCAGCTTTGCCAGCCCGGCGTTCTCGAGGATGGCTGCGAGGAGAAACCGATGGTCGGCCTTGTCCGGCTCCAGGTCCACCGCGCGCTGGGCGAGGACTCGCGCCTCTTTGGGGTCCTGTCCGTTCTGTCGAAGCAACAGCGCCGCTTTGAACGCGGCGAGCGCGCTCCTTCGATCGAGGTTCGCGGCGGTCACGTACGTCTTTGCCGCGAGCTCGAGATCCCCGGCCTTTTCGGCGGCCTGTCCACGCTGCAGCTCATCCGCCGCACGGATCTGCTCATGGCGGTGGCGCACCTTGAGGATCAGCTCGTGGACGTCGTGGTTCTTCGGATCGAGCTGCGAGGCAAGGTGGAGATCCGCGTACGCCTTGCTGAAGTCTCCCGAGGCCAGACTCTTCTTGCCGCTTGCCAGCAGCTCGTGGACCTTGGTGAGTCGGGTCAGGTACGGATGCCGCGCGAAGCGCGCCCGGCGCTCGGCGCTGCGCTGAGCATCCTCCGGCGTCTTGAGGTTGTCCGCCTTCGTGGCTTTGGTTGCGAGCTCGGGGTGGGCGGCCTCGTATTGTGCGCGTCGCTGCGGGTCAATCAGCACGGCGTAGGACTCGTGAACGAGCTTGAATATCCGCTCCACCCGGGCGCGGAAAGTTCCCAGGTTCTTCCCGAAGTAGCGATCCGGATGGTACCGCCTCGAGGCCTCATGATACGCCTTCTTCACCTCGGCGCTCGAGGCCCCCGGCCTCAAGCCGAGCACCTCGAAATGGTTGAGGGTATCCAGCGCGCGCTCGAGCGCCAGAATCTCTCTCTTTCGATCGGCGTCGAGATCGACGTTCTCCGCCATCGCGGCATCGCTCGATCGACCCGCCCCCATCTGGCTAGCCATGCAGATGACCCGGCCGCGGATGAACTGGGAGGCAATCCCGTGTCGGGCCGCACCATGGGTGAAGCCCGGCCTCCATCGCTCGAAGGATTAGCGCAACCGGGTAAAACCGGGCCTGGAATCCAGAGCTAGGCTCCGTCTCGGTCAACAAGCTCGGTCCTCGATCCCACTGATTCTAGGGATTCGGACAAATGAGCGTCAAACGGATTGGCCCGTTCGGTGTGGTGCAGGAGGGCAATCAAACCTACGTCAACACCACGGATGGGAATGAGAGGGTTCCGCGGAGCGCGGGGATGCTCAAGCTACGATGTAAGCGCCTTCTCGAAGATGGCGATTCCCTCGTCGAGCTCCGCGAGCGTCGCCGTGAAGGGCGGCGCGAAGCGGATGGTGCGCTCTCCCGCCAGATTGACCAGCAGCCCACCTTCCCGACTGCGGGTCACCAGAGCCGCCGCATCCATTTTGACTTCGACGCCGACCAAAAGCCCACGGCCGCGCACCGCGGCGACCGTGTCCGGGTGGCGGGTCTGGACCGCCAGCGCCTTCTTCATCAGATGCTCACCCTTCGCCCGCACCATCTCCAGCGTCTCCGGCCGCGAGATGATCGACACCGCGACATTGGCGGCGGTGGCGGCGAGTAGATTGCCGCCGAACGTCGATCCATGGCTTCCGGAGGGCAGGCTCTTGCCGAGCTCCTCCCGGCAAAGCATGGCCCCGATGGGCAACCCATTGCCCAGCGCCTTCGCCAGGGAAATCCCATCGGGCAGGATCTTGTCATGTTGGTACGCGAACATGACACCCGTCCTCCCCATGCCGCTTTGGACCTCGTCGACGAGGAGCAGCAAACCGAGCTCATCGCACAACGCCCGCAGCGCCTTGAGGAATCCCTCGGGCGCGAGCCGAACGCCGCCCTCCCCCTGGATCGGCTCCACGATCACGCCCGCGGTCTTCGGGCTGACCGCTTTGCGAACCGCGGCGATGTCCCCGTAGGGGACGTGCAGAAAACCCGCCGGGAGCGGCTCGAAACCCTTGTGGTATTTCGGCTGCCCGGTCGCGGCGACGGTGGCGAGCGTTCTTCCGTGAAATGAATTCTCGAAGCAGATGATCTCAAAACGCTCCGGCAGGCCGCGATCCTTCTGCACCCGCCGCGCGAGCTTGAACAACGCCTCGTTTGCCTCGGCGCCCGAATTGCAGAAGAACGCGCGGTCCAGTCCGCTGGCCGCGGTCAGCTTCTTCGCCAGCTCGATCTGGGGCACGGTGTAGAAGACGTTCGAGGTGTGCCACAGCTTGTCGGCCTGGGCCTTGACCGCGGCGACCACTTCGGGATGGCAATGTCCCAGGGCGCAGGTTGCGATCCCGCCCAGAAGGTCGAGGTACTTCTTGCCCTCGATGTCCCAGACCTGGGCGCCGAGACCACGGTCGAGGACGATCGGCTGTTGTCGATAGTTCTGAAGCAGGTGGGCTTCGGCGCTTTCCATCACCAGTCTCGTCCGTTCGGGGGTATCCACGTTGGTCAGAGTATATAGCGCGACAGGTCCTCGTCCTTAACGATTTCCGAGAGGCGCTCGCGAACGTACGCCGCGTCGATGCGCACGGTCCGGTTGGCCATCTCCGAGGCGCTGAAGGACACCTCGTCGAGCAGTCGCTCGAGAATGGTGTGCAGGCGCCGCGCGCCGATGTTCTGCGTCCGCTCGTTCACCATTTCGGCGGTCTTGGCGATCTCCTGGACCGCGTCATCGGCGAATTGGAGGTTGATTCCCTCGGTCGCGAGAAGCGCGATGTACTGCCGGATGAGGGAGTTTTTCGGCTCCCGGAGGATCCTCACCAGATCGTCGCCGGTCAGCGGCTCCAGCTCCACCCGGATTGGAAATCTCCCCTGCAGCTCGGGGATCAAGTCCGAGGGTTTGGAGACATGGAACGCCCCCGCGGCAATGAACAGCATGTGGTCGGTCTTCACCGATCCGTACTTCGTATTCACGTTGGAGCCCTCGACGATGGGCAGGATGTCGCGCTGGACTCCTTCCCGCGAAACGTCCGGCCCGGCGCGGGGTCCCTCCCGGCTGGCGATCTTGTCGATCTCGTCGATGAAAACGATCCCCGCCGTCTCCGCGCGCCGGAGCGCTTCGCGGTTGATGCGATCGGCGTCCACCAGCTTCCCCGCCTCTTCCTCGGTGAGGATCCGCAGCGCCTCGGGAACCTTGACCCGCTGCTTCCGGGTCTTGTTGAAGCCGGGCATGTTCTTGAACAAATCTTGGAGATTGACCCCGATCTCCTCCATGCCCTGGCCGGAGAAATTCCGCAGAAAGGTCACCCCCGTCTCGCTGACGTCGACCTCGATGTACTGGTCGTCCAGCGTGCCCGCCCGGAGTTGGGAACGAAGCTTCTCCCGTTCGCTGTCCGGCAGGCGAGGCGTCGCCGACGGGGGAGGCGGAGCAAAGCCGAACGGAGAGGCGGCTCGGGGGTTGGGAGGATGGCCGGAGAGGATCTCGACCAATCGATCCTCGGCGATCTCCGCCGCGCGGGAGCGGACCTTCTCGGTCTCCTCCTCGCGCACCAGGGAAATCGCGGCCTCGACGAGGTCCCGGATCATCGAGTCCACATCCCTGCCCACGTACCCGACCTCGGTGAACTTCGAGGCTTCCACCTTCACGAACGGCGCCTGGCACAGCTTGGCCAGGCGGCGGGCGATCTCCGTCTTTCCCACGCCGGTCGGGCCGATCATGATGATGTTTTTCGGGTAGATCTCTTCGCGCAGATCCTCGCTCACCAGTTGCCGGCGCCAGCGGTTCCGGAGCGCGATCGCCACCGCCCGCTTCGCCGCGGTCTGCCCGACGATGTATCGATCCAGCTCTCCGACGATCTCCCGAGGGGTAAAGTTCGCCGTACTCCGCTCGTCCCGCGCTGCCAACTAAAGCTCCTCGAACGACAATTGCGTGTTGGTATAGATGCAGATCTCCGCGGCAATGCCCATCGCGGCGGTGGCGATGTCGCGGGCGGACAGCGGCGTATGCTCGAGGAGGGCGCGGGCAGCCGCCTGGGCGTAGGGGCCGCCCGAACCCACCGCGGCGATGCCGTCGTCCGGCTCGAGAACGTCCCCGGCGCCGGAAATCACGAAGGTGCGCTCCTTGTCCGCCACCACCAGCAGCGCCTCGAGCCGGCGCAGGACCCGATCGGTGCGCCAATCCTTACCGAGCTCGACGCACGCCCTGGCGATGTTCTTCTGATACTCCTTCAGCTTGGCCTCGAACCGTTCGAAGAGGGAAAACGCGTCCGCCGTGCCGCCCGCGAAGCCAGCGATGACGCTTCCGTCCCCCAGCCGGCGCACTTTTTTCGCGGTCGATTTGAGGACGGTCTTGTCGAGCGTCACCTGCCCGTCGCCGGCGATGATCACCCGCCCATCGCGTCGGACCGAGAGAATGGTGGTGCCGTGAAACATGGCCTGGGGTTTAACAGGAACCTCGACGGCAGGCTCGGTTTTCAAAAGGTTCTGGCCTCGCGAACCCGCCTCAGGTCGCTCGCGGATGCGCCCGGTCGTAGATTTCCTGGAGCCGCTCCCAGCTGACGTGGGTGTATCGCTGGGTGGTGGACAGGCTCGCATGGCCGAGCAACTCCTGAATCGTGCGGACGTCTGCACCGCCGGCCAACAAGTGCGAGGCGAAGGAATGGCGCAGGGAGTGGGGAGAGACGGTGCGGACCAGACCGCAGCGCCGTGCATATTCCGCGAGGTGCCTGGCCACGCTCCTCGGGGTCAGGCGCCCGCCGCGATGATTCAAAAACAGCGCCGCCGAGGGTTGAGCATCGCTGATTCGCTGCAACTCGTGCCGACGCAAAAGATAGGCCTCCAGAGCAGCCGCGGCCTTGCGATGAATTGGACAGAGTCGCTCTTTCGAGTTCTTCCCGAACACCCGGAGCAGTCGTCCTTCCCGATCCCAGTCCTTGAGGGATAGAGAGCACAGCTCGCTGATGCGCAGCCCTCCCCCGTAGAGCACTTCGAGGATCGCGCGGTCGCGGATATCCCTGGCGGTGCGCGATCCGGGCGCGTCCAGCACCGCGAACGCTTCGTCCACCGGAAGGAACTTGGGCAGCGACTTGGGAAGCTTGGGGCTCTTGACGTTTTTCGCGGGATTGACGGCAATCCGGCCCTCGCGCCAAAGGAAGCGGTACAGCGCCTTGATGCTCGCCAGCTTTCGCGCTCGCGAAGAGGGTGCCAGCTTCGTCGCCAGACTGCCGAGGTAACCGCGCAGCACCGCATGGGTGGCCCCGCCCAGGGTCAGGTTCTGGCTCAGCAGATACGATTGGAAGTCGGACAGGTCCCGCAGGTAGGCGCGAACCGTGTGCGGCGACGTCGCCCTGCGCTTCAGATGGAGCTTGAAGTCGACCAGTTCGCTCGACGTCTTCGCGGTTCGCGGCGGAGCGCTCAAGGGACTCCCTCGGCGAGATACACTCCCGCCCGCTCTCTTCCGGCGACGACGTAGGCGACCTTCGAGCCGTCCTCGGCGGCGAACAGGGCGGGCAGTGCGATGTTCCGGTCGAGCGTTCTGCGCTCGCCGGTCTTCAAATTGTAAACCGCCAGGTCGAAGGTCTCGGCGTCCACCCGCGCATAGGTCACCAGGACGCGAACCCCGCGCTCGTCGGTCTTGAAGCTGTAGACCCCCTCCACGATTTTTTTCGGCTCTCCATTGGGAACGGTCAGGTCGTAGAAGAAAAGGTCGCAGGCGCGGTTGTTGCGAGTGCAGTTGCCGCGAAAGAGAAGGTACTGGTTCTTCGGTCCAAACCCATAACCGGCGTAGACGCCGGGATGGACCCTGACCGCCTTCTCCTCGCCCACCCGATAGAGCATCAAGTCGACCGAATAGGCCGGCTTGATGAATCGGGAGAGGAACGCCAACACCGTTCCATCCGCGCCCCAGGCGAAATTGGGAACCCGACCGCCAACGCGTCGCGGCTTGCCGTCGGGCAACTCGATGACGCCCATCAGTCCGGTGCGGGTGGGTTGGTTCCACAACTCCAGATAGGCGACCGCCTTCGAGTCGGCAGCGAATGCCAGCCGCTCGCCCACCTTCTCCGCGATCTTTCTCGCCGGGCCGCCGTCGGTGGGCCCGATATACAGATCGCCGTGCGCCTGCTCGACATTCCAGTCCTGGGTGCGCGCCAGCCACCTGCCATCCGGAGAAAAGGCGATCATTCCGGTGTCGCTTGCCACCTTGGAGATCCGGCCGCTCTGGTCGGAGGGGTCGGAGAGGAACAGATCGTACATGCCCGCCGACCGCTCGTTCTGTCGCGCGAAGGCGACCTTTTTCGAGTCCGGAGAGATGGAATAGTCCCCCACCTGATCGGAGAGCTTTCGCTGACTTCCCTCCGCCAGGGCGAAGGCCAGCAGCGACCCTCCCGCGGACGCCCGGCGCTTGGCGATCAGCGTGCGGCTGTCCGGAGTGAACTCCGCGGTGGAGACCTCGCCGGACAGCTCTTTGAAGGGGCCCAGCGGCAACAACCCCGCCTTCAAGACCGCGCCGTCCACGAAGGCCACCCAGCGCGAATCGGGGCTGACCAGCACGTAGGTCACCCGGCCTCCCAGCGGGATCGATCTGCCGGCGGGGGCCTGGAGGTCCTGGACGTGCAGCTCGCCCGACTGGCTCGCGGCGTTGTAACCGGAGAGGAAGAGCACCCAGCGCGAGTCGGGACTGAAGAGGTAGCCGCCCGGGACATTCGTGACGCCTGCCCCTAATCGCCTCACCTGGCCACTGGCGATCGGAACAGCCTGCAGCGCCCCGACCAGCATCTGCGGCGGAACACCCTCCAGTCGGGGTTTCTGCCCGTCGGCGAGGTAGGTGACGACCCGGCTATCGGGGGTCAACCGGAGATCCGCCGCCGCGCCCAGGGCGAGAGGCTTCCCCGCCGACGCGGTGGCGGCGCTGGCCACCGTGCTCTTCTTGCAGCCGGCGGGGGTGAGGAGGATCGCCGCGGCGAAAAGTGCCCAATGGACCGCGGACGCGGGCCTGACCAGCGGACGCCCGGACGTCCTAAGGCCTGCTCCCCGCATCCGTTCCGTATGACGACGCATCGACCGTTCTCTGCTCCATCCTCGTCTCCGCCAGGGTGTGCGCCCACTGCGCGAAGTCCTCGCGCGCCCGTCGAGCCATGCGCGCCCGCTTCTCCTGCTTCCTCACCCGTTCGGGCAACGGAGGAAAGAGCGCGAAAATAATATTGGTGGGCTGGTAGGAGTAGTTTTCCGGATGCGCCGCACCGGTCACGTGGCGGTAGAGCGCGCCCAGCGCCGTGGTCGCCGGGGGTGGCGTCCACTCGCGGTGCTGCAAGCGCGCCGCAATCGAGAGCGCCACCAGATACCCGCACGCCGCGGATTCCACGTATCCCTCGACGCCGGTGATCTGACCGGCGAAGAACAGCCGCCGCTCGGCGCGCAGCGAAAAGTCCGGGGCAAGGAGCCTCGGCGCGTCGATGAACGTGTTTCGGTGGATTTGGCCCAGTCTCAAGAACTCCGCCTGGCCGAGGCCGGGAACCTGGCGGAAGATCCGCTTCTGCTCCGGCCAGGTAAGCCGCGTCTGGAAGCCGACCAGGTTGTACGCGCTCGCCGATTGATCCTCCATCCGCAGCTGCACCACCGCGTGCGGACGGCGTCCGGTGCGGGGATCTTGAAGTCCCACCGGCTTCATCGGACCAAATGCCAGCACCTCGTCTCCCCGCTCCGCCATCACCTCGATCGGCAAACAACCCTCGAAGTATCGAGGCTCCTCGAACTCATGCGGCGGCACCTTTTCCGCCGTGCGCAGCGAGCTCACGAAGGCGAGGTATTCGTCGCGGGTCATCGGGAGGTTGAGGTAGTCGGCTCCGCCGCCCTTGCCGTACCGGCTTTGCGCGAAAGCGACGCTCATGTCGATGGAGTCCGCGGCGACGATGGGGGCGATCGCATCGTAGAAGTAGATCTTCTCTCCCACGAAGCGCGCGAGATCGACCGTCAGCGCCTCCGAGGTGAGAGGGCCGGTGGCGATCACCACCGTGCCGTCCGGAACGCGGACGACTTCGCCGCGGCGCACCTCGATCGATGACTCGTTGGAGAGGCGGTGGGTCACCAGCACGGAGAATCGTTCGCGATCGACGGCGAGCGCATCGCCCGCCGGCACCCGGCACTGGTCCGCGCAACCGAGCACCAGCGAATCGAGATCTCGCAGCTCGGCGTGGAGCAGACCGATCGCGTTTTCCGGGTTGTCGGAGCGGAAGGAGTTGGAGCAGACCAGCTCGGCGAGCGTGTCGCGCTGGTGCGCCGGCGACCGTTTTCCCGGTTTCATCTCCTGCAGCACCACCCTCACTCCCCGGCGGGCGAGCTGAAACGCGCACTCGCCGCCGGCAAGGCCCCCTCCGATGACCGTCACTTGTTGGGTCGCCATCCGCTCTCCAACCGACTGCGTAGCAGCAAGCGTTGCATGGCGAAAGTTTCGACGCCGTTGTTATATGGAAGGCCCGGCTTCCGGGGTCTCGTTCCGCCGCTTACCGTACTGGCGAGACCAGCTCCCTTCGGGACAGGCGGTTCCCATTGGCGGAGGAGTCCCTAGCTTCCCCCTGTCGTCTTCATCCCTACAGCAAATCAGCAGGAGAAATCAGGTGGTTAAAAACACGCGTAGGAAAGAGCTTCGGCGCATTCACCAGCTTCTACAGCGCCGCCGGCGCGTCATTCTGGAGACCGCTCGCGCCGTCCGCCGGGAGCTCGGAGCTCTGGAGGGGCAAGAGCGGGATCCGGAGAATGAAGAGAACGCCCAAAAAGAATTGGCCGACTACACGCTTTATCACCTCGCGGAGAGCCAGAGGCTCGAGCTCCAGTTGATCGACATCGCCTTGAAGAGGCTCGAGAACGGGACCTTCGGCGTTTGCATCGACTGCGGGATGGAAATTCCGTACGAGCGCCTGGAGGTGCTCCCCTTCGCGACGCGATGCGCCGACGATGCCAGCCGCCGCGAACGCGACACCCTGGGCGGCAGCCAAGCCATCCCCTCGCTCTAATCGACCGGGGACGGGAGCTCTGGATTAGCGGGCCAGCTCGCCCTCTTGCTGGATGACGACGAAGCGGTAGTTCTCCAGCTCGTTCTGGCCAGCGGTGTAGAGCACCGTGAGCAACAGGTCATAGGGAATTTTCCGATCCCCGATGATCGAGAGCTCGTGATTGAACGGAGCGGAGACATTCCGGGCGGCGATGTACTTGAGCTTGTCGACTTCCCTCTTCAGCGCCTGATCGAGCGGCACGACGCGCCGGCCCTCGAGAAAACGACGCGGGATGGCGCTGTTTTCAATCTCCACGACCCGCTTGTCGCCGACGAGAATGCCCTTGGGGGTGATCGTCACCGCCACCGTGTCTTTGGGCGTGGCGCGCGTGGTGGAGATGGGGGGCCGGACATCTTCCGACGCGGTCACCGAGACCGATGAAGAGGAGTACGACTTGAGCAGGAACACCAGGATGATGGTCATCATGTCCATCATCGCCACGATGTTCAGCTCGCGGATCTCGCCCGCAGCGTCCCGCTCCCGGCGCCTCTTCCGCCCCAGGGCGCGGCGGAACATCATCCGCTCGCGGTCCTCGTCGCTTCGCTGAACCGGAAGGTCGGCGCTTGCCATGCTTTACATCGCCGCCAACGTGACGTCGGAGAAGAGCAGCTTCCTCTCCTTCCCAAACGTCTCGCGAATCGCATCCATGGTTTGAATTAGGGAATCGTAGGGAATGTCCGCCTCGGCGCCGATGATCACTTTCGTTTCGCTGGGGAATGCCTGCTTGATCTCGATCATCTTCGTGTTGAGCAGTGCGAAATCGAAGGATCCGTCGCTCTTCTTGGGAATGGTCGGCGCGCCGTCGGTGCTCGAGGAGGGCGACTGGCCTTCCGCCTGTTGGCCGAGTACCGCGCCGGTTCCCGCGACGAAGAAGCCCTTCTTCGAGATCAACACGCTGAGCAGAAGCTTCGGGCTATTGCTCTCGGGCGTCGCGGTGGCGGCATTCCCGTAGTTCGGCGCGTTGACGTTGAGGGCGCCGAAGATCGCCAGCCCGGTCATCGACAGCAGCATGAAGATGATCAGGTTCATTAAGATATCGAGGTAGGGAACGACGTTGAGCTCCCCGAAGTCGAGCTCCTCCATCCTCAACTTTCGTCTGGAAAAGAAGAACGCCATCTAGGCTGACTTTTCGAAGTCCATCGCCGATGTCTCACCGGCGTGGCGCCTGGAGAGAAGGTTCTCCAGCTTCATCGCATTCAGCTCCACCACCTCGACCATCCGCTTCGAATACGCGTTGAGGAACAGATGGAACACGATGCAGGTGACCGCGATGGACAGACCGAAGGCAGTGTTGTTCATCGCCTCGGAGATGCCCGCCGAGAGCAGGGCCTGCTTCTGATCGGCAGGGACGTTGCCCAGCGATCGGAAGGTGCCGATCAAGCCGACGATGGTCCCGATCAGCCCTACCAGGGTGGCGATGTTCGCCAGGGACCACAGCCATGGAATCCGCGTCTGGACCAGGGGAGTGTTCTCCAGAATCGCCTCTTCGACCGCCTTGGCGACCTCGAGCTCGCCGCGATTTGCCCGGGTCAGCCCGGCGCGAACGACCTTCGCCAACGGAGCATTCGGCGCGGCGCCGCAGAGCTTGACGGCGCGATCGATGTTGCCGGTGAGCACGAGCTTGGTGACCTGCTCCATGAACGGCGGCGCATTGAGGTTGTAGCGGAACATCAGCGTGATGATCCGCTCGATGATCACCGCCACCGCGCAGGCGAGCCAGATGATGTTGACGTACATGAACGGTCCGCCCTCGTGGAAAAAGTTCTTGAGCGAATCCAAGGCGCTTCCTCCAGATACCTGAGGCGCTACCGCGACGACCGAGTCCATCATCTTACTGAAAATCGGGCTCATTATTGTTTGCGTCCTTTCACCAGCCGGCTTCGAAGCCCTGGCGTTCGCATCAGGCGAGGCTTTTGAGGAGTCTCAGCAATCAGGAAAGAGACGAAGATTATGCCTGTTCCGCCTGAGGTTCTGTCAAGGCGGGCGCGCGGCGATCCGGCGTGAGAACTTTGCGCAGACTATGCGACCGAAGCCGCACCTTCCACCTGCTCCACGTTGCGCCGATAGGTGCAGTCCGCATTCGGGCAAGCGATGTAGGAGCCGTCCTTCTTCGAATACTTCTGCAGCAGGTAGGGAGAGCCACAAGTGGGACATGCCTCGGGGAGCGGGCGGTCCCAGGCGGCGAATTTACATTCCGGATACCGGTGGCAGCCGAAGAAAATGCGCCCGCGCCTGCTTCGCCGCTGCGTCAGATACCCCTTCTTGCACTCCGGACAAGCCACGCCGATGGACATTGGCTTGGAGTTCTTGCACTCCGGATAACCCGAGCACGCGAGGAAGCGGCCAAAGCGGCCGCGCTTCACCACCATCGGGCGTCCGCACTTGTCGCATTTCTCGTCCGTCGTCACTTCTTCGACGACGACGATTTTTCCGTCGACCTCTTTGAAGTCCTTCGTGTTCTTGCACTCGGGGTACCCGGTGCAGGCGAGGAAGCGTCCCATCTTTCCCCATTTGATCACCATCGGGCTTCCGCACTTCGCGCAGGTGAGATCGGTCTTGATCTCCTCCCTCTTCACGTCGCGCATTTCGACTTCGGCGCGCAGCAGATCCTTCTTGAAGGGCGTGTAGAAATCGCGAAGCACCTTCTTCCAGTCCGCTTCGCCCTCGGAGATCGAGTCGAGCTTCTCCTCGAGGTCGGCGGTAAAGGTGACGTCCATCTCGGTGGGGAAGTGCTTCACCAGCTCCACGGTGGTGATGAATCCCAACTCGGTGGGATGGAACCGGCCCTCGATCTTCTCCACGTATTTCTTCTCCTGGATGGTGGAGAGGATGGCCGCGTAGGTCGAGGGGCGACCGATGCCTTTCTCCTCGAGCTCCTTCACCAGGCTGCCTTCCGAGAATCGAGGAGGAGGTTGGGTGAAATGTTGCTCGTGCAGGAGGTTGAGGAGCTTTAGCCGCTCGCCCTCGGAGAGCGGCGGCAGCGCGGCCGCGTCCTCTCCGATCTCTTCTTCGCCGTTGGCAGGCTTTTCCCGTTCCGCGTCCTGCTCGGCCGCGGCGGTCGCTCCATAGACCGCGAGGAAGCCGGGGAACTTGAGCAGCGAGCCGGACGCGCGGAACAGGCCGCGCCCGGCGGTGATGTCCGCCGCGGTCTGGTCATACACCGCCGGTTTCATCTGGCAGGCGATGAACCGGTTCCAGATCAGCTCGTAGAGCCTGAACATGTCCGGTTCGAGGAAGGGTCGAACCCGCTCCGGCGGATGCTCCAGCGAGGTCGGCCGAATCGCCTCGTGCGCGTCCTGGGCCGCCTTCTTCGATTTGAACACCACCGGCTCATCCGGCAGATATTCGGGCCCATACTTGGCTGCGATCAGCTCCCGCGCCTGCATCACCGCGTCGTTGGACAGCCGGGTGGAGTCCGTTCGCATGTAGGTGATGAGCGCGGTCTGCCCTTCTTCCCCCAGCTCGACGCCTTCGTAGAGGCGCTGGGAAAGCGTCATCGTCTTCTTCGGCGAGAAGTGGAGGCGGTTGGCCGCTTCCTGCTGCAGCTTGGAAGTGATGAAGGGGGCCGGCGCATTCCGTCGCCGCTCGCGCCGATCCACCTTGGTAACGACGAAATCGGCCGTTCGAAGCTCGTCGGCGAGCGCCTGCGCGCTCGCTCCATCGACGATCTCCGCCTTCTCCCCATCGACCTTGAGCAGCTTGGCGCGAAACGCCGGCGGCGAGGATGCCTCGAGCTCGGCCTCGATCGTCCAGTACTCCTTTGGAACGAAGGCCTTGATTTCGTTTTCGCGTTCGACGATCAACCTCACCGCGACCGACTGCACGCGGCCGGCCGAAAGGCCGCGGCGGACCTTTTTCCAGAGGAGCGGCGAAATCTCGTAACCGACCAGCCGGTCGAGGATCCTCCTCGCCTGCTGGGAGTCGTAGTTCTCCCGGCTGAGCTCGCCCGGCTCGGCGATCGCCGCCTGGATGGCCTTCTTGGTGATCTCGTTGAAGAGAACCCGGTAGACGTGCTTGTGAGCGATCTCCTGGCTGATGTGCCAGGCGATCGCTTCGCCTTCGCGATCCGGGTCGGTCGCGAGGAAGACCTTGGCCGCGCCATCCGCCGCTTTCTTCAGCTCGGCGAGCACCTTCTCCTTGCCCTTGATCACCTGGTACTGCGGCTTGAACCCGTGAGCGACATCCACCCCCATCTTGCTCTTGGGCAGGTCTTTCACGTGTCCGACCGAAGCCTTCACCACGTAGGAAGAGCCGAGATATTTCTTGATCGTCTTCGCCTTGGTCGGCGACTCCACCACCACCAGATAGCGGAGCCTTCCTGCTTTCGGCTGCGCGGCGGTGGGCTGGTCCTTCTGCTTCGCAGAGCTGGAGACGCGCGCACGGGCGGCGCGGCGCGGCGCCGTCCCTGACTTGCGCGCCTTGCGGGCCGGTGAAGCGACTTCGAGCTCGGGCACTTCCGGCTCGGCGAGCTTCTCCGCCGCCAATCCGCTCGCGTGGGCCTTTGAAGTCCGTTTGGGCATTCCGTCGATCCTTAGACCCTCTGGTAACGTCTACCAGGATGTTGAACCACCAATCCCAATAACTCCAACTCGCACAGCGCGCTGACCAGGGACCCCGAAGGCAGCCGACAAGCCATCAGCACATCATCCAAGCTCAGCGGCGCTTGACCGACAACGCCGTAGGCGACCTTTGCATTGTCGCTCAAGGAGTCGAGGTCGAATGGAACGGCCGCCTTGGGCGGTCGGGCGCTCACGCCGGGGACGACACCCACCGCCGCCCAGGCGTCCTTCGCGGTGAGGCATAACTTCGCGTGTCCGGATCGAATCAGGCCATTGCACCCGATCGCCGCCTCGTTCGTGGCCTCTCCGGGCATGGCGAGCAGTGGCCTCCCCTGGAGGACCGCGGCATGCGCGGTGTGCAACGCGCCCGAGCGAGGCCCCGCCCGCAACACCAGCACCGCGTCCGAGGCGCCGGAGATGAGTCGGTTGCGGCGCGGAAAGGTCGTCGTGCTCGCCCGAACGCCGAGCGGGAGCTCGGTGAAGAACATCCCGCCGCCCTCCAGCACTTTTGGAAGAAGCTTGGCCTGCGGGGGATCCAACTCGTCCAGCGCCGATCCGGTGAAAGCCCAGGTTTCGGCCCCGACGGCGAGCGCTCCCTCATGACACGCTTGATCGATTCCGATCGCCCCTCCGGACACGATCCCGATCCCGCCTCCCGCCACCTCGGAGGCGAAGCGCTGCGCGACATCGTCGAATCCCTGATCCGGATGACGACTTCCGACCATCGCGATCCGGCGTCGCGGCGTGCTCGGTGTTCCCCGGAAGAAAAGCACCGGGGGCGGATCGCCGATCTCGACGAGTCGCGGGGGGAACGCGGGCTCGCCGGGGAAGGCGATGCCGACGTTTGCTCGGCGCGCTCGTTCCATCATGCACTCACCCAGGTCGCTCATCTTCCCCACTCGGGACAACATTTCTCGAACCGGCACCGATAAGCTCAGCGCGCCCACCCATTCCGCCGGCGCCAGCCCCAACACCGCGGTCACGTCGTTCCCGAAGAATTCCACAATCGCAGCGAAAGTCTTTGGGCCGATTCCCGGCACAACCCAGAGGGAAAGAATGGCAAGCCGTTCACGGTCGTTCCGCTGCTCCATCCCCCTCAAACCCGCCCCTCCTTCATTGCGCCGCGAGCGCACTATACTTCGACGGGTCCGACAGGAAGGACCGGTTCGTATAAGAGCCGTGCGCGCGTTCGTCAAGTTCACGCGGCGCCAAAGGCGCGTCACCGCGCCGGACAAGGGCAGGACGACTCATCGCCGTGGCAAGCGATTACCGCAGCGCAGCGCGCTGTTCGGTCGCGGCCTCCGGTCTCATTTCCACGCGATCGCCGTGGACGATCTCGCGAAGCGATCGGGTAAGCAGGCACATGGTGGCGACGTCCTTCACCTCGATCGCCATGCACGTCCCGACGTCCTCCTTGGGCAGACGGGGGTCGCGTTCGCGCGCGGGGTTGAGGAATGCCTCCGGGCTGATCGGGTCTTGCTGGCGGATGACGGTGAAGGTCTGGCCAGGTTGGACGCCGTCCGAGCGCCCTTTGTCGATGATGATCACGTTGTGCTCCCCCAAGGTGGTGAGGTACGGAATCAGCGCCCCGATCACGTAGCCCTTCAGCTCATGGTCGTTGGCTCGCCGCTCGATCACCTGGTTGAGTTGTTCGCCGGCGGGCCCGATCAGATCGCCGCGGTGCACCTCGTCCCAGGTATCGGGATTCAGCTGCGCGGTGACCACGTCGCTGGACAACTGGGTCACCTTCACGGTTCCGAGGATGTGGGTGAGGTAGCCGACCTTTCGATGCGTCACGGGGTGGATGATTTCCGCCTCGGTCCGGAAGACCAGGTAGCGCTCGCCCACCTTCACCTGCGTGGTTCGGGGAAACTTGATGTAGACGTGGTCCGGATACGAAAACATGAGGGTTTCCGCGAACGACGAGGCGATGAATCCGGCCGCGTCGAGCTGCCTCGCGGTGAGGAAGCCCTGGTGCGTCAGCCTGACTCCGCGGCTCGGCCGGTATCCGATTTTTCCTGAGACCCGGACCTCCGGCTCGTGGTCGAGGTCGATCGCGTCGGGCGACTTGACCTGATCGCTTTCCTCGGTCGAGCGCGCGCCCGGCTCGCTGGCCACCTCGACCTCCGAGGGCGCCTCCTCTCCCCCGGAAAAGAATCGCACCCGGTTGCCCGGATAGATCCAGTGCGGGTTCGCGATTTCCGGATTGTAGGACCACACCTTGGGCCAGTACCACGGGCTGCCCAGGTAGCGCTGAGACAGATCCCAGAGCGTGTCTCCCTTGACGACGGAATGCACCTCGTTGGGCGCGGCGGCATTGGGCGACCCCGGCGTCGATGGCTGAACCGCGCGCTCGGATACTTCGCTCTGGTCCGAGTCCTGCTCATCCTCGGCGGCGTCCTGGTCGTCCGCCTTCTCCTCCTGCTTTTCCGCAGCGGGTATCCGGACCGCCGTCGGTTTCGTCGCTGCTTCCGCGGTTGCGAAGATCAAGCAGATTGTCACGATCCAGATGCGGCGCATCGAACGATCCTTTCCAGGGACTACGGCGGGAGTGAAGCGAGCCGCTGCGTGGCTTCCGTCGCCGCAGCGCTTCCCGGATACTTGTTCACCAATTGCGTGTAGAGCTGACGAGCTTCGCCCGACTTTTTCAAACGCACGCGGCACTCGGCGAGCCGGAGCATCGCGTCGCGCAGCTGATCGCTCGCCGGATAGGACGAGAGCAGCTTCTCGAACGCGCTCGCCGCTCCGTCGAATTTGGACTCGGCCATCAGGCCGACCCCAGCGAGGTAGATCGCGTCGTCCGCCCTAGGATGGCGCGGGTTCTGTCCCGCGAACCTCTGCAGCCGCGCGATGCCGCCGGAGACGTTGCCGGTCTTCAGCGCGGCCACACCTTCCGCGTATTCGGCGTCAAGAGATGCGTCGTCTGCCCGGCCGGTTTGCGTCCCTCGCGAGACCGGGGAGGCAGGTTCCTCGAGAATCTCCTCGACCGCCTCGGGCCGGGGTTCGAGCACCGGCACCGCCAGGCTGATCTTCGGCGGAGGATCGGACTTCGGCTTCACCTTCACCACGGTGAGCGACGGAACGTCGCGCGGACTCATCGCAGGGGTCAGAGCTGTGGTCGCCGGGGCGCTCCTCTGACTTTCCAGCTGGTCGATCCGGTGGATCAGCCGAGTGTTCTCTTCTTGCAGCGCGCGAACCTCGGTGCGCAGAGCGGAAAGCTCCGTCTTCGAAACGGCGCTCGAAGCGCACGAGACCAGCGCAAGCGAGGGTATGGTCAAGAGCAGGAGTCGGATGACTTGCTTACTCCACAGACACAGCACGTCAGGGGAAGCGATGGAAAATGATACGAAGTCGATTTCACGGGCGTCAAGGAAGCTCCTCCGGGCACCGTGATGCTCCGGCGCGGCACACGCGCCCACATCGACGGGTTGATCAGAAACTGCACACAACGAACCCCATCTGCCTTCCGGTAGCTCCCCTGTCGCGGCGGTGCGAAAAAAAATCTCCTGCGGCGCAGGAGGTGCACCCGGGAAGCAGGTCGATGTTCTCGCCGCGGACCCCCGCATCGAGCAGGGTTTGATGCACCGCTGGGGCGAGATCGAGGTGCTGCTGGCCGGCGTTGGTCCGAACCACCCCCCGTCCGAAAAGCGCGGCGAACCGGTCGGAAAGCTCGGTCGCCACCGAATAGCAGCAGGCGCGAATCGAGGGGCCGATCGCCACCAGCAGCCCCGAGGCCACGCTTCCGCGCGACGCCAGCGATTCCACCGCTCGCGCGGCGATTTTCAGCTCGGTTCCCCGCCATCCCGAATGAACCGCCGCGACGCGGCGATTGCCCGGGTCCACGATCAAGATCGGCACGCAGTCGGCCACCCGGACCGCTACGGCGGACCCGGCAGCGGCCGTCCAGAGCGCGTCGGCTTCTCCGCACGAGGTGGTCAGCTCCGCACGCGGATCCGGCACCACGTCCCCGAGCACGCGAGCGCCGTGCACCTGCGCCGCGGTCTGGATCTGAGAGGAACCGATCCCCGCTTCCCTGGCCAGCGCGCGCAGATTCTCCGCCACGCGCTCCGGCGAATCGCCGACGCTCAGCCCCAGGTTCAGCGAGCGATACGGACCCTCGGACACCCCGCCGTGGCGCGTGGTGAAACCGTGAGGAACTGGCAGCAGGCGAGATGTGTGGAATCGTAGAGTCATGCGCGGAATCAGTTTACGCGGTCTGGCCCGACCCGCCGCAATTGCACGGGTTTGACAACCCAATCGCTCCCCAGAAAAGATCTTCCGAAGGCGCGGTAACCTGGGGCACGGATGGCGTCGGGCGACAGCTCGCTTCGCAAAAGATTGGTGTGGCGCGCGGCGCTTCCCGGCGCGGTCGCGGTACTGGCATGTCTCGCCCTATGGTGGATCGGCTCGTCTGCTCAGGCAATGGGCGCGCGGCCGCTCGTCGCGGGTCTGCTGCTCGCCGCCCTCATCGTGTGCGGCGCGGCGCTCTGGTTCGAGGCCCGGCTGATGCGCCCCTTGCGCCGGCTCGGCCGAGCGGTCCACCGGGCTGCCGAGGGCGATCTGGTCGTCCGGGCCGCGACGCCCGCGGGTCAGGGAGAGGTCGCGAGGTTGGCCGCGTCGTTCAACCGCCTTCTGGCGCGGATCACCGCGCTCCAGGCGGATGAAGTGGATGTCCAGCGCGATCTGGCGGACGCCCACGAGCAGCTCAAGCTGCAGCAGGCCTTCGAGGAGGCCAACGCCCTGCTCAAGAAACGCCTCAACGAGCTTTCGCTGCTCTACGAGGTGGCGCGCTCCTTCACCTCCACCCTGGAGCTGCCGGAGCTTCTTGCCCGGATCAGCACCCACGTCGCGGAGCGCCTTTCGATTCCGCAGTTTTCGATCATGCTCCTCAACCCGGACGGAACGCTCGAGGTGAAGACGGCCTATCCTCCGGGACAGGGCACCGAGCGCATCCGCTTCCGCAGCGACGAGGGAGCCTGCGGCAGGGCTGCCCAGACGCACACCGCCGTGTACATCGCCGACGTGCAGTCCGATACCGCCATCTTCGTCGCCCGGCCAGGCATCGGGCCGGAGCAGGGGTCGCTTCTCTGCGTTCCGATGATCCACCACGAAGAGGTGCTGGGCGTCCTCAACTTTCAGCGTACGGAGAAGGACGGCTTCGGGTCGGAGGAGATCGAGGTTCTCACCGCGATTGCAGACCAGGCGGCCCTGGCGGTCAAGAACGCCCAGCTCCATGAAGAAACCGTCGCCCTGGCGATCACCGATCCGTTGACCGGAATCCCCAACCGCCGGCACCTCTTCTCGCGGCTGGACATGGAGATCGCCCGCGCCAATCGGTTCGGCAACCAGGTGTCGATCGTGATGCTCGACATCGACCATTTCAAGAGCTTCAACGACGCCGCCGGCCACCGCGCCGGAGACGGGGTCCTGCGGCAGGTCTCGGCATTGATGAAGGGGATGATCCGCAAGGTCGACATCCTGGGCCGATACGGCGGAGAGGAATTCCTCCTCATCCTGCCGCAAGTCACCAAGGTGGAAGCGATGGAGGTCGCCGAGAAGTTGCGGCGCGCGGTCGCCGGGACGTCGCTCGACGTCCCTCGCAACCCCTCGCGGATCACCATCTCGGCCGGAATCGCCAACCTGCCGGTGGATGCGACCTCGTGGGAGCGGCTGGTGGATTGCGCCGACGCCGCGCTCTACGCTTCAAAGCGGGCGGGGCGCAATCAGACCACGTCGTACGCTCAAGGGATGGAGCTTCATCCGGGCCGGGAGCGCATCTCGCCGGCCAAGCGCGCCCTGGCCAGCTCCGGAAATTAGGCAGGGTGTTTGAAAAACGTCGCGAGCAAACCAGCCCCGGCGCGCGCAACCAAGCAGGTGGGCTGCGCAGCAGTTTTTCACACTAGGGAATCGTCAGGGCGTGCAGAGTAGGCGCCGGCGTGTTGTCGGGGCCGCCGCCACGGCTGAGCGCCCTGAACAACACCGTCGTTCCAGACTTGAAGCTCTTGATGACCCGCTGTGCCTCGGCGAGGCTTTTTACCGGCTTCTTGTTGATCTCGGTGATGATCATTCCCTGAACCAGCCCGGCGTTCTCCGCGGGAGATCCCGGGGCGACCTCGGCGATGAGGACGCCCTCGACCGCGCTGCCGAAATTCTGGGCATAGCGCTGATCGAGGTTGCGCAGGACCAGGCCGCTCTTCTGCAACCCGGTGCCCTCTTCGTCGCCGCTGTTGTTCTGATTCGGCTCGTTGAAGTGCTCGAGATCCGGTCGCGTGGCGAGCTTCACTTTGAGGTCCATCTGTTTTGGCCCGCGGTAGACGCTGAGTGTCGCGGTGGTGCCCGGCTGCTTCATTGCCACCGAACGCATCAGTGCTCCCCTGGACAAAACTTTCTGCCCGTCGATCGCGGTGACCACATCCTCCACCTGCACTCCCGCCTTGAAGGCAGGCCCATCCTTGCGGACCTCGCTGATCAGGGCGCCTTCCTTCACCGGGACCCCCAGCCCCTTCGCCAGATCGGCGTTGAGCTCCTGGATTCCCACGCCGAGGTACCCGCGCGAAACCGTTCCCTCCTTCTGAAGCTGCGGCAGCAGACCCTTCGCGATGTTGGAGGGCACCGCAAAGCCGATTCCGGTACCGCCTCCCACGATGGCGGTGTTGATGCCGATCACCTCTCCCCGCAGGTTGAACAGCGGGCCTCCGGAGTTGCCCGGATTGATCGCCGCGTCGGTCTGGAGGAAGTCGTCAAAGCGGCTGGCACCGATCTCCCGGCTCTTGGCGGAGATGATCCCCGCGCTGACGCTGGATGCCAGGCCGAAGGGGTTGCCGATGGCCACGACCCAATCCCCGACCCGCATCGCGTCGGAGTTTCCGAGCTTCACCACGGGGAGGTTCTGCACGTTGCCGCTCAGTTGAACGAGCGCGACGTCGGTGAGGGGATCGCGACCCACGGCTTTGCCCTCGAACTCCCGGCCGTCGTCGAGCTTGACGCGAATGGCCACCGCATCCTGAACGACGTGATTGTTGGTGAGCACCAGCCCCTTCGAGTCAATGATGAAGCCGGAGCCCGCCCCCTGGCGAATCGGCTCCGAACCACGCGAGCGATTTCGTCCGCCTCGGCCAAAGAAGTGGTCGAAGAACTCGTCGCCGAGATCTTCGCCCATCGACAAGCGGGGGCCGGCCACCTTCGACCGCACTTCGACATTGACGACTGCCCCCTTCACCGCATCCACCAGCGGCGCGAGCGACGGGAGGGCCGAAACTTCTCGCCCCGGCGCCGCGCTCTCCGCGGCGAACCCCCGAGGGGCTGCCATCAATAGGGCGACGAGTGGGGCGATAAGGGTTGCTGATCTGAATCCAATTCGAGATTTCATAAGCCTCATTCCTAATTGAGCCGCGATCTATTCGCAGCGAAGCTGCCCGGCAGACTTCACCCGCAATCAACGATCCTCGCCGGTTACGTCTTCCCCGGGGCCCATTTCAACTTATTTCTGCTCGGCGTAGACGCGATAGTCGATGTCTGGAAAGACATTGTCCTCCGCTTCAAGCTTTTCCAGAAAATCGCCCGGCACCGCATGGCTCCGGAGCCCGTCGTGCAGCCTCTGGAAGGCTTCGACGTGCTGCAAGGTGCGCCTGTTGGCGTAGTCCACCATCGTCCCGGTCTTCATGATGAATGCCCAATCGGAGGACTGCGCCAGGAGGAGCTCGCGCGCGGCCTGATTCAACGCCCGGCGCTCGAGACCCTCCGCGCGTTGAAGCTCGCTTGCCAGAGAAACCATCTGTTCCCCACAACGGAAAAGGTGCCGATAGATCCAGTCGTTGGATTCATCGAGCCAGGTGTTGGCATAGCCGCGCTCGCCCCAGGAGCTCATCGTGGGCGTCGAGATCTGCTGCTCCGGGTTTTCTCGCAGGTACTCCGGCGGGGTCACCAGCCGGTATCCCGACCGCCGGGATGAGCTCTCCCGGAGCACCGCCTCGAGGAACGCGGGGCCTTCGAACCACCAGTGGCCGAACAGCTCCGCGTCGTAGGGGGCGGTGACGATCGGAGCGCGATCCCCCATTCGCGCGCGAAGCGACTCGAGTTGCCGCTCCCGGCTCGAGACGAAATCGGCCGCGTGCAGGGTCGCCTTCTGCCTGGCGCGCTCGGGCTCGTAGAGCTCCTTGCGATCGGTCGGCCCGGTGATCCGGAAGTACTTGAGCCCGGTATTCTTCCGCTCTCCGGTCGCCTGGATGTACGGGCGCACGTACGAGTATTCGAGATCCCAGCCGATGTCCCGGTAGAACTCGCGATAGTCGGCGTCGGAGGGATAGCCGTGCACCGCGCTCCAGACCTGAGAGGAGCTGTCGGGGTCTCGAGCGAAGGCGGCGACGCCGGCGTCCGTATAGACCGGCGCATAGACGCCGTAGACCGGCTTCGGGTCGCCCCGCATCAGACCGTGGGTATCGAGAAAGAAGAAGCGGATGCCTTGCTCGGCCAGGATCCGCTCGACCCCCGGGAAATAACCGCACTCCGGCAGCCAGATCCCGGTCGGTTCGCGGCCAAACGTTCTCCGATAGTAGTCGACACCCACCGCCACCTGGGCGCGAACGAGCTCCGGTCGATTCCGCAGCAGGGGCAGAAAGCCATGCGTGGCGCAGGAGGTGATGATCTCCAGATGGCCGGCCTGCTGCAGGGCGGCGAATGCGGCGACGAGATCCCCGCGGTAACGCTGGTGAAAGGCGCGTTGAAGACCGGCAAAACGATCGCGGTAGAAGCGGGCCACCGGTTGAAAGGCCGCATCCTGCCGCGTCCGGAGAACTTCGCTTTCGGTGAGCTCGCACGTCCGGGCGAGGCGCTTGGCGTAGCGCTGCATCAAGAGCTCGTCGCGAAGCATCGAGATGAGCGTCGGCGTGAGGGTCAGCGTGACGCGAAAAGGGGAGCGTTCCTGGGCGAGGCGATCAAATGCCTCGAGCAGGGGGAGATAGGTCTCGGAGATCGCCTCGTAGAGCCAATCTTCTTCCAGGAAGTCCTCGTGCTCCGGGTGCCGTACGAACGGCAGGTGCGCATGAAGGACCAGGCAGAGATAGCCCGCCATTTAAGAGCTACGGACGGCCGGAGGGTGAAAAGAGCCAGCCTCGGCGATCGGGGCTCACGTCCGTCATGCGGCCCCACGCTCGGCGATCGGAGCTCGCGCCCGTGGGGCGGGCCAACGCCTCCGGATCGAATTGCGCGGCGAGCTCGCGCGCGCGATCACGATCGACGCTACGAACCTGGATCTGATCGGAAACCAGTCCCGCTCGACGTAGGTCCAACTCCCACGGAAGCCGCATCAATCGGATGTCGCCCTCGAAGTTCCCGCCGCCCGGCAACTCTGCGGTATTGCTCGAAAACCCGATTTGCCTGGATTGCCCCCGGAGGCCGAGGAAGTGCGCTTCGACCCGGTAGCGATGACCCGGCCGGAGGTGATGAAGGTAGAAGCTTCGCGATTCGGGCGTGAACTCGGTCTCCCGCACCACCTGGTCTCCCTCGAAGACGCGAAGAATGGCGCGCCGGAACTTCAGGCCAGCGGCGGCCTCATCCAGGGTCCTTTTGGGAAAATCCCAGAACACGAAGAGAGTCTCCGGGTCCCGCGCCAACGCGTGTAGGCGATCATCGCCCTCGCCGACCGAGACCCCCGCCGCCCGACCATTCCGGCCCAACGAGGCGCGCGAGCCGAACGCTTCGGTCAAGCCGCGCCGCCGCGCCTCATCCTCTCCCGCAATTCGGGCGACGAAGAAGCCTTCGATCAGCGGTTCCGCCTTGCGGTGCGGCGCCGGGGGCGGGCCCGCTCCATCGTTCCGCTGGCGGGGCGGGGCGCTCTCCTCGTCGCGGGGAAACGCCGTCACCTCGACGCGCGTCGCCCGCTTGACCGTGCCCGCTGGCTTCGCCGTCGGCGCCGATTTGACGACTTTCGCCGACGCCGCGCGCTTGGGGGCCTTCCGGCCGGAGTTGGCGGCCTCGGAAGCATCGCGCTTAAAAGGATGAAGAAGGCGGGCCTTGAGCGCGGCGATCAACTCCGCTTTGGTCTTGAGCTTACTGCGACCAGAGCCTAGGTGCTTTCGCGCAAGCTCACGCAGGTGGCGCACCGTCAACTTTTTCAAGTCATCCATGATCACGCTCGGATAACGACATACGGCGGCGCCGGTCAACCCCTTTGACGCCCGCGGTCGCGTGGAGGCCGGTCGAGCAGACGCGCCACGACATGTACCAAACGACTACATCGATGCCGGCCCCTGCTCGCATTCCTTTTCAGGGGGTCGTCCGGCTGAGTAGGATGACGATCGCAGCTTCGTGCTGCGGCAAGGTCCAATGGAACGCCGGGTACTCATCGTCGAAAACCAGAACGACTTCGCCCTGAGCATGGCATCGGTGTTGAAAGACGCCGGTTACCAGACCGCGATGGCCGAAAACGGAGCCGAGGCCCAGCGTGAGCTGGAGAAGCGGCGGCCGGACCTGGTGGTCCTGCGGGCCGAGTTGCCCGACCAATCGGGGTTCGTTCTCTGCGGCTACATCAAGAAAGGGAAATTTGGCCAGAACCTCTCGGTGCTCCTGCTCACCTCCGACGTTGGGCAGGAGGGATTGGCCCAGCACTCGCGCAGCACCAACGCCGCGGATGGCTACTTGAGCATCCCATTCGAAATGGGCGAGCTGGTGCAGCTGGCCACCTCGATCGCCCCCCTGGATAAGGCTTCGCCGCGCGACGAGATGGATGAATCGATCGACTCCGCGCTCAGCGGCAACCCGAACGGCGCCGCACCCTCGACCGCAGAGGGCGATTCGGGGCAGGCCACTCCCCCGCCGCTGCGGACCCCGGTGGTGGGAGCTCCGCCCCGCCTGCCGAAGCGGGAAAGGCGCAGCGCGATCACCGAGGACGATCGCTCGTTCCTCGATCGGGCCTTCCAGTCCATCGCCGACCGGAAAGCCGAGCTTCTCGCCGAGTCCCGGCAGCTCAAACGGTCTCCGCCCCGACGGGATCTGATGAGCTCGCCGGAGGGAAAGGTCCAGATCCTCCGCGAGGAGCTGAAGGTCCGCGAGGCCCAGGTCGCGCGCATTTCCGAGATCTGGGGCGTACGCGAACGGGAGCTGCTCTCCGTCGAGGACCGCCTCCACGAGAAGGACGTCGAGGTGCAGGGACTGAAGATGCAGGTCGACGACCTGCTCAGGCGCTTCAATGATCTGCAGCAGAGCATCTTGCAGAAGGAGCGCGAGCACGGAGCGACCGTCGACGACCTGCTCCTCCAGCGGGTGGCGAACGAGAAAGAGCTGATCGAGGTCGTCGCCTCCAAGGAGAAGGAGATCAACGTCCTTCGCCAGGAGGTCAGCGCGCGCGCGGACGAACTGTCCGAGCGGACGTCCAAGCTGGAATCGACGCGCGCCGAGCTTCAGCAACTGGAAAAGCAGTTCGGCGTCGCCACGCTCGAGTTCGAGGTCAAGGAGCAGAAGCTCACCGACGAGGTCAAGGCCCAGGCCGCCGAAAACTCCGCGCTCAAATCGGATCTGGACGCCAGCCGGAACGAGCTGGCCCAGACGATCTCCAACCGCGACGCGCAGAAGCTTCATTGGGAGGAGGAGCAGCGGGCGCTGGGCGAGCAACTGGAGCGTGCCCGCGAAGAGCGGGATCTCACCGTGCGCGGCCTGGAGACCCAACTCGCCGATGAGCAGAACAAGTCGGTCGAGGCGGCGACGGAGATCGAGCGCCTCAAATCGGAGCGGGCGGAGCTGGAGAGCCGGCTGCGAAACGAGATCGCCGGCCTGGAGACCGGGCTCCTCGAGGCCCAGACCCAGCGCGATCAGCTTCGCACCGACCGCGACCAGCTCGTCCTCGACAGCGCGGACCGGCTCCGCGAGCGCGATTCGAAAATCGCCGGGCTGGAGCTGGAGCTCGCGACCGCGACCCAGCGATTCGACCAGCTCGAAGCGGATCTGAATGCCCAGATCCAGCAGAAGCACGAGCAGCTGGGAGAGCTGGAGGGGGAAGTAGAAGCATCGCGGGCCCAGCTCGCGGATCGAGAGCAGGAGCTCGCCGCCGAGCTCTCCGCCTTGAGCGATGCGAAGAATCAGCTGGAGCTGCAGGCGACCGAACGCCTGACCGCCGCGGCGAAGACGATCGCCGAGCTGGAAGGAAAGCTTTCGCAGGCCGAGTCGGAGAACCAGGCCGGAGCCCGACGTCTCGCACAGACTCAGGATGAGCTGTCCACCACCCGGGAGGCGTTGGGGGTGGCGCGCGGCCAATTGGCCAAGGCCGCCGAGGAGCACGGCCGTCATGAATTGCAAATCGGCGCCGCGCAGGAGCGGGAAGAGAGGCTCTCCGAGAATCTTGCCCGGCTCGAGAGCGCCCTATCCACGGCGACGGCCAACTACCAGGCCGAACAGGCCGCCCACAGCGGCACCACCGATACCCTGACCGCCGAGATCTCATCGCTTCGCGACGACCTCGCCCGCGCCGAGGCGACCTCGGCCGACCTGTCGGACCAACTCTCGGCCACCAAACAGGAGCTGGGCGCCCGCGTCTCCGAGGTGACCCAGCTGGCTTCGCGGCTTGCCGAGGCGGAGGATGCCCGCAACGACCTCGAGGATCGGCTGCAGGCCCTGGGGGAGCAGGCCCAGCGCAGCGAGGAGATGCTCCGCAACGACCTGGCTTCTCGAACTACCGAGCTCGCGGACGCCCAACAGAAACTGTCCGGGTTGATGCAGGAAAAGCAGCGGCAGGTCGAGGCGCTCACCCGCGAGGCGTCCGTCAAGGCGGAGCAGCTGCGCCAACAAGAAACCAGGCTTCGCGCCGCCGCCCAGGAGGCGAAGAAGGATCAGGACAACCTCGCCGCCGCCACGGCCGAGCTGGACAGGACGCGCAAGGCGCTCACCGAGAGAAGCCGGCAGGCGGAAAACCTCGCCCAGGCCCACGCCCAGGCGTTGGCCGAACAGGAGAGGCTCAAGGAGCAGCTCACCGAGCAGCTTCAAGAGACCGAGCAGCGCGCCGACGATCTGGGTGCTCAGCTCGAGCGGGAGCGGTCGGAGCGAAAGCGGGCGATGGATCAACTCACCGCGCTGTCCGCCCGGGCCGAGCGGCAGGTCGCGCAGGCCAATCAAGAGGCGAAGGCGCGGGCGGGAGAGTTGGAGCACAAGATCAAGGAGGGCCAGGAGCAGCTCGCTCACCGCGCCCACAAGATCCAGGAGCTCGAAGCCGCCCTCGAAACGCTCCATTCCGGCAAGTCCAGGATGGAAAAGGAGCATGTCTCCAAGCTCTCCGCCCTCGAGTCGAGATCCAATGAGGCCGCGTCGCGCCTCGCCGCCGCGATGAAAGAGCGGAAGGAGATCGAAGGGCGTCACCTGAAAGAGCTCGAGGACCTCGCCGGCAAACAGAAGGTGGAGCTGGAGCGTCGGGATTCCGTTCGGCTCCAGGAAGTCGCGCGGCTGCAGCAGGCGGTGCAGGAGAAGAGCAAGGCCCTCAAGGTCGTCGAGCTGGAGCTCGCCCGCTATCGAACCAAGTCGACCGGCACGGCGGCGGCGAAGCCGGCGCCCGGATCCGTCCCCGCCCGCCCAGCTTCCGCATCGCCAGCTCAGGCGCCGCCGAAGACACCTCCACCGCCGAAGTCGTTTCCCAGCCACGGCCAGGTCGCCGCCGGGGGCGACTCGCACGCCATGCCGACCTCCCCTTCTCCCAAGACCCCTCCGCCGCGCCCGGGAATCTCGTCGGCCAAGCCGGCGGTGCCGATGGGGAAGGCGATCGAAGATCGCGAGCGGGTGGTGCTGCCGCCCGCGGATCCCGAGTCCGACGACGACTGGAACGCCCTGGTCGACGAGCTCGACAAGTAGCGGCTTCAGCCCGCCGTCAACCGGGCCCAGCAGACCTGCGAATGGGGAGAGCCCTGCTCCGGCTGCAGCCCGAGCCTCTTCCACGCCGTCGAATAACGGGGGCCCTTCACCAGCACGATGCGCCGGGCCACCCGCCGGGCGTCCTCGAGCGCCGCGGAGGTGAGCGGCGCGTGCTCGGCGTGCCGCCGGAGGATTTCGAAAGCGGGCGAGCACCTCCGGGGCCGGTCGAACATCGGGTCGAAGAGGATCGCATCGAAGCTCCTGTCGGGCTGGCGCGCGAGGAACTCCGCGGCGTCGGCGTGGCGGACATCGATCCGGCAGGCCTCGGGCGCCTCGAACGCCGGCAGACCCGAGGAGACGAGGGCGTAGATCGCCAGGCTTTTCTCCAGGCCCACCACGCTTCCCGTTGGACCGACCGCATAGGCCGCAACGAGCGCGTCCCCGGCGAGCCCCAGGGTACAATCGAGGACCGAATCACCCGGTTGGAATGCCGCCAGGTCGAGCAGGCGATCCTCGCGCACCTGCGCCTGAAGGCGCTTGATCCGGAGGCGAGCCATGCCCGGGCTGAAACGGAGGCTCCCCTCGCGGTCGCAGAGCACCACGGCGTTTCTTTCAAACACCAAGAGCGCATCGACCCGGTCCAGCATCGGGCGGAGAGGGGCCTTGCGCCGGCGCTCCACGAACGTCAGTCCACAGGCTTGGGCGGATCCTCTCGCCAGAGCGATCACCCGGTCGTCCAATTTTCCACTGGTGGTCACCGCTAAAGGGGCGCGACCGTGCTCCTCGCTCGAGGTCAAGCCTCCTGCTCGCTTAAAAGGCTTCATCCCCCGACCGCTTGCGCGATCGATCGACTCTGATTCCGCATCTGCGCCACCGTGACCGACTGGTTCCGGCCATGGTTCTTAGCATGGTAGAGCGATTGATCCGCCTGCTCGATCACCGCCTGTCGATCCTCGCCGTGGTCCGGATAGGTGGCGATCCCCAGCGAGAGGGTGACCCTCAAGGGGCCGAGCTCGGTGAGAAAAACCTCGGTCATCACCGCCTCGCGGATCCGCTCCGCAATCGCCTCGGCCCCGCGCGTCTCCGTCTGGGGCATCGAGAGGGCAAACTCTTCGCCTCCGAAGCGCGCCACGATGTCGGTGTCCCTGGCCTTCTCCCGGATGATTCGCGCCACGCCTTTGAGAACGAGGTCTCCCACGGGATGACCATAGGAGTCGTTGACCGCCTTGAAATGGTCGATGTCCGCGAGGATGAACGAGCACCGGTGGTTGTAGCGCCGCGCCTGCGCGAGCGCCTCGTCGGCCCGGGACTGGAAGGCGCGCCGGTTGAGCAGGTTGGTCAGACCATCGGTGATCGCCATCTGCTCCATCTGCTCGAAGAGCTGGGCGCGGAGCACCGCCTGGGCGGCCTGGATCGCAATCACCTCGATCATCCGCACCACGTCCTGATCCAGCGCCGACTTCTTCCGGGAGCCGGCCACCAGCGTGCCCACGATCCGATCGCCTGCCAGCAGGGGAAAGATCTTCAGTGCCGCCAGACCGCGCAGCTGGGTCTGATCGTCGAAGACCACCTGCCTGTCCATCGAGGCGATGTCGCGCCCGGGCAGCAGCGCGCCGTAGCGAACGGCATTGGCGACCAGGCCATTGTTGTCCCCGAACGACTTGCCCTCCAGCGCCTTGGACCGGGGGGATCCGGCGACGCGGGCGATTCGGTGCATCCGCTTGCCACCCTCTTCGGCGACGAGCGTCACCGCGCAGAAGTCCAGTCCGGCGAGCAGCCGGGTGCTCTCCAGCACCGCGAGGAAGACCTGGTCGGGGTTCCCCGCCCGGTTGAGCTCCTCGATCGCCCTGAAGAACCGATCCTTCTCGTCCCGGGTCTTTCGGATGTAACCCATCACCCGCTCGATCTCGATCGAGCGGAGCACTTCGCAGGCGATCGCCACCAGCAGCTTCTCATCGGACTCGGTGAAGGGCTCATTCTCGAGGCGATCGGCGACGAGAACGCCGCGAAGAATCCCACCCGCCTCGACGATCGGGACGGCGAGCAGAGCGGAGACCAGATCGCCTCCCGATTCATAGTAGCTGATGCCGCGCAAGCCGAGGGCGTTGATCCGGACGGGGACCGATCGCTTGACCACCCCGCCGAGGATGCCCTCCCCCGCGGAGAACCTTTGCCGCTGAATGCGGTCGGAGCGGGAACGGCAGTCGTGGAGCCTGAGGTACCGATCGTCGGGACTGAGTAGAAACGCGGCGCAGGTGTGCGTTCGCAGGGCCGCTTCGGCGATCTCCAGGGACGCACCCACCGCGCCCTCGATCTCCTTCACCGAAGCCATCAGCCATTTCTCGTGCTCCAACTCGCCCGGCGGGGGCTGCGCGGTCCCCGAGCTCACCAGGCGGAATGTCCTCGCGTGCTCCTCGACTTCCCGGATCCGGTTCTTGACCGCTTCTCGTTCGGCCTTTCGCGCCACCGCCAACCGCGCGCTGAGCACGACGTGATAGAGGGCGGCGAAGAGCAGCAGGAATATCGCGTGGGTCGCAAACATCGACCACCCTCCCGGCCCGCCCAGCGCGATCGCGGCGTCGAAGACGACCGCCACGCCCAGCAGGGCAACTCCGGAGAGCGGCGGCAAGAAGCTGACCAGAAATGCGACCAGCAGATAGACGATCGGAAAGAGCAAAGGGCCGGTCGCGGCAACGACGACGCAGGCGGCGGCGATCAGGCTCCCGCCCAGCTTGAGCTCGTCCTCCGGCCGTCTCGGCGCCCCAAAGGATCGCCTGCGGATGGCGCCGGCGGCGCAGACGGCCATTCCGGTCAGCAGGCCCACCACCGCGGCCGCGTCCAACCAGCTCGGTTGGTCGGGCCTGAACGCCCCGCGGGAGAGCTGCACCAGGGTCATCAATGTGGCCGCGACGGGCAACAGGTCCATCGCGATTCGAGACAATCTCGACAGCCAGGCAAGGCTCGCCTTCAGCGACATGCCGCTACTCCAGATTGATCACGATTTCGTCCGGCCTGATGAATCCGAGCTCCTCCCGGGCGGCGCGCTCCAACACCTCGGGATCCGAGTGGAGACCTTCGATCTCGCGCTTGAGCGCCTCGTTCTGCCGGGCGAGATCGCGATTGCGCTGGCTGGCCTCGGCGAGCTGGCGCTGCATCTGGAAGTATCTGCGGAACCCCCTCGCATCCACGAGGGAAATCAAGGCGAGGCCAGCCGCAACGCCGACCGCGACCCGCAACATTCTTGGGCGACCGGCCATTTCTGAGCGAAACGTTACCAGCGGGGGGCGGGCCCGCAAGAAAACGCCTCTTAGCCTTGGGGCGCCTGCTCCAGGGCGTGAACGATGAGCTCGTCGAGCTCGGCGGGTTCCAAAAGACCCGCAAAGACGGCGACCAGCCGCCCATCCCTCCCGAACAGAAACGCCGCGGGCAACGCGGGGATCGGACCGAAGGCGGATTGCCCCTGGTGGATCCGGTCGTCCGCGACCAGGAGTGGAAACGGCAGTCGGTACTCCTGGGCGAAGGGCTCCAGCACCTCCGCGCCTTCCAGATCCATCCCCACCGCGACGATGCGAAACCCGCTCTTCCCGTGTTGCCTCTGTTCCTTCTCCAGAAGGGGAAGTTGCCCGATGCAGGGGAAGCACCAGGTCGCCAGGAAGGTCACCAGGAGGACCCGGCCGGGCAGCTCCGGGTATGAGTACGGCGTCGGTCCCACCGCCCGCAGCTGCAGCGCGGGCGCGAAGGCGCTGAGGGACGGCGGCGGTTGCGTGGGGGCGTGGGCACAGGCCGCCAACCAGAATGCGATTGCGCCCGTTGCGCGAAGGCGGACCTGGGAGCGGGTCAAGGCGCCCGCTAGGCCCGGCTGGAGGGGGCTGAGCTCTCTGCCAGGCGCTGGCAGTTCCGGCAAAGGCCGTAAAGCTCCATTTTGTGCGATGTGACCCGGAACCCTTGTTTTCTGGCCACTGCTTCCTGGAGCGCCTCAATCCTGTCGTTCTCGAATTCGACGATCGTCCCGCATTGAGTGCAGATCAGGTGGTCGTGATGGTGGCGCCCCACCGCGGCCTCGTAGCGCGTCTGGCCATCGCCGAAGTTGCGCGCATGGGCCAGACCGCACTCGCCCAAGAGCTTCATCGTCCGATAAACGGTCGCGACCGACACCTTGCCATCGCGCTGGCGGACCTTGGCCCAGACGTCCTCGACGGAAAGGTGTCCGGGGGAGGCGAAGAAGGTGTCGATGATCAGGTTCCGCTGTCGCGTCGTCTTCAGGCCGCGCTGGGCCATGTAGCGACTGAGGACTTCCTCTTTTGTCCACTGCTCCGTCATGGGAACCGTTTCTCCCACGCCTTGAGTTCCGACTCGCTCGTCCCGGAACCGAGATCCTGTCCGGCCAAACGAACCAGAGAATGGTGCGCCTGCTCGCGAACTCTCGGATCTGGATCGGCCAGCGCCTTCACCAGCAGAGAGGCGTGCTTCTCGCCGCCGGCGCGATAACCGATAACCTCGGCCGCGAGAGCTCGCACTCGCGGATTGTCGTCCGTCAAGAGCACCTCGAGACCCTCGATGGGAGCGTCATACCGGGTTTCCGCGGCCGGTAAAAGGAGGGTCAAAAACAGGACGGCCGCCCCGATCTGGAAGAGCGCCTTCGAGGCCCGGTATTTCTTCGCGCGGACCAGGGCCAACCGATAGAGCGCGAAACCGACGAGAAAAACCAGGAAGAACCCGGGGACGATGACCTCCCAGGGTGGCGGCAGCAGGCCCGGAAAACGCCGCGTCCCCAACGCGAGCGCGGCGGATCCAAACAACAGCAAATACAAGACCAGGGCGGGCTTCGGGCCGAAGCGAATGCCCCCGGCGCTCACGGCCGCTACATCTTCGCCACTTGCATTGCCTCTAGCGGGATCCATGATACTTCGACAAGACGGAGCCGTGGCGATTACAGACCGCGACTTTCAGACATAGAATCATGCCGATATACGAATACGTTTGCGACAAGTGCGGGAAGCTTAACGACGTACTGCAGAAAATGAACGATCCGCCGCCCGAGCGGTGCGCTGGATGTGGGGCGAAGGGAAAACTGACGAAGGTGGTGAGTCGCAGCTCCTTTGTCCTCCGAGGCGGTGGATGGTACTCGGACCTGTACAGCTCGGCGAAGAAAGACTCGAAATCGGAGACTTCGAAGGACGGCGATAGCGCTTCCGCCAAGAGCGACGGCACCGCCAAAGAAGGCGCGAAACCAACCGCTTCCGCGAGCTCGTCTGATGGCAAACCCGGTTCCAAGAATATCGCCTCCGCAACCCCGGCGGCGGACTCAGGCTCCAAGGGCGCGAGCCCTTCCAAAAGCGCGGACTCTCGCCCCAAGCCGGCCCGGTCGAGCACCAGAAGACGATAAGGGGAACGACAGGAGCTTCGCGGACGAGGTGAATTGCACCCGGATGGCCGGCAAGCCGCACCCCCCGCACCGCGCGCGATTCCCCGTCGGCGCGCTCGCGGCGATCCTCTGCGGGGCGCTGATCGCCGGCGGGTGTGTTTCCTACGCGACCATCCCGCTGGAGGATCGCCGCCTCCTCGTTCGCGACCTGACTACCCGGCACGCCGACAAGTTCCTGAGGCTCTCGTTCTACGTCACCCCCTTCTTCGGGGACGGATCGAAAAAACTCCTCACCACCGTCCCCCCGGAGGACGTCAAGCTCGTCAATGGCCCAGGCGGCGAGCCCATCAACCCCGGCCCGGTGGAGACCATCCTTCGCGCGGGCACCCGCATCCGGATCACCCGAATCGAATTCCCCACCGCCTTCGCGTTGTCGGACAGGCCCGAGAACACCCCTCGGACCCAGCCCTGGATCTACCTCCACCCGGTGGGCCGCCCCAACGACGCCCCCTTGATTCTCGTCCTGAGGCCGGAAATCCGCGCCAGCGAAGAGTTCGAAGCGGAGGTCGAGCGCTATCTGTCCGATGCCGACCCATCTTTGACTCTCTCGCGCTGGCCGGAGACCGTTCAGCAGGCGGTGCGAGCCAAGAACGCGATCATCGATATGCCGGCCGAGGCCCTGGAGATGGCGTGGGGATATCCGGAAAAGAAAGAGGTCTCATTCGTCAATGCGACGAAGAACGAGCAGTGGCTCTACTCGGGTGAGCGGCGCCAGGCCTATCTGGTCGACGGAAGAATCGTCCGGCTAGAAACCGGCAAAGCCGAGCGCTAGCTGGGAAAAACTGCTGCGCAGCCCACCTGCTTCGTTGCGGTCCCCCTGGCGTGCTCACGTACCGCCTCGTACGCTCCGCGCGCCAGGCACCACCACGCCTCGCATCTGGGCTTGCTCGCGACGTTTTTCAACACGCTTAGTTCCAGTTACCCGAGCGCCCGGGCCGGCCGCCCTTCCTTCGCCGCCGACCTTCTTTGCGCGGGTCGACGTCGCGGGCCTCGCCCGGACGGTTCAGCTTCGGAAGCTCGCCCATCATCACCGCCCAGTACTGACCCTCGAACAGGGCCTGCACCAGCTCCTGCTGGCTGCGGATCGGGCTCTTGAAGAGGGTCGCGGCGCGCCCGAGGTCGTCGAGGGATCCGCGCGCATCGCTTCCCCCGATGCAGGGAAGCTTGAGGCTCTCCGCCGCCTCCACCGCCAGCTCGTTGGCCGTCTGGCGAACCTTGGGGTTGAACCCCTCCACCGCGGTCAATCCCTCAAGCGTGAGGATGAAGTCGCCGGCCGGGTACTGGAATTCACGATCGTACGGCCGCGCCGCGACCACTGCCGCTCCCAGGGAGCGGAGCTTGGGGACGCATTCGGCCGCGCTCCACGGCTTCTCGCGATTGGAACCCCACATCTGCACTGGCTCGGGGGCCAATTCCGGTCGCGGGAAGAAACAGAGGTACTGGCCCTTGTCGGTCACCAACTCGAGTCCGACGAAGACCTTGACCGGGCTTCGACCTTCCAGGGCGAGAAGCTCCTCGAAACCGTCCTGGGTATTCGTCTCGGTGAAGGCGACCCCATCCAGCCCCAGCGTCGCGGAGCGCTCGAGGACGAGTCTCGGATTGAGGTCGCAGCCCTTCGAGAGATGCGAGTGCACGTGTAGATCGATCAGCATCTCGCGCTGTTTACCACAAGTGGGTCGCGCCGCTAGGCGAGCGCGTAGCCTTGAAGCGGCACGGGCCGGGACCGGGTGCTCCTCTCCTCGTAGCAGCGGATGAGGTATCCCATCAGCATCAAGGACGAAGTGTTCTCGAGCACCCGGTTCGGGTCTTTCGCGATCAAGTTGGCGCTGTAGGAGAGAAAGAACTGAGCGAGGTCTTCGCCTGCCTCTCGCACGATCAGCCGATTGAGCACCGAGGGATCCATGCTCCGGATCGCGTTGATAAAATCAATTGCGAGATCTTTTTTCGATTTGACGTCCACGCTCTATCCCTCGTCGCCCTTGCCACCGAAAGGACTGTCGCCCCTTTGGTCAAAGCAGGCCCGATACAGTTCCAATGTATTCACGGCCCATCAAAAGCTAAGCCCCCCTGGCCGCCCCTATGGAATTGCACAAAAGCAACCTTTTTGACAGCTCCCCGTGGCCTGGGCTATGCCGTTCGAAGGTCACCG